>ERZ780218.196-NODE-196-length-65994-cov-6.724503_pt1 | contig 65994 bp, 83 predicted proteins | sample MGYA00510975_ERZ780218 | MGnify/ENA primary metagenome ERZ780218 (study PRJEB29588, sample SAMEA2152063) | human gut metagenome | biome: human gut; feature: human-associated habitat; material: faeces | place: Denmark | collected 2008/2010 ... | reverse complement strand
ATTTATATATATTAATAATATCAAAACTTATAATAAACGCTTTTAATCACTTCGCTTATGTACCTTGAAAGGTTGATCACGACCACCATAACATATCTCCTGATAAAGTTTATTATATCTATCTTCTGCGGTTTTACAGTTATCTTGCCAAAATTCAATCTCATTTTGAAGGTCTCGAATTATGTTCGTGTAATATTCTATCGGGGTTCCGTCATCACAGATCTTGCGTGTACTGCCACGCATATTCTTCTGTTCTCTGAGTGGTAACACACCAAAAATATAAGTTATAAATGCACCGATCGCCATGCAGATAGCCACAATACATGCCACAGCCCCGAGTTGAAGCTCTGGGTTTTCTGCTAATTTTTCAAAAAACAAATGAATACCTCCTAACTAAAATTCGCATCATCGTTATATTATTCGATGGCCATAGTTTAACAAGAAATCAAAATAATTCTTGTTGGATACTGAACATCGTCCATCATAAAATTTTGCTCTTTAAACGAGTTTAATTCTTTAACCACATTTCTGTAAACTTGCTTGAAAACTCTATTATATCCGAACGAATCATCCCACTCATAATACTGGTACTGTTTCTTCTCATCATCTGTCATCTGCTGATATTCATCGTGATCTACTGGACAGAGATCATCAATATCGTCGTTTTCCCATTCAAAAATCTGATCTTTGTGAATTACTCCATGGCGGTCGAACTTATTGACATCCACATACTTTTCAAAATCCGAGAACGCAACCGCAATTGGTGAATACCAGTTTTCTCCTCTTTCCTCTGCTTTGACTGAACTCTTCCAAGATTCTTTAACTGCATCAGAACAATCTGCAAATTTTATTGTTTGCCCGATTTGCTCTAATTTGTCGTATGCCTCATGGAAATAAGATCGAGAACCGTTATAATATGTTTCACCGAGTTTATATGTGTATCGATCTAAATATTTATTGTTCTGGCTATCCCATTTAAACGACGGTACTAAAGCGTTTACTGCTACCCACCTGCCATTAATTTGTATTTCTGTATAGATAAAATAACTTGTAGACATTTACTACCTCCTAAGTTTGAATCTCGCCTTATACATATTTGACCGTTCGATTTGATTTTTGAAACACCCAAAAATATGAATGGAATTTTCTTGCGTTTTTTTGATTCTTAACTTGCCAATCCGCAACTATTCTTTGTTTGGATAACAAAATAAATAAATCTTTTGGATAAAATCCTATCTTAACAGCCTCATTCATAATAAAACAATGGGACATATATTGTTTATTTGAACTAACTTTATCTTGACATTTGAAAATTAAAATCCCATTAGGTCTCAGTATTCTGTATGCTTCTTTCATGCTATCGATATAAAATTGATGTAGGAGTGATTCGCTTGGATAAACGCCAAATCTTTTATTTATTCTATTGCTATTATCATCTATCTCAAGAGATTTTCCTGTTGTTGCTAAAAACGGCGGATCAAACATCTCTACATCTACACTACCGTTTTCCAAAGGGATATGTCTGCTATCAGCATATTTTACATCTTCACAAACAGGATTTATGTCAAATTTATATGTAGGCTTGTCTATTCCAGTATTCTTATAAAATATTCCTTTACTGTATGTTGGGTCTATATCAATATGACCGCTTGTAGAATGAAGTGTTAAGATATTTTTTATTATCTCTGACTGATCATACGATACACTTTTAATCAAACTAAAATTAGCCTCCAGTATTATCCGTGCTTCCAAAACCACCGATTCTATCGCCTTGTTCTTGCTTGTCATCTTTTAGAATACCATACGGTAGAAATATTCCTTGACAAAAGGCAGTACCTTTATTAACACTAAAGGTTTTTTGTGTGGTGATATCCTTATTAACTATCTTAACAAAGATCTCGCCTTCGTTATTTGGATTATTATAATAGTCGCTATCAATCACCCCAAAGGTGTTAGCAATTTCTATACCATATTTAAATCCCTGCCCACTTCTCGGCACAATCGCTAAAAACCATCCGTCATCAATCCGAACCTTTATTCCGGTTGGTATTATTACTGATGATCCGTAAGGTACAGAAAAGTCAAATGGTGCTATAAAATCATATCCCGCACTACCTTTTGTACCTCTTTTGGGTATAGTAATGTCTTTTTGAGATATTTCACTCATACTACATTTTTCAAACTGTGCAACTCTATTCAATTATCATTCTCCTTTCGGAGGGTATTACAGATGTAATACCCTCTCTTTAATTTCTTGAGTTCTGCCTTGATTCCAAAACTGTGTGCCTATGTATCCACATGTACGTCTTGCAACATTCATTTTGTTTTGATCTTCGTTACCACAATTCGGACAGCGCCATACAAGTTTTCCATCTTCGTCTTCAATAATTTCGATTTCTCCATCATAACCACATACTTGGCAGTAATCGCTTTTTGTGTTGAGTTCCGCGTACATAATATGGTCATATATGTACTGCATAACAGAAAGCACAGCCGGAATGTTGTTTTGCATGTTTGGCACTTCAACATAACTGATTGCTCCTCCCGGCGAAAGATTTTGAAATTCACTTTCAAGACCAAGTTTTGTGAATGCGTCGATTGGCTCTCTGACATTTACATGATAACTATTCGTTATATAATTGTGGTCTGTTACATCCTCTATAATTCCAAATCGTTTCTGTAAACACTTTGCAAACTTATATGTTGTCGATTCGATTGGAGTACCGTAAACGGAGTAGTCTATATTTTCTTTAGCCTTCCATTCACTACATGCGTCGTTCAGATGCTGCATTACTTGTAACGCGAACTCTTTGCCCTCAGCATTATCGGTATGTGATTTTCCAGTCATATATTTAGTACATTCGTATAGACCAGCATATCCGAGCGAAATTGTAGAATACCCGTTATACAGTAATTTATCGATTTTCTCTCCCTTTTTAAGGCGAGCAATTGCACCGTATTGCCAAAGAATCGGTGCTACATCACTTGGCGTACCAAGAAGTCGTTCGTGTCTGCACCTTAACGCTCTATGACAAAGTTCTAATCTTTCATCAAAGATTTTCCAGAACTTCTTGAAATCGCGTTTTGATGAACAAGCGACATCGACGAGATTCAAGGTAACTACTCCCTGATTGAACCTTCCGTAGTATTTGTGTTTTCCGGGCATATAGTTTCCAGCGTTAGCAATGTTACCGATACCAGTATCTGTAAACCTGTCTGGTGTTAGGAAGCTCCGGCAGCCCATACAGGTGTATACGTCATTTTTCTCACGCAACATAATTTTTTCGCTTATATAATCCGGAACCATTCTTTTTGCAGTGCATTTCGCTGCAAATTCTGTTAAGTAATAATAGGGCGTACCCTCTCGTATATTATCCTCTTCAAGGACATATATAAGTTTAGGGAAAGCAGGTGTAATCCAAACACCTTTCTCATTTTTAACACCCTGCATTCTTTGCCTAATGACCTCCTCGATTATCATAGCGAGGTCAGCCTTTTCATTTTCGTCTTTTGCTTCGTTTAAATACATAAATATCGTTAGAAACGGAGCTTGACCGTTGGTTGTAAGTAATGTAACAACTTGATATTGAATAGTCTGTATTCCTTTTCGGATTTCTTTTTTTAGACGTTTTTCAACAATCTCAGTTTTACGTTTCTCACTTACATCCATATCGTGTAATTCATCTTCCACCTCTTTGCGTATATTCTGTCTGCTTACCTCAACAAATGGTGCGAGATGAGTAAGCGTTATACTTTGACCCGATTTAATCACATTTGCGTGTATGATTAAGTCTGACTATTTCTTATGCGGTTTGTGTACCGCATCAGCACATTTCGAATGTGTTTCGCAACACACTCTACATATTAGTCGATACAATTAGTAAACAAACTGAAATGTGTGATCAGTTTTGGATTCCCCAAAAATATATCTGCTTGCTTGCGTTTCTGAAACTTTCAGAAACTTAGAAAGTGCTTTTATCGTCTTGAACTCATATTTTTTATCCATAATTATTTTTTTGAATCTGCCTGATTTGGAATATGCTATACTTTTATTTCTACCATTCTTATACGCATTAGAATTATTTATGCTTTGACTTACCCAAGCCAAATTAGATGCTTTATTATTCAAAACATCTCCATCAATATGGTCTACGGTATTGTTTTCATCACTAAAGCCATCTACAAAAGTATGGGCGACGATTCTTGGTAAACTTAAATTTTTATGCATTCCGTTTTTAGTCAGCGTTACATATTCTCTTTGAGATAGATGGTTTTTTTGTGAGCGGATCAAGTAATATTTTCCATAGGCTTTAGCGAGTTTTCTTATTCTCCCGTAATTTGAGACTTGATAATTCTCATACCCTAATATATCTCTCCAGATTTCTCCATCGAGATCATCAGCATATATTCTACTTGATCTACTGATCAGACCATTTATACGATCATTTTTCTTTGATTTTTGTCTCTGTTTATATAAGTTATAACAATGGAGTAATTTTTTATCTCCATATATGTATGTTCTTAATAACGAAGTTCTATTTACTCCAATCTTTTTGGCAATATCCGATATAAACATATCTGAATTTAGCATATCTGCGATCTCATCAGCATGTTTATTGAAGAATTTCTTTGTGGAAGGAGATAAATGTTTCTTTTCTCCTTTAACGAGTTCCCATTCGTTTATTTTGGCTACAAGCGCTCTCCTATTGATATCTAATAGAGATGAAATATAAGATTTGCTTCGACCTTCCTTTTCATACAAAAGAATTATTGTGTTCTTCAGGAGGTCACATTTTTCTTGTTGAGTTATTTTATCACTCCCTGTTTTATTTGAAAGTTAGTTTACTAATCACGAGATTGATATTTCCAGTCGTCCCTCGTTAGCTATATTTACATATAACCCCAACTCAGTTGGTTAGTGCTGTTTAAACACGGCAATCAAACTATTTAATAACCGTACTGATTTGATGATACCTGCGCGATGATCTGCGTTGTGATCGTGCAAGCTGTTGAAAAACTATGTGGTTTTTCAATGAGTGTTTCACTTATACAAGTACCATTTTGCAACATATCATCGAGATTACTCAGACAACAGTTATACATATGTTGTGCAAAATAATCCGCATCGTGAAAATGTATAATACCCTTATTATGAGCATCAACAATATCCGGTGGTAATAAATAACGATATGTAATATCTTTTGAAACTTCTCCAGCCATATAATCCCTTTGAACACTATTGATCATTGGATTTTTATTTGAGTTCTCTTGCTTTATTTCCTCATTGTTATGTTCTATAAGCGTTAGAATAGCGGCATCTGTTGTATTGGCTTGCCTTAGATGTTCTTTATCTCTTCGATATTTTATATAAGCCTTGGCAACTTCAAAATGCCCAGCTCTCATAAGTTCTGTCTCTACATCATCCTGTATATCCTCAACATTTGCCGCGTGGTCTCTTTTCCTATATCGTTGGTACAGTCTTTCTGCGATGGTATTAATAGTTTCAACAGGAACCATCAATTTCTCGCTTTCATGACCTACTTGTTCTGATGCTTTTGAAATGGCATTTATAATGCGAGCTTTATCGAATTTAACCTCTCTGCCATCGCGTTTAATTACATTCAAAAATTACCACTCCCCTGTTTTAATTTTATTTATAGCCTTATAAATTTCGTTCCAATTATGAACTCTCACAAAACCCTTTTGACTCTCGTCATAACTTTTGTTATAAGGCATGTCCATTAAAATTCCTTTATACTCACCTCCCTCTAAGTTGTGTGGGGCATCGTCTATTAACACATCCCCTTTAACCATTTGTTTTCTGGCGGTAACTATCACATCCTGAAACGGAATAAATGGAAAATGCTTGTCCAAAAAACCAAACTTATACAATACTGTTTGTGGATGAGAGGCTGTTACAAGAATTATCTTATGTCCTTCATTGATTAGCCTTTTTATCATATCTTGAGATCCGGGCATTACCTCTAAATGATCCCAAGTTTGTTTTTTATGTAGAGGAGAAAAGACTTGACTTTTTGATAATCCCGGGAAGAATTTTGTAATATCCCAATCCGTAATATCTTCCGTTTTTACATCAGTGCCATATTTTTTGTTTAACCCCTGTACCCAAACCGTATTTAAGTTTTCGAGTACATTATCGACATCTACTAAAATCGTTAAATTATCAGCCATAGAGATTACCCTCTGCCCATTCCTCTATCCAAGTCTTAAGAGCGTCAAGTGTTGAGGTATTCGGTACAAAATAGTCGGGGGTACAACAGTCATCAAGCGCTGTTTCAGAGGGGTGTTTCTGCTGTTCCTCACTAAGTGGGCTAACAAAATTCGTTCTTATAACCCGAAGATGAATCGCATCGAATCCCATATTTTTTATAGTATTTATTTCATTAGGAAACCTACAATCAGGTATAATTACATAATCCCAATTCTCATAAAAATATTTAAGCAAGGTGACTACATGGTTGACCCACATTGAGGGGTTCTTTTTCCGAATAATATCAGTTCCTATATACTGTAATAGTTTCCTACCAGCCTTGTCTTTTTTACCGTCCCATCCGAAATAGTCTTTACAGATATGCTTTAATAAATCCGCGTAATGAATAATCACAACTCTGTGTCCGTCTGATGATAATTTCTCTTTTAGAAAATTCGCTGTAGTATCTTTACCATGCTGTGCTTTACCTGAGATCAATATAACCTTCATAAATCCTCCTTATGTATCAGTACTCATAAATAACCGGGTTTACAGCACATTTTTCTATCAGCTTTTCTACACACTCGCAACATAAATGCAAGTCCAAAGTACCGCCGTCATATTTAGTGCCGTACCCTAAGTGTTTGACCCAACTAAAGTCTTCGTTTTCATCCCAAAAATCTAAACTCTTACCACACAAATTACACTTGTTAATACTCCCACCCCCTTAATTTTGGTTAATAAAAGACTGGTTTTATGTTGATTTTAAAACACTATCATCAATGACAACGAATGAATCAAGAAATTTGTCTAGTTCGTCATTTTCCTCCATAGCATCATCGGGTTGATTTTTGTCTTCTGAATCTAAACTTTGATCTAATTCAAATGAAAACGAGGTCATGTTCTGTGTCGGAAAGGTTGCTACCTCGGCAAGACGTCTTATTCCGTCCATGAATGCCTGTGCGGTGTCAGAGGTCGGTTGCACTTCAAATTCCATCCCATTTTCTAAACCAAATAAAAAAGAAGTCCCGTCTGAACTAATATTTGTTCCTTTAAATCTTGCATTTTCAAACTTATATATCTCTTCGGTAGGAGTACTATATGTAATTCTTCTTAGAGTATTGTAAACCCAGTTAATGTAAACCACTTCCCATCTTTTTGATATGAATTACAAAATATCAGATCATATTTATGAATCGGAGTTGCATTGAATACACCATTCCATACAGTGAATCTGCTCTCTTTCCCACTTCCTATTGACTTGGTAAACACAGAATATCCTATTTGCTTATGGTCTTTGTGTTTGTATATGGGACGTATATCTAAAACATAAAGTTTTCTGCGGTCTTCTTCACGTCCGGTAATGTACCCCATATATCCCAAAGCATTAATGGTGTTTTGCACTTTTAACTTATCGTCTAAGTCGGGCAGATTTAAGTTATTTATAATTTCTTCTACACCTCGAAGGATAGAGCGTATGTCTAATAGCGTATAACTTTTTGCAATACCTCCAGATTTTGTTTCACCAATTGAGTATTTTCGAACAATAGGTTCTACCAAACTACCATCAACTTTTGACTTAGCGATTTTCTTAGCCCTGCCCTTGTTGAATACATCATAAAACATTTCTGTTATGCGCAATAATTCTCTTTGATTTCCGAACTCTGAAAAATAATCAATTTTAATAAGGATATTAAGTTGTCTGGAATCTAAAGAGGTTTTCTCGTCAAGATCATATAGTAAGTCAACGAATTTGCTATAATGATTGTTCTGAGCGAGTTCATATAATTCTACTGCTGTATTTTTACTCATAAACTTGACAGAAGATAAGCCCTTTGCAATTATGTTTTTATCCTTGTCATAAAAGTAATTACTTTTTGAAAGACCGAACTTCGGCATTGTTACCTTTATTCCGACACGATTAGCATAAGCTGTACCGTTAGCAATGTCTTCATCGTTCGCGGCATTATTAAGAAATGAGGTAAGGAATTCCAGCGGATAATAATACCTGTAGTATGCACACAGATACCCTAATAGGCAGTACGCGATGCTATGGTTAAAACCAAATTGATACGAAGCACTATCCTCAATAACTTGTAAAAATTCTTTTGCTTCTGTTTCCGCTACTTCTCTTGGCTTGTCTGATTTTCCACAATACCCCTCAAGAATTGATGGCATTGCGGCATCCAATCTGTCTTTTTGCTTGCGTCCGATGGCACGCCTTATGTTATCGGCCTCACTTCCTGAAAGGCCGCATATTTGTTGTAGAAATTTAATTGTATCTTCTTGGTATATTAAATCCGTTTTGTCTGGTGTATTTATTTTTTAATTGCTTTATCGAATGGAATACCTCTTCGAATCCGCGCTCGCAGGGTGGTATACTTTATTCCAAAAACTCTTGCCCATTCGGCCATGGATTTTGAGGTTTCGTTGTAGGTAAATATGCGATTACTTGTTTGATTGTTACATTGCGTGACGTGATTTGCTATTCTACAATTATTGGGCGAATATGACTTACCACAATCTATTCTGTCTATGGTACAAACTTGTGTTTTAGCTGATTCATCATACCCATTATTTAAAGCCCAGTCCCTAAAAGATAAAAAATCGTTTTTCCATTCATCACACATTGTCACTCCTTTTGCTCCGTAATATTTATAATTCTCAGCTTTCGGGTTATAACATCTATTTTTAATGCCAGCCCAAACTCTATATAATCTGGTTTTTGACAATCCATGTGTTGTCTTTGCTTCTCTAACAACCTTTCTCTGTAAGCACCCACAGGATCTTGTCTCGCCTTGACGCAAATATATTCCAGATACTATAGTCTCATTTCCGCAATCGCATTTACATAACCATGTTGCATTTTTATGTTTGTCGCTTCCCGATCTCTTAATTACAACAAGTTTTCCGAATCTTTTTCCCGTCAAATCTTTCATAATTCACCTATTAAAGTTATATTTACAATGATACACCAAAGTGGACGCTACGCCACTAAACTTTACTTTTCAGCAAAGCGCAGACTATATCTTCATCTCTTTGTATAATGAGAGCCCACCACTTCGAACCACCAATCGCTTGTGGCTCTACTCCCTTACGGGATAGTCGTTGAACCTTCCTCTGTTCGAGGCTTGGCTGCTGATTGCCTAATCCGCATTCTTTTCAAACCGTCACACTTATCCTTATTTCATGATTATGCTGTGGTGAATGCGGCTCTAAAGGGTTTCCAGCAGTTCAATGGGTTTGCTTACACATCACTGTGTATTGGAACTAATTACTAATCCTAAATTGTCTTTTAGAAGATTATCAATTATTTCTGAGGGATTTCTATGTATCTTTCTCGCTAATAAATCATTACGATATGATGTTCCAGACGGTCTTATACAAGCCGTAACGATGGACATGTCAAAAATACTGTGCGGTTTAAATTTTTTTAAACAGTCAAATGCAAATGGACTTTCAAACTGAAATATTCCTACTGGACTTGTTATTAAACTGTCCCAAACTTTATCATCATTCCAGTTTATCTCGTGTGTTTTTGGATAATTTTTACCGATATAATTACAGATATCTCGTATTACTTGAACGGTCTTTAGAATCAGGAAATCGTATTTAGCAAGACCTGTATAGTCGTGAATATTATCCATATCCAACATAAGGCAAGTCTCCCCGTCCTTGTCAAACACACCGTAATTATCTGCCAGTGTCACGGGACTAATCACGATCCCAGCAGGGTGAACCGATTGAGAAATCTTTGTATCTAACAGTCCATTGAAATAGTAAAACAATTCAGGATATTTTGCCTTTGTACCATCTGGATCTTGATCAAAATCATCCTTTATCTTCGCTATATTTTTGAGATTCCAAGGGTTTTCAACTAAACTTCCATGTTCTTTTTCGTAGGTTATAGCTAAATGCCTTCCAACATCATCTATAACCCCTTTTGCTTGCATTGTTCCGAAAGATGCCACTCTTGCTGTTTTATCTGTACCGAACCTGTCCGTTATGTACTTGAAAATAGTTGGTCTATCAGATTCAACAACATCTGTATCTATATCACCAATCTCTTTTCGGTCTTCATTACAAAATCGAGAAAATACCGTGTGCCATGTTTCTGGGTTTAAATCGATAATATCAGTTACATATGCTACTCTGGAACCCCCAACCGAACCTCTTGCAGTGCCGATAGCCATTCCCTGCTCTCTGCACCATCTAACGATTTCTGATTGTCCCAGCATAAACCCGTCCATTTTCAGTTTTTTAAACACTCGCATTTCTTCATCAATTGCTTTGCGAAATGACTGCTCCTGTTCTTTGGGAATAATTCCCTTATCAAGTTTTTCTTGAAACATAGTTTCAACTGTATCAGAAAACTTTTTTGAATCCGCTTCTCTTGACCCATATAAAATGGGATATTTGATTGAGGTATCAAGATCGATATCCTCTGTCATATCATAAAGGAGATTTGTATTTTCGATGGCAGACATATATTCGTCTTCATTCAAAGCTCCTTGCTCTTTAAATAATTCAACCAATTCATCATATGTCTTATACGAAAGATCAAAAGCGTCCTCGTCTCCGTATGACTTATGCTTGGCTGATAGAAGAACAGATCTACATTCTGCTTTATACTTACTTGAACTATGAGTATCCGTACCCGCAATTAATGGAGTCCCTAATTTCTTAGATAGTTCCACAAGTCGTTTATTGAAGTCTATTTGATCAGGATGCAGATGAGGTTGTACCTCAAAAAAATCATACTTTTCCGCAAGTTCCATATATCTTGGATGGGATACTGGAAGTTTATTCAACGGAGATTTCAAACAAGCACTTGTCGAGATAATGTTGTCAGATATACTTAAAAACTCGTCAAAACTGATTCGATTTGTGTAATAAAAATGCTCACTATCTCCAGAAACGCTAACGAGTTTATTTAACTCTCTTACCCCGTCCATATTCTTAGCCATGAGAACAGTATGATAGTTGTCCCTGATTTTCTCATCAAGGGTCTCAGTAAGATAGATCTCAACAGAATGAATGTATCTAATGCCAGCAGCTTTGCATGCCGCCCACTTTTCCGTCCAATTTAATGGCTTACCATGCTCAGATATAGACAAAGCCTTTGCACCATTAGCGACTGATAAATCTATATAATCCTGATACTTAGTGCAACTATCAAGTAAACTATAGTCGGAATGACAATGATACATGATATAACTTTTAATTAATTATCACCTACATTTCTAATACAGGAACTTCATTGCCCCAAACGTCAAATCCCTCTGTTTCTTTTCGAGCATACATTTCTAATTTCTTCAGATCTGGGTAAAGTCGGTTTATAATTTCATATGAAATACCGGGTTTCTGGCTGTGTCGTTGTACTTTCTCAGTAAACACCGTATGTATTTTCCCACGCTCCTCCTGTGCAACCGGTATTAAATGTCCTCGATACATATATAATAAATATTCGTGTCCGTATCTTACTGTAAATGCGGCAGGTATACCTGTTACTTTATTCCATATCATTCGTGCGTGTAATTTATATCCAAGCTCCTCAGCTATCTTTTGGGCATCAAAAAGATACTTATCTATCGTCCACAAAAATAAAATACTGTCATTGGTACAAAGATTTGCCGCTTGCTCTAAATGCTCTTTTATTACTTCCAAAGAGCAAGTTGAATAATCTAATTTTGTACCACTACTGTTAGGGCGAGCAGACTTTCTGCTACCCTTTGTCTGTTTCCAAGGTGGATCTGCAAGAATCAAATTATATGTATTATTCGTATTAAAAATATCTACTCTCATAAATCACCAGCCTAAATTTTCTACATTGTGACGATATAATTCATTCACACAATCCTCGCACAATTCTTCTCCGTCTATCTCATAATAATAATCATAACAATCGCAACCGCATTGATCGCAATACACATGAATATCGCATGAACCAGATTGAGAGCAGTTGTCACAATCTAAGGCTCCATTGCACCCCTTACCGTTGCAGTGGATCATAAGGAACATCCCTTACATGTGAAAAAATCATCAAGGATCGTGTTAAGTTGTTTTTGACAATCCATACATAAATCCGGTTTCTGTCTAATATCGTATTTTTTTAGAAAAGGATCCTCTATTACAACCTGTCCCGCACTATCAACCACTTTGTTTAACATAATGAATCTATATGTCGTCCCGCATCTATCACATACCTTTGCGTCTATTTTAACCACCTCTTATTCCATATTTTCGAATTCACAATAATAGTGTGCATCATCATAATACGGACAAAAATCAGCACAATAAGAACTATCAGCATTAACACATATGCCTGTATATTCATCTAACCATTTACACATCTTGATTCACCCCATTTTATTGAGCCTCCTTGATTTTCTGTTTGATCTCTTCATAAGATTCTCTGCATTGAATATAATCTTGTATAATACATCCGCAAGGATTAAATGCAATATATATATTGTCATCATATACTTCTTCTATCCAATCAATGTTTATCAAATTGGGTCTATCCGTTTTGATGTTCGTGACTTCTATAAATCCCTTAATCATTATTTATCCTCTTTAAACAAACTTAATTGAGCATCATAAGCAAGAATATCCTGCTCCACATCATGAATAGATTTCTTCCTTAATGTGTTCCAGCAGTAGCCTATTATATTTGGCTCGTTTTCAAGTGCTTTTAATTTTTCAAACAGATCTCTATGCTGGTGATAGAGATGATAAAGTTCATTAAACCTTGCATTCGGACAAAACCAACATCCACCGCGTTTTGTAAATTCATAAATCGGACTTAGCAGACCGTACTGCTTGCAGAGATCATAAGCCATAGATTCTGTATAGCCTTCTTTTGATAGAATTGAAATATGATTTCCAGAAACCATTTCCAGTCTTCTCGGCTCATCAGCGGCAATCCCGACATATTGAGTATTTTCTCCTATCGTTTTTGTGTATTTTTTGATTGGTGACATTTTGCATCGCGAATTGACATAACATCTACCTTGTAACGGGAATCCCCATTTTTTACCTATTCTTTCAGACACCCTACTTCGTTTGATGGTAGAATGAAAACAATCCAAGTATGTTCTGTCTGTACGCAAAATTCTAAATTTGTAGCCCCACTCTTCACACTGAGGTTTTAGCACGTTATTTATAAATTCTATATGCTCCGGCAGTTCACCACTTATATTCTCGTCAAACATCACTTCGGAGAATATAATCTCATCAAGCGGATAGCCTTTCTCATGTGCAAGGATTATCGTTGCCACGCTGTCTTTTCCGCCGGAGCAACTGCATATGTAGGTCATACGTTATCCCTCGGCTGACGAAACACAATTCTACCAGGGTATATCCGTATATTTTGTACACCATATATGAAATTCAATCCGTCACGCACTTGATAAGCATCTCCGTGCTCGATAATGTCTGGATAATTACTTTGCGCTATTTGAATAGCGTATTTGTCAATCTCGAATGCGTGATACTCTACGTTCGTAAAGCCCATTTTATCAAGGCAATAACGCCCAGTGCCTATACCGTCATACATTGATAGCACGACAATTTTTTCATCACGCGGTACATCTTTTAATGCGCCATTGAAAATATGTATAATCACTTCCGCTGTCCAGCCGTTCCCAAGCCCTTTATATGCTTGCGTTTTGGAAACAGCCCGACAGTAATCATCGGGCAAGGTTTGAAGTCTGCAACATTCTTTTACTGTAAGTGGACGAATAATATAATAACCGTCCTCCAATTTTATAGGGTATTGTTCTTGATTTACCGTAATATAACCATTTTTAACTTTATAAATGGGCTTATCGAATATCAGTATTTTCTTATCATTGTCGAAAGCGGGGCAAATATAAAGCCCTGTCTTTCCTCCTTGACCACCTGCGCCTGCTTTTAACGACACGGATTTACCATCGCAACTATACACTCTGTGTGCTTGTGCAGTCGTCCCGATGTCTCCGATCCTGATAGGTTCGGCGACATAACTGTTTTTCGTGGCAGTCGTTAATGCATTTCCTTTTTGATCAGATCTCGCTTCAAAATGTTGCTCAATTTGCCCATCCTTACCATACCGTCCCCTCATTGCTACTGCAACGGGTTCAAATGCAATGTTTGTATGATGTCGTTTAAAATAATCCCTTGCATTTCCCTGTATATGAGTAAGTGCATAGGCTTTTTCTTTTTCTACTACAGAACCGGTTTCAAGAATATCCCTAAGCAATATTCCTCTATCCTCTGGTTGACCCACTTCTCCACAATTATGGACATAGAACCTTTTACGATTTTGAGCTGACACAAGCGCCGAATTAATTTCGATGTAATTGTTTGCACTTTTCCCCACATCAAAGCGTCGCTTTATTTCATCCCTTATCGGTTTGGATGCACTAACATTATTTTCATATAAAAAGAAATCCGGTTTAAATTTCTCTTTTGCAATTAGGTAATTTTCAAACAGTTCCCAACCTAACCCACTTGGCTCTGTTTCCCTATTTTTCGTCTGAGCGATGCTCCAATAGGTACAAGGAGAACCACCTAAAAGAATTTTTATTGGCATAAATTTCTTATAAATCACCCTACCTTAATACTAACCTTTTGTCATATAGATGCTCGAAAACTTTTTGACCTTGATCTACCGGTGCGTCCTTTTCATTTAATAAATCTTCATAATCCCATAAGAATTCGACATTTACATATTGTTTAAGTTTTTGGATATGTTTGTCTTCTCTGACTCGCACATCTTTATCCAGCGCGAAAACCACGCGACACCCAAGTTTAATTAGGATACGCAATTGATTAGGATTAAGATGTGATGTTAGGATTGCACCGCAATTATGAATTCCCCAAGTATCCGCGAGTAAGACGCTTTTACAACCCTCGAAAAGAATAACCTCTTTTTTGTCTTGAATACTGTCCATATTCTCGGACAAACCGTATATGGTGTTCATAGTACCCCAAGAAAAGAAATAACAATATTTCCGAAGTTTTTTCTCTTTCCAATTTGGGTCAAGAGTTCGACCGCCTATATTTACTATCTTCCCGTTTACATTTCGTATTGGGTAAACAATTCTATCTGAAAATGCATCATATTTAACTTGAAACTTATCTATTGATTCTTTTGAAATTCCCTCTTTTAACCAAACTGATAGTTTGTCTAAAGAATACTCATACCTTTCCATGTAGTTATCTGGAAGAGGTTTTGATGAGTTCTGTTTTACACCCTTTATTTTTTTGGAAAATTTTTTGCAAGTAACTGTCGCAGCCATCTTTTCACGCCGAACGAAAACTTCTCCGTCTACACCGGCGTATTTTTTAATAATGTTAACAGCTTCCTTGTTTGAACAATTGTAGTAATGTTTAACAAATGTGTATAGATTGCCGCCGATCCCTGAACTATAGTCATAGAAAAGTGGAGGGTCTCTCCGAACGGAGAACGATGGAGTCTTTTCATCTTTAAAACAACTAAGCCCCCAATATTCTCCGTTCTTTTCCTCGAGATCGACAAACTGCGAAATAAACTCTACGATATCAACCGATTGAATTAAGTCGTTTAATTCCATAGCAAATTATTTATTTAGCTTGATATTTCAATATTTAATAAGGAGTTTCCGGAACGTGTTGTTTGGCTTCCTCATAAAGAATATGATTGCCATCAAAAAACAAGTCAATATATTCTCCTTTTGCCATTTGCATCCCGTTCCTGTTGTAAACAACTCTGAGTTTTTTATTTCCGCATTCTATACCGTCTGCTTCTATTTCTTCTGGTGTTTTTGACTGTATAATTGCCAGCGTACTTGCATTTCTAACAATTCTCACCGAGTCGGCTGCTTTCCCCGTTGCTGTTGTTTGGATTGCCCCTAATCCTGCTATCCCCATATCACCACACACTTGATTTTTGATCATATTAACTACACCACCTAAATCGCGGTAAATATCAAAGGCGTCACCCTCATCACCACCTTTAAAATACCTTGTATTTGCAAATTCGAAATTATTGAGTTGTTAACGCTCTTTTTACATCCCAACCAAGTTTATTAATTCGATCTTTGAGTCTATGATACGGGATTCCTGTAAGTTGTGACCACTCAGCCATAGTATGAGTTTCTCCATTATATCCTATAAGGTGATTGTTTCTTGTATTGTTAGCTTGAATTATTTTATCAGACCAACGACAATTGCTTGGCTCGTAATCTCCATTACAATCTATCCTATCGATGGTTAGGGATTCGTCGTATCCGTTATTTAATGCCCATTTTTACATAACCAATTAACCGCAACATATCCTTTAGGCGATACATAATCGCTTTCCCTTTTAATAACAGTTAATTTTACGAATCTCCGTCCAGTTAAATCCTTAAATACTCCCATCTATCTTCCTCAATAATTTCTCGGGTCGCTAACCCGTTTGCCTGTGACTGGCACAGCTCCAGCTTTCACTAGAGAGTAGACTATATCTTCACCAATTATCTCGGTGCATACCACTGTCCTTGCTTAAGGCACTTAGTCGTTGAACCTTCCTCTGTTCGAGGCTTGGCTGCTGATTGCCCAATCCTTATCATTTTCAAACATTCACACTTGTCGCTATTCGAGACTATGTTGTAGTTGATAAGGCTCTAAGGGGTTCCCAGCAATTCAATATGTTTAATGTGAACTATTCCATTAATCCACAATCAAGACATCAAGTCCTTGTGTGTGATAAACCTTTTTAATTGCAGTATAAATACTTTGCTTGTCAAAAAGCGGAATATAAATATGTGTAAATTTTCTTGTTTTAATCCACTGAATGCTCTCGTTTATTCTTTTTGCATCTTCGTCTGTGTAATTTCCACAGGTTAAGTCCCTATATTTTACTCCAGAGAGGTGTGCTATCAGTCTAGCCGTAAACAATCTCGTACTCAATTCACTGTCCAGATACAATACAGCTTTGTCTTTCTTCAGAAGATCTACAGCGCAATTTAATAACATCATAGATTTTCCTTCTTTGGGTTCCGCCCCAAATAATAACAACTCTCCCTGTTCCAAAGTGACATACTCGTTTAATGTTGGAAACTTAGTTGGTATTCCAGAGTATCCATCTTTCTGACGATCTACGAGTTCCTGCCAACATTCATCAACAACATCCCGATACGGTGGGATTTCCTCGGTTGTCGAAAACTCTGTCATAACATTATCAATTATAGAATAGATTTTCTGCTCAATGTCCTGCTCTGACCTGTCACAACAAAGTGACTGGCACTCTTTTAATTTTTCATACGTGTCTCTTCTGAAGGCAGAATCCATAACATTTTTTACGAGTAGTTTATATTCCTCGACAGTGGATCTGGCTATAATATCACTGACATCCATAAGTTCTTGTAACTTCTCGATTGAAAGTTCATCTGCATACTTTCTAGTTGCTTCGGACGAGTTCAAATCCTCAATGATGTTATACGGGTCTATAGTTGTTATTCCTTTTTGCGCCAGATCGCATATCGCTGTATATACGCAGCGATTCTCTTTGTTTACGAAATGATTCGGAAGTAGATTTTCTGAATAGAACGAGAACTCGGGATTATGTATTAGGGTGGCAATGATTCCAGACTCACTATCAATACTGTTTATATCGTCAGGTCGCATATACATCGCCTACCTTTCCTGCCAATAACAGCACTCTTCGTTTACATCACAGATGTATTTACATTTAAAATAATCTACACTTGGAGCAAAGTAGTCTGTGTTTTTGATTCTTTCTATCGTGTCAATTGCCCATTTTTTTGCATCCTCACATTTTTGTGCATCAAACGGCTCTTTTATAAAGTTCTGATTCCTATAGCAGTTAAAGCATAGTTGGTGCGGATACTCACCATATTTTAGGTTTACTCCTTCAGAATAGATATATAGTTGTTTATACATATCATCTATCGTTTTATCGTTTACGGTTGGAGTCTTTCTGTTACTTTTCGGCTTAAGTTTGCGAGATTTATGATCTACAATCACAAAACCATCAGCATCTCTTCCAAGATAGTCAATAAAACCTACGAATTTATACTTGTCTATCTTAAATCTGATTTCGTCCTCAATTTCCTTGGTGTTAAAATCTGGAAACCCATCGAATCTTTCCAGAAAGTTTAGTGTATCATTAAAATAATTTTTAACTATCGATATGTCCGGTCTTTCACCAGCAACCTCTTGATAATAGCGAGTTAGAAATCCTATCTTTGATTCCTCCTTAGAGGTCTTCCCGGAAAGAAAATCCGCAAGAATTTTATGTACCAAGCTTCCGAAAGAAGCATAAAACTGTTTCGGTGAATCAGAGTATAATTTGATATATTTTAAGAACCACTGATATTGGCAGTTTTCAAAACACTTAATGCGACTATAACTCCAAGTCATTTCGTTTATATAATCTTTATATATTGGATTTTTGCTAATAACATCACCAGCCTATATTATGTTCAAATTAGATCAGTAACCTAGAATGGTAAATCAGATTCACCGTTATCTACATCTTCGACAACATCAGCATCTTTTGTAGTCTTTTCTGAGTTATTCAAATTTTCAAACGAAAACAATTTGAAATTGTAATAGGTCTTCTTTTTCTCAGCATCGTAATAAGTAGAAACATCGGTATCCCCTAATTTTATTCTGTCCTTTTCTTTTAATAATGCTGCTTTCTTAGCCGCAGCAGTACCAATACAAGCTATAAATCCGGAAAAATCCTGTTCGTATTCACCAGTGTTCTTATTTTTCCGCGATATAGATATTCTGATTTTTGTATTTACATCTGAAATTGGTTCAGAAGACCAAACAGTTGCATATGCACCATTCCTAAAACCCATTATTTAGACTCCTTTTCACTTTTGAGATATTTCTCGCTAAATCCGTTAAGCAATGTGCCTGCAATAGTAGGATCTTTAATAGATAAATAATTTGACTTTGGCGCGTACTTAGCAATAAATTTTTTCACATCGTCCTTTTTATCAGGATTATCAATCAGGTATTGTTTTACAACTTTATCTAACTCACCTACTATTGACTCGGCTACTTCTAAGTCCTCCGATTGTTCAGCTTCTTTCTGCTTCTTTCTATAAGCGTCCACATCTCCGTCTACTTGTGCAGACTGGAAATAGTTCGTTAGAAAATACCTCGTGCAATATGTAAGTCCCGACCCAAAGGCTTGTGATGGATCACTTTGTGATCCAGTAATCGTCCACGGTACTTCGATAATGTCGTCTGTATTATCATCGTTCACCCATTTAAAAATAGCGTCAGCTTGAAACAGCATCTCCGTCTCGGTTTTGTCATAAGGCTTACCCTGCTTATCCATTTTAGTATTTACAATAGTGCATTGCGTAATGATAGATGTCCCCGGTACAATACTGGGGATTAAGGAAACATGATACTTTTCCATACCAGCAGTTATCTTTGCCGATATCTGAACTATATCAGCATATGTATAGTTGTAGCCTTTCTTATCCTTAGTTACAACACCCGCTATTTTTCTTATTTTGGATAATTTTTGAACTAAGTTTAAATCTTTAATCTCAGTATTATTCATAGATTCATCCTTTCAATCTTTAATTAATGTTCACATTAATAGTGAATTCATGCTCACCACCTTTTTCTTAGCGAGATCTAATCACATTCCATATCTAATCACCACCTAATCAACATTAAATTATATGTAAAACGGCTATAGCCGTATTGGCAGAGATGGCTGGATTTGAACCAGCGTATGAGGGAGTCAAAGTCCCTTGCCTTACCACTTGGCGACATCTCTATATATGCAAATTTTTTATTTAGCGTGATATATGTATTGAAATGCCCGCTCTACGCAGGCAAATCATAATCTCAAAGATTAAACGCTAATTTCCAGCGCAAATAATCAATCATATAGTCTTTTGCTACTTGTCGAATTTTAGCTTCAATTTTATTTCTTCCTTTGTCGAGCTTATATTCCTTACCTTTAGTAAATTCTAAGGCCTCATCTACAAAGTCTACTTCATAACCAGCCATTTCTAATTGGTATTTTTTATAGAACATTCCAGATAACAGGGCATGTTTATAACTCAATCTTTTTGTCAATAGTCCTTTGTCGATTCTCGATTTAGCTCTTCTAGATAACTCTACACTCATAGTCGAAATACTTGGTGTATTTCTGATACCGCGTATCAGAGTATCCCCGTTAGCTCTATCCATATAGACCGTTGTTGAGCTTGCATAATTCGGATGTTTATACACAAATTGTGAAAGAGTGGCACAATTTTTAAAGGCTGGTATAGATTCAAAATATAGAGGGATATTAAGACCATTATAATGAATTACCATATTCTCAAAATCGACATCAGAGCACTTAATTCTTAGGCTGTCCTCTTCTGAGACTCCCGAAAATGCCAACCAATAATAACATCTATATATATTATCAGTTGTTTTTTCAGTCTCTGGTTCGCAAATGATATTTAGATAATCTTGTAGCATTAACGGGTTGGCAACCATATATTTTTTAACTTTGTCTGTTCCTATTGTTTTGATTTGCAACATACCATCGCTAACATTTGGATATTTGGTCTGTATACACCATTTAACATAGTCTCTAAGCAATAAAACTATACCATGAGAACTTCTAGACCTAACACAAACTATCTTGTCAATCATTTCCTGTAGTGTATCTTTGCCTTGTGTGCATAAGTCTGACTGCCACTGTTCTTCAAACGGCTCACACTTATTAAATATTCTCTCACAATGTTTTTGCGTAGCGATATTATTAGTATAATGCTGAATAAATTTTATCTTATTTCCACTGTTAAACATATGACTTCTTATCCTCTCAAAAGCTTACACTATTTAGCACAAGAGACTTTTCCCAAGTTGTAATCAATTCTTCTGGATTGATAAAAGATATTGATGATGTAGCTAAAAGGTTTGCGATCGTAACTTGAGACATATATTGATCTGGTAATGTTGTAATATAACTACCAATTCTATCTTTCGAAATGCACTCCGGATTTTCACACAAAACCATACTATCTTTTTTTAACTTTGTGTCATCATTAGCTGGTATAAACACATGCGTAGGTTGAGATCGTTTTTTTAATGAACTTGTAAGTGGCAGAGCAATAATGTTAGGGCTATATTGGTTTCCCGTATTATTTTGAAATACAAGTCCCGGTCGCCAGCCATGCTGTTCATGCGCTCTTCCGTTGAATTTCATTAAATAAATTTCTCCTATTCGGAAACACCTCGCTTTATTCTGCGAGTTAAGCACACTATACATCCTTTCTTTCGTATTATTTTTAGACTGCGGTATAAGTATAGCATACTTTTTTTAGTTTGTCAAGCTAATAATATTATTTGCTATATTTGTTATTTTGCCACAAAAGTACAAAGTGGTAAATTCCAAATAGGAAGGGATTGTTTGCGATATTTTATTGTGAAACTTGTTGTCCCCATATGTTCGTCCACACTAATCCTTTCTACATTATTAAATTGAATCCAAGAGCCATCTCCTCTTTTTAAATTTATGATATTTTGGTTTTCAATACCAGAAATATTATTAAACTCAATAACAAAAGACGGTCGGATTAAGGATTCTTGGTTTTCAGATGACAATATATATTTTGTGAATCCTTGATGAGTGCAGAAATCAACAAATTCTTTAATGGATAGATTTTTCATTTGCAGTAATCTCCTTGATTTTTAATTTAAATTATGATATACTGCATGTGTGGGCAGTATTATAAGGTCTGCGTCTAATGACTTATCTACTATATCAATAACATAATTACCTTCATTATCTATACTAACTTCTAAGTTAGTATCTGTTATGTTATCTATAGCATTAAGTCTATGTATCTCACTTATAAAATCATTCTTTGTTTTAATAATATATGGGTCTGCTGTTGCTTTTTGATTCCATATTTTAAAACTAAGAACATAAGACCTTTTGTATTCCCACATGCAGTATTGCGACCCCATTGCAGTATTGCTTAAATTATCTGGAGTTGTTTGTGTGAACGGGCAACTCCAACTTTTAAATCACTTGACATATACTTTTGTTTATGTTATTCTATACACTGTAATCATTGTTACTATATCATAACACTTTATCAGCAATATGTCAATACGTCATTTGCAATGGGGGAATAATTTTGGACATTGGAAAAAAAATTAAATTATTGAGGATTTCGAATGGGTTGACACAAGAGGAATTAAGTGAAAAAGTAGATGTGTCAACTACCAGTGTGAGACACTGGGAGTACGGTATTAAACTTCCGTCAGCGAACGCACTTGGTGCTTTATCAAAAGTGTTTAATACATCGGTCGATGAATTATTAGGATTAACTTATTCTAATTACCATAACGAGTCGCTTGATATTAGCGATCATGAAGCTTCATTGATCAGGGATTATCGCAGCCTTGATGAATACGGTAAGGAAGCGGTCGAGAAAATTTGTGCAATTGAGAAAGAAAGAGTTATATCCAATAACCAAAGTGTCAATCCAGATCACTCTAATATCCGACAAATACCGAAATTTTTGCTCCCATCTGCTGCTGGATATGCTTTTCCGTTTTCTGACGAATCTGAATTTGATATGATAACAGTCGATGAGTCAGTTCCTGTGAACGCTAATTTTGCCGTCAAAATACAAGGAAATAGTATGTATCCGTATATATGCGATGGCGATATTGTATATGTTTCCAAAGACAGCGAGTTATCAAACGGAGATGTTGGAATATTTTCCGTTGATGGAGCAATGTATTGTAAGCAATTATACAAAAAAGAAAACGGTGATGTTATTTTAGTCTCTGCGAACGAAGATTTAAAAGATAGTAACGTAATACTATCTAACGATTCATCGGCGCAATTTCAGTGCCACGGAAAGGTACTATTAAATCGAAGATTAAAATTACCTAATTACTTATTCCAAAAATGACAGTTTCAAAAAAAAGTATGTAAGTTTTTGCAACTTACATACTTTTTTTGAATTTAAATTCTTCTTACTAATCTGTTATAAGACTCATCCTTAGACGGATCGTATCCATAACAATTGTCTGGCAAATGATTGCCAACACCCGGTTTTTTGGAATATACCCATCCTTCTTTCTGTGCAATTTTCCACACAGCATACTCTCTTTCGCTAAGAGACGCATTCTCAAATGCGAAATCGTCTCTGCCTAATAATTCAGCAAATCTCTTCCTATCATATTCAGTATTTCCCCAAGAAAGATGTTCTAATTCTCTTTGACGATTCATATCTGTATGAACTCGAGAATCTCGTGCTTTCACCGCCGCTTGTGCAGTTTCAGAACTTATATATCTTGCTCCAAGATAAGCTGCACTAAATAAAAATCCTACTAATCCGAACATTTACTCACCTTCCATCATTATAATTAATACAAAGCATTTTCTATATTTTCTATCGCATTATCAAGATGCGTAGTTGTATCTTCTAAGCACTCTATAGCATACAACATTTTTTCATATTTGTCACCGGTCTGAAGATTTTCCGGCATATTATCTGCGGAATCGGTTTCTTCATCGGTAATAATTTCAACTATATCGCGAGCAGAATTTATTAAATTTACTGCTCTTCGCAACTGTTCCCTTCGTTTTACATTCATAAAACCTCTGCTTATTCCTCCTAATTACTTGGCAACACAAAACATATGCGCAGTTTTTCAGATTCCTCTGCGTTAATGGTCACTTGCTCCGAACATAACATCATTAAATTAAAAGCACTGATAACCTCACTTGTTTGCTGATCTTCTGTAAGTTCAAGCCCGGGACAAATAATGGTTAGTATAAGCTGGTTAGACTGATTTACTCCCGCCTCAATCTCAACATCATCTTGATACAACGAGGTGAAATATGCTCGATCGATAAAAATATCACATAAAGAACAAAAAAATTCAATCACCTTATTAGATTGAATCGTGTCTTCCGAAACTACTTGAGAGACAATATCAAGACTCTCCATTCACTTCGCCTCCTTGTATTTTCTTAGCAATATCTCCGAATATAAAGTCTAAGTGTACGACTTCATCTAAATCAGAATAAACATCAAACCCGTCAGTTGATGCGCATATCTTCACAAACTCTCTAGGTTTATCTATCACTAATTGATTGCCATACACAGAAACAGACCCAACATTGGGTGTAATTTTTGAACCAGTGCTACATTTAATTTCAACTGGTTGATTTTTAAAAAACTCAGAAATTTTTATCAACGACTCGCCCATATTGCTAACCCCGGCAGGGTTGATAATATAAGTTCCACCCGCGCGTTTCGCAAGTTCAAAAGCCATTTCTCTTGCAGACTCAATATCCAAGATACTGTCAAGTTCTTCATCGGTTAGCATATCAAAATCAATTTTATCAAGCCAGTATTGTAAATCATCCATTTTACCCCTCCTAATTATTCTTACGTGTTGAACACATTGTTCTACATTATTATGATAATTATAACATACTTAATTGTTTCGCACAAGTTATGATTTCTCGCGCTGCGTCAACCGCCTCTGCCTGTGTATTATGTATGGAAAAGCTGATACGTATAGTACTCCTTGCCTCATCGCCTGATAATCCCATTGCCGTTAAAACACGACTCGGCTCATTCAAGCTACTTCGGCAAGCCGAACCTGCCGAAACACAAACTCCGAGATTGTCCAGCATTAATACTAATGTTTGCGCATCGCAGTCTTTTATTAACAAACTTAGAGTTTTAGTTTGATTTTCAATCAAATTAAATCTAATATTTTCACTTAAATCTACCTCTTCGGCATAGTAATATATAGCATTAATAAACTTTGACGCTATATTATGAATCAAAACCTGATTGAATTTAAGGTTATCTTGTGCTATTTCGCAGGCTTTTCCAAATCCCACGATATTCGGGACATTCTCTGTTCCACCTCTTAGTCCAAATTCTTGTGACAATCCTCCGTGTATTATTGGGTCTATGATACTCTTATCGCGTATATATAAAGCACCTATACCTTTCGGGCCGTGAATTTTGTGTGCAGAAATTGACAGAAAATCGCAATTAATTTTATTTACATCAATATCTTGAAGCCCTGCTGCTTGTACGCAATCCGTATGAAAAAGCACTCCATTTTGCTTACATAGTTTACCAATATCTTCAACCGGATTTCGAGCACCAGTCTCGTTATTTACGAACATAACTGATACCAACCCTGTTTTGTCTGAAATGATTTTTTTCAATTCTTCTATTTGGACTCTACAATCATTATTCACCCCTAAAAAACGCACATCAAACACGGGTTTTATTAACATTTCATTTTCACGGGATAAAGCCTCTAAAGCATGTATAATTGAATCGTGCTCGACTTTACTTGAAATTATTTGTGTTTTCCCTTGCTCCGTCAAATGTCGTCTTAACCCGAATATAACTGTGTTGTTCGACTCAGTGCCGCCAGATGTGAATATAATATTTTCGGGTGAACATTTAAGCAAACTTGCTACTTGGCATCGCGCTTTATCCATCGCTTCTCTTGATTCTCGACCTAAGGCATATAGTGTTCCGGCATTACCATATTGTTTTCCCATATACGGCTTCATAGCGTTAAGCACCTCGGGATACATCATTGTTGTCGCTGCATTATCTAAATATATCACTTTGCATCTATACCTCTTTTACTTATTATTTCTTGAATTGTTCGAGGCCGATAGTTCATATAGTCCATCATGCATCCTACATTGAACATCTCACATGGCTTTTCATATAGTGCAACCATTTGCGATTTAAAATTTTCCATCATATTCCACTCAAACGAACTATGTACATGACCATACAGATGAATCCAGCCATGAAAATGACCGTTAAAACATGGTATTGGGTAGTGACACAAAACTACTTTACCTTGAACTTCTGGAATAGAAAGTTCTTTGTAATCAGTTATTTCATTAAACAAATCATAAACTTTTTTATTTTTTAATAAGCGCTTATCATGATTACCGATACACAAGTTTTTGATGCCATTGAGCTGACTATAAATCTCAACTGTTTTCTGTGGGTTGTACCAACTAATATCGCCCAAAATCCAAACTTCATCTGTTGGTTTTACTGTCTTATTCCACTCTTCAATAATAAACTTATCTTGATCTTCTACCGTTTTAAAAGGTCTATTATCGTAGGCTAAGCAGTTACTATGTCCTAAGTGTAAATCTGAAATAAAATACACCATTTATTGATCCTCTCTTGTATAATAGTGGTTAGCTAACCCCAATTCAATGGCTTCATCAGCAGGGATATACCAGTCAGTTCTGCTTTTAATAACCTCATCGAGCATTTCGCGCGTTACTTTTGTGGATTTTTCTATTATTTCACCTATGAATATTTCTCGTAGCCTTTCACATTCTTTTAGGTCTTGTCTTATATCCTCAGTTTTACAAGTACATCCGCCGCTTGATATATCATGGAAGAGTAAGGTGGAGTTTTTGCTAACAAACCTTTTATGTCCCGCGAGCCATATTTGAAGCGCAGCACTCATACAAGCACCTATAGCAATTGTATATATTGGAGCCTTACTATTTTTAATTATATTCACAAGTGCTAACCCCGAATATACATCTCCACCGTAGCTATTTATGTATAATTTAATTGGTTCCCTATGATATATGATTTCATTATGCAAAATAGTTGAATCCATAGACTCAAACCATTGGTCTTCTTTTAAATCATCGTCAGAGTTAATTTCTATTATATCATTAATTATTTTTCCCACTGACTCGTAATCGATATCATTATTTAATAGAATACTCCTATTACTTTTGCTCATCCTATTTCCCCCTATCTAACCGTTTGATTACAGTAAATTATAGTACGAATATAAATGTCCAAGATTATAAACACAAACCGTATTTTTGTTTATAATATTAAACATCATATTTATATACTGTTGCACTGACTTGGGAACTGTCGCTTGTTCTTCAATGAGATTTGGTCACCACTCTCATAAGCTTTCACGAGGTTATATTCCCAATGTGGACATAAGGAAACAGCCCTCATCCGTACCTTTTTATCTCCAGTGGTATTTCTCAAAACTACACCTATACTATCCAACGAATTTAAAGCAGCAGTGATCTGAGTATAACAAATCTTTAACTTTTTAGATAAATCACGAGGATCTCCAATGAATGTGCCGTTATTAGCTAAGAGGTCTATTATAGATACTTCTGTTGTACTTAAATTATAAAAAGCTCTGCACGCCTGATATACAGTAACATAATCCATTGGTACAAGTTCGGTCATTATACTACTCCTCCTTATCAATAATTTTGTTTATGTATACTCTATTGTGATGACTTTTCTCTAACTTTCGGACTTGTCCTAATACCTCTTTTAATTTTCCTATAAACTTTTGGTTGTTGCCATTGTGTATAAATTCTTCTAAGGGCTCACAAATCTCTATATAATCTTTCGCCTTCCGCCTTTCTCTCCTAACATTTCTTAGCTTTGTAGCTATCTTCTCTCGCTCAGCATAATTCAAATTAGACAGCTCTAGTTCATGTAAATAATCCTGTGTCATTAGATTGCACTCTCTAAGTTTGTCTGCACTATCGTCGAAACTTTTATCTATTGAATTTAAAGCTGACAGAAAGGTACATATTGCCTCAGATATTTCGGTTTGATTTTTACTAATTAGATTGACCCCCTATTTTGGTTTAGACGATATGATTAATATTGGGCAATATTTCTTAATCGTCTGATGTTATAGTAAAAGGCTGTACCATTTCTGGAAGATAATTAAGTTCATAATGGTATTTATTTACTTCAGCGCCACTAAGATCCTCAATAACATATGTAGTCCACTCGTTTAAATTTATATAATCAATTTTGTATTGACCATCAGCAACTTCACTTGTGACCTCGAGTTGATTATCGGCGCTATCAACATATATAGAACTATTGCCAATTAATTCTAATATTACTTTATCGCTACGTGAATTAATAACCGTAACGCGTCTTGTTACATTGAAATTGTCTGCATCTTGTTTAACATTGTGTTTTACTCGACCCGCTTCTGTGCAACCTACAAACATTGTAAATATTAATATTACACAAACAAGTACGCTTCCTATTTTCTTAAAATGTTTCATAGATAATCTCCTTTACTTTCTTGATTTTAAAGTATGAATAATAGCATTACCGCAAGTAATTCTATCGGAATCTTCCTCTTTACTCGGAACGAACACAATAACATCCCAGTCTTCAGCAAGAAGTGGTTGTTCAAAATCTCGATATACATTGTAATCCTCATAAGTAGTGCTCACATCATAGCCGTTTGAAACAGCGGCATTTGTTTGATGAATCGGCGTGATTTTAACAATGAATTTTTCTTTATCAAACAATTCTGATAATACTTTTGCATCTAAAATCGTATCTTTAGTTACTGCAAAATTAAGTGTGTATTTTCTTCCGAGAGGTGTGGGAGTTGCCTCCCTATATCTGATATCTCGGATAATGATAGACTCAGGTTATTAAATTGTTTATTCCTCTGATCATCATTCGTGGAATTAATACTGAATTGTAGCCCAGCTTCGCCATTATAATAGTTATTCTTTATTTCACACCATTCCATAAGAAATTGTTTTAAATTCGGATTGTTTTTGGGTAGCATAGTAGAAACTACTGGATGAATTGTGTCAGCAACAATATAACTTTGTGCTAAGTCTCTCAAATGATTTTTTGTAAAATCCAGTACATTTTTATTGAATGTGGGTTCTCCCATACGTGCAAAATGCACATTAAACCTTTCTGTATGGTCAATTTGTTCAGACCGAAGTATTGTTTCAATTTGATAAATTAACTCGTCCAAAGACACATTACCTTTAAACCCGACTTTGGGACAATCGCAAAATGCGCAGTTCATTAAACAACCTTTTTGAGTGCTAATTGTTGCTACCCATTTTTTAGTCAAATCGACTGCTGTATTTTTTACTCCGTTTATTTCTTTATGTAAACCAAGAAAGTCAGCCTTTATGTTGTTCTCTTTCCCGTAATCTCCGACAGTCAGAAATTCCAATATATGCTCCACGTCAACAAATATTTTTCCTGTATGTGTATTTATAATTTTCATTCGTTTTCCTCCTCAATCATTATAATATCTATTTCATTTTGAAAATTCTCTATCAATTCATTACAATCTCCAAATAAGGCATGTGCTTTCCATGATTGAAAGCACTCCATAAATTTTTCTTCAGACAACAAACCATTTCTCACAATCTTTGCCATTCGTCTGTACTTTCTTAAAGCGTTGTTTTTATTTTTATTATTTAAACGGCATTCGATATTCCCAGTTGCCGTTATATAGGTGTGAAATCCGAGAAATTTTATTCCTTGTCTAAATGGGATTATTTCTGTTTTTTCATTCAAGGATAATCCTAATGAATTCAAAATGCTTTTTATATCACACAAACACTTTTTCAAATACTTTTTATTCTTATGAATCAAATAAAAATCATCCATATATCTGCCATAAAATTTGATTTTCAAATCATTCACTATATAGTGGTCTAAATCATTGAGATATAGTAATGCAAATACTTGACTTGTTTGGTTCCCTAATGGTAATCCCTTCCCTCGAGTACTATCTATAATCAAATCGCAAAGCCATAAAATATCTTCATCTGAAAAATATTTGCGTATGATTTGTTTTAAAATTTGATGATCAATAGAGTAAAAGAATTTGGAAATGTCTCCTTTTAAAATAAAGCCATCACCGTACTGTTGATAAAAGCTAAACATATTATCTTTTAAAGTGTTTAATCCAAAATGTGTACCTTTGCCTTTTTGACCAGCAAAATTATTTCTTATAAACACATCTTTTAAAGTTGGTAATAATACATTATCGCAAAGACTATGTTGAACAATCTTGTCCTTAAACGTAGATGCTGCGATTAACCTCTTTTTAGGCTCATATACATAAAATTCTTGATATCCATCAACGCGATACTGTTTGTGCTCAAGTTGCTCTTTTAAGACATTTATTCCGTCTAATGCTCTTAGGCCAAACTTCGCCGAACTATTTTTAAAACCTTTTCCGGATTTTGCTTTTTTATATGCCCGATACAAATTTTCAAAATCAGTTACTTTATCAAAATCAGTCATAATATTATTGCAAAGGAAGGGTAATAAACTCTTTTGTGAGGGGCGTACTGATTTCAATTTTACTCTACTCTTTCTGACTTCCTCCCTAAACGGACGCACACCGTAGTCATTGTTGCAATTATTGTTGTTAAGTGCGCCATCGTTGTTGACACAACGAACGGTGTAAAACGAATAGTTTATTACCCGTGCCGATATCTTTCTTTATCCTTTGCCCTCCATGCAATCGTCATATGTTTAATATCAGAAACAAGTTTTGACCAATACTCGGCACTGTTCGGTTGAATGATTAAAAGTTCAAGACACATTTCAATGTAAAACAATAACTCATCACAACATAAAATTGCCTTGGTTTGTAAATCATTTCTTTTTATAAGGTCTTTCAATAATATCCTGTTTGCTTCTAATAAAGACTCATAAATGTCCATTGCTTTGCGTTGCATTCTATCACAAACAGTGAAACGATATTTTTTAGGAAATTTTTTACAGTTGGAAGTTATTTTAATTGTGTGTAATGTTAATTCTTTAGCTTTAACTATCACTTTTAAATCATTACTTTTTTGTTTCACGATATTCTCCTATATTAAGATACAAAGATGTCAGATTTTAAGATACAAAACGGACGCACACCGCAGTCATAGAGGCAAATATAGTTGCAAAGCGCGCCATCGCGGTTGACACAACGAACGGTGTAATCATATCCGTTACTACTCGTAGAATATGGTGTCGCAAGCCACCACCAATCGCTCGTTATCCTGTATTTGTCTATGACATCCACATACTTTCTATACATATCACAAGTAAGTAGACTAACACTATCATCACACATACCGTAATCCTTTCTACCATCATCTGCTGTAAGATTTACGGTATGCGGTATGATATTTATCGTGCCCACTTCGTTTACAAGTTCATTATAGAAGTCGCTGTTCAATTTCTTGCGAATACTACTGTTTTTATAGTTGTTTGTACTATCATCAAATTTTGTGGTTTTCCAGAAATCTATTAATAGTACTTCTGTCGTACCAAGCACGTGATTTTGTGCAAGTACAATAAATTCAAAGTTACCTACTTTGAATGTATCACCTGACGCAATTTGAAATAGAAACTTTTTACCGTTCATTAGTTTTCATCCTTTCTATCATCCAAGTGGCATTCCCTCAAATTGGTTGTATAAATTCGGTATTTATACGTTTTGTTCCTCAGCTCATATCATCCCTTTTTAATCCTCTTTCTTAAAAATCATTAGTTTCTTTTTCTTCTGAGCCTGTCTTCCACATCGCTTAAAGTTTCATTCAAATTATGAATATCTGCATAAAACTGACCGAGCGTTGAATATTCATCGATATCATCCAGCTCGTTTGCCATGATATCGTTGATTACAACGCGCAAAACAGCAAACTGTTTCTCGTTTATTTTCATGAAAATAAATGCAAGGAGACTCGGTATTTCAATGCCGAGAGGAATTGCGTCTCCTTACCCCTCCTTTAATATTTTTTTATACAGCAAAGTCCTCCACTCGCTGTATCAATATTGTCTTTCTTCGTTCGAGTAACTTTAACTTTCTGTACGATACACCGGCAGAAAGTTTTGTTCCGTCCAGCATACGTATGTCAAAGTATCCGGTTGCTCTTCTTCCGAAAATAAAGCATTCCTTGTTATCATAAAACACTTTATCGAAAAGTTGGAAACCATACACATATTTCGGTGACTGGTTGCTCTTGCGTATTCCGCCTTTGTTTATCGTTGCTTTATGTAGTTGACGGTTTCTCTTACGAACGGCTTTTTGCAAATATAGATTCTCCGTTGGTAAAGCGTTCGGATGTCCGCTTATGCATCTGGCGTCGATATAGTGCTTCTTTTCAAGTTGATGTTTTATTCTCGTGTGCTTTGTGATATATCCGAACGTCATAGAGACGTTCGGATATATTTGTTTGAGTCTGTCGTAAAACGCCCAGCGCATAATACCCATAAAAGCAGCGTCACGAAAGGATGCGCCTCGTTTGATCTGTAACTTTATGAGACCGGCATGATATTTTGCATGACAGGTCTTACATAAAGTAATCAGGTTATTGGGAGCGTCTCCTCCAACCTCACGGCTTTCAATGTGATGTACCTGTAACACAGGGTCTTTCGATTTTCCTTTGCAGTGCTGACAAGTATGATTATCTCTGAATAGAACGTACTCTCTCACATTGTAGGAGTAAAGCTGTTCGCCCTGCTGATAATCGACGCCTTCCGGTAAAGGAAGACCAAGTTCCTTCGCTCTGAGCATCTGAATATCGAATGCCGCTGTCTCAACAATGATTTTTGCAATAGGCAAAATCAGAAAGACATGGTGTACAGCTTTTAAATGCGTTTCAATCTTGTTCTCAACAGACGGCGCTAACCATCCTTTGTTTTTGCTGTGAACGCGGTTATTGAACCTTGGCGCTCTGTAGCGTTTCTTTCTGTTGCGTCTTGCTCTTCTGAACTCCCTGCGCACAGATAGCAGCTTAACAATATCGTCCCGCAGGACAACTTCAGAAGCAAACAATTCTTTCTTTTCTGTCGTTGCCGATAAACCAATGACTTTACTGCCTGCGTCTACACCTAATGATACAGGTTGTTTGTAGCCGCTGCTGCCATAAATCAACTGAATGGTAAACGGCATTCGATGTTTAACTTTTGCTTTCTTGTTTTTCAAGAGCAGTTTGGCTTTTCTGGGAGAGCAAGGCATTAAAGGCTCTCCGTGGCAATTCAGCACATAAACGAGCAATGCTATGCCCTCCTTTTAAAATTAGCGGCGATTAAAATAAAATCGCCCTCCACAAAAGCGGAGTAAGATGCCCTTCCCCAAAGTTATACAAGGTTTTTATATATGCAGCACGATTCCTACCCGACAGGATGGTTTAACCACATACCTCAGAGCGGCAGGTTAGAGCAAATGCCCACCGGTGACTATATATTCTTGTATAACGTAGCCTCTGTTTCAGGGCTTAGGGTAGTCAACTTGTTCTAAAAGAACGCACTTCTGTTACTGAGACAAGCTCGGTACTTCAGTGCCGAGTAGTTGACAAGATGAATCTACAAACAGAATGCTTGGTATGTTTTGCTTTTTACAAGTAGACGTAGCATATATAACAGTTTCTTTCTTTTTCATAAAATTTCCTCCGTTAATATGTCCTTCGTCGATGCGATCGCAGAAGGACAGATTAATTTATTCAACAATTACAAAAGAAATCGTCTTTTGAAAAAACAACTCCATCGTAGTAATTTTCAATAACTTGTCTGTTTACCAATTCATCCGCCACAACCAAATCGTCAGCAGACGGAGAAGTTGTTCCGTGTTCATCATCGTTCCAAAATTCAGAAATGTAATTTTGACACAATTCCAAATATTCATCTTTCGTTAAATCTTTAACTGTCATACTGAACACCTCTTTTTTCTGCGAATTTGATAACCGCATTGTACAGCTCCTCATTATTGAGCGTTTCACGCAAATTGCATTTTTCGGGATCCAGAATGAATTTATAAAATTCATCATCCTCCAAACTTGCAGCACTTGAATAAGGATCAGAAACAAGAATATGTTTGTGGTCTTCACTGATAAAGATATCCCAGTCTTTGCCGAGCACTTTAATTACCTTTTCAGCGACGAACTGTTCATCGCGGATCCGAATGTTATACATTTCATCGAAAACAGCCTGTGCAATATCACAATCTTGCGATTTTTGAGCCAATGCGCCAGAGTATCAAAGTCATCCTCACTGATGAAATCTTTGTACCGATCTTTGTGTTCATCATAGAAATTAGAAATATCATCCATCAAACAATCATGATCGAGTTCTCTATAGATATCTCCTTTTTCCGTAGAAGTTAACGGAATATCAGTGGCTTTGATAAACCAATCACAAATAATTTCATCATCAATAGTAAGTGTAACATTGTGCTCTGAATATTTGATAACAGATACATCTTCATCGGTTTTTGCATCGGCAGATGGTGCTGCATTATACTCGTCATCAAGATAATAACCGTGATTTGATAATAACTGGTTAATATCTGCCGCCATTGCCATCTGTGCTTCCTCAAAAGATTCACAGATGGCACCTATATTAACAATAGCATCCGGGTGATAATAATCACACACTATGTGTCTTTCCATTATAAATCCTCTCCTCTCAATCTCCATTCCAAATACAGTCTTTGTCCTCTAAGTTTACTGCAAAAATTAACATTGTTTGAAGTGGAATAATAGAATTTGCGTCAGTCTCTTCCCAGTAATCTGAAGTATCACCTTCTGATACTTGATAGTGCTCCACGACAGGAGTTAATCCTTGTAACATTATTTCATACAAATCAATAATCTTTTCGCCCTTTGCATTGATTGCGAATTGTCTTGTGCGATTTCCTAATTTCCAAGAGCCATCGGCGTTTTGATATCTTTTCTTGATGCGCTCGATCATATCTATTAGCATTGGGATAGATTCTTTGGCTGTTCTGCCATATATAGCACGAATGCCAAGATTTTTACCGCCATTATAAAAACGCTGATCACCATCACAAGCTTCATAGTAATAACCTGAATAGTTGTATGTAATATTAACAGATGCTTCTTTTTGTGGAACTTGATAGAAGTCCCCTGTTATTTCGTCAATTTCTACGCAAATATTCCCGCTTCGTACAAACATGCCCGCTGGCAATTCCATTACCACATGCGATTGACTATCGGTAAGTTTAATATCATAACTCAGTGACATACTCCCACCGCCTATGCTGGCATAGAGGCGGGGCTTCTCGCTCAAGTATCCTAATGGGTACAGTATCAACGAGCTAACCCCGTGTGTCCCACGGTTCTATGACAGAATTACGCGGTTACTAACCGCATACCCTCATTTCTGATATTTATTGCGGCATTTACATCTCTGTCATGACGAGTACCGCATTGTGGGCAAGTCCATGACCTCACGGAAAGATTCTTTGTTTCAGGATTTTTGTATCCACAAGCTGAACAGATTTGACTACTCGCGAAAAACTTATCCACCTTTACAAGTTGTTTGCCCATATCTTCGAGTTTGTACTTTAAGAATGTAACAAACATTCCCCATCCGTTATCTGATACAGACTTACCAAAGTTCAGCACTTGCGACATTGCTTTCATACCCAAATCTTCTATACAAACGCAATCATAAGCATTGGCTATCTGCCTCGATTGTTTATGTAGAAAATCTTTTCTCTGATTAGCAACTTTTTCGTGTATTTTTGCAACCTTAACACGCTGTTTTTCACGGTTCTTTGAACCTTTTTGCATAAGCGACAATTTGCGCTGTTCTTTCCTCAAACGCTTTTCAGTTTCTCTGTAATAGTGTGGATATTTCGGTTCGCTGCCATTGCTGTCCTTGTACAACTCGTGCATAGAAAAGTCCAACCCCACGAAAGTTTGCGGCTCTATTTGCTGTACTTGACTTTTATACGCAAATAATATACTCGCATAATACTTTCCGGATGGTATCTGAGAAACAGTTACCGATTTTAGTTTGTAGTCATATGGTATATTCCTATGCTGTTTAACCTTGATTCTTCCAACTTTAGGTAGCGCAAGATAGCCGTTTGCAAGCTTGATATTCCCATTTACATAGTTGGTTGTATATCTCCTGTGATTGGATTTCTTTGCTTTGAATTTTGGAAATCCAGCCTTGGGCGAACGAAAAAAACGATTGTAGGCTGTCTGTAAATTCATTTGAGCGTTAGCCAGAGCAAGACTGTCAGCCTCTTTTAACCACTCAAATTCATTTTTATACTGCGCAGGGGTATTATTCAGCTTTTGCTTGGTTTCCTCATAATACTTGATTTTATCAGCAAGCATACGGTTATAGATGAATCTTACACAGCCAAAGGTTTTGGCAAGCATTACTTGTTGTTCTGAAGTTGGATATATTCTAAATTTATAGGCTTTGTTCAATGCTTTTCACCTTGGCTTTCAATATATTTTCGTATGACTTCAACAGGTATCCATTACTTTATCAAGAGTGGGACGCAATTCATCCCCCGCTTTAGAAGTGGGGGACTTCTTGCTGGATAAGGTTAAAAATTATTCAACCCCAGCAAGTACCGGTTATAAAGTATAAATGATATTTATAGTCAAAATCATCCGGCAGATATTGGCTGATTGGGTTTTGCCTTAATTCTGCAACAATTTCATCCACATTTTCATATACCGCTTTAAAAAAACGACGGAACATTAGCAAGTGCTATATAATATATAGCATCATCGTCATATTCAATGGTATCGTCATCCGAGTCGTATTTACCATTAGCGTCAATTTTGTAAGCATTGCCGGAAAAATTCCCGATTATAGACAGGAAATCATCAGCAATATCCTCAATTTCATATGGCTCGTCTTCAATATGTTCTTCAAGTGAGCGTTGTTTCGCGACATCTTCTAAGATTTCTTTCGGTATGATTAAACCATAATCATAAATACCATACTCACGCATCATTTTCTTTCCCCCTCAGAATCTGCAAGCGTCATATAATCTCCTTCATAATTCCAATCATCTTGTTCAATTGATGAGTAGTTGATATCAACAATCTACACCCTAACCCGTTTTATGCGATGAGGAACTCCACATTCGTTTTCATCGTAGCACTGTTTTTGAAAAACCGCCTCATCTTTTGTATCTTCTGTTGTTAAGCATTCCCAATATCCAGCGTAGAAACCCTGAACCTCCCACTCATATGATTTCTCGTTACTCATCCTTAATTACCCCCTCTATCACCTTATCACCGTCCATCCAGTATTCAGATGCACCGATTTTCCTAATAGTATACCCTTTGCATTCCATTTGGTATTTTTGCTCAGCCGCCTCACTATGCCACTTTAGCCCTCTTGCCTTATAAAGCGGAATCCAATAGGCTTCATAAAAATCAAAACCTGCTCCATCTATACCAAAGAAATAGCCAAACTCCTCGGAACACCAAACCTTAAACCCAAGTTCAGACATAACCTCAACACCATCGCCCTCTTCCATCCACCAGTTATCACACGAATCGCTAAATTGCCACATTGTTCCCCACATTGGCAACGAACCGTAATCTTCCATTTCAAGTTCATCAAATTTGCATTTTATTTTTCTCCCGGTGTCAAGTTCGACCTCATAAGTTTTGGTTTCGTCTTCATCTTCCAGAATATTAGTAATTTCTCCAGAATCGTTTGCGTTAAAGCAATATACTCTGACACCTACTGACGGCATGGTTACATCCCGCCATTCATCTGGATCAGCAGAAATTAATTTTTTGATCATTCCATCCGGAAATGCGTTGAATCCATTTACAAATGCGTAAGTTGCATCCTTAATTGTCTCGTGTTTCATTCTGAGTACCACTCCTCCATGTGATTATTTATCTGACTTTCCAACTCGAGAGCAACATGTTTTTCTATGTTTAGTCGAACAAAACTTGGTAAATATTCCATATATGGTAGAGCACACTCATCATAAATATCATTTTTAATGATTAATCGATACAAAAGCGCATCTTTACAACGATATTTATTCTCCAACTTATATTCAAATAAATAGATATCTCCATATTCAGACATCAAAAATACTGCAAAATGTTTTGGAGAATCAAGATCTATAAACAATGTGTTAAGTAGCAAATTAGCTCGTACTCTCTTTACTTCTGATGAATCAATATTCTCATTAAACTCAATCGTTGTATTAAATATGTCTATCATAATACCCCTCGGTTTCTAAAAGAAAATGTTCTAATTCTTTTGCAGTCGCAACTTGATAGTTATTAGACACCAAAGTAAAATACCTGCCATTATTCAAAACATGCCAACGTGTACCGATTCTATCAGGATTTTTATGTACGGCAACCAGAATCTCGATATAACCATCACCTGTTTCACTCTCAACATAACCCAGATACATATCCTCATTAGTTACGCTATACATATCGTTAGAATCATTAGTTCCCCTTATCCAATCACCTTTCTTAAACAAATGATCATCCCCTATCTCAAATCTTCCAAAACCAGTTTCAAGTTTGACCCATTGCAGCGATGAATTATTTCTTCACCAAACTTCTTTGCAATATGCTCTACCATTCTGTCGATAACTTCGCCTTCAATCATTCGGTAATAATTTCGATATCCTTCCATAACTTGAACATCGTTTTTATCCCATTCCTTTCCGTTGTGCTTGTCCATAATATACGAAGCCAGCATATTTTGGAACTGCTTTTTCTTTTTGTACCCAACTGTTAAATTGTTATCTTTATTAACCATTATTCCTAAGTTCCAGTTTCTTCCTGCTCGAGATCCATACCTGCTCTTTTTAGAATTTAAAGTGAATGGGGCGTCAAATTCAGATAACGTATCTACTATAAACTTTTCAATTTCCTTGATATCAAATTCATACTTCGACGAAATTAAAAAATCATCAGCGTATCTTGTATAGATAAATCGCTGATGATTCTCTGTTTCGCCCAAATTATTTGGTTGTGAGCAAGGAAATGATCTCAATGTATTTGATAATTTGAAGTCAATTGGGATCATCATCACATTTGTAATTAATGGTGAAATCGGCGTACCTTGCGGTAGACCACCGTTAAGAAATGCTAAATCCAATGCTTGTTCCAATGCATCTTTCCCGTGTTTCGTTTTTACAACTTCTGAAAACGGAAATATCATAGATAACATGTTCATGACAAACTCAATCGTGGTACTTCCAAAGAAATTCGACAAATCAAACTTACCATACCAGTTACTTCCATTCTGTTGATGACGTTTTACTGCGTCAATCGTACTTCTTTTCTTAACATAAGCAAAGGCAGAAGTATGATATAATGCGTGAAAATCTTCTTCAAAAATCGCTTTTAGTCTTCTTAGAGCATTCATCAGTTCGGCATTAGGCGCGTCTATTCTTCTTAATCCGCCACTGTGCTTTGGTATAAAAAATGTATTATACAAATTTTCTCTTGAAACGCCTCTCAATGATTTATAGTCGGAGTTGAACTTGTCCAATTCTAATATTAGGTCTTCTACTCTACACAAATCTTGAAGTTTTTCATTAATATATTTCAATTTGTAGGTGTGTGTATTGGATGAATTTTGAGTTATGACCTTGTTGGTAATATTGTCATTAAATAAAAATTCTTCTATAGAAATTTGCTCGTACATTGCTGTTGCTTTTAAAGTGACATAAAGCGGCATTTTAAAAAGTTTCCTTTCTTTTATAATCTGTAATCTAAATAGTATTTATTTGGTCTTCGCGATGAGACTTGAGCTTAGGACGATGGTTTCGACTGGGATTCATGTCGTCCTAATACGAGTGGTTGTTATGTCGAAGAGCAAAGATGGCGGTGGGTAAACTTAAAGATGACCCGTTTATTTCTGGTTTTTTTTTCTTGCCTCGTTCACTTGGCTTGGAGTTGGTCTGGCGTAAGGCGACCTTATCAATATGCCTGCTCTCCTGTCTCTTTCCTTTCCCCACATCTTGTTACTCCTGCTATCGGCGAGGAGCACTTTCGTTCAGAAAGTAATGCATTACAGATTTCGTTTATTTTCTTAGCAAATATTAGAAAGCATCTATCAAAAATTTGAACGCATCTACAATAATTAATTTTTTAATTTTACCATTCTTTATAAAATTGATGAAGTTATTAACTGCAATCGCTGAGATAATTCGTACAGTTGTTGCGACTCCCAAAGTAACACCACAAGCAGATACTGGTGTCTCATCTGCGGCTTCTTCATGCGAAAATTGCATTGAATTTATCAGATCTTCTTTCATTTTCGTGTCTGACCAGTCTGCGGCGAAATGCTGGGCACTTTCAAGCAATGTCCGAACATCAAACACCGCTTTTATAAACGTATTATCCATATGCTGCTCAACGATTTTTCGACGCAGTTCAATACTGTCAACACATAGAAAAATATATCCAGACAAATTTTTTCCTTGCCAACCTTCAGGTTTAATACTGATTGAATCTCCAATATCTGGATCTATATCCAATAGGATATCTTGTAATGCTTCGACTTTTAATTTACCGATATCCTTATGTCTGTAGATCTGATTTGCAAGATTGTGCGGTTCTACCTTGTCAAAATCCCATAACACTAAATTTCTTACTCCGCATCTTACAAGATTTTCTGCGATGGTAGCGCCTACAGATCCACATCCGATAATATGTATTTTGGTTTTTCCACATTTCTCAGGTTGGAAAAAATCATATGACTTACTCAAATTGATCATAATTTGCACCTCTTTATTATTATTTTGGTTTTAATTTTATGAAAATACACATAATGAGGCTCGGCATCGGAACACCGAGTGGTCGAGCACCGAATAGTTGACTTATTTCCTAAGTTCTTTACTTCTTTTCCTTTTACCTTTCTTTTTATTTTTTACACTATTTTTTGAACTGTATGGAATTAGAACACTGTCCGTACTATCATCGGGTTCATCTTCATATGCATAATGATATGACGGAAAATTGTCATACTCTCTCGTACCGTAACCGTAATAATTATTACCGTAATTGTTATAAGACTTATAAGAATATGTTTTTTCTGTAACCATGCTTTTTGCTTCACTGATAAATTCACGTAATCCTAATCCATCATCTATGAATTGAATTGTTACATCTTTTGTCTCGAATAACATATTCTTTGCAAGGTCATAAATTTTGATCGTTTTATCGTGTTTTTTATTAATAATAATAAATATATAGAACATATCATCGTTTAGTTGCTCTAAAATACTATTCTGGTGTGTTAAATCTACTGCGGATGGTGTTGTCCCCATATTAACATGAGAATGCCCTTGAAATCTGATATTGTTGAATGTATCATCATCAAAAGAATATAGCCAATTCTGATACTTTGTTTGATCTGTGTTCACGGTCGATCCAGTTACCTCTTGAGGATACACCATAATATCACTTACTATGTATTCGTTCTTGCTCTTATCGTCTCCCCGCTTCGCAATTCCATGCCAAGCAACCTCTTTATCAAACTCACTGACTAAAGTTGCCATTTTAATCCAAGCAGTTTCTGTAAAATATAATGTTGCTTTTTCATCGTAGTTCTGAAATGATTTCGTATATGTAACCTTACCGTCCGACATTTTTGAAGAAGTTAGAGAGTCTCTAAAATCTTTACACAAATCTTCTATCATATTATCCGTAAGTTTTATAATTTTACTCATGATCACTATCATCCTTCCTATTCAAAAATTCTATAGCCTCACCCACAGACGCCATTGCCCCATCAGGGAGTTCCAAAAACTGATCTTTACTTGAGAAAAATATCTCAGCAAATTTATCCATTACAGCGCTATCCGCAAAATTCAGACTCTTGCATGAAGCTATGCACTGTGCAATCGCCCCTATGTAATCATTGTTTACTAAACAATCATTAATTGCCATATTATACTGACCCAAGCAAGCATACTCATCAATGTGTGGATTTGGCATATAATGTTCGCATTGTTTAGAAAAGTCCCAACCTTTTAGTCCAGACACTCCAGCCTCTGTATGAAGCCTGTATGCCGCACAGAATCTTATATGTATCTTTTGATCAATAAAGATAGCCTTTAATAATGCCTTAGCATCAGCAACATCCCAATCATAATCTGCGGCATAATCATAGATATCAGCATATTTATTATTAATCATAGATGTAGCGACATCTTCATCGTAATATTCGCAATATCCTTTAGCGATAAAATATATTGACTGATCTTCGACATCCGCCAGAAGTAAATTATCATTATGTAGAAAATATTCCATAATTTCTGATTCGCTACCGTCTTTTAACTTCAAATTAATACCAGACAGTGTTTCATTTAAAGTGTTGTTAGTAGAAATAATGGACATAATCTCGTGATTATATCTTGTAATCCGTGAATTATTGTCCTTAATTTGGACTATTAAATTCTCCTTTCTTCGATTTAAAATATCACTTTCAAAATTCGATAAAAGAGATCTAGTCCAAATTTCATTTACATTCATATCTTCTGCAATTTTAGTCAAATATGTCTCGTATTTCTTAGCCGACTTTAATCTCAGAGCCTTAATTAACTCTATTTCGTCTTCTGTTAATCCTTTCTTATCATCATTTGGTTGGAAAAACCAAGGTAGAAATGCGACAATTGCACATTGTAAATAATGCCATTTTGGCAGATCTAAATCTTCCACGAATAAGATTACAGAATGTTTATCTTCACATATAAAACATAAAACTTTAAACGATTTTTGATAGAATACACTAATTTTATTTACTAGTTGAAATTGGAAATACCGCGCGGAAAATACATTCTCAATCTCATCAAATAATTCAGGATGCCTATTAACGGATATAATTCGAATGCAGTTGTCGGGTTTTATGTCTTCGACAAATTGACATACATCATCCGCTGACTCTAAATATGGTGATGCAAATAAATCCACATAAATATTATCATCTTTATTCAATCTCTTAAATAATAAAGCACGCAGAGTGGACACAAAAGTTACATCTCCTGCGAAACAATCTCCTTTTATCTGCGAAAAATACCTGTTTACGGTATTATTCGAGAATTCAGTTTGAGTTATTAACTTTTCAAACATATATCATTTATCCTTTCTATTATTTTGAAAATATAAAATTTATAAGTTCTTTCTCTGATGATACTTTATATGCTGGTTTGGGCGCTGGAACAGGTTCTAACATATCACTGGATATGTTGGCATCCAGTGATAACTCCTCTTCACTTTTATATTTTGATCGATCGAAAGACTTCGCAATCGACGATACGGTAAATGGCTGTCCACAAAGTATCTTCATTTGTTTTGTGAACACAAAAGTACACGGTATATTTCCATTTTCATTAATTCCAAACTCTTTTACCATATCGTCCCATTGGCGTATCCTCAATTTATCACCGATTTGAAACTTAGACATCTATATCACCCTGTTTTTTAATAATAAAATTAATTGCATCTATTCTTGACTGGCTGTCCTTTATAACCGATAAAGCACCGAGCGGGCCTAGAAATGTATTACAAGCTGCGTTAATATATTTATGGCACGCATCTATTGACTCATTCAACTTAAAGATTTCTGTTTCGAGTTGTGGCTTTGAAAAGTTTTTATACTTTTCGATGTATTTTTGGATTCTTCTATTCATAACAATGGCTCCTTTATCTTCTTATAATACTCGTAAAGCTTGGTTATCTCTAAATATACTAAGGACTTAAGGACATTATTGAAATCAGCCTTAATCTAACCGCGAAATGATGTTTTTAAATCAAATCCGTGATTTAAAATTTTTTCTTTATCTGTGATTCCTTTGGAATATATTCGTTCTGTTGCAGTCTTTTCAAAGGAAAAATACTCTTCAAACGCAAGATATATATCCAAAGGATTAATAATCTGTGCCAAACCACTGGCTTTTAACAACGGAATGTCTTTTTCGACTTTCTTACCGCCATAAGAAACATAACAACTATTAAGAGTCCGAAACCCAGTTACATCATAATCGGACTGGTTTACAGCTTCTACTATATCATTAATTCTGTTAAGGATTTTGTCTCGATTATATAACCAATCTTTCCATCCACCGTACCTCCATCTAAGCCCCGGGAAAGTAATGATATTAAGTTTTATAAGGACTCTTTCCTTATCATAATTTTTCCAACTATATAGCAGTTCTGCCGCAAAATTAGTTGGTCTTCCAGATTCTGATAATTTTGTTACCTCGACAAGAAATAACCAAAAGGTATTACAAACTTGAAGTAAGAGAAAATTATAGTCGTGATATTTCTCTTTATCCCACCAAAAGTAATGGTGTCTTGAATGAACTTCTAAACTATCACAAACCATTTCTTTCGAAAGTATAAAAGAATTTGTTCTGTCAAAAGTTAATGAATCATCTCGATATACATTTTGGAGATAATCATAAAAATCTGTATTTTTATCTATAATTCTCATTGTCACCTTCCCTTTTCTTATGAAAGTTGTCAGCCTTCTTATTTGAATTGGTGCTGGAAGTAAGATTCGAACTTACAACCTATCGCTTACAAGGCGATTGCACTGCCAATTGTGCTATTCCAGCATATCTGGCAAATATTTCCTTCACGGACAATTCTTCCGAACCCAATCTATTAACGGATTTCCTATGGGTGCGACCCATACCGGGAACTGTTTCATAGCGAAGGCTTTTTCCCTCAGAGTTTGCTCTGGACTCTGTCCCGCTCTCTTAAGAATATCCATGTATTTTTCTTAAGTTTTACATTGGAAATATTTGAGTTTATAGACTCACTGGGACACATTGTTAAGAGGTGCGAAGTCTCTAATCTGGCAGAGATGGTTGGATTTGAACCAACGAATGAGGGAGTCAAAGTCCCTTGCCTTACCGCTTGGCTACATCTCTATATTGCAACGGTCTTAGATATATTAACAAACTATACATTTATCAATAATATCTAAGATTAAAAGAACTAAGATAACGTAATAATATTGTGATTGGTTAAGCCTATCTCTACCGTCCTTTACTATTTCATATCACGCCTGTTTCACTTAAAGGATGCCAACACTGTTTAACGGGAGATTAATCACATTAACTTGAGAAATACTTACGCCACCTCTACAAGAACTCCTAAGTTACTTTGATACTTAAATTATGCAGATAACCTCCTATTCTCAAAGGGCAATCGCCAACTAACTTATTATTGAATATTGTAATTCTGCACGGTTCTCGAGTATGCCATCAGTCGTTGTCCTACACTTGGCTGATGACTGAAACTTTATGAAGCCTTTAACCCCGGTAGTAGGAATAGTTAAACATCCGGATTGTAAGGTTAATGTTCATATCTCCCCATCGAATATGAACACATTGAGCACCCGACGATAAACGCTCAACACCCAAATGGTTCGTAGCCACCATCTCTAAGCAAGCCCCACCTTCTTTGCTCGTGCGAAAAGTCCAAATTATGCCACTCTTCAGTTCGCTCCTCTGTTGATTCTTCCGCAACAGGACACGGGTTCCAAGCTTGGAATATGGTTTTTATGTCTTTCCCTTGACAGAAGATTAGCCACCTACCTCAACTAATCTTCATGCGGAGGCGTTCCTATGTAAATCGCTATCTAAACAACAAAACAAAAAATGCAAAGAAAGAGTACTCACACAACACAAATCGTTTAAATAGCTTATCTTCAACCGCAAACCCTTGTCATAACAAAGTGCGACAAGTATACACTTGACAGCATACACGACCTATGGCGTCGCCGGTTTGTGCACCACCACGAGCTGTCTTGGTGCTGATGACCGGATTTGAACCGGTACAGTATTGCTACCGAGGGATTTTAAGTCCCTTGCGTCTGCCGATTTCGCCACATCAGCATGTATGAGCCCGTTTCCGGGCTCAACAGGAAATTTAAGCGTTATCAGCCTTTACCACATTCAGCAGGAAAGTTCTTCCAGTAATGCCGAGTTCAGCATATGTTTTATCCATATCTCCAGCCTTCAGAGAGCTACCGTCGAGTGTGGTAATGCCCCTTGTGTAGTCGATATTGGCATTTTCAAGTGTCGTGCGCAGTGTCTCTGTTGACGGCACATCCTTGGTCTCCTTCTGAACATTATTTCCTACTGTAACTCTTACTACATATACTTCTGCCATAATTTAAGCTCCTTTAATTCCAAAATATCGTAAATAGTAAACTTACTGAGCGATCTCTATAGAGTCAAGTATAGACGCTCTCTCAGCCTTGATTTCTTCAATAACCGACGGAAGTGTTTCCTCGAGTTTGGAAAGATTAATCAGAGCGGAACCGAGTTCATCCGCTACATACTCTTTGATATCGCCGTTCGGCTTAACGACCATAGTCATCGTGGCGAGTTTGGCGTCATCACGTGTCTCCTCACCGAATACGGCACCGACACTGTTAATGCTACCATTACCATCGGCAACAAAGATTGAGAATACCGGCTCATCTTTCTTTTCGCCGCCCATAAGCGTTAAGGCATCCGGGCGATACTTTGCGATCATTTTTAAATCGTCAAGCTTCATACTTGAATTGATTACTACTGCATTCCCTGCAATAATTACTTTTGCCATATGTAATATGACCTCCTTAAATTCTTTAAAATTTTCTTACACACGGTCTCTTATATCAAGTATCTAATATGTACACTCTTAGATACAAAATATTTGAGATTAGAAGAACTTAGGCATCAGATTATAATGCTTGAGAAATACCCATTCTGCCTTTACAATAACCCGTACTTTATCAGGCTTGAATTTTCCGTGTGCACGGTATATATAAACATCTTTACTGTTGAATAAAGATGATTATAAATTATTGATATAATGGTTATCTTCGTCTTCCAACTCTAATTGAGAATATGGATATTTGAGAAATTCTTCTGTTCCATCTTCATATTCAACAATCATTGGTCGATATATTTCAAAACCCCATTTTAGATATAAATACTCGCATATGTGGTCTTTAACATCTTCGGTAATTTCATCTTGAGAATCTAAATAGTTGATATTTTCATCTAAAATAATATCCAACATTTTATTAATTGCATCGGATAATTCTTGTTCTCTTTCATCTATTTGTTTTTCAGAGGATGATTTCTTTTCGCGTTCAATTTGATCATCTGACTCAAGTCCGGAAATCACCGAAATTACACTGTCAGATAAATATGTTTCATAAATATTTTTGACAATCTGAGCACAATCCTCTTCGCCTACATCGTATTCTGTATAAATCGTTACATCATCAGACCTAACTTCAAATACCGGGCATCCAAGATCTTCAGTGATGTAGATTGATATGCCGTATTCTTCTCTTTCCGCGATCTTGTGCATTCTTATACCAAGCTCTTCTTTGTGCTCACAAAAATATTTCCAGACTTTATCTGGCTCAATAATTATGTTTTCTCGCACTGAAAAGACTCCTTTCGCAAAAAAAATTCTATATCTCTTTTTGCCTCATGATATGAATCAGCTGTTTCCCAAAACTTCCCATTGAAAAGAACTACGACGCCAAACCGAAATGGAGTTATAGTAAAATTAGATATGTTCATGAAAATAAATGCAAGGAGACTCGGTATTTCAATGCCGAGAGGAATTGCGTCTCCTTACCCCTCCTTTAATATTTTTTTATACAGCAAAGTCCTCCACTCGCTGTATCAATATTGTCTTTCTTCGTTCGAGTAACTTTAACTTTCTGTACGATACACCGGCAGAAAGTTTTGTTCCGTCCAGCATACGTATGTCAAAGTATCCGGTTGCTCTTCTTCCGAAAATAAAGCATTCCTTGTTATCATAAAACACTTTATCGAAAAGTTGGAAACCATACACATATTTCGGTGACTGGTTGCTCTTGCGTATTCCGCCTTTGTTTATCGTTGCTTTATGTAGTTGACGGTTTCTCTTACGAACGGCTTTTTGCAAATATAGATTCTCCGTTGGTAAAGCGTTCGGATGTCCGCTTATGCATCTGGCGTCGATATAGTGCTTCTTTTCAAGTTGATGTTTTATTCTCGTGTGCTTTGTGATATATCCGAACGTCATAGAGACGTTCGGATATATTTGTTTGAGTCTGTCGTAAAACGCCCAGCGCATAATACCCATAAAAGCAGCGTCACGAAAGGATGCGCCTCGTTTGATCTGTAACTTTATGAGACCGGCATGATATTTTGCATGACAGGTCTTACATAAAGTAATCAGGTTATTGGGAGCGTCTCCTCCAACCTCACGGCTTTCAATGTGATGTACCTGTAACACAGGGTCTTTCGATTTTCCTTTGCAGTGCTGACAAGTATGATTATCTCTGAATAGAACGTACTCTCTCACATTGTAGGAGTAAAGCTGTTCGCCCTGCTGATAATCGACGCCTTCCGGTAAAGGAAGACCAAGTTCCTTCGCTCTGAGCATCTGAATATCGAATGCCGCTGTCTCAACAATGATTTTTGCAATAGGCAAAATCAGAAAGACATGGTGTACAGCTTTTAAATGCGTTTCAATCTTGTTCTCAACAGACGGCGCTAACCATCCTTTGTTTTTGCTGTGAACGCGGTTATTGAACCTTGGCGCTCTGTAGCGTTTCTTTCTGTTGCGTCTTGCTCTTCTGAACTCCCTGCGCACAGATAGCAGCTTAACAATATCGTCCCGCAGGACAACTTCAGAAGCAAACAATTCTTTCTTTTCTGTCGTTGCCGATAAACCAATGACTTTACTGCCTGCGTCTACACCTAATGATACAGGTTGTTTGTAGCCGCTGCTGCCATAAATCAACTGAATGGTAAACGGCATTCGATGTTTAACTTTTGCTTTCTTGTTTTTCAAGAGCAGTTTGGCTTTTCTGGGAGAGCAAGGCATTAAAGGCTCTCCGTGGCAATTCAGCACATAAACGAGCAATGCTATGCCCTCCTTTTAAAATTAGCGGCGATTAAAATAAAATCGCCCTCCACAAAAGCGGAGTAAGATGCCCTTCCCCAAAGTTATACAAGGTTTTTATATATGCAGCACGATTCCTACCCGACAGGATGGTTTAACCACATACCTCAGAGCGGCAGGTTAGAGCAAATGCCCACCGGTGACTATATATTCTTGTATAACGTAGCCTCTGTTTCAGGGCTTAGGGTAGTCAACTTGTTCTAAAAGAACGCACTTCTGTTACTGAGACAAGCTCGGTACTTCAGTGCCGAGTAGTTGACTATTATCATCACATCCTTATTTTTCCCCATAAAAAGGGCCGCCGACTTGTTTTAGTCGGCGGAAATTTGGAGGAAAATTTGTAAAAAGCATTATTGTATACTGTGACATCCTCCCCCACTTCAAGTGGGGGCTTCCCTCAAAAGAGAGAGTGGTTCCTGCTTCATGGAGCACAGCGTCTGTTCCTTAATGGAATTGACGTCTTACACGCTCTCCACAGGCTTAGAATTCCGTGTGTCCCACGGTATTTAGGATATGGCTTTTAAGCCTTCGTTTAATATATTAATTGCGGCGTTGATATCTCTGTCATGTGCAGTACCGCAGTTGGGGCAGATCCAATGCCGTATTGTTAAATCTTTTACTTCAGGATTCTGGTATCCGCACACATGGCAGAGTTGGGAACTCGCGTAAAAACGTCCGACTTTTTGTATGGTTCTTCCATACCACAAAGCCTTATATTCCAGTTGTCGTTTGATTTCTCCCCATGCTGCGTCACTGACAGATAAAGCAAGACGATGATTTTTGAGCATACCTTTAATATTCAGGTCTTCGATACAGATCACTTGGTTTTCGTGTATCAATTTCGAAGTTGCCTTATGTATCAAATCGTTTCTCTGCCGTGTGACTTTCTCATGCAGTCTTGCTGCTTTGAGCCGTTGCTTGTTGTAGTTTGCGGAACCCTTAGTCTTTCTGCTGAGACTTTGCTGCTGACGTTTTAATCGTTTCAGCGTGTTTCGCAAATAGGCAGGATTTTCTATTACCGTACCGTCGCTCAAAGCGCAAAGTTCATGGATTCCCATATCTACGCCGACAACAGAAGAAACTTCCTTGAGTGGCTCAATATCGGTCTCACAGGAAAAAGATACATAATATTTGCCGGATGCGTTTCTGGAAACAGTTGCATTCAAGATACGTCCCTCTATCGGTCGGTGCAGTTTGATTTTAACTGCGCCAAGTTTTGGAAGAATGACTGTATTGCCGGATATGCGTATACCGTTATTCTGGTTCCGCGTCCTGTAACTGTGTTTCGGAAACTTCCTGCTTTTGAATTTTGGATACCTCGTATGCTTTTGAAAGAAATGCTGAAACGCGTTATCCAGATCCCGCAGGCTTTCCTGTAGCGCCATAGCGTCCGCTTCACGCAGAAAGGACCGTTCCTCTGTTTTCTTCAACGCCGTTAACATAGAAGACGTCTCTTTGTACGAAACGCTTTTGCCTTCCTCAGCATACGCTTTGCTCCGTACATCCAGAAACGTGTTGTAGACAAGGCGGCAGCAGCCGAACATTTTGTTGATTAAAACTTCCTGTTCACCGGTAGGATAAATATGATATTTGAACGCTTTATTCCTCAGCATCCTGCTGCCTCCTTTCATGGGAATCTTTGTATGAATATATATGATAAATACAAAAATATCAAGTATATTTGCACTACAAATATTCCGGTGTATCCACCACTTCAAGTGGTGGTTTTACTGGTGAGATTTTCAATAATAATCCATTCATAATTTTTTTATAGTTGCATTGAGCACAGTGCTCTTCAAAATTAGATCGACTACGGATCACACTCTGAAGAAGTTCTCTGATTTTCTGCATTAATTCTGAATTTCTTATGTATGAATGACATAAAAGATATGTTTTATTCACCTAAGATTTTTTGAATTTTACACTTCAACGCAATATGATAGCACTCATCGAAGTCCTCCGGTGTACTTTCTTGCTTAATTGGATAATTTCGGGATTTTTTTGGCATTTCGTTTTCCGCAATTTTTTCCTTATCATTATGTAAAAAATAGTCCTCGAGTTGGTTTTTAAACCCAACTACAAGAACTATCCACAAAATAGCCGTAAAAATCCATAACCCAAGCAGAACCCATAAAGATCCTTCAGCACAAAAGGATATTAATGTAAAGAGAATTGCCATACCTAAAAATAAGTAAAAAATCGCATTTTTAATGATTTTCATAACTAACCTCATTAAGATACAAAGATATTAGATTTAAAGATACAAAACGGACGCACACCGTAGCCATTGCAGCAAAAATTGCTGTCAAGTGCGCCATCGCCGCGGACACAACGAACGGTGTAATTATATCCGCTGATACTCGTAGAATATGGTGTCGCAAGCCACCACCAATCGCTCGTTATCCTATATTTGTCAATAATATACACATAATTTCTATAATCATCATAAGTGAGCAGGCTTACATAATCTTCGCATACATTATAGTCTATTCTTCCGTCATCTGCTATAAGGTCTACCCAGTGAGGAATAATATTGTTTATACCCACTTCGTTTGCAATCTCATTTAGAAATTCATCGTTTAGTTTATAACGAATACTGCTATTTTTGTAATTGTTTGTACTGTCATCAAATTTTGCAGTTTTCCAGAAATCTTTGAGTAACACCTCTGTTTCCTCATTCTTTTCATCTTGCTCAAGAACGATAAATTCAAATTTACCTACTTTGAAAGTATCGCCCACTTTAACTTCTGAAAGTCGCTTTTTCGTTTCCTCAACTACCTTGATTTTATAGCCGAGTATTTCCTGAATTTCCTTGATTGTCATTTCTTTAGTTTTACTCGTGACATCCACCCCACTTCAAATGATTCCTGCTTCATTGAGCACAGCGTCCTTGTTTCCGGAGAAACGAACGTCTTACACGCTCTCCACAGGCTTAGATTCCCGTGTACCCCACGGTATTTTTTTAAAACAGCATATACGATAAAAATATCAAGTATAACTGCATTACCAACATTCCGGTGTATCCACCACTTCAAGTGATGGTTTACCAGTGAAATTTCTAATAAAAATCCGGGCGGATTAAGATCCGCCCGGATTTTTTTGATTAAATTATCTTCTTTTAAGCGCAAAGTTGTTACACCGCTCATTCTCACAAACATATATATTTGTGTTGTCTATACGTTTCATAGTTGAACCGCAGGCTCTGCATTTTCTGACCTGATCTTTTTCTTTTGCGGATTCTTTTTTGGATGAACCGATTCTTAAATTTTGGGCAAGTTCTGAAAAACTACGAAAAAGTTTCATCTAAATCCTCCTTATTTAATTTTTATTTCTCTCTGCTCAACATCATATCCCTTGCTATCAGTAAGAATTCTATAGCAAATCTTTTTAAGGTAATTTCTTAAAGTTTTGTGATTTGCTGCGGTAATTGATGTTTTGCTCTTTTTACTGTCATTTGAATAGCAATCAACAAGATAATTTACATCGTGTGAGGTTGCTTTATACCCATCACCAAGCATCATAGTTATAATTCCTTGGAGGGTTTTAAGCATCTGATTATTTGAGCACGGATTTTTACCCATATCAATTTGCTTTGCAATTTCATTCATTACAAAAGCATCGCTTTTTACTTTTGCACCGACTCTTTGGGCTGCTCTCAATGTTAAATAATAATTAAGTTTTTCGGCAGCGTAAATCCAGTTTACATCCGCACCGATTCCCTTGAGTTTTTTATACATATCACCAAGGTCAATAGGTCTCATAGCATCGGCGATAAAACGCATTTTTACACCCGTTTCGTTGTCGTCACGCTCAACAATTCTGATAACAGGGAAAAAGAATTCTTTAATAGCGAATTTCATAGGATCGCCGGATTCGCGGGCTTTTGTGTAACACTCATTTTTTGATGTAGCGGTGAAATATTTAATAACCGAGTCAAGGTCATCCTCAATTTCGCGCTTTTCATCGAGTTTTTCGCAATTTTCGGATTTTTCAAGCAATTCTATTGCTATTTCTTTAATTTCATCAAGATTTGTTGTGGTAAGATTAATAGCCATTTTGTTTTACTCCTTTTAACAAAAATTTATTTTTTATGAGAAAAACTCATAATAAAACGCACTAACCGTTATAGGAATAACAGTTAATGCGCTCTGTATGAGTTTTTACACACAACGGAAAAATTTTATATAAATTTGTATTACTCAATTTTTAATTCCTTGGAATATTCGCCCTCGGGCGTAAAATTTGAAATACGCATCTATACTCAAAAATTCCTTTGTGTGGCGCCGTATTGCTCAAGCCGAGTTTAGGATTATAGGCTTTTCCTGACCCGATTTTCACTATCTCGGTACAACAAGGGCTTAATTCCTCATGTTGTGGCTCTCAGCCGTCCGACGCTTCTAATAGTAGAAGTACTCGCTTGCATATTCCTACAAGGTGGATTTTGCGGCTTGCTGTGCGGTCGCTGTGCCGCCGCTTGCCGCTGGTGCGTGAGCGTTGCCGGTTGGCTTGCCCTGCACTCTATAGGGTGCACAGTCTAGCGCCCTTTGCGGCGGCAATAGATATAAAAAAAAATAACCGCCAAAAATGGCGGTTATTTGAAACACGTATTTTATTTAATAATATAACTATAGGCGTAACCGGCGTCCGGGTCTCTGAAGTTTGGATTATCCTCCCTGTATTTTATATATTTTTTTTGAATAGCGGCGCGTATAGCATATATATTTTTCCATGAGCAGCGGAGGGCGGCTGATATATCCCTGTATCCCTTGCCGGTTAATAACATATCAAGCACTGTGCCTTGTCTTGGTGTAAGCCGTAGCCCTGCGATAATTTCCTCCATGTTTTCCGCTGTGTTCTGATCTACGGTATAGAAGGGCTTTCCGTTCTCTGCGGTGGTATAGCCGCCGATATCTGCATACTTTCCGAAACGCCTATATATAATATAATCTATTCCTTCTTCTTCATTAAGATTTTTAATTCTGTATTCTAGATATGAATATCCAGAAGTTAAGGCTTGCTTATTTCTGTTTTTATCAAGATATCCTCCGACTTTACGGAATACACGGCGGATCGGTGAAAGTTCTACTATTTTAAAATCATCAAAATTATCTTTAAATATTTCTTTATCTGTGTATATTGCCTTTCTTGGCTCTTTGGTTTTAATTGGCTCGTCTATCCAGCCGCTGCGGAGGTGTTTGGTGCTCGGTCTTTTCTTTGCCTGAACACCTGCCTCCCATAGTGCAAGTGCTGCCTCCTGCTGGAGGTCTGCTCCAGTATCAGAGTATCCCTTCATGATTTGGGCAAGGTCTGCATCTAATGACTTGTCCACTACCTCCATAACATAATTACCTTCATTATCTATACTAACTTCTAAGTTAGTATCTGTTATGTTATCTATAGCATTAAGTCTATGTATCTCACTTATAAAATCATTCTTTGTTTTAATAATATACGGGTCTGCCGTTGCTTTGATACGGTGTTTAAGAACAGAGAACACAACAGCCCTTGCAAGGTCTTGAAGGATTCTTCCCTGCTGCTCCGGTGTTCCGTAAAGTACACAAAGAGCATATTTTCTTTTAAGATTTTCAAAATTGTTAATTTTTGTGTTTGTTTTCATGATGAAAACCTCCTAAAATAAAATAATATTATAGTGTGTGATGCGGTGAATGTGTGGAAGGTGGATCACCTATCACGCTAACTACAATAGCACACTGCTAAACGTTTGTCAAGCGTATTTTTGAAATTTGCAGTGTATTTTTTTTGCTTGCCAATGTGCATATTTAAAATATATAATAAGAGCAGCCAACATTCACTTTCTGCACTACTGAATATAGGGCGTAGTTATGGTATTTTCAACCGTTCATATTTCCCAAAACACGGAAGTTGCTTCATCTCCCACACCTGACTTTTCAACACATTTTTCCGCTTATTTACACCATTTTTCACACATTTTTCTATCCATAATAACTGTATATCATTTTTGCTTATTTAGGAAAAGTTCATTTACTTCCAATAGAGAAATATCGATTATTTCAGAATAATTCATATAGAAATATTTAATGATTGATTTATGTAATCTTTTTATCTTGATACTTGACAAATTTAAATATATATGATATAATTAATTATCGTGATAAGAAGTAAAGGAGGTTTTATTTTTAAGACTTTTCTCGCTAATTAAATTATTTGCTTTTGGAAGATTTCGTCCTTCCTTTATAACATTCAATCCTCTTCCTACAATAGCGTTTTTGTATATATTATATACCTAGGATATGTTTGTTAAGAGATGAGGCTGGAAACCCTTGTGCCACAACGGCTTTTGAAACGTGTTACAACCCAATTTGTTGCAAAATGTTTCAATAACGAATTCACACAAAAATGAAAGGAGCTTTTTAGTGATCATTAAATTTGCAACACCAATTGAGAATCACACAGAAATTTCTCATATTGGATGCACACACAAATTGGATGCTGCGCTAATACAACCGACTGCTGAACAGTTTTGCAGTGAGGTCGTTTCGGATCACGCGGCAGTACCAATTAAAAATATGGAGGATATTTATAGAATCAGTAATTTCTTAATTGAGAATAAACGATATAGAGACAATATGTTGTTTATTGTAGGAATTAACTTCGGTCTGAGATGCAGTGACTTGAGAATGCTTAAGTTTGGAGATATTATTAACCCAAATCTTACATTCAAGGAAACATTCCCTGTTTTTGAGAAGAAGACGCGCAATACAAGAAAAAAGAAAAAGAATAGATATATAACTATTAATAATACTGTTGTAGAAGCCGTAACCCTCTATCTCAAGAACACACCCGGTGTGACATTGAGTGATTATATGTTCAAGAGTATTTCCAACAATGGAGCGAATGAGAACACTCCGATAACTATTCAATCAATCAACTCAATCTTACGCGGCATTGTTAAGGATCTCGGATTAAACATTAAGATATCCTCACATACCCTTAGAAAAACTTTTTGCTACTGGATGATGATGCAGGGAAATAACGACCAAAGGAGACTCCTGCTGCTCCAAAAGATGCTTAATCACTCCACTCCAGCTCAGACCTTAGACTATATTGGACTGACAAGTGAGGAGATCTCAGAAGCATACAAACAACTTAATATCGGAGGACAGCATCGAACATCGCTTGTCGATTCTAATATCGTAGAAGACAACGAAACTCAAATCTTTAAAATCAAGGAGGTCAACTGTTGATAAAAGTTTGTGATAGTATTATGGGAAGCGGTAAATCAAGCGCCGCTATAAATTATATGAACGCACATAAGCATGATAAAAAATTCATTTATATAACTCCGTACTTGACGGAGACAGACCGCATTTTTTCAAAGTGCAAAGACTTGCACTTTGTAAGACCCAGTAATAAACTTAAGGAGTTTAATTTTAGCAAATCTCAGCACACAAATGAGCTGATTAAAGAGGGAAGAAATATTTCCACCACGCATCAGGCTTTCAAGAGATACACATCTGAGACACTGGATAATATAAAAAAGCAGGGATATACCCTAATAATAGACGAAGGTGTTAACCTAATTGAAGAATACGACATTCATCCATCGGACTTAAATTTATTAATTAAAACCGGATATGTTAAAGAAACAAATGGAATATATACACTCGGAAATAGAGAGTATGACGGGGTGTGTTTTCAAAACTTCTTCTCTATTTTGAAATCAAGAGACATAATGTCTATAAATGATAACCCTCAAATTCTTTACTTTTGGTCATTACCTCCAAATCTTTTAACTTCATTTAATGATGTATATATCCTAACTTATATATTTGAAGCTCAACGCCTAAAGTATTTTATGGATATATATAACATCAAATATACTTATATCGGAATTGAAAGAACTCCAGATGGAAAATACTATTTTAGCAAACATCCAAGTTATGTACCGGAATATGTTCATCATTTAAAAGACAAAATTCATATATTGGATAATGCCAGATTAAACCGCATAGGTGATGATTATTATGCTTTATCCAAATCGTGGTATACAAATAAAACAGAAGAAACCGATCAGTTAAAAAAAAATATCAGTAATTACTTTAATAATATCTGGAGAGGTGTGAATGTAGATAAAAGGATGTGGGGTGCATTTAATTGTGCATTTAACAAACTCAAAGGTAAAGGATATACAAAATCATTTGTTCCTTTTAATGAATGCGCAACAAATAATTATAAAAATAAAACTCATCTTGTTTATGCAACCAATGTATTTATGAATGTAAAAGAAAAACTACTCTACCAGTATTACGGAATTCAAGTAAACGAGGATCTTTACGCGCTTTCTACCATGGTACAATGGATATGGAGGTCAGCAATCAGAGACGGTCAGGACATCTATTTATATATCCCAAGCAAAAGAATGCGGACTTTACTTATTAATTGGATCCACTCCTTTGATGAGGGAGGTGTTTCTGCTGCATAACCAATGTAAATGTTGCATTTTTAAAGAGGCATGTGGGATAACAAGTTGCTCCGATATACTTGGGTGCGAATATTTCTATTCCACTTATACTAATGAATGGACTGATGAAGAGGTTGAGAAAACCATTGAACGCAATCGAGATGAATTTCGAAAATTCTGGTATACATATGTAGAAGAAGATTTTGAATTATAATATCACGCTAATTTAATTATTTGCATAGTGAGGTGTTGTTTATAAGCAAACAGTTAGCGTGTCAGAAGTTCATTTATAAAATCCATAGTAAAAGACTAAGAGAATCAAAATGGAACTTGACACTACCTATTGAAGAAGCAAGAAAGAACGACGAGGTAATTTCATTAGCCGACAGTCAAATCCTAAGATGGATAGACGAAATGAACCAAATAACGGACGCTGATTCCAAAGCCAGAGAAATAAAACTGAAAATCAGAGACATAAAGAAAGAGCCTAACAGTAGACAGAACAGCAGGACAATTAAAGACTTATATAAACAATTAGATCATCTACAGTTTAAATCGGATTATATGTGTTTGATTATTGATAAGAAAAAAGATTATTGGAGGGCGTGCAGGGGCTTTTCAATCAATGGTATTCCCTATAAGAGACTGTTAGGTACAAACGGCGGAATTAAAAACAGTACAATCGTATTTGTCAGCGAGCGGCTACACAAAGCATTAATAACCCGTATTGAAAACGGACGAAACCCAAATATACCACTGGTCACCGCTAAACTGGAAGCATACAAGGCTTTGACATGTAGCGCTTCCATACCCGTCTCATTCCCAAAAGGAATACTCATCGTTAATGACTGTATGACTAAATTCATGTCAGATATCATCTATCTAACAGACGAGTGCGATGGAGATCCGATCATGGAAGAAATGAAAAATCAGGAGATTGTCTTAGATGCTTCTGATGGATGCGGATTAATGCACCCGGAACTTGCTAAACGGTGGAGTGCCGAACTTGGGTTGGATTATGTTATGAGCGGATGCAACACTCGTATGAGTTGGGAAAAAGGTATGGCATTCACATTCGACTTTATTAATTTTGCCGACAAAGTAGCCGGAGGCAATTACACTGTTAAAGACGCTTGGGGCAACGATGTTGACATAAGAGATGTAGAACTTATCCTCACAACATCTATGGTGAAACTATGGGATAGTTATGATAGTTGTGATGATTACATAAAGAACTCAATAGCAAATGGATATACATTCGGGATTACAAAGACCTGCCCAAAAGAATTAGAAAACGAAAGAAACTTAAACTACCAATTTTTGCAGAGCTACCAGTTTTCTGATAACGATATTGAAGAGCTCATCGCACCAACAATGAACGAAATCAAAGATGTGCTTGGAGGAGACTGGAAGAAAGCGGTCTTATTTTTAAAAGGTTTTGGTCTGAACGAAAACAATATAGAGCGGATAGATGACGATATTGCTAAGGCAGTTATGATAGACCAGAGAATGATTAATGACCCGTTTGTTCAGAATACGATTTATCAAACTATTAAGAACAGAATTGATGAGGCAAAGGTGGGAGTATTAAAGGTACACGGGAACTATTCTATTGTTTCCGGCGATCCATATGCGCTTTGCCAAAACATTTTCGGGCTGAAAGTCACTGGTCTTCTGAAAGCAGGAGAAGTATATAACAAATACTGGGCAGACGATGGAGCAGATCAACTGGTGTGTTTCCGCGCACCAATGACTTGCCATAATAATATTCTAAGTGTTAAGCCAAATGGTAGCGAAGAAGCTAAATACTGGTATCGCTATATGGAAACTTGTACGATTTTTAATTCGTGGGACACTTCCTGCGCTGCCTTAAATGGAATGGATTTTGACGGGGATATAGTCTTGCTTACAGACAACCCCGTATTAGTAAGAAACATTAAGAGGCAGCCAGCATTGATGTGCGCTCAACGGAAAGCCGAAAAAAGAGTATCATCCGAAGAAGATTTTATTCGATCTAATATAGAAAGTTTCGGAAACGATATCGGACAAACAACCAACTGGATTACATCGATGTTTGAGGTTCGTTCACACTTCAAGCCAGAGAGTAAGGAATACAAAACACTGTCGTATCGAATTAGATGCGGTCAGTTATATCAGCAGAATAATAGCTTATTATAAATTGTTCGCTTTCACGGAAACGTGTTTGAATAATAACCCATTGAATTGCTGGAAAACCCTAAAGGCAACGAAACCACAGCATAACGATGAAACAAGCGTAGGTGCGATGGTAGCGAAAGCAGAAAAAATTCGTTGTATAGCGCAAGGTTAAATCCTAAACGCTAAATGGTGGGCAATCAGCAGCCAAGACCCGAACAGGGTAAGGTTCAGAGACTATCCCGTAAGGGAGTAGAGTTGCAAGCGATTGGTGACTCGAAGTGGTGGGAATCCGAAAAGGATGAAGATATAGTCCATACTCTTGCTGAAAAGCAGAGGGCTTTTGCCAACCGTGGGTAGCGCCACAAGGTTAAATACATTAGGCAATAGATAAAGCAAAAGGAATTATATGTAAACCGATGCCAAAATCTTGGCGAGATATACATACCGTAAATAAGATTGAAGACGATACTACAAAGGGGTTTTATCGTAGTATCGTTGCTGATAAAAAACCGTACTTTATGAAGTACATCTACCCTGCTCTTATGAAGCAATATAATACATACATAAAAAATACAAACCGTAATGCGCTCAGAGAATTTCAAATGACAGTCGATGAAATGATGGAAATACCGGCTGACAGATTAAGCGAAAGGCAAAAAGACTTTTTGCGATACTACAATTACCGAATGCCTGTTGGTGTTGGAGATTGCGTTATGAATAAGATATGCAGAAGATTCGAGGAAGAGTTTGACGGTTTTATAAAACAAAGCGTGAATAATCAGAACTTTGATTACAGGATAATGAACAGTGATGCCGAATATACACCAAGGCAATACACGGCAATCAAAAGGTTGTATGAAGAATATAAAAAAAGAGCAATAAATTACTCAATATTTGCTGACTACGAAAGGATTGATAATATAGATTCGATAAACACAATGTCAATAATTAATGAAGAGTTCCGCGCTGCGTGCAACAAGGTTTGTTCCAACAGTAAATCCCTTTGTAATATTATATTAGATATTTGTTACAACAGAAATTCTACGAAGAAATTTGCTTGGAGTATGTGCGGAGAGCAGATTATAAAAAACTTGTTATATGCAAATGACAATACCATCTCATTCCCCGAACTTGACGACGATGGAGATATTACATTTGGCGGTCACAGATTTAAAATCAAATCCAAAGTGATAGGGGCGGATGTATGAGTATTATTCTTAACGAACAGGAATGGGCAGAGGAAGCAATCAATTCTTGCTCATTAGGGAAAAAGCCGTCAGAAACATTCAGTCATATAGCTCGATACTACCTTGACCAAAACTATTCAAAGCCAAAAGTAAAGCAGTTATTAGAAACATTTCTGTTAAAGTGTGACACCTCTGCCTCAATACCAAAATGGACTCCTACCATTGAATATGCCATTCGCCGCGCCTCAAAGTATGAAACGATTCGTATCGACAGTATTGACATCACACAGCCGGAAATGGATAAAATCGATAGTCTGGAGGGAAAACAAATTAAAAGGTTAGCGTTCACGCTCTTATGTTTATCAAAATATTGGGATGCTGTAAATCCAAATTGCGATCACTGGATCAACAATAAGGATACTGAAATAATGCGACTCGCCAATATCAGTACCTCTGTCAAGCGCCAAAGTCAGATGTATCACGATTTAAACAAACTCAAAATGATACGATTTTCAAAGAAAATAGATAATACAAATGTTAGAGTTGAATTTATTACTCCGGGCAAAACAGTTTTAAGCATATCCGATTTCAGAAACTTAGGATATCAATATTTGAAGTATCACGGCGAGTCATTCTTTGAATGCGCAAATTGCGGTATAACAGTACGATGCAAAAACAACGGTGTTGGGAGAAAGCAAAAATATTGTAATGACTGTGCTATGAAAATACATATGCAACAAAAAATCAATTCAGCAATGCGTAAAAATCAATAACATAAATAAAGGGAAAATAAAAAATTCACAACCCAAATAATAGGGCTTTGTAAGCCAAAAATAGCAACAGTTATGTATTCTCTGACAAAAATGACACCCCGCAAACCGTTGTGGCACAACGGTTTGCGGGGTGCGTGATAAAATACTATATATGAAGGATAATGTACGATTGTCCTATCAAAAAGAAGAAAAGGAATGGGAAAATGATAGCAATTACAAAAGAAGAAAAAGAAAAAATCATCGAGAGATTCCCCAATATTTATATTGTGAGAACAATGAAACAGAAGTCAAAAAGACATCATTATTTTTGTGAGGAATCAAAACCTGTATTAAAATTTCTGAACAGAATAAGAGGCGAACGACCTTTGTATGATAACTCGAACAATTATCGCAAACACCGCCACTATAAAAGGTCATATCAAAGGAATACGAAAACAACTATTGCGAGGTGATATACACGGACGATAGTATCTTACAAAAAAGAGAGAACGAAACAAACCTACAACACCATAAGAGATTGGTGTATGGAAAGTTGGTAGATAAGACCTTATCCGACTTTGACTATTCCGAATTATCAAAATATGTATATGGAAAAGAACTGTCTGCCGATGTCGCCCGAAGAGAAATGTATGGTAGCAGGTATACCATTGGTCTTGTTGAGAGCGAACAGTTATCCAAAGTCGAATCCTCAGAACTATTATCAGACATAGATAATAAACTAATTGAACTAAAAAAAGAGAGACAAAAGTTTTTTGATCAGCGAAGAGAATTTAACAAATTGGTTTCTTCTGAAGGCAGGCAAGAACACCTTTACGAAGTACTGAAAGTTGCGGCAGAAAATCTAAACAATTCTATAGGAGACTTATATGATGATATTCCGCAGATAGAACAATATTATTCGGATAATGAAGCTGTATTGATCTTCAGCGACTGGCATTATGGGATGATAACCAAAAATATATTTAATACATATAACACAGATATCTGCAAAGAAAGAGTGAAGCAAGTTGTGGATTCGGCTATACAAAGGTTGTCTCTACACCAGTGCAGAAAACTTCATATTGTGGTTCTCGGCGATCTGTTCCACGGCGCAATTCATACAAGTGCAAGAGTTGCTTCTGAAGAATTGGTCTGTGATCAACTGATGCAGGTTTCAGAAATTTTAGCACAGTCCATATACCGATTAAGTCGATATGTTGAGGACACCATTGTATATATGACATATGGAAACCACGCTCGCACGGTTGCAAATAAACAGGACAGCATACACAGAGACAATTTGGAGAGGATAATCCCTTGGTGGCTTAATGAGCGTATGGCGAATATGGGAGCTGAAAATGTATATATAGCAGAACCCAGTGAAAATGAGTTTTTGCTTATAGACGCAGCAGGTCATCAAATCTGTGCAAGCCACGGAGACTTAGACTCTGTAAAGAGTTCTCCTAAGCTGCTGTCAACGCTATTTAGAAAGAAATACGGCAAAGAGATAGAATATATCGTAGTCGGAGACAAACATCATGTAGAGAGTTTTGAAGAGTTTGACATCACTGCTCAAATATGCGGTTCTCTTTGCGGGACAGATGATTATGCCAATGGGAAAAGGTTATATTCTGCGGCGAAACAACTTATGCTGATCGTAAACCCTGAAATCGGAATTGACGCAGAATACAAACTTAAGGCAAACTAAAAATTGGATTAGACTCCCCACACCTCTGCTTTGCAAGTGTCCCAGAGGGAGATTATCAACGGCGGGGAGACTCCCCGCCTATTCATTTAGGAAGGAGATTTGCGATGTCGAGAAAAACGCAAATGAATAACATTACAAATCCTGAATTGATATCGCAAATCGACCCGCAAAACAAACAACTTTTAGAAGATTTTGTCGATTATTTGCGTTCGGTTCAGAGAAGAGAAACCACTATAAACGGGTATATAAATGATATACAAATCGCATTCGTTTGGAATCTATTATACAACGGAAATATATTTTACTGCGACTGGACTAAAAGGCAAATAGTCAGATATCAAAATTGGTTATTGAATGAAAATAAAAATAGTCCCGCAAGAATTAAAAGACTGAAGTCATCGCTATCCAGCCTCGGCAACTATATTGAGACTGTGCTTGATGATGAATATCCAAACTTTAGGAATATTATAAACAAAATTGAGAGTCCGGTTAATCAGCCTGTACGAGATAAAACTATCCTAAGCGACGACCAAATAAAAACGCTTTTAGATAGTTTAATAGAAAAGGGAAAATATGACAAAGCTTGTGTTTTAGCTCTCGCCCTTTATTCCGGTCGTAGAAAATCGGAACTTCTTAGATTTAGAGTTTCAGATTTCGCCAAAGATAAATTGGTTTGCGGCGGAGCATTGTATAAAAGCGATCCTATAGAAACAAAAGGTAGCGGTGTTTCTGGAAAACAACTGGAATGTTTCTGCTTGGCAAAACAGTTTCAGCCTTATTTGGATTTATGGATGAAGTATCGAAACGATCATAAGATTGAAAGCAACTGGTTGTTCCCGGATAAGCATGATCCGTCATTGCACATGCAGATATCCACATTAAACAGTTGGGCTAAATCATTCAGCAGAATATTAGGCGTGAGCTTTTATTGGCACGCGATGAGACATATGACTGTTACTAACTTTAAGCGTGCAGGGATACCTGATACAGTCATACAGCAATACATGGGATGGTCTGATATCTCAATGGTGCCCGTATACTCAGACCTTGGAGCCGAAGAGCAACTCGGTATGTACTTTAGTGATGATGGCATAGTGAAACCGGAAAGCAAAGAATTATCAGAAATATAGAAAGAATTAAAGGAGATTATATGAACAAAAAAGAATTAATTAACAAAACTGTCAGCGTCTTGAAAGAAAATAATGCGAGAAAACATGTTCCACAGCAAAAAACCACCCTCCATATCAGTGACGATAACGGTCAGAAGAAAGATTTCATTATAAAGAAAGATTCGACAGACTTATTGTATACAACAAAAGATGTTACGGAAATGTTTGAGGCCGCTATCGCTATTATCGAAGACTCATTAAAGCATGGAGAGGAAGTCAATATACACGGATTCGGCACTTTCTCTTTAAAACTACGAGCCGCACGAGAAACAAAACATCCAGAAACAGGCGAAGTTTGTGTTGTAAAAGCGAGATATGTTCCTAAATTCCACTTTGGTAATAAACTCAGAATGGCAGCAAAGATTTATGAATTAGGGCTGGATGCGAAAGAGGATGATAAATAATCATGGCTATTGAGGTTAATAGCACAAGCGTGATATGCAGTAAGTGCGGACGAGCCTTCAGCCGTAGAAAAGGTTATTTTGCTGTAAACTATGGCGACTTATATAAAGGGATAGGACATCTTTCCGTGTGCAAAGATTGCGTGGATGAACTATACAATAAATATTTATCTCAATGCAACAGCGCAAAAGACTCTGTTCGTCAAGTGTGTAGGAAATTAGATCTCTACTGGAGCGAAAAGGTATTCGATCTGGTTGAGAAAAAAAGTACTACACAGACAATGATGACGACATACTTATCTAAGATAAATACAATTACATATGCGGGCAAGAGTTATGACGATACATTATCTGAGGAAGGAAGTCTGTGGGACTTTTCTGACAATTCACAAAACCTGAAGAAACCCGCAACAGACGACTCGTCCGATGAATCTGGAGATGATTTAGAGGACATACCGCCGGAAGTAATATTATTCTGGGGAACTGGTTATGATGCAGAAATGTATAAAGCACTGGAACAAAGAAAGGACTACTGGATGTCAAGATTCCCAAACAAAGAGAATTTAGACATTGGTGCCGAAGCTATCATTCGTCAAATATGTGCTCTGGAGTTAGACATCAACAGGGACAGAAAGAATGGTCGTCCCGTAGACAAAAGCATTAATGCATTAAACACTCTTTTGGGCAGTGCAAACCTTAAACCCATACAGCAGAAAAATGATGATTTAGAAGCAAACATAGACGAAACCCCGCTTGGTGTATGGGCACAAAGGTATGAAAAACTTCGTCCAATTCCAGAAGTCGATCCAGAGTTAAAAGACGTTGACAATATTAAAAAATATATCAGTATATGGTTCTTTGGGCATTTATCAAAAATGTTAGGAATTAAGAATAGTTATTGTAGATTATACGAAGAAGCTATAGACAAAATGAGGGTTGATCATCCAGAATACGATGATGAAGACGATGAGGAATTTTTCAATGATGTCTTATCTGATTCATCTGATAATACGGATTAGGTCATATGGAATCAAGATACAAGCGGGTACTTAACGGAGCCGCTGTATGGATCGCATATTATAGAGAAAACCCTCATAGATTTGCAAAAGATTATTTACATTTAAATCTCCATCTATTCCAAAAAATAATGTTGATTATGATGAACTGGGCTTCTACAACAGTATTTATTGGAAGCCGTGGTATCGGCAAGACATTTCTTAGCGCAATCTTCTGCGTTATAAGATGTATATTATATCCCGGAACGAAGATCTGTATTGCGTCCGGGACAAGAGGACAGGCTTAAATTTAGGTCACTTTTGTGGTAACACAAAAAGTTATAACCCATTGAATTGCTGGAAAACCCTAAAGGCAACGAAACCACAGCATAACGATGAAACA
>ERZ780218.195-NODE-195-length-66311-cov-23.144364_pt1 | contig 66311 bp, 69 predicted proteins | sample MGYA00510975_ERZ780218 | MGnify/ENA primary metagenome ERZ780218 (study PRJEB29588, sample SAMEA2152063) | human gut metagenome | biome: human gut; feature: human-associated habitat; material: faeces | place: Denmark | collected 2008/2010 ... | reverse complement strand
GTATTTCAACACTAGTGATATCAAATAAGTGTGACATATGTTTGACAAACCTACATGAAAAATCAATATAATTTTAAAATAGGGATTGACGAAGTGTTACTAAATATGTTATAAATATATTTAGCGACTTTCAAGGCCCGTTGGTCAAGCGGTTAAGACGCAGCCCTCTCAAGGCTGAATCATGGGTTCGATTCCCGTACGGGTCACCAAACATTAAAATACTAGAGTATCAAGAATTGGTAAAATTACTTGGTACTTTTTTTTTAGTGAAATTTTAACAAATAAAACAAAGAACGTATTGACAAAGTAAAATAAAAGATATAAAATACAAACATAAGTTCAGAAAACGGAGGTTTGTAAAAAATGATTTCTACACTTCATATAAAAAATATCGGTATAATAAATGATCTAGCTATAGATCTAAATAGTGGTTTTAATGTTTTAACAGGAGAAACAGGAGCTGGAAAAACTCTAATTATAGATTCTCTTCGGAATTATTTGTGGTGGAAGATTCTCAAAAGAAATGATTAGAAGAGGAGAAAATCACTCATTTATAGAAATGAGCTTATATTTGCCAGAAAATGAAAAATCAATTGATGGAAATATTATAGTTTCAAGAGAAGTCTATTTGAATGGAAAAAATTCGTGTAAAATAAACGGAAGACTAGTAACGGTTAATGAATTAAAGCAATTCATGAGTGAAATTATAGATATTCATGGGCAAAACGATACACAAAAATTAATGAATAAACAATCACATATACATTACTTAGATTATTTTATTGGAGAAGAAATTCTAGAGATAAAAAGTGAGTACCAAAAGCTATATTCTAGCTATAATAAAATAAAAAAGCAATTAAAAGAAAATTACGGAGATGAAAAGGAAAAACAAAGAAAGCTAGACTTATTGCAATATCAGTTAAGAGAAATAGAAGAATCAGATCTAAAAAATGGAGAAGAAGAAGAATTAGAAGCAAAAAGAAATGTTATGTTAAATAGTGAAAAGATTAGCAAAAATCTAATGGAAGCAGATCAAGCGTTAAATGAAAATGCAATGGAAGCACTTAGTATTGCAATTAGATCTCTTGAAAAAATAGAAGAATTTGATTCTAAATACAAACAGAACTTATCACAATTAAAAAGTACATATTATGATATACAAGAATTGGGAAGAGATATTGCAAGTCAAAAAGAAGAAAACTTATTTGATGAATCGAATAGAGTAGAAATTGAAGAAAGGTTAGATACTATATATTCATTAAAGAGAAAGTATGGAAACAGCATAGAAGAAATTTTAGAATATAAAGAACAATTAGAAAACGATATAACAAGTATAGAAAATATGGAAGAAAATAACCAAAAATTAAAAATAGAGTTAGAAAAAACAAGGAAACTAATGTCAAATTTAAGTAGAAAAATGAATCAAATAAGAACAAAAGAATCTGAAATATTAAATAAAAAAATAAATGAACAACTAAAAGACCTAGAAATGAAAAATGCTAAATTTATAGTAAGTATAAAAGAACTTATAGAATTTAATGAAAATGGAATAGATGATATTGAATTTATGATTTGTACTAATATAGGTGATGAAGAAAAATCATTAATTAAAATTGCATCTGGTGGAGAGATATCTAGAATAATGTTAGCTATAAAAACAGTTTTAGCAGATAGTGACAAAGTTCCGGTTATGGTCTTCGATGAAATAGATACAGGAATAAGTGGAAAAGCTGCAAAGTCCGTAGCAGAAAAAATGAAATTAATATCAAAAAATCACCAAGTATTATGTATTACACATCAAGCAAGCATAGCTGCAAAGGGCGATTATAATTATTATATAAGTAAAAAAGTTGAAAATGAAAGAACCCAAACATCTGTAAAAAGATTAACAGAAGAAGAAATTATTGAAGAAATTGCAAGAATGTCAAGTGGAGATATAACTCAAAGTGCGATTAATCATGCAATTGAGATGAGAAAAGCGGTTTGAAATATAGATATTATATATTTTCAATAGCAATAGTACGCAATTTATGTTAATTTCATAAAAATCTTTACAAAATATAAAATTTGATATATAATAATCAAGCAAATATAGGAGAAAAGGGGTTTTTTTATGGAAAACAATCAAGAAAATGAAATTGATTTAAACCAATTAGTAAGGGTAAGAAGAGAAAAATTAGAAAATTTAAAAAAAGATGGGAAAGATCCATATAAAATAACAAAATTTGATAGAACTCATACTAGCAAAGATATAATAGAAAACTATGATGAATTAGAAGGAAAAGATGTTACGATTGCTGGAAGAATAATAGCAAAGAGAATTATGGGAAAAGCATCTTTTTGCCATATACAAGATTCACAAGGAAAAATACAAAGTTATGTAAGTATTAACGATTTAGGTGAAGAAAGTTATAAAGACTTTAAAGAAGATGACATAGGAGATATAATAGGAATAACAGGATTTGTATTCAAAACAAGAACAGGAGAAGTTTCTATTCATGCAAAAGAATTAAAATTATTATCTAAGTCTTTAAGACCACTTCCAGAGAAATATCATGGTTTAAAAGATACAGACTTAAGATATCGCCAAAGATATGTAGATTTAATAGTAAATCCAGAAGTAAAAGAAACATTTGTAAAAAGAAGTAAAATTATTAAAGAATTAAGAAGAATACTAGATGAAAAAGGATATATGGAAGTTGAAACACCAATTTTAAATACGATAGTAACAGGTGATGCAGCAAGACCTTTCATTACACATCATAATACTTTAGATTTAGATATGTATTTAAGAATAGCGCCAGAATTATATTTAAAAAGATTAATTGTAGGTGGATTTGATAAAGTATATGAAATTGGTAGATTATTTAGAAATGAAGGAATGGACATAAAACATAATCCAGAATTTACAAATATGGAATTATATGCAGCGTTTAAAGACTATAATGACATGATGAATTTAACAGAAGAAATCATCTCTACAATTGCTAGAAACGTTTTGGGAACAACAAAAATTACTTATCAAGGACAAGAAATTGATTTAACACCAAGTTGGAAAAGAATAACTATGATTGAAAGTATAAAGGAAGTAACAGGAATAGACTTTAATGAAATTACTACAGATGAAGAAGCACAAAAACTATTAGCAGAAAAGGGATTAACATTAGAGCCAGGTAAGGAAACAAGAGGACATATAATTAATCAATTCTTTGAGGAGTATGTTGAAGAAACATTAATTGAACCAACATTTGTAATGGATTATCCAGTTGAGATATCACCACTTGCAAAAAGAAAAAAAGAAGATCCTAGATTAACAGAAAGATTTGAAGTATTTATTGGTGGTAGAGAATATGGAAATGCTTATTCAGAATTAAATGATCCGATTGATCAATATGAAAGATTTTTAAAACAAGTAGAAGCTAAACAAAAAGGTGATGATGAGGCAGGCATGATGGATGAAGACTTTGTAACTGCACTAGAACATGCAATGCCACCAACAGGAGGATTAGGAATAGGATTAGACAGATTAATAATGCTACTTACAGATTCTGCTTCAATAAGAGACGTTTTATTATTCCCAACAATGAAACCTTTAGCTTAGAAAATTTAAGTTTTATAGATTTTTCTTTTAAAATCTAAATATAACAAGAAGGAAAATAATAATGTTTAACTTTGACAAAAGATCTTTATATATAGTACTTGGAATAATTGTTTTATGGAATTTAGCTGGATACATAAACAATCCAAATAGCTTATTATCGCTAGTTTTATCACTTCCAGCAGTTATTATAGCCATGACATTTCACGAATTTGCGCATGCTTTTGCTGCTGATAAATTAGGAGATGATACTCCAAGAAGAGAAGGAAGGTTAACACTAAATCCACTAAAGCATATTGAACCTGTTGGTTTTATAATGCTTGTATTTGCAAAATTTGGATGGGGAAGACCAGTACAAATAAACCCATCTAGATTTAAGAAAAACATTAGCGCTTCTAAAGGAGAAGCAATAGTATCATTTGCAGGACCACTAATGAATATCATACTTGCTTTTGTATCTGCTTTCATATTAGGTATTATGATAAAATTTAATTTGTTTTCTAATATGAAATTAATATATGCAGAATTAATTACTGTGTTTTTCATGCAGTTAATATGTGTTAATATAGGATTAGGTGTATTCAATCTAATTCCACTTCCACCATTAGACGGTTCGAAAATATTAAGACACTTTTTACCAAGAAGTGCGCAAGTATGGTTTGATAATAACCAATATATATTTTATATTGTATTTATTGCAATATGGGTTTTAGGAATAGCAAGTATTATTATTTCTCCAGTTATTAATTTAATAATAAAAGGAATATTAACTATAGTTTCATATGCATTAGGAATTAATATATAAATAGAAAGAAGAAAGAAAATGAAAGATATCATTGTGTTAGGAATTGAATCGAGTTGTGACGAAACTTCTTGTGCCATTGTAAAAAATGGTAGAGAAGTTCTTTCAAATGTAATTAATACACAAATAAAAATACATGAAAGATTTGGAGGAGTTGTACCAGAAATTGCTTCTAGGAACCATGTTGAAAATATTTCTAGTGTTGTAAAACAGGCACTAAATGAAGCAAATGTAAGTTTTAACGATATAGATGTAGTAGCATGTACTTATGGACCAGGACTTGTAGGTGCATTGCTTGTAGGAGTTTCATATGCTAAAGCACTTAGTTATGCACTAAATAAACCTCTAATTGGAACTAATCATATTGAGGGACATATAGCAGCAAACTATATAACACATAAAGAATTAGAGCCACCATGTTTATGTTTAGTTATATCAGGAGGACATACACACTTGGTACATATAAAAAATTATAAAGAATTTGAAATTTTAGGAAAAACGCGTGATGATGCAATAGGAGAAGCATTTGATAAAGTCGCAAGAGTAATAGGACTTGGATATCCAGGGGGACCTAAAATTGATAACCTAGCAAAAGAGGGAGAGCCAAATATCCCAATACCAAAGACACATTTCAATAACTTAGATTTTAGCTTTAGCGGAATAAAAACAGCTATTATAAATATGCATCATAAAAATCCAGAAATAAATAAAGCAGACTTATGTTCAAGTTTTGAACATACAGTTACTGAAATTCTCTTAGAAAATACATTAAAAGCAGCTAAACAATTAGGCATTAATAAAATAGCTTTAGCTGGAGGTGTGTCTGCTAATAGTTATATTAGAAGTGAGTTTATAAAACTAGAAAAAACACATGGTATGAAAATATATTATCCAGAACCAGTATATTGCACAGATAATGCTGCAATGATAGCATCAGCTGGATATTATAATTATATAAATGGAAAAATATCAGATTTAACATTAAATGCAATTCCAAATTTAAAAATTGGAGAAGAATAAAGATGAAAGGTTATAGGAACCAATAAAACCTAAATAAAAAATAAGGAAAAAAGTATGTCTATTTATGTTATAGGAGATTTACATTTATCATTCGGGCAAGATAAACCAATGAATATATTTGGTGAAAATTGGAACGACCATGCAAATAAGATAAAAAATAACTGGATAAAAAAGGTCAAAGAAGATGATTTAGTTGTATTACCGGGAGATTTTTCTTGGGCTATGCATTTAGAAGATGCCTTTGAAGATTTTAAATACTTATCTAAATTGCCAGGAACGAAATTATTACTAAAAGGTAATCATGATTATTGGTGGTCAACATTAAATAAAATGAAAAATTATCTAAATGAGAATGGGTTTAAAAAAATAGATTTTATTTACAATTCAGCATATTTATATAATAATAAAATAATTGTAGGAACAAGAGGATGGTCATTACAAGACAGTGAAAATAGCAATAAAATGATACATCGCGAAAATGAAAGATTAAAACTTTCAATTGAAGATGGAATAAAGCAATTTGGCATAAATAAAGAAATCATCTGTTTTATGCACTATCCACCAATAAATTCAAAAAATATAATGAAAAATAATCATTTAGAATTTTTTAGTACAATGAAACAATATAACGTGAAAAGGTGCTATTATGGGCACTTACATGGTAAATCACATATGGAGGCAATAAACGAAATTGTAGAAGGAATAAAGTTCCAATTGGTCAGTTCAGATTATTTAGACTTTGATTTGATAAAAATAGAAGATTAATTTTAAATAGATTATAATTTTATAATATATAATTTAAGAAATTAGTAACAAATAAGAAAATAGCAACTGTTACTATTGCAAAATTTACAAAATGTGGTATAATAAAAAAGCTAAGTTTATTTAAATAGCGTAGAAAGGATGAAAAAAATGAGTATAAAAGTAGAAAAAACTAAAAAAGATAATGAATTAAAATTAACATTCACAGTAGAAGCAGCTAAATTTGATGAGGGAATGAAAAAAGTTTATACTAAAACAGCCAAATATTTTACAATCCCTGGATTTAGAAAAGGAAAAGCACCAATGAAGATAATTGAAAAACAATATGGTTCAGAAATTTTTTATGAAGATACATTTAATGAAATCGTTCCAGATATATATGCAGAAGAGCTAAAAGCAAATAATATAGAAGCAGTTAGTAAACCTGATATTGAAGTAACACAAATTGGAAAAGGACAAGATTTAATTTTCACAGCAATTATTCAAACAAAACCAGAGGTAAAACTTGGAAAATATAAAGGTATAGAATTAAAGAAAATAGAGTATACTGTATCTGATGAAGACATTGAACATGAAATTTCTCATATGGCAGAAAAAAATTCTAGATTAATTACAATTGAAGATAGACCAGTTGAAAAGAAAGATATTGCTGTAATTGATTTTGAGGGATTTGTAGATGGTGTTGCCTTTGAAGGTGGAAAAGCAGAAAATCACGAATTAGAGATTGGAAGCAATACATTTATTCCTGGATTTGAAGATCAAATAATTGGAATGAAAATTGATGAAGAAAAAGATATTAATGTAAAATTCCCAGAAGAGTATTTTTCAAAAGAATTAGCTGGAAAAGATGCAGTGTTTAAAGTAAAATTACATGAAATTAAAAGAAAAGAATTACCAACTATTGATGATGAATTTGCAAAAGACGTTAGTGAATTTGATACATTAAAAGAACTAAAAGCTAGCATTAAAGAAAAATTAGAAGAAGAAAACAAAAATAGAGCAAAATATGAAACAGAAGAAGAAGCTATAAAAACAGTTTGTGATCAAGTTGAAATAGAAATTCCATCAGGAATGATAGAAACAGAAGTTGATAATATGGTAAAAGATGTTGAAGTTAGATTATCATATCAAGGACTAAAATTAGATCAATATTTAAAAATGATGAATAAATCAGAAGAAGAATTTAGAAAAGAATTTGAAGAACAAGCTAAAAAATCTGTTAAATCTAGATTAGTATTAGAAGCTATTGGAAAAGATGCTAAAATTGAAGTAAGTGAAGAAGAAATTGCAAATAAAGTAAAAGAAATGGCTACTAATTATGGAAGAAAAGAAGAAGAATTACTAGGTAATGAAGAACTAAAACAATATTTAGAAAATAGCATGAAAACAGAAAAAGCGGTACAATACATAGTAGATAATGCAAAAATAAAATAGTAAGATACAAAGAAGTTAGTGGTAATATTAAATAATAAATACGCCATTAGCTTTTTTATATATAAGTTAAAGCTATCATATAAAGTTTTTAAGAGATATTTTGCGATAGAACAATTAGTTAATAAAATGTAAAATATAAATAATATAAAAATCTATTGAAAAAATTACATTTATATTATAAAATTCAAAAAGAATAAAAATGAGGAGGCAAGTTATGTTAGAAAGAAATAGTTTAGTTCCATATGTAATTGAACAAACATCAAAAGGAGAAAGATCATATGATATTTTTTCAAGATTATTGAAAGATAGAATTATATTTTTAGGAGAAGATGTAAATCAAACTTCTGCAAGTTTAGTAATTGCACAGTTATTATTCTTAGAATCAGAAGATCCAGACAAAGAAATATATTTATATATTAATAGTCCAGGAGGTTCAATTACAGATGGAATGGGGATAGTAGATACAATGAATTATATAAAATGTCCTGTTTCTACAATTTGTATAGGTATGGCAGCAAGTATGGGAGCTGTACTTCTTGCATCAGGAGAAAAAGGAAAAAGATTTGCTACTCCAAATGCTGAGATTTTAATACATCAACCTTTAATTGGTGGCGGCGGTTTATCAGGTCAAACAACAGAAATAAAAATACATGCTGACCATATGGTAAAAACAAGAGAAAAATTAAATAAATTGTTAAGTGAGAGAACAGGTCAAAGCTTAGAAGTTATTATGAAAGATACTGAAAGAGATAATTATATGACAGCTGAAGAAGCACTAAAATATGGATTAATTGATGGCATTATGAACAAAAGAGCATAATATAAAAAGAAATAGAAATAAAGGAGTGTATCAATGGCAAGAAATGATCAAGCAAAAAATATAAAATGTTCATTTTGTGGAAAAACACAAGATACGGTAGAAAGAATTATTGCAGGACCAGGTGTGTATATTTGTGATGAGTGTATAAAAATATGTACAAATATATTAGAAGATGATATGTGTGAAGAAGATGATCTAACATATACAATTAATAATGAAAAAGATGAACTTTTAAAGCCAGCTGAAATAAAAGAAATTTTAGATTCATATGTAATTGGGCAAGAGGAGGCTAAAAAAACATTAGCCGTTGCAGTATATAATCACTATAAACGTATTGGAAACCAAAAAAATAAGAAAGATGATGTAGAATTACAAAAGAGCAATGTATTATTATTAGGTCCAACGGGTTGTGGAAAGACTTTACTTGCACAAACTTTGGCAAAAATTCTAAATGTACCATTTGCGATAGCTGATGCTACTACTTTAACAGAAGCAGGATATGTAGGAGAAGACGTTGAAAATATACTATTAAAATTAATTCAAGCTGCAGATTATGATATAGAAAAAGCAGAAAAAGGAATTATTTACATTGATGAAATAGATAAAATTTCAAGAAAATCAGAAAATCCATCAATTACAAGAGATGTTAGTGGAGAAGGAGTGCAACAAGCCTTATTAAAAATTATTGAAGGAACAGTTGCATCTGTACCGCCTCAGGGTGGTAGAAAACATCCACATCAAGAATTTTTACAAATAAATACACAAAATATTCTATTCATTTGTGGAGGAGCATTTGAGGGATTAGAAAACATTGTAAAAGATAGAACAGGCAAAAAATCAATAGGTTTTGGAGCACAAATTGAAAGTAAAAAAGATATAAATAAATATAAAGTTTTTGAACAACTATTACCACAAGACCTATTAAAGTTTGGATTAATACCAGAATTTGTTGGTAGACTTCCAATTGTCGCAACATTAGAAGAACTAGATAGGAAAGCTCTAATAGACATTGTTACAAAACCTAAAAATGCATTAGTTAAACAATATAAAAAATTATTTGAACTAGATAATGTTGAATTAGAATTTGAGCCAGAAGCATTGGAACTAATTGTGGATAAAGCCATAGAAAGAAAAACAGGTGCTAGAGGTTTAAGATCTATAATTGAAGATATAATGAGAGACATCATGTTTGAAATACCATCAAATCCAAAAATAGAAAAATGTATTATTACAAAGGAAACAATTTTGTCTGGAAAAAAACCAGAAGTAATATTGAATGAAAATAAAGAAGAAAAAAAACATAAAAATAGAAGAATATCATCAAATAAGAATGCAGAAACAGCATAAATAATTAAACTTTTTAAACATTTTATTTAGTAGATATTAGCACAATTATATAAAGTATAATAAAAAGTGAATAATATATTTGCATTTTTCTAATATATATGCTAAAATAACAATGATTTAAGTTAATAAAAATAAGGAGAGTGTAAAAAATAATGCAAATTGCAAAATATGTAGTATTAGGATTATATGTTATTGTTTGTATAGCTTTAATCATACTTGCTACTGTACAAACAAAAGAAACAGCAGGAGCCTCTGCAACTATAACGGGCTCATCAACAAATAACTTTTTCGAAAAAAACAAAGGAAGAACAAAAGAAGGAAAGTTAAAGAGATGGACTATTATTTTTGGAGTATTATTTATTGTGTTGGCAATAGCTTTAGGAATAATATATGTAATCTAAAGTAATAATAAAAGATGGAAAAACAAAAAAAGTTCTCCATCTTTTATTTTTTAAATTTAAATATGATTTTTACAAAGAACGCATAAAATGAGAATTGCTTTTTTGCAAGAAAGGGAAAGATATGGATGAAAAAGAAAAAATAATATTAGAATTTATGAATGATTCAAATTATGTACCAATGAAAGCAAAAGAAATGGCCAATTTGTTAAACGTGCCTAAAAATGAATATGAAGACTTTCGAGCAGTCTTAAAAAAACTTGTAGAAGAAAATAAAATAGAAATAAATAGAAAGTCAAAATATAAGATAATCGACACATCTAAATATATTATGGGCACTTTTAGAGCAAACCAAAAAGGTTTTGGATTTGTTACAATAGAAAATAGTAATGAGGAAATTTTTGTCGCAGAAAAAAACACAAAAAATGCAATGAATGGCGATAAAGTTTTAGTAGAATTACAAGAAAGAGTCGAAGAAAATTTGCATAAAGAAGGAAAAATTATAAAAATATTAAAACATGAAAAAGATACAGTAGTGGGGTTATTTAAAAAAAGTAGAAATTATGCATTTGTTATTCCAGATGATAAGAATTTAGGTACGGATATTTATATTTCAAAGAAAAACTTTGGAAAAGCGAAAGATAATTGCAAAGTTATAGTGAAAATAACTAAATATCCAGAAATCAATAAAAATGCAGAAGGAAAGGTAATAGAAGTTATTGGTAACATTAATGAAGCAGGAGTAGATATGTTATCTTTAATTAAAGAATATAGACTTCCTTATGAATTTCCACAAGATGTAATAAATGAAGCAACAAAGATAAAACAAACTATAGATGAAAATGAAATAAAAAATAGACTTGATCTAAGAAAAAAAGAAATTTTCACAATAGATGGTGAAGATGCCAAAGACTTAGATGATGCAGTTTGCGTAGAACAAACTAATAATAACACATATCTTCTTGGTGTTCACATAGCAGATGTAAGTCACTATGTAAAAGAAGGTTCAAAATTAGACAAAGAAGCTATTTTAAGAGGGACAAGTATATATATGATGGACAGAGTTATACCAATGCTTCCACGAGAACTTTCAAATGGCATATGTAGTTTAAATGAAGGACAAAATCGTTTTGCAATTTCAGTATTAATGGAGATAAATCATGATGGAAAAGTCATTTCATCAGATATCAAAAAAAGTGTAATAAAAGTAACTAAAAGAATGAATTATTCAGATGTTACAAAATTACTAGAATATTCTGAAAATACATTAGAAGATATAAACCTAAATGATAAAAATATGATTGATAATCACAAAAAATATATTCCTCATTTTAAAAGAATGAAGGATTTAGCTATAATTTTAAGAAATAGAAGAAATAAAGAGGGAAGCTTAGATTTAGATATACCAGAAAGTAAAATTATTTTAAATGAAGATGGAATTGCTATTGACGTAAAAAAATATGAAATCACAATTTCTAATGAAATAATTGAACAATTTATGTTGATTGCAAATGAAACAGTAGCAGAAAAATTTTTCTGGCTAGAAGCACCATTTATTTATCGTGTTCATGAAGTTCCAGAAATAGAAAAAATAGAAGAATTAAATAAATTTTTATATAATTTTGGATATAAAATAAAAGGAAACAAAGATAATATTCATCCAAAGGCATTTGCAGAAGTTTTAGAAAAAATTAAAGGTACTCGGAGAGGAAAGAATAGTATCTAATCTGGTTTTAAGAACTCTAAAAGTTGCAAGATATGAAAGTGAAAATAAAGGGCATTTTGGAATTGCAAGCAAATATTATTGCCATTTTACATCTCCAATTCGTAGATATCCAGATTTATTTATTCACAGAATAATTTCAAAATATATAGAAAAAAATTATAATTTGTCAGAAGAAGAACTAGAAAAATATCGCATAGAAGCTGTAAAATATTCAGAGAGTTCATCTGAAAGAGAAAGAGTTGCACAAAAGGTTGAAAGAGATAGTATAGACATTAAAATGGCTGAATTTATGCACAATAAAATTGGAAATGAATATGAAGGAATTATTTCTAATATTACATCATTTGGAGTATTTGTTGAATTGGAAAATACAGTTGAAGGTTTAGTTAGATTTGAAAATTTAGGAAATGAGTACTTTATTTATGATGATGAGCATAAACATTTAATTGGAGAGAGAACTAATGAAGTTCTAAAAATTGGCGATAAAATGAAAATCAAAGTAGTAGAGGCAAATAAAGAATTAAGAAGGATATCTTTCGAAAGGATAATGACAAATTCAAAAAAAAGTGACAATAAAAATTCGAATCAGCCAAGTAAAGAGGAGGAGATATAAGTTGAAATCAAGTTTAAAGCCACAAACAGCATTAGCACCAGTACCAGTCGTAATGGTATCTTGTGGAACAATGGAAAATGCTAATATTACTACAATTGCATGGACTGGAATTATAAATTCAGAACCACCACTTGTATATGTATCAATAAGAAAAACAAGAAAATCATATGAAATTATAAAAGAAATGGGAGAATTTGTAATTAATTTACCGGATGAAAGTTTAGTATGGGAAACAGACTTTTGTGGTACAAAATCTGGTAAAACAGTTGATAAATTTAAAGAAACAAAACTAGAAAAAGAAAAAGCTAAACTTGTAGTAGCACCGTTAATTAAAAATTGTCCAATAAATTTAGAATGCAAATTAAAAGAAATAAAGCCATTGGGTTCACATGATATGTTTATTGGAGAAGTGATAAATGTAAATGTCGATGAAAAATACAAAAAAGAAAATGGGACTATAGATTATGGAAATATAAGCCTTTTAACATACATGGGACAAGAATATTTCATATCAAATAAAAAAGTAGCTGATAGGGGTATTTGTTTGAAATAATGAAATTGTAATAAAAAATATAATTAAAAATGCAAAAATAAAATAAAAAAATGAAATGCGCATATATTGTAGTTGTGCATTTCATTTTAAGTTTTGTAGTAAGCTAACTTCTTGCATTATAAGCAGAAACAATAGCATTTTTAACATCAAGGAAAACATCGTCCTTAGACATCAAAGTTGTATCTAAAGAATATACCGGAATTGAAACAGTTTTCAGAAATGAAGAAAGTGCATTGTTAAAATTACTTACAAACTCTTTGGTAACTATGCGACCTTCACCGCCACGTCGCTTAATGGCTTCTTCGGGTGTGGTTGAAAGATAGATTACAATATTGGGGAGCATTCCTAAGTCTTGGAAGAAAACATTTGCATGTGTAACTTTTTCAGCAGACATAGTTCCATTCAAGCCATAATAATAATCCCAAAATATTGTATCGATAATTCCACGATCAACTATGAATATTTCATCTGAATTACCTGAATATTTTGTTTCAAGCATTGATTTAGATGTGGTTAAACGCATCCAGAAATGTGCTTCCAAGGTACCTTTACCAAAATAGTCAGGTACAATTTCAGCAGATTCTCGAAGAATAGAGATGTTCATACTATCAGATAATTCTTCTTTTATCCGATGAATTGTTGTCGTTTTTCCTGCTTCCGGTGTTCCAAGAAATTCGACTGTAAAAGGACCAGTATGCAAATTCATGCTAAAAACCTCCTTAAACGATTAAAAAAATATACTTTTTCGACAAAAAGATATTATCACTTTTTGTCGAAAAAGTAAACAGTTTATACTTGAAATATTTAATATAGTGCTATATAATTGTTACAAATTTAATATTAATTAAGAGTGATTACCTGTTTTAGGGACAACTTTTTTAATATTATAATAGAAATACGGGAGGAAATGATATATATGAATAGAGGAAAAGATAAAATTGAATATGCTATATATTATGCGACAAAAGCACATAAAGGTCAAAAAAGAAAAATAGAAGATGTAGATATGATTTTTCATCCATTTACAGTTGGAATGTTATTACAAAGAAATGGATGTGATGAAAATGTAGTTGCAGCTGGAATTTTACACGATGTTGTAGAAGATACTCCACATGAATTTGATGATATCGAAAAAGAATTTGGAAAAGAAGTTAGGGATTATGTATACGATGCCTCAGAACCAGATAAATCTTTAGAGTGGGAAGATAGAAAACAACACACTATTGAACAAATTAAAAATGCTCCTTTAGGGTCTAAATTAATTGTAGCATGCGATAAAATAAGCAATTTAGAAGATTTAGAAGATTGTATTGAATTATATGGGGAAGAAAAAGCATGGAGTGCACTAAAAAGAAATAAAGAAAAGCAAAAATGGTATTATACCAGTGTATATGAAAGTTGCATAAATGGTGTAGATAAGGAACATCCAATATTTAAAAGATATAAACATATTTTAGAAAGACTTTTTAATTATTAAAATTTGCAATAAAATTACTACACCACATTAAATAATCATACCATCCAAAGTGCTTTTTCAATATTATTATTGTTAAAAATAATACCAGTTTGACTTTTTATGTAAAACAAAGTATAATTTATATATGGTCAGTTAGAAGAACTTATCCCAAAAATGTATAATTACATTTCAGAGGATAAGTGATTATCCTCTGGACAATTAAGGAGGATTAAAAAATGAGCAAAAAGAGTCAGGCAAAAGATCTAAGAAAGAAAATTAAAAAAAAGAAAAAAAAGCTTAATGCACTCGAAAGAAAATACAAAAGGATACTAGCATTGGGCGGACATTTTAACGGAAATGAAGTATTAACTGATATAATAGACTTTCCGTTTAAGCAAGAGAGTTGTTGGATGGTACAATTGAAACAAAATGCCAAAATAACAACTGTTGAAGATTTAGTATTTTCTTCACCAAAGGAAATATTGGATTGTAGATACTGGGGTGAAAAGACATTAGCTCGCTTGTGTGACTGGATGGATAAAAACAAAATCCATTTTATAGAAACGGATAATTAAGAGACTGACTAAAAATAAGAGAGCAAGTATAATTTTATATTTGTTCTCTTAAAATATTTTTAATAATTATTGCCTGTGTGTGATATATTAATATGGAAAATTGATGAAATTAAATAAAAATACTTGCTAAATATTGTAAAAAATGTTAATATATAAAAAGTAAAAATGTTATATAAATAAAAACGTAAAAAAAGAGGAGTAAGTTTAAACTGTCTATAATAGAGAAAAGAAGTATTAGCTGTAAGCTTCTTATAGAAAAGAAAACAGAAGGTTGCTTTTTTAGTTGATATATAAAATATATTCGTATGGCATACGTTATAAGCTAAATGAGATACTAATTATTATTTAGTAATTAAGGTGGTACCGTGAGAAAAATCTTCGCCCTTATTGTAAGGGTGGAAGGTTTTTCTTCGTTTATATAAGGAGGAATGAAAATGAAACAACATAAACTAGATGGAAGTTATAATCCAAATGAGTTTGAAGAAGAACTTTATGATGAATGGGAGAAAAATGGCTATTTTAAGCCAAATATGAAAGAGGGTGCAAAATCATATTGCATTGTTATGCCACCGCCAAATGTAACAGGTAAACTTCATATGGGGCATGCTTTAGATGCTGCAATTCAAGATTTTCTAATTAGATATAAAAGAATGCAAGGATTTAATACTCTTTGGGTTCCAGGAACAGATCATTCTGCATTATCCACAGAGGCTAAAGTAGTTGCTGCAATGAAAGAAGAAGGTCTAAAAAAGTCGGATATAGGAAGAGAAGCTTTCTTAAAAAGAGCATGGGATTGGACTAAGCTTTATGGAGGCACAATCGTTTCTCAACAAAGAAAGTTAGGATGCTCTTGTGATTGGTCTAGATCAAGATTTACACTAGATGAGGGGCTTACAAAAGCTGTTCATACTGCATTTAAAACATTATATGATAAAGGATATATTTATAAAGGAAAAAGAATGGTAAATTATTGTACAGGTTGCAACACCTCAATTTCAGATATTGAAATTGAATACAAAGAAGAAGCCACTCACCTTTGGTATATTAGATATAAAATAAAGGATGAAGATGAATATTTAGTAGTTGCAACAACAAGACCAGAGACAATGCTTGGAGATACAGCAGTTGCAGTAAATCCGAAAGATAATCGTTTCAGTAAATATATTGGAAAAACATGTATTTTACCAATTATGAATAAAGAAATACCAATTATAGGTGATAGATTTGTAGAAATGGAATTTGGAACTGGGGCAGTTAAAGTAACACCAGCACATGATATGAACGATTATCAAGCAGGATTAGACCATAACTTGGAAATGATTGAAGTTTTTGATGAAAACTTAATTATGAATAATTTATGTGAAGAATTTGCAGGAATGAATATATATGATGCAAGAGAGAAGATAGTAGAAAAGTTAAAAAGTATTGGAGCTTTAGTAAAAATAGAAGATTATACTCATAATGTTGCTAAATGTGATAGATGTCATAGTACAATAGAACCAAGAATTTCAGACCAATGGTTTGTAAAAATGGGACAGCTTGCAAAACCTGCAATAGAAAAAGTAAAAGATGGAACAATTAAATTTGTTCCAAAGAGATATGAAAAAACATATTTTAATTGGATGGAAAATCTAAAAGATTGGTGTATTTCTAGACAAATTTGGTGGGGACATCAAATACCGGTTTATTATTGTAAAGAATGTGGAAATATAAATGTTGAATTAGGAAAAGTTGAAAAGTGTTGTAAATGTGGTTCTACAAATTTAGTTCAAGATGAAGATACATTAGATACATGGTTTAGTTCAGCTTTATGGCCATTTTCAACACTTGGCTGGCCAGATAAAACAATAGATTTAAAAACATTTTACCCAACAGATACACTTGTAACTGGATATGATATTATTCAAGCTTGGGTTTCTAGAATGATATTTTCTGGATTGGAATATATGGGAGAAAGACCATTTGAAAATGTTTTAATACATGGTATTGTGAGAGATAGCCAAGGTAGAAAAATGTCTAAAAGTTTAGGAAATGGAATTGACCCATTAGAAATCATAGAAAAATATGGAACAGATAGCCTAAGATTTTCTTTAGTACTAGGTATAACAGCAGGAAATGATATACGTTATATGCCTGAAAAGTTGGATGCTGCTTCTAATTTTGCAAATAAATTGTGGAATGCTTCAAAATTTGTACTAATGAATTTAGAGGATTATGAAGACAATACAAACGAATTAAATCTTTGTTATGAAGATAAATGGATATTGTCAAAATTAAATACAATAATTCAAGAGGTAACTAATAATATTGACAATTTCGACTTAGGAGTTGCCACTCAAAAAATATATGATTTCATATGGAATGAATTTTGCGATTGGTATATAGAAATTGTAAAAACAAGATTATATGACAAGGAGAATAAAACAAGAAAGGCAGCTCAGTATACACTAAATAAGGTACTATCAGATTCCTTGAAATTGTTACATCCTGTAATGCCTTTTGTAACAGAAAAGATATATAAACAATTATACAATAATGATGAAAGCATAATGATTTCTAATTGGCCAAAGAGTGATGAAAAATTCAATTTTAAAGATGAAGAAGAACAAATAGAAAAATTAAAATCAATAATTGTAGGAATTAGAAATGCAAGAAATAAAATGAATGTACACCCTTCTAAAAAGGCAAAGTTAATTTTTGTTACAAATAAATACAAAGATTTAATAGAAAATAGTAAATTATTCTTAGAAAAGCTTGGATTTGGAAGTGAAGTTATTATTCAAGAAACAAAAGAAAACATCGATTCTAATGCAATTTCTATTTTAGAGAGTAACTTGGAATTATATATTCCATTTGAAGACTTAGTAGATTTAAAAGCAGAAAAGGAAAGACTTGAAAATGAAAAATTTAGATTAGAAAAAGAAGTAGAAAGAGGAGAAAAAATGCTTTCTAATCCTGGTTTTATTAATAAAGCACCTGAAAGTAAAGTTCAAGAAGAAAAACAAAAACTTGCTAAGTATAAAGAATTATTAAGTGCAGTAGAAGAAAGACTTGCAAGTATGTAAAAATAGATATATTTTTAGTATTAGTATAAAAAAAATAAAGAGCACAGATAGAACGAATCAAATCGTTTTAATCTGTGCTTTATATTTTTTTTCTTGAATACAATCCATTCAAATTACTAGTAAGAATAAAATGTCGAAAACTTCTCATAAATCGATAAAACTTCTTAAAATTTGCTATTGGAAAAAAATGGCAAACAGTTTATAATAAATACAAACAAAAGCTAAGGGGGTATGAGGATTTGAATTGTAAATATGTTCAAGCAGACAAGCTATTATGGCTACAAATAACAGAAGAAATTGATCATCACACTACAGAAGAAATAAGGAGGAAAGCAGATTATGAAATTACGAGATATATGCCTAGAAAAGTTATATTTGATTTTAATCAGGTTACTTTTATGGACAGTGCAGGAATAGGAATGTTAATTGGAAGATATAAGGTTGCAAAAATGTTAGGAAGCAATATAGAAATGATTAATGTTAAACCAAGTATTAAAAAAATTTTTGAAATGAGTGGAGTGCTAAAAATTATTCCAATAAGTAATGAAGTAGATTTAAGAGTATCTTAAATGATGTAAATTTTTATAGAATCTAAAACTAAATTTTATATGAAATAAGAAAGGAAAGTATAAAAGCTATGAAGAGTTTATATGAAAATGAAATGAAATTAGAATTTTTAAGTAAATCTAGTAATGAGGCTTTTGCTCGTATATCTGTTGCAGCATTTGCTTCACAACTAGATCCTACTATAGAAGAAATGGCAGATATAAAAACTGCAGTATCTGAAGCAGTTACAAATTGCATTGTTCACGGTTATGAAAATACTTGTGGCATAGTAAAAGTTGTGTGTAAAATTTTTGCAAATTCTATTGAAATAGAAATATCAGATACAGGAAAGGGTATTGAAAATGTAGAACTTGCAAGAAAGCCGTTATATACCTCAAAACCAAACTTAGAAAGGTCTGGAATGGGCTTTACGATCATGGAAAGTTTTATGGATGAAGTAAATGTGGATTCTGTGCTTGGACTTGGAACAAAAGTTACAATGAAGAAAATAATAAAAAAAGACGAGATACCAGAAGAAATAATAAATGAAGAAATTACAAGCAAAGGAGACGATAGAAGGGTGGCTTATTAATTAATGTATGAAAATAGTATGGAATTAATTTATCAGGCACAAAATGGAGACCAAGAGGCAATGACTAAAATTGTTGAGGAAAATAAAGGACTTGTGTGGAGTATTGTTAAAAGATTTAGCCAAAGAGGATATGAATTAGATGATTTATATCAAATAGGTTCTTTAGGATTTATAAAGGCAGTAAAAAAATTCGATACAAATTTTGAAGTTAGACTTTCTACATATGCTGTACCATATATTTTAGGAGAAATAAAAAGGTTTATTAGAGATGATGGACCTGTTAAAGTAAGTAGAAGTATAAAAGAATTAGGTACAAAAATTAGAGAAGCACAAAGAGAATTTATGAAAAAGAATGGAAGAGATATAAAAATAGATGAACTAGCAAAAATTTTAAAGGTATCAAAAGAAGATATTGCAAGTGCTTTAGATTCATTTAGACCTGTAGATTCAATTTATGATGTGAGTTTTCAAGGGGATGAAGAGGGATTAAGTTTAATAGATAAAATTAGTAGTAATGAAAATGAAACAAATAAATTAGTAGATAAAATATGCATAACTGAGTTAATTGAAGACCTTGAAAGTAGAGAAAAACAGCTTATTTTATTAAGGTATTATAAAGGTAAAACTCAAAGTGAAGTTGCCAAAATACTTGGAGTTACGCAGGTTCAGGTCTCAAGAATAGAAAAAAAAGTTTTAAATTCAATGAAATTAAAACTAGCAATGTAAGAGGATATAAAAGGAGGGTATAGAAGAATTAAGGTTACAAATAAAAGTAACAAATTAATAATCTATACATGTAACTAGAAAATAATGAAAAAAATATTTATATATTTATTAATTTTAATACTTATATCTTTTGCTATACCAATTATATTTACTAGTAAATTTGGAGAAAATAAAGAAACGTCTTCACATGAAATAAATCAAGAAGATAAAAAGATAGAAGAAAATGAGAACATTAGTAAAGAAAATGAAAATAACAATAGCAAAGCAGTTTATGATTATAAAAAATACAATATAGTAAAAGTATTGCATGCAAAAGATAATAATGTAGAAGAAATGGAATTAGATACTTATTTATACGGTGTTGTATCAGCAGAAATGCCTGTAAGCTTTGAAAAAGAGGCTTTAAAGGCTCAGGCAGTTGTTGCAAGAACATATACTATATATAAAATAACTAATAGTGTGGGAAAACATGAAGGTGCAGATATTTGTGATAATTCAAATTGTTGCCAGGCATGGATATCAAAAGAAAATAGATTTAGTAAATGGGAAGGACAAGACAAGGAAGAAAACTGGAATAAAATTGTAAGTGCAGTAGAAGAAACTAAAGGGAAAATTGTCACATATCAGGGTGAAGCAATTAATGCCTTTTTTCATTCGAATAGTGGAGGAACAACAGAAGCACCGGTAAATGTATGGGGTGGAAGCGGATATCCATATCTTCAAGCTGTTCAAACATCAGGTGAAGATGGGTATTCACAATATTATTCAGAAGTAACATTATCTAAGGATGAACTAACAAAGAAAATGCGTAATAAGTATAGTGACTTTTCTATTAATTTTGAAGATGAAGGACAAATAAAAGTAATAGAACATACCGAAGGTGGAAGAGTTAAAACAATTAAGATTGGAAATAAAAATTTATCAGGAGTAGAAGCAAGATCCATGTTTGGTTTGAAATCTGCAAATTTTGAAATAAAAAGAGAAGGTGATAAAATAAAATTCACTGTTATAGGATATGGTCATGGAGTTGGAATGAGCCAAACAGGTGCAGATAGTATGGCAAAATCAGGAAGTAGTTATGAAGATATTATAAAGCATTTTTATACAGGTGTGGAAATAACAGATCTATGAAATTAGCTGTTATTTTGTATAAAATTTCTCAAAAAGGAAATAATTATACTAAAGAAAATTAAGGAGGAATTTATTTTATGAGAAAAGATATACAAAAAGAAAGACAAGGGGCAAAAAAACAAAGAATTTTTTACTTATCTAGTGGTGTTTTTGCTGTTATTATTTTAATTATAGCAGTGGGACTTATAATATCTGGAAATATGCAAAATGATAGTATGGAAAAAGCAGAAAATGAAGAAATAACAAGCCTTGCGGAAGCAGGAAATAGAAGTACAGAAGCAAAACAAGCAAGTTCACAAGTTGGAAAAAGTGTAAACGAGGTTAAAGAAGAAAGCAAAACACAAAACACAACTAACAATGTTATTGTTGTACCAAAAACAGAAGAAAAAAAATCAAAACCATCAACTACTTCAAATACAATTGACGAAATTCCTGCAGTAGATGAAAAGAAGACAGAAGTGAAAAAAGAAACAGAACCAGTATTTGCAATGCCAGTATCAGGCGAAGTTTCAAAGGAATTTGCAAAAGACAAATTAGTTTATTCTGATACACTTAAGGAATGGGTAACACATAGTGGAATTGATATTAAGGCTGATAAAACGACTGTTGTAAAATCATCTGAAGCGGGAACAGTAAAATCTATAAAAAATGATCCGCGTTATGGATTAACTGTTGTAATTGAACACTCTTGTGGATATAGTACAGTTTATTCTAACCTTTTAACTGCTGAATTTGTCGTAGTAGGTGAAAAAGTAGAAAAAGGTCAGACCATCGGAACAGTTGGAAATACAGCTACCTTTGAAATAGCAGATGATTCCCACTTACATTTTGAAATTCTAAAGGATAATGTTCAAATAGATCCTGGTATGTATATAAAATAAATATTGTAATATTATAGTAAATAAAAAGGCAGAGGCTATTGTTAAAAAGGTTTCTTGCCTTTTTTATTTAATAAATATTGGGGAAAATTTGAATATTAATTTCTTTGATATTGTGTGAAAATTATGGCCCGAATAAAAACAAAATATTAATTTATTTTTCTAAATCTATTTTAATTAAAAAAATAAAATGATATGATATAACATGAATAAGCATAAAGGAGAAAAAATTAATGTCAGAAGTAAAATGGACTGATGAACAAAAACAAGCAATAGAAGAGAAAGACGCAAATATATTAGTTGCTGCTGCAGCGCGGAAGTGGAAAAACGGCAGTTCTTGTTGAAAGAATTATTAATAAAATATTAAAAGAAAAAGTTGATATAGATAAAATTCTGGTGGTTACATTTACAAATGCAGCTGCAAGTGAAATGAGAGAAAGAATTTTAAATGCTATAGATGCAAAAATAGAAGAAGCACCAGATGACTCTTTTTTACAAAGACAAATTATATTACTTAATAAAGCAAGTATTTGTACCATTCATGCTTTTTGTTTAGAGGTAATTAGAAATAATTTTTTTGAATTAGATATACCAGCGAATTTCAGAGTTGCAGATAGTAGTGAAATACAGCTTTTAAAACAGGATGTTATTGAAGATTTATTTGAAGAAAAATATCTAAGTGAAGACAAAGGGTTTATCAAGCTTATAAATACCTATACAGGCTATAGAGGCGATGAACCTTTGAAAGAAATGATTCTTTCTCTATATAAATATATACAAAGTGCTCCTTTTCCTGAAGAATGGTTAAATCAAAAAGTAAGTATGTTTAAACCAGAAAATGGTGCTATTGATTTTGGACAAACTGTTTGGGGTGAAATTCTATTAGGCTATTTTAATGATGAACTGCAAGATTCTATAATCAAGCTAAAGAAATTAGAAAAGGATATTAGTAGATTTTCGGAACTTGAGAAGTTTATTAAAGTAATTTCTATTGATATTCAAAACTTAGAAAATATACAATCTAATATATATTCATGGGATAAGACTTATGAGTTAATACAAAATCTCAAATGGGAAAAGTGGCCAATAGATAAAAAAATCACATTAGAAATGAAAGAAAATGCAAAAAAAATTAGAGATGATATTAAAAAGAAAATAAATTTAAGTTCTGGAAAGATTTTGTTTTGCAACTCAAAAGAAGCTATAAATGATATAGAAAAAATGTATCCTGTTTTGGAACAGTTACAAAAAATTGTAATAGAATTTATGAAACGATTTGCAACTAGAAAAAAAGAAAAAAACATTATAGATTTCAATGATATAGAACATTTTGCTTTACAAATATTAATAAAGAAAAACGAAAAAGATGAAATATTTGAAAAAACAGAAATCGCCAAAACATATGAAGATAAATTTGTTGAAATTGCAGTTGATGAATATCAAGACAGCAATTTAGTACAAGAATATATTCTAAGTAGCATATCTAAAGGGGATAATATGTTTATGGTTGGAGATGTTAAACAGAGTATTTATAAGTTTAGACAAGCAAGGCCAGAGTTATTTTTAGAGAAATATGAGAAATATCCTTTAAAAGAAATGCAAAGTAATGAAAAAAACTTAAAAATTAAATTGTTTAAAAATTTTAGAAGTAGAAAAAATATATTAGATTTAACAAATTTAGTATTTCAAAACATAATGAGCAAAGAAGCAGGAGATATTACATATAATGAAGAAGAATATCTTAATTTAGGAGCCAAATATGAAAATCCAAAAGAAGATGTAAAGCCATTTGGAGGTGTTGCACAATTACATATAATCGATTTAAAGGAAAATAAAGATGATGAAGAAAGTTTAGATGAAGAACAAGAAGAAAGAGAAAACATAATAGAAAATGGAGTGATAGAAGCAAAATTTGTTGCAAAAAAAATAAATGAACTTATAAAATCTAATTATATGGTTTATGATAAGAAAATAGGATACAGAGAAGTTTCATATAAAGATATTGTTATACTTCTTAGAGCTACTTCAAATTTAGCACCTATTTATGAGAAGGAATTAATTAATAATAATATACCAGTTTTTAGCGATGCTTCATCTGAATTTTTAGAAAGTATAGAAATACAAACTATATTATCAGTATTAAAAATATTAGATAATCCAACGCAAGAAATTCCGCTAATTACAGTTATGCGTTCAAACATAGGGGGATTTACAGATGAAGATTTAATAAGAATTAGAATTTGCGATAAAGAAAGTAATTTCTATGAAGCACTTATAAAAGCGCAATTACAAGTGGAAAAGAACTTAGCTAAAAAAATAAATGATTTTTTAGAAAGATTGAAAGACTGGAGAAAAAAATCTAATATTATGGAATTAGATGAATTAATTTGGCTAATTTATACACAGACAAATTTTTATCATTATGTTGGTTTAATGCCAAATGGAGCCCTAAGACAAGCAAATTTAAAAATGCTTTTTGAAAAAGCTAAAAAATATGAAGATGCAAGTTTTAAAGGGCTGTACAATTTTATAAATTTCATAGATAAAGTTCATAATACAAGTAATGATATGTCTTCTGCTAAAATAATTTGCGAAAATGAAGATGTTGTAAGGATTATGAGTATTCATAAAAGTAAAGGACTAGAATTCCCTGTTGTTTTTCTATGTGGTACAGGAAAAGGATTTAATTTAAGGGATTTAAATGAACCAATATTATTTCATCAAGAAATTGGGTTTGGACCAAAATTTATAGATGAAGAAAGAAGAATTGAATATAATACTTTAGCAAAAGAAGCAATAAGAATAAAATCACATAGTGAAACTTTATCAGAAGAAATGCGTATTTTGTATGTAGCTCTAACAAGAGCAAAGGAAAAAATAATTATTACAGGGATAAGTAATGATGCATCAAAAAGCTTAAAACAAAAGCAAGAATTGTTAGAAATGTATGAAGCTGTTCAAAATGAAGATAAGAAAATAAATTCAAAACTTATAAAAAAATACAAAACTTATTTAGATTGGCTTGAACTTGTATATATTTTTAATAAAGAAGACATTAATAGAGTGTTAACATTAGATATTCATTCTAAAGATGAAATTTTAAAAAATGGAAAAAGAGACGATAATACAGAAGAAATAAATGTTATGGATAAAATAAAAGAAAAAGTAAAAAATGTAAAATATGATGAAAAATTATTTGAAGTTTTGAATTGGAAATATAAATTTGCAGATTCAATTTCTATACCTACAAAAACATCCGTAACTCAAGTTAAAGAGCTTGAGCAGGAAAAAAAGTTTAAGTTTCAAAAATATAATATTGAAACTGATGAGCGCAGCAATATTAATATAAAAGATCTACCTAAATTTTTAGCTAAAGAAGAGAAAATAACAGGTGCAAAAAAAGGTACACTTATGCATTTATGTATGCAAAAAATGATAGAAAAAATGGATTATTCATTTGACGATATTAAAAATCTTATTCAAGATTTGGTTAAAAAGGAAATTATACTTCCTAATGAAGCAGAGGCAATTAATATTAAACAGTTGTTACAATATACAAAGTCAAATTTATGGAATGAACTAAAAAATGCCAAGGAAATACATAAAGAACAGCCATTTTATTTAAATATGTCAGCAAAAGAAATATTTGGAATGGAAAATGATGATTATATATTAGTACAAGGTATTATAGACTTATACTACATAAATAGCAATAATCAACTTATCTTAGTAGATTATAAAACTGACTATATAAATGAAAAAGAAGAGAAACAATTAATTATAAAATATAAAAAACAACTTGAGCTATATAAAAGAGCATTAGAGAAAAGTACCGGAAAAGTTGTAGAGAAAGTATATATATATTCAACTGTTTTGAATAAAGAAATCTTATTGTAATCATAAAAAACAGAAAAACCAGCCATTTTTGATGGCTGATTTTTTGAAGTCTTATAATTTAAGACTTTTTGTGGAAGTCGCAAACAGAAAAACTCAGTTGTTGTATACGTATATACAGCAATCAGAGTATATGAATGTCTGATGCATAAGAAGTGGCATAATAGCGAGTAAATCATCTTCACTTCCAGAAATGATAATATATTCACCACATACCTCTTCTACAATCCGGGACAATATTGCCTCCATGAGATTTAAACCTCCTTTACTTTAATGTAACAAATATTATACTGTAAAAAAATGTAAATGTAAAGAAAAACTTATCGTCAAAATAAAACATAATATGACTAAAAATGCTATTTACTAAAACTTAAAAATATGATATATATTATATGGGTGATACAATTAATTATGAGAATAGATAAATTTTTAAAAATTGCAAAAGTAATAAAAAGGAGAACTGTTGCAAATGAAGCAGCAGATAATGGGAGAGTTTTTGTAAATGGCAAACAGGTTAAACCAAGTTATGAAGTCAAAATTGGAGATGTAGTTGAAATAAAATTTGGAGATAAACTTGCAAAATTTGAAATTGTAAAAATACCACAAGTTCAAGGCAAAAACATAGAAGAGTTAATTAAGATTTTATAAAAGGGGGGATTTATAGTAAATATCTTTGTACTATGAATCTCTTTTTATATAAAATAAATTATAATAAATTATAAAAAATTATATAAATATATTTTAGGAGGTAGCTATTATGGAGAAATTTGATGTTATTGTAATTGGAATGGGGCCGAGTTCAATTTTTTTAGCTTATGAACTTATAAAAAAAAGCAAAAACAAGAAAGTTTTACTAATAGACCAAGGTAAAAGAGTAGAAAACAGAAAGTGTCCAATAGAAAGCCTAGGCAAATGCGTAAAATGTAAACCATTTTGTAATATTACTAGTGGATTTTCTGGTGCTGGTGCATTTTCAGATGGAAAACTATCTTTATATAATCCAAATGATGATGATATTTATGTTGGGGGAAATCTTCATAATTATATTGGTGTAGAAGAAACCAAGAAACTAATAGACTATACTGATAAAATATATTTAGATTTTGGTGCAGATAAGCATTTAGAGGGGATACAATATAAAGAAGAAATTAGCCAGATAAGTGAAAAAGCAAGAAAAGAAAATATAAAATTAATTGATATTCCAATTCGTCACTTAGGAACAGAGAAAGCACATGAAATATATAAAAGATTGGAAGAGTATTTAGAAGAACATAATATTGTAATGAAATTTGAAACCATAGTAGATGATTTAATTATAGAAAATAATGAAATTAAAGGTGTATCTACTATATCAGCTAAAAATGAAAATAATAAAGAATTGTTTTACTCAGATAAGGTTGTAATTGCAGTTGGAAGAAAAGGAGCAAATTGGTTATCTAATATTTGTATAAAGTATGGAATAAAAACTAAATCTGGAATTGTTGATATAGGTGTTAGATATGAACTTGAAGATAAAGTAATGAAAAACATTAATAAATACCTTTATGAAGGAAAGTTTATTGGCTATCCAGCACCATTTAAAGATAAAGTAAGAACTTTCTGTCAAAATCCAAGTGGTTTTGTATCAAGTGAAGTGTATGATAATAACTTAAGTTTAGTTAATGGACATTCGTATAAAGAAAAAAAGAGTACAAACACAAATTTAGCTATACTTGTTTCTCATAATTTTACATATCCATTTAATAAACCAATTGAATATGGCAGAAATGTGGCCAAAAATTTAAATGAGTTAGGAAATGGAAATGTATTAGTACAAAGGCTAGGAGATATTTATAGAGGAAAAAGAACGTGGGAAAAAGAATTAGAAAATAATCTTGTAGTTCCTACATTAAAATCTGCAGTTCCAGGAGATATTACATTTGCAATTGGCTATAGGACAATGACAGATATTCTCCAATTCATTAGACAAATGGATAAAATAATAGAAGGCTTTGCAAATCCAGAAAATTTGTTATATGCACCAGAAATAAAGTTTTATAGTAATCAAGTAATAATTAATAATAATTTTGAAACTAGTATAAAAAATTTATATTCTATAGGTGATGGAGGTGGAATGACAAGAGGATTAATGATGGCTTCATGTTCTGGAATACAAATGGCTAGAATTTTAATACAAGACTAATCTAATTACTGCCTGTATAAATTATAATTTTTATAAAATAAAGAGAATTAGTAATAATTTAAGTGAATTATTACTAATTCTTAAAATATAATTAATCCTGTGTTAATAATTGACCAGATTTTACAGATGAACTTACATTAACTTTAAAAAATGAGTTTTTATAATTATCTTTCCAATTATAGTTATTCCAGTCATCTTGCGTTTTAAACCTGCAAATTGCGTAATTACCAAAACAACAAACATCTGAATTGAAATCAAGTGTTGTTTTATATAGATATCTAGAAATATTATCTTTCAAATATAAATTAATTGCTTCTTGTAATTTGTTTATATTTTCTTGTGTAAGATTCTGTGAATAATTATTAAGTGATAAAATACGTGCATTTATAGCAACATCTAATGTAATATACGGAGAATTGTTTACAAACTCAACATTCTTTTTAGTATTTTTTTGCTTATAAATACTTAAATCTATCGACGAATTTTGATCTAGTGGATTTGGTATTGTAATTACACCAGACTCTAACTTATTAATAATAATAAGATGGCATAATGTATCAATGGCAGAAATTTCGCCGACTAACTTATCATTTTTGAAAATAGCAAGTCCTAAATATTCTGAACTTGGATTTTTAGAAATGGGGGTTTCGCCAGCTATTACGTTAGAATCTTTTTCAATGTTTGACAAATTAGAAGAACTTGTTTTTTGTACTTGTGTATTAATTCCACCTAAAATTGCATAAGGCTCACAAGTATTAGAAGTAAAGGCATTAAAAAAATCCACAATTTTAACATATGAAGTATAGCCAGTATATTGACTACTTGAAGGTGCGATTTCATAATATTTAGAAACTATATTTTCTAGTACAGGTTTTGAGTTGGCAATAAAATAGTCAGAATTACATCTACTTATGACAATACTAACATCTGGACGAACTTGAACATCGTTGATTAAAGTATAAAGTACTTCTGAAACTCCATTTTTTGCAAATTCTTCTGAAATAATTACTGTTTTGCAATGAGATAAATTGATTTGCTTACTTATAGAGCTATTTATTAAATTAAAAGCTGAATCGATTGAGGAAGCTTCCACGGTTTTGATAATAGAAGGTTGTGGTTCTGAGCTAGATCCTTCACTAAGATTTACTGCTTTTGCAAATTGAATTGTTACTTTGAGATTATTATTTTCGCCATTATCTATACCAATTGCTATTGCATAGGCGTAATCTCCAATTTCACTATCTTGATTAAAAGCAACTGTAAAAACAACAATTAAAACAATGCAAATTAAAATTTTAAGCATTTTACTATATCTATGTTTCAAGTAAAATCTCCCCCTTGTTTTTCCTCTTTCTACGCTGTAATACATATTTTATATTAGCTAATATAAGAATTCCTATACAAGTTGCTAAAACAAAATACAATATTATATTTTTATAAATAGTATTTTCAAAAAGGCCAATTTGAGCTAAGTTTTGAGGTATAAGACTAATTATTAAAATAATAAAACTAAATGTATAAATAATAATATTTCTATTTTTTATAATAGTAATTTTTTTGGTGATTTTAATGGTTACCATTATAAGAACACTCAAATACATAACCATTGTCCAAATCCATACTAAAAGAAATATAACATCAACTCTTTGAAAAAAGGTACCAAATTCAATATATCTACTTGCCAAATAAAGAGGAAGAATTACTTCATTTGACAGTGTATAAGGAAACATAAATAATAGTGTTAATACACACATGGCTAAATAAATACAAGAAATTATAATTGATATGACAGATACTTTTTTTAGTTGTTTTACATCTTTTAAATAAGAAGGAAGAAAGTATAAAAAGCTAAATGAGCCTAATACATATAAATTTTGTAATCCTCCAATAAAAGTTTTATGAAATCCATATCCTAATATAGGAAACATTCTTTGTGGAACAAAAATTTTTGTATTAGCAATAAAAATAAAAAGTATACTTAATAAAATAACAGGTAATATGAATATATTTGAACGAATAATTGCTTTATCACCAAATTTACATACCATTATAACAGCAATAATAAATAATGCTAAAATGTAGTAAATTTGTGTTTTAAAAAAATAAATAATTTTTATACCCTCACAAAAATCTCTAAGTACATATCCTCCAGTAATTAATAAATAAATTAAGAATAATAATCCGACCAAAAATTTAAAATATTTTCCAAATAGAAAATTAGAAATATCTAAAATATCTTGACCAGGAAAACGTTTGAAAAGGTTACATACCAATAGTACTAAAATAACAGCAAGAATGCTTATATATACAATATTTAAGAGAGAAGCAGAGCCAGTGTTTGACAATATATTCTTTGGGAAGCTTAAACAAATCTGATTTATCATAATTGATATAATAAGAAAAATAGCAGATATAGAGCCTATTTTTGTATTATCCATATAAAATCTCCTCCTTATTAATTAGAAAATTTTTTCCATTTCATACTAATGTGTTCCTGAGAGTGACGTCTTTTAGTGTTTAAATAATCAGGTCTTTCTTCTGTTTTCCAAGTATCTAAACGTAAAAGAGAACCACCTTTTTTAGAAGTAATTGGTGCATATGGAACCATATATGGGACACCAAATGATCTAAGATTACATAAAAATGCAAGATAGACAAATGAACTAAGAGCAATGCCTAAAAAACCTGCCATATAAGCAATTAATATAAAAACAAATCTCAAAATTCTTACATGAAATCCAAAAGAAAAATCAGGAATAGCAAAAGATGCAATACCAGTAATAGCAATAATAATTATTAAAATTGGACTTACAATACTTGCACTAACAGCAGCTTGCCCCAATACAAGTGCACCAACAATACCAATTGTGGGGCCAATAGGGGATGGAACTCTAAGACCAGCTTCACGAATTAATTCAAATGAAAACTCCATTAATATAATTTCAGCGATTATTGGAAAAGGAACATTTTCTCTAGAAGCCACAATAGAAAATAATAGTTCAGTAGGAATTAATTCTTGATGATAATTAGTAATTCCTACCCAAACAGCGGGTAAAAATAGTGTTATAAAAATGGAAAGTATTCGAATAATTTTTAAAAAGTTAGCAAATGCAGGTTTTAAATTACTATCTTCCGGGGAAGCAACAAAATCAATATAAGTTGCTGGCATTATCAAAGCATATGGATTACCATTAACTAAAACTACGACTTTTCCCTCAAAAAGATTTTTAGTTGCTTTATCAGGTCTTTCAGTTGATAAAACTAAAGGAATACTAGTATCTGCATCATCACTAATTAATTGTTCTAATTCTCCACTACAAAGTAAAGAATCAACAGATATTTCATTTAATCTAAATTTTACTTCTGCTACTAAATCGTTGTTTGCTATATTTTTCAGATAACAAACAGCACACTTGGTTTTACTAATTTTACCAACATCAATATTCTCTATAATTAAATTTTCATTATTAACAATTCTTCTTATTAAAGATGTATTGGTTCTAATGCTTTCAACAAAAGCTTCTTGAGGACCCTTTATAATAATTTCATTATTAGGATTATTAATGCTTCTTTGTTTAAAACCTTTTACATCTATATCAAAAGCAGTATTTATAGTATCTACAAAAAGTGCACAATTACCTGAATTTATACCAGAAAGAATATCTCCAAATTTTTCAGCTTTTTTTACAGAATTTTGAGGTAGCAAACAACTATCTATATAATCTACTAAATTAAATTTGCGAACCTTTTTTATAATTGTCTTATTATCATTTTTTAAAGATAGTACACGGTTTTGTTCACCGTCATAGCTATTTGCTGAATTCCTTAGCATTAAAGGTTTTAATATGAAATCATTAATTAATTGTGTATCAACCATACCATCAATATATATAATAAATGCTTTAAATTGTTTACCTCTAGCACTTAAAGTAAATTCACGAATAACAACATCACTATTAATAAGTGCATTATATTGTATTTTCATAAATTCTAAATTTTTGTCAAATGATGAGAAGATACTTGTTGTCTCTGCACTATTATTATTAGATTGGATTTCATTATCTTCTTGGCTAAAAGTATTCATTTTTGATGACTCATCACTTGTTTCAGGTAGCAAAAAGTCATATTTTGTATCTGGCGTTTTTGTTAATACTTCAACAATTTTATTTTTCAGTTTTACTATTAAACTTTCCATATTTTTATTAAATCTCCATTTTTTAAATTCTTTTTTTATTATTTCCAAATCTATTAACAGATATACATTTTATAATCGAAAAGCTTTTAATCTATACTGTTTTATAGTTTTGCCCAAAACCTTGATACATAAAAGAAACTATGCTATAATACACTACAAATAGTAGAGAGTTAAAATTAATACTAGGTTATTGTATAAGGGAGGTTTTGAAAGTGAAAATTACAAATTCAATGACAGGTAAAAAAGAAGAATTTATTCCTTTAAAAGATGGAGAAGTAAAAATGTATGCATGTGGAATTACTGTATATGATTTAAGTCATATTGGTCATGCAAGACAAGCAATTGTATATGCAATGATTACTAATTACTTAAGATATAGAGGATATAATGTAAAGTATGTACGTAATTACACTGATGTTGATGATAAAATTATAAAAAAGGCAAATGAACTTCGGAAAAAATGCCTTGGAGTTTTCAAAAGAGCAAATTGTTGAAACAGAAAAAGATATGAAAAATCTACATATTACGGATGCAGATGTAAAAACAAAAGCATCAGAATATATTAACAAAATTATTGAATTTGTTCAAAAACTTATTGATAATGGTCATGCATATGCTACAGATAAAGGTGATGTATACTTTTCAGTAAAGACTTTTCCAGAGTATGGAAAATTGTCACATAGAAAAGTGGATGAAATGTTAAATGGTGTTCGTATTGAACTTGAAGAAGGAAAAAAAGACCCAGTTGATTTTGCTTTATGGAAGTCTGCAAAACCGGGAGAAATTTATTGGAGTTCACCTTGGGGAAATGGAAGACCAGGTTGGCACATAGAATGTTCAGCGATGGCATTAGATACTTTAGGTGAGACTATAGATATTCATGGTGGAGGTAGAGATTTATTATTTCCACATCATGAAAATGAAATTGCACAAAGTGAAGCTTTAACAGGAAAAATGCTTGCAAAATATTGGACTCATTGTGGACTTATTAAAATTAATGGAGAAAAGATGAGTAAATCTCTTGGAAATTCACTAACTATAAGAGATGCGCTAAATATGTATAATTATGAGGTAATTAAATATGTAATGTTTTGTAAACATTATGCATCTGATATGGATATTTTAGATAGTGATTTTCAACTTGCAGAAAATCATATGTATTATTTCTATAGTACAATTAAGAATATGAAAGAATTTATAGCACTAAATGAAGATAGTTCTATAGATAAAGTATTAGAAGATGAGATACCAAATTCAATTATCTCAAAATTTATAGAAGCTATGGATGATGATTTTAATACAGCAGTTGTTATTGCGAATTTACACACTATTTTTAAATATGCTAATAATATAATGAAATCTGCAAAAAAAGATAATAAAAATATTGTTGCAAATACATTAAAGAAGATTTTAGAAGATATTAACGAAGTATATTCAGGTGTATTGGGGCTATTTGAGCAACAACCAGAAGAATTTATTTCAAACATGAAACAAAAATACCTTAAAAAGTTAAAAATTGATGTAAATTATATAAAATCCGAAATCGAAAAAAGAGCTATAGCAAAAAAAGAAAAGAATTTTGAAACAGCAGATTCAATTAGAGCAAAACTTGAAAAAGATGGAATTATATTAAATGATACAAAAGATGGAACAACTTGGGATTTTAAAGCTCTTTATAAAATTGACTAGGAAAATAAAATTTAAATAAAGCTATGAATTGATATAAAATTTATGGCTTTATTTTTTATCATATGCTTATTTACATAAAATACAAAATGTGGTAAAATATTAAATATATTGTTGAAATTTTAATCAGACACTTAATATTTTAATCTAATAATGGAGGTTTATAAATATGGAAAAAGATAAAATTATGTCACCTGATAGAGTTGCAATATCTGCAGAAAAACAATTAAAAGACTTAGAAAATGCTAATAATAAGAAAATGACAGAGGTATTAAAAGAAAGAGAGTATGTTTTGGCTTTAAAAAGAACCATATTGGCATTAGTTTATGCAACAGGGAGTAGTTATAGAAGTGTTTTCCCTGGAGGAGAAGGATTTGTAGAAGGTAGAATAAAGTCTCAAGACAGTATTATAACAAAAACTAGAAATGAATTTACTGAAATATTAAATGAAATAGAAGAGAATCCAGATATAGACCAAAAAGATATATTAGATAAAATTTCTAAAATTAATTTTAAAGATATATTAGCATTTAGTGTTGTAACAACTGTACCACCAAAAAAATTTAGAACTGGTAGTGACGAAATAAATGGAAAGTTAACAGAATTAAGAGAAGAGTTGGATACATCTAAAATAAGAATGGATGAGCATGAAAGCTCTATACAGAGGAAGAAAAAGAAAGTAACAGAGCTTACAAATGATATGAATAATTCTAAAAATAAATTAAATGGAATTAAAGTAGAGTTAAAAGATGAAGTGGTTCCAAATAAAAAGCAACAAGAAAGCAAAATACAATCTCAAGAAGAAAGATTATTAAAAATATTAGATGACTATAAAGCAGGAATAATATCTAAGCAAGATTATATGCAAGAAATAGATATGTTAATGAGTTTAACTACAACTAGCTCAGGGTTGTTACAAAGGGAATCAGAAATTATGCAACAAGTAAGAATATTAGAGGAAAGAATAAGAACTTTAGAAAATGAGATAATAGAAGCTAAGGGTGATGTAGAATATAGTCAGGGAAATTTAGAAAGAACTAAAAATGTATATACAAGTACATTAAGGGAACTACAATATATAATGAGTGATTATTATGTTTCAAATTTAGAAAAATTCTCAAATTTTAAATTTTTAGGAACAGTGCCAATAAGAACACCAAAGAAGATAATAAAACCAAATTTCAGAGCAACCAATACAGGCTTTTTAGTAACATTTTCAGATTTAGAAAATCCAGAAGATAAATGTAAGGTCAAATTTGAAGCTCAAGGAAAAGGCGGATTAGATTATTATGATGCAGAATTTACAGCAGCTGGAGCTGAATATCATGAAGAGCAAAAAACAAAAGATGGAATGATATCTAAAAAGACAGAAATGCCTGATTTTACAATAATAGGAAAAAATGCAACAGAAAAAATAGAAAGAACAGTACGAAGAAAATATGAAGATATATCTTCAATAGAAGATTTATTAGAAAATTTTGAAGATCCAAAAATTAATGCTTTATATGTTGAACTAAAAAAATATGAAGAAAAAATAAAAACAGAAATAGAAGCAAAAGAAGGAGCTAATATTGTAAGCAAAAAAACAATAAAGAAAAAAATGAACAGTGCATTTACAAATGGAATAGAAAATTTAATACAAAAGGAAATAGAAGATGAAATTGATAAATGTATAAAAATAATGGCTAATTCTGAAAGTTTAGATAAGAAGATTAAATCAAGTGAAAAGTTGAGTACATTTTTCGAAGATGAAAAAATACGCTTGAAAAGGGAAAGTGTGGGCAGTGATGAAAGCAAAATTGAAGAAGAAGCTAAAGTAAATTTACTATATTATAGAAAAGAAGAAGAAATAAGGCAATATGCTAAAACTGCTATTCCAACGTTTTTTAGAGCAAACTTGCCAAGCGATTCGAAACAGGAGATTGTTGTATATTTATATACTACTGGAGAATCAATTTATCGTTATTTTGCAAACAAGTTAAATGGATTAAAAGATGAAAATGGTAAATTCAAATATGAACCTCAAGAACAACAAAAAAGAGCATTATTACAATTGACGGGTTTATTTGAAGAAAATGAAGAAAATTTTTACACATATAATAGAGAAGATAACTCTTTTGGAAATATTCAAGGTGAAAAAGAGAGTAAATTAGAAGAAAACGAAAGGTAAAAAGCTGAAAATTAACAATATTTAAATATTACAGGTATCTTGACAATTAATTTTATTGATGATAATATTGGCTTAACAAATTTAGAGAGATACCTGTAACCATTCCGAACACAGTAGTCAAGCTCTATTTTTTCAGTATTTATATGATGCAAATGTCATTTTTAAGTATTGCAAAAAAATAAGAATTACTACTTGCTATAAAAGGTTTTAAAAAAAGTCATATAAATACCCAAGTATTTTAATACTTGGTGTTTTTTGCGTTTCGCAAAGCACAAAATTAGATAATTAAATGGGCAATAAGTAATAATAAGTATATGTAAAATTGCAAAAGCCAAAATAAAATATATGGAGGGGAAAATGGATTCGAAAATTTTTGTAGAGGAAGAAAACAAATTAAAAGATGTTGTATGTAAAATAACAAAAGAGGAAGAAAACTTAGAAAACGAATTAAAAAGTGCAAGTCTGCAGTATGATATGGAAAATATTGCAAAAGGACAGGTGTTACAAATGAAGGTAAAGAGATTAGATGACATAAAAAAGATAAAAGATGTTCCATATTTTGCAAGAATGGATTTTAAAGAAGACGAAGGAAAATTAGAAAAATTTTATTTGGGAAAATTATCTATATTAGACAGTAAAAGCTTAGAACCGATAGTGGTAGACTGGAGGGCACCTATTTCAAATTTATATTATGAAGGAAAACTTGGAAAGGCAAGTTACGAATGTTTAGGAGAGCAAATATCAGGAGAAATTTATTTGAAAAGGCAATATATAATAGAAAGCAAGAAGCTAAAAAAATATGTTGATATCAATGTTACAGGAAACGATGAACTTTTGCAAAATGCATTAGAAGAAAAAGCTGATGATAGACTGAAAAACATAGTTGCAACAATACAAGATGAGCAAAATAAAATTATTAGGTCAGATATAAATTTGCCTCTTATAGTACAGGGGGTTGCAGGAAGCGGGAAAACAACAATTGCTCTTCATAGAATAGCATATTTAATTTATAATTATAAAAAGCAATTCAAACCAGAAGAATTTATGATATTAGCACCTACGAAATTCTTTTTGGATTATATATCAAATATACTTCCAGATTTGGGAGTAGATAATGTAAAGCAGTGTACATTTGAAGATTTCGCTTACGATGTAATTGGAAAGAAAATAAAAATATCAGATAATAATGAAAAACTTGTTATTATAGTAAATAAAGATTTTGATGAGGTTAACAAAGGAAAAGTTGATATAATGATTAAAGAAGCTAAATTTAAATCATCAATTAAGTTTAAATATCTAGTAGATGAATTCCTAGAAATAGTAGAAGAAAATTATATACCTAAAAAAGACTTTACTTTTAATAAATACACCATAATGACATATGACAAAATTAATTCGTTATTTAAAGATACATATAAAATGTACAATTTTAACACAAGAATTAATGAAATTGAAAAAAATTTAACATCAGAATTTAAAAAGAAAATTCCAGAAATAATAAATGAAATAAAATCACAAAGAAGTAAAAGCATAGAAAACTTAAATCAACAAGAGCGAATAAAAGTATTTGATGAATATGATAAAATAATAAAGCTAGTAGAAAAGGATTATAAAAAAATAGTTAAGAAATATTTAAATGAGATTCCGAAAAAAGATTGCCTAAATTATTATAAAGAATTTATACAAGATTTTTTAAATGAAGACAATGAAATGTTGAAATACCTTAAAGAAAATACTATTTATAACATAAACAATAATGAAGTTTGTTTTGAAGATTTGGCTCCAATTATGTATATAAGTTTAAAAGTATTTGGAATAAAAGAAAGATGCCAGATAAAACATGTTGTAATTGATGAAGCTCAAGATTATGGAGAATTTGGTTTTGATGTTTTAAAAACTATAATAAATAGTAATTCTATGACAATATTAGGCGATATAGCACAAGGTGTACACTTTTATAGAGGAATTGAAAATTGGAATACATTTATAAATGTAGAGTTTAAAAATACAAAAACTGTGTATAAAGTTTTAGATAAAACATACAGAACAACAAAAGAGATAATGGAAGTTGCTAATTCTGTAATAAATAAATTACCAGAATATGAAAAAGAATCAATTGTATTTGGTAAACCAGTAATAGATAGAAAAAATTCTATAAATATAGACAAAGTAAAAGATGACACTGAGCTAATAAATAAAATAAATATGAGAATAGAAAAATATCTACAAAGTGATTATAAATCAATAGCTATTATTGGAAAAGACATGAATGAATGTGAAAAAATACAAAGGAAAATAGCTAAAGTAAGAAATGATGTTAAATTAATAAAGGGAAAAGATTCAAGTTATAATTCAGGAATTTCAATAGTTCCATCTTATCTCGCTAAAGGGCTAGAATTTGACTGTGTAATTATTGCAGATGCAAGTGATGAAAAGTATATAGATAATAGTTTAGATATAAAGCTATTATATGTAACAATAACAAGAGCAATGAGTAAGTTAGATATTTTTTATATAGGAGAAATTAGTAAATTATTAAAATAAAAAATGATGTCAATTTTGGACGGCTCTGAGTGACACTAAAAACTAAAAAATAATTAGTAGAGTGTCAAACAGAACCGTTCAAACTGACACGGACCATTGCAAATTATAGAATGATACAAATTAATCCGCCACTGCCCTCATTTATAATACGCTCTAGAGTATCTTGAAGCTTCATTTGAGCATCTTCCGGCATATGAGAAAGTTTATTTTGAAGACCTTCATTAACAAGTTCATGTAGGCTTTTTCCAAAAATATTAGATTCCCAGATTTTTTGTGGATCACTTTCAAATTCTGAAAGCAAATAATTAACAAGTTCTTCAGATTGTTTTTCTGAACCAACAATAGGAGAGACTTCTGTTTCAATATCTGCTCTAATCATGTGTATGGTAAGCTCTAAACAGATACATAGGTATAATAGAAATACTTGGCAATTTATAGCTAAGAATACACATGGTGTTCAAGAAGTTAAGTATGAAGTAAATATTGTTATTGATGATATAAAATAGAATATTAAAAGATGCATTAATTAGAAATAACTAATGTATCTTTTTTTGATTAAAATTTAAATAATACTATAAATATGACGGAGTTATATGAAAATTTTGAAAAGGGAAATTTACAAAATGGATGAAGATATTAAACCAAGTTATTATTCTATACTTCCAGCTAGTATACGATATAATAAAAATTTAAGATTTGGAGAAAGATTACTATATGGAGAAATAACAGCATTAACTAATAAAGAAGGATATTGTTATGCTAAAAATAAATATTTTGCAGACCTATATGATGTTAGTCAAAGTACAATTTCTAGGTGGATTTCTCATCTTGCAGAAATAAATAGCATTAAAGTAGAAATTATTAGGAAAGATAATAAAGAGATTATAGAAAGAAGAATTTATATAACAGATAACCCCTATATGCAAAAATACATATACCCCTATACGCAAAATAATCAATACCCTATACGCAAAAAGAGCAAAGATAATAATATAAATATTAATATAGATAGATTATTTAATTATATTATAAAAGAGGAAAATGAAATTCCAAACGAGTTTTCAAAAATTGATATAACAGAATTATATGGTTTATTAGAAAAATATGAAATGTTATATACAAAAGAGCAAACCCAATATATGTCTAAAGAAAATCTTGAAAAGATAAAAGAAATTACTTATGCAATTGCATTAATTGTAAAAAATAATTTGCAACATTTAACAAACAAAGTAAAAAGAGATAAATTGATAGAAATATATAATAATTGCAAAACGAAAGAAAAAGAATATAGTAATACAGAAAATAAAATAGAAAATTTTATAGATTATTATTTTAAAAGTATAAAGAATGAATTAACAAGTGGTATGGAAACATACCCTTCTTTTTTTATGCCTGAAAATAAAGAAAATGGAGGAATGGAATTTGAAAGAGATATTTAGAAAATATTATGAAATGAATAGTGAAGAAAAAGATGAAATAGAAGATTTATATATATTACATAATTTGAAAAAATTATTAAAAAATAATGTAGAACTTGAATTAAATAGTCAAGAGGAAGAAATTCTGTTTAAAACAGTTAAAGATTGTATAAATTATACCAATAAAAGTTGCAAAGAAATTATTTTGGCATTGTTAAATATTTTGAAAATGAATGTTATTAATATTTTTCGTTTAGAAGATTTGGGAATAAATGATTTAAAAGAAATATTAAAGAACAGTAATAAACAGAAAGAAATTACAAATTTGGGATTAGAAATGATAACAGCATTTAGATTAGGTGATTATTATTGTGTATTATTTAAAAAAGATAAAGGTTATACGCTTATATATGAAAATGATGATTGTATTCAATATCAAGATGATTTTAAAAATTTAAAAGAATTTATAGGTTGTTTTGTAAAATATAGATTAGAAGAGAGAGTAAAAAAAGTTGTACAGTAAAGCTTTTAAAAAAATTGAGTATTACTTATATACCTATAACGATATTGATACACAAATAAATGAATTAAAAGAAAAAATGATAAATTATGAATACAATCAAAATTATGGAAGATGGATAAAAAATAAAAGTAGTAGTTTAGAAGATTTTATAATAAGAAATGATAATCTAAAAGAGGTAATTATTACAAAGTGTAAATGGAAAAAAATAATAATTCGTGTTTTAAATAAATACCAGAAAGAGGATAAATTAAAATATAAATTTATTAATTTAAAATATTTTAATAAAGAAAATAAATTTAATATAAAAGAAAAAATAAAATTAAGTTTTGAAGAACAAAAAAATATGCAAGATGAAATATTACAATATATTTTTGCATTGGCAATACAAAATGGAATGTTAAAGGAGGCGATATTTTAATTAAAATAATAAGAAAGAGGTGGTGATATAAGAATTAAAATTATTTAAACAAGAAAGGTAAATATGTATGAAATGGTTAAAACTAAAAAGAATATTTTTAATACTTATGATTATAGGATTTTTTAGCATATTTGTATTATCGGGAAATTTAATACTCGAGGATTACCATGAATATAAAGAAAACACAAAAGAAAATAATGAGTTAATTGAACTAGCAGTAGAGCATAATGAAATATCTAAAGAATCTAGTATTAATTGGGAATATTTAAAATCTGTTAATGAAGATATAATAGGATGGATTGAGATTGAAAATACAGCAATTAATTATCCAATACTTAAAGATAATAGCAATTTATATTATCTAAAGCATTCATATAATAAAATATATAATAATGCAGGTTCTATTTTTACAACTAATACATATCCATTTGAAGATTTTGAAACGACTGTATATGGTCATAATATGAAAAATGGAACGATGTTTTCGATGCTTGGGAATTATTTAGATGAAGAATTTTTTTATTCTCATCTTGATATAAAAATATATACACCTTATGGCAATTATAAAGGAAAAATATTTTCAGCTTATTCAATTGGAATTGAAACAGAAAGTAACAATATAAAAAATATGAATTTTAAAGAAAGGGGTGAATATTACAAGAAAGCTAGTGAATATAAATTAGACAATATGAATGAAGTTAATAAAATAATTAAATTATCAACTTGTTCATATATAAATGCAAAAACATCACCTACAGATCAAAGGTATTATATTATTGCAAGTTTAGAAAAAACAAATTAATAAAAAAGAGCTGACAAATTTATTAAAATGCTGTATTCTTATATTAAGAGGTGGATGTTATGAAGAAAAAGGTAATTTTAATAATAATTGTAATATCTTTGATATTATGTATTGGAATTGTTGGAACAATTTATTTTTTAAAATCAAAAGATGATGATGTTTCTGTAGTAGAAAGTTCTGTTCAAGAGACGCCATCTACTGAGATGGAAAAAGAAGTTGAAATAAAAGAAAATACACTTGAAAATGAGAAGACAGATGAAAACCAAGATAATGCACAAGAAAATATAAATAATGAATCTACAACAGAAAATAATGTTTCAGATGATGCAAGTGAAAAAAATTATTCTGCAAATAGTAATAACAATTCAACAGCAGATAAAAATCAAGCTACTCAAAACGATAAGCAGAGTAATGCTAAATCTGTTACAGACAATAAAACTCAAGTTAATAATAACAAATCTCAAATAAAAGAAAATAATAATCAAAATAATAACAATAAATCTCAATCCACAACTAGTTCAGAAAGTCAGCAGAGTAATAAAATTGAAACAAAATCAGAAACAAAACAAGAGATAAAGCAAGAAACGAAAACAGAGACGAAACAAGAAACAGAAAAACAATCACAGACAATACAATGTACTACGAACAATAATCATGTAGTAGGTGTAGGAAATAGTGGAAAGTGGTTTGGAACAAGAAGCGAAGCAGTAGCATATTACGATAGTTTAATAAAACAATATGGTACAAAATGGGAGAATAATGAAATAGATGATGCTGAATATGCTAAAAAATGTCCATATGGTTATGAAATCTGGAGTTGTTTATGTGGCAAATGGACTATAAATTTTTATTATAGATAAAAAATAAAAAAAGAAATTGGAACAAGTATGACACTTGTTCTTTTTTTAAGGAGGAAAATAAAGTGAAATCAAAAATAAATGTAAGAAATATAAGTAAATTACTAGTTATATTATTTATAACAATATTAATATATGGTGCTATACAGCCGGTTTTTGCTATTTCCGGTTCGGGAAGCGGAAGTTGGACTGGAGGACAATATGATTCTAAATTTAGAACAACGGATAGTATAGCATACGATAGAGGAATTTTAATAAGAAAATTAACAAATGTGAATACTGGAGAAAAAATAATGGTGTTTTGTGCAGAGCATAATGTCGATTTTCAATTTGGAACAGTTTACAATGGTAACTATTATATTGCTGTAGACAATAATATAAAGAAAGCTTGTAAAATAGCATATTTAGGATGGTATAGTAAATATAAAGATTCAGTATATGATATAACAGTTACAAATGATGAATACTATACTGTAAGAAAAGATTATGCATTTACACAACAATATGTATGGGAGGCACTAGGATATGTAGCAGGTACATTCATAGATTCAAATATACAAAAAGAATATGAAGAATTTAAGAAAACAATAAATCAAAAAATATTGGATATGGAGAAAAGACCAAGTTTTGATATGGCTACAATTGAAATCGAAGCGGGTGAAACTAAAACTATAACAGATACAAATGATGTATTAAAAGAATATTCAAGTATTGATAAAACTTATAATACAATTAGATTTCAGCATAACAAAGGAGAAAATACATTAACAATAACTGTGCCAGAAAATTGCGAAATTGAGAATATTAATATTTCTAATGCAACAATGCAAAGTTTAGGAATGGTTAAAGAAGCAACAAAGAATAATGATACAAATATTTATTTTGAATTTAGCGAAGGAGTACAAAATCAATTGTATAGTTTACATTACAATGATCCAGTAGCATTAGATTTCAAAATAAAAGTTAATCAATTAGGAAATTTAGAACTATCTAAGTTAGACTCAAATGGAGACTTAATAGATGGTTCTATCTTTACTGTAAGTGGAACTGGATATAATGGAGATGTTGAAGTAAAAAATGGTAAAATCACATTAGAAAAAATAAAAAAGGGAACATATATAATAAAAGAAAAAACAGCTCCTACAGGTTATTTATTAAATACACAAACTTATACTGTTCAAGTGAATTCAAATGAAACTGCTAAACAAGCTATTGTAAATAATGAACCTACTGGAGAAATAACAATTAAAAAAGAAGATACAGATTTAAAAAATAGTAAAAGAATAGATGGTACAATCCACCATGGAGATGTAAATATTGTAGGAGCTGAATACACTTTGTATGCTGATGAAGATATTTATAATAGAAGTAAAACAGTGAAATATTTTAGTAAAGATGAAGAAATAGCAACTTTTGTTTTTGATGAAGAAGGTAAGGCGAGTATAAAAATTATAAGTAAAAATACTAATTTAAAAGTAAATGGAAGTACATTAACTGGTTTAGTGATTGGAAGATATTATGCGAAAGAAACAAAAGTACCAGAAGGTTATGTTCAAGATGAAGAAAAGCATATATATACTTTAAGCTATAAAGATAGTAATACAAAAGTAATCAGCATAAATGATGTAGTAAAAAATACAGTTCAAAAAGCAAAATTCAAAATAATAAAAATTTCTGGCAAGGATAATTCTACTGCTAAAGTAGTAAAAGATGCTGAATTTACAGCAATACTTACAAAGTATGTTGATTATTATGGAAGCTTTGACGAAGCTTTAAAACACCTAGATGAATATGATGAAGATGAATACTCAATATTTAAAACAGATGAAAACGGATATGGTGTTTCAAATTTACTTGCTTATGGAGAATATACAGTAAATGAAACTGTTACACCATCTTCAGAACTAAATACAGTTGAAGAATTTTATGTAACAATAGATAGAAACTCTGATGGAGTTATTAAAGAGCTCGTAGAAAATGACACACCTTTTGAAAGTTACTTAAAAATAATTAAAATTGATGAAAATACAGGTAAGAAAATTACTTTTTCAAATGCAACATTTTCATTATATAAACTAAACAAAGAAACTAATGAATGGGAACAAGTTAGTTGTAAAGTGGGAAAAGAATATCGTAATACTTGGACAACAGATAAAAATGCAATTGCTTGCACAGAAAACAAACTAACTGGAGGAATTTATAAAATTAAAGAAATACAAGTTCCAAATGGCTTTATAGAACTGGAAGAAGATTGTATTTTTGAAATTAATAATAGAAATAATACATTAGAATATGATGAGGATTTTGATGCGTATATAACAGTAACAGTTGGAAATAAACAAGCTGTAGCAAATATTGAGATAAATAAATCTATAGAATTAATGAAAAATGCAGATTTATCATTAGTTGATACATCAGATTTAAGTGGAATAAAGTTTAAATTAGTAGCAAAAGAAGATATATTGGATATGGCTGACGGAAGTGTAATTTATGAGAAAGGAAAAGAAATTGGTACTTATAATTTAGAAGTAGATGGAAAATTAACTATTAAAAATCTACCTTTAGGTATATATGAAATACAAGAAATTGAAACATTAAAAGGTTTAATATTAGATGATACAAAATATGAAATAGCTTTAGAACAAGAAGATACTGTAACGGAAATATATAATTATACAGTAAATATTACAAATAAAACAAGTAAATTTGAATTTTCTAAAACTGATATTACAGGAGATAAAGAACTTGAAGGTGCTAATCTCCAAGTAAAAGATGAAGAAAATAATACTATTGATGAATGGGTATCTGGTAAAAATTCTCATAAAATAGAAGGTTTAGAAATAGGAAAAAAATATAAACTAATAGAAACTATTGCACCAAACGGATACGCAAAATCTACAGAGATAGAATTTGAAGTAAAAAATACTAAAGAAGTTCAAAAAGTAACAATGATTGATAAAATTGTTGATATTACAAAAACTGATTTAACAAATGGAGAAGAAATAGAAGGTGCTGAATTAGTTATAACAGATGAGAATGGAAATATTGTAGATAAGTGGACTTCTACAAATGAATCACATCATGTTAAGAGGTTAGAAGAAAATAAAAAATATACTTTAACAGAAATTACAGCACCTTACGGATATGAAATTGCTGAAAGTATTGATTTTGTTGTATCTACAGATAAAGAAACTCAAAAAATAAAAATAAAAGATATGCCAATACTTAAATCTGTTCAAATTGAAAAATTAGATAAAGCAACTGGTAAAAATATTAAATTAAATAAATTTGAATTTGGTATATATGAGAATGAAGAATGTACTAAATTAATTAGAAAAGTTAGTTCAGATGAAAAAAAAGGAATAGCTTTATTTAATAAATTAAAATTTGGAACTTACTACATAAAAGAAACAAAAGCACCCTTAGGATATAAATTATCAAATCAAGTTGTTAAAGTAGAGATAAATGACAAAGGTGTATTTGCTGATGATATTGAAATAGAAGAAAAAGATGACGTATATAGTATTAATTACTATAATTCATTACAGCCAGTTATTCAAACTGGAAACGAAACAAACTATGCTTTATTATTTGGTCTATTAGGAGTTTCATTAGTTGGTGCTATTACAGGAATTGTAGTATTAAGAAGAAGTAGAAAATAATAAATAAAAAACTATAGATCGTAGATTTCTACTTTCTATAGTTTTATTTTTTTACCTAAAAGGAGGTATGCCTATAGAATCTAAAATTATAGATAAATTTGATAATCTTAAAAGGATAGTAATAGAAAAAACAAAAGTGGGTGCATTCTATTTATTATTAAATGATAATTATTTTAAAAAGATAACCAAAAACAAAATGATTACTAGAGACGTATTTACATATGCTAAAGAAATAATAAAACCATCTAGTAAAATAAAATGTATTACTTTTAAAGTAAAGAAGAAACTTTCAATCGAAGAAGTCTATGAAATAATTGAAATATTAAGAAAAAATACAAAGATACTGGTTACAATTTATAATCCGAAAATAAAAGAGATTGTATTACTTTTTATTAATCCAAAAGAAGAATCTTTATTAGAAAAATATATACAAAATCTTTTTGAAATGGAGGGATATTAATATATGAGTGAAATTTATGAAATTCAAATGGAAAAAGAGGTGATGGAATAATGCAGGCAAGTAATAAAAATGATGCTGCACAAGTATATGAAGGAGCTACTAGAGCAACAAAAATAGGATTAAAGGATAGTTTTAAATATGTTCTAAAGCCTTTTTCTATTTTTGTATATCACTATTTTATAGAAGGAATTAAAGCAGTTCAAAAAGATGGTCCAACAAAAGAATTAGAAAAAATAACTAATCTTTCTTATGAGGAAACTATTAGAATTATGGAAAAGTGCCAGAAAGATGGAGTTCGCGTAGTAGCGACAGAAAGAAAACTATCGGCAGAAGATAGTGAGTTTGGTAAAAAGAAATCTATGTATCAGCAAAAGAGAATAACCAAATATTCTAGAAAAATAAAAAAATTAAGTAATATAAAGGCTAATTATCCAAGAGTTTCTAAATTTTTAAAATTAAATAATTTAATAAAAAGCAATGAAGCCAAACAAAAAGCACAAATAGAAGAACATAAAAACAAACATTATAATATATACTTCAACAAGTCAAAAGCAGGTTATATGGGCAATAGAATTGCAGATTTAATTGAATATAGAACTGGTATTTCTCAAGAATTATTTGATGAAAATACACAAACTGCAATTGAAGAAATAAAAAAAGATGGTCTAAATATGAATTCTCAACAATTAAAAGACTTATCAGAAAAGTTTAAAATACATGAAATTGGAAATGTAGGAACAGATGAATTCAAAAAAGATTATTGTATTCACGAAATGCCATTTGAATCTTTTATGAATATAATAGATGATTTAGAAGTGTGTGACATACCATATGGAATGAAGATTATTGCAAATGATGAAAAAGAGAAAATTGCTAATATATATTTTGAAAATAAGCATTTGGAAAGGTATAACGAATTAGGATTTAATGATATAGGGCAAATTAGAGTCTTTGGAAATAATAATAAAAACTTGCAATGGAATGTAAAATCTCAAGATGAATTAGTATCTTTTAAAACTAAAACAGGAGAAGAAGAAAAAAAAACTTATTCTAGTTTAAGTGGAAGAAACTATATAATGAAAAGACAAGAAGAAGAGTGTCTTTGGACTGTTTTTAAATCAGATTTAAAAGAACTAGCAGAAAAAGAAAAAAAAAGAAATGTAGTACACGAAGAACTTGAAAATTTACAGATATTTGAAAAGTTAGAAAATCAAATTGAAAATACTCCTGCTGTTTCAGAAAATATAGAAATTAACTTTGATAGTGAAAAAGAGGCGGGTGATGTGTAGTATATGCTTGTAAAAAGAAATAAGAAAACATCATACATATTAATAATATTAGTATTTGCCATTATATTTTATTATATGCTTAGAGTAACTACTTTAGTTGATAATAATAATGGTATATGGAATATTGAATATTTTTCAACAGCATTTAATGAATTATATAAATTAAACACACAGATAGATATTACAAGAAAAAATCTTATAATATCTATAGGGGTGTCTTTTTTTGTGTTTATGATTTACGAAACATACGCAATGCAAAATAAAAAGAATATACAGGAAAATACTTATGGTTCAGCAGAATGGAAAAGTCCAAAAGATATTATAAAGAAAAGAGATAAAAATTTTGAAAATAATATGATTCTTACAGAAAATGAATTAGTAAGTAAAAATATGAAAATTAGCCAAATGAATAGACATGTAATTTTAATAGGTAGACCACGGAACTCGGTAAGTCGAGATATTATTTTAAACCAAATATTTTAAGTGCAACTGGTAGCATTATTGTAACAGATCCAAAAGGGGAGCTGCTGAGAGATTGTGGCTATTCATTAAAGAAAAAAGGCTACACAATTAAAGTTTTAAATTTGGACGATAAAAGTGCGTCTAATCATTATAATCCTTTAGTATATGTAAAAGAAATAAAAACATCTGATGAGATTTTAAAGGATAAGAATGATATTCATAATATACAAGAAGATGATGTAATGACTTTAATTAGTACATTAATAGCTAATACAAAAAGTGAAAATATAGAAAATACTAGTCGGAGATCCATTTTGGGAGCGAGCAGAAATGATTTTTTTGCAGGCTCTATTTTATTATACATTAAGACATTATGAAAAAAGATTTCAAAATTTTAATACTATTTTGGAGCTTATTCGTTTAAGTAGTCCAGATTCTACAGGAGTTTCAAAATTGGATAGACTATTTGAAAAGTGGGAGGAAGAAGAACCAGATGCAATAGGTGTAAAACAGTATAAACATTTTAAGGTTGCTGCTGCTGCACCAAAGATGATGAGTACTATAATAATGGTAGCAACTGCAAGGCTTGCAGCATTCAACATTAAAGAAGTTTCTAATATGACTAATACAGATGATATGGAATTGGATAGAATTGGTATGCCAACAAATGATGATTCACAATTATTAAAAGAAATAAATAAAACAGCAGGAAAAAGTATTGGAAATGGAAAAATAGCTATTTTTATTATTACAAAACCTAGTGATTCGAGTTTTAATTTTTTGGCTAGTATTTTTTATACGCAAGTATTTGCAATGATTGATGAAAATGCTAAAAGATGTGGTGGAAGTTTAGCAACCCCACTTGAAATTTATATGGATGAATGGGCACAGCTTCGGAGAAATTCCTAGATTTGTGGAAGAACTTGCATATTTAAGAGGATTAAATGTTGGAATTACTATTGGTTTACAATCGTTAAGTCAGTTAAAAAAGAAATATAAAGAAGCCTGGGAATCTGTTTTAGATTGTTGTGATACAACTTTATTTTTAGGAAGTAATAGTAAAGAAACACTAGAATACATAGTTGCTTTATTACGGTAAAAAAACTTGGTATAAGAAATCATCAGGAAGAACATTTTCTAGGCAAGGTTCATCATCTACTAATTGGGATTTAGTTGGAAGAGAACTTGCAACTTTAGATGAACTTTCTAAAATACCAAAAGGAAATTGTATTTTATTTATTTCAACAGTTGGGGCTTTTTATTCTAAATTATACAATTTAAAAAAGCATCCGAATTATGCTGATTTATATGAACCTTGGACTAATAATAAAGAAAAATACTATAATCATAAGAAAGAATTAAAATATGAAGAAAATTCTAGTTATAAACTACTTTGTGATTCAGGGTTAGATTTTGCAATTATTATTGAAAATCCAAGAATAGAAAATGTAGACAATAAAGAGGTAAAACAGATTTATAAATCATCAATAATAAAATTAGAAGATTTAAAGATTAAATAGAAGAGATACGATTGCGTATCTCTTCTATTAGTAAGGAGGATTTAAAATATATGAAAAAATTAATTAATAAAATAAAAAATAAAAACATAGTAAAAAAATTAACCTATATTGCTGGAGCAATTATTTTGGGAGTTTTACTTTCAAGTAGTAATGTTTTTGCTGCATCAAATACAAGTTCAATTGATGCATTTATTAATTTTGCTTGTGATTGGCTAACAAAAATTGGTGGAATTATTGCACTAGTTGGAGGAGTAATGTTTGCACTAGGGTGGCAAAGAGAAGATGCAGAAGGAAAATCAAGAGGACTTATGACAGTAATGGCTGGTTTTATGCTTGTGGCAATTGCTCAATCTAAAAACTTATTTGGTTTATAGAAGGAGGGATGTTTATTGGATGGAATTATCAAACTTATATATAGTTTTAAATTTAATGTTTTCGGAATTGAATTCAATAGTGGAAACTTAATTGATTCAGTACAAAAATTAACTAACTTTTCAAATGTTCAAGATATTAATATATGGAGTATAGGAAAAACGGTAAATGACTGCATTGTTCCTGTGGCATTAAGTTTACTATTTCTTTTCTTCATGATAAATCTTATAAAAAAAGCGATGGAAGTTGAACGAATTAGTTGGGAAAGAATAGTAATGGTTGTAGTATCTTTTTTACTGCTAAAATATTTTATACAAAATTGCTATGACTTTCTTTCAAGTATAATGAATATTGTAAATGATATATTTGTTAGTATTACAGGTGTTATAACAAATAATAATACAGATCTAAATATTGCAGAAAGTTTAATAAAATCAGTTCCAACTGGATTTGTAGATAAAATAATGACATATGGGTTATATCTTATATTATTTATTCCATTTATGACTACTATTGTTCAAATATTTACTCAAATTTTTTTAAGAGTAGTAAAGTTAATATTATGTTTTGCATTTGCACCTATTCCTATTGCACTAGCAGCTGATGATGACGGTAGAAATAAAGCAATTCAATATTTCTTATTTACAGCAAGTGTTGGTTTAGAAGCAATTATAATATATATTGCAACAAATATTTATGCAATTGGACTATCAGGGCTTAGTAGCACAATTGGTTCAACAAATGCTATTTCTACAATAATAGCAATGCTTTTCTTAAATGGTATGTATTTAGCAATAATTCAGTATGGAAGTCAATTTGCAGAAAAATTAACAGGAGGTCATTAGAATATGGATGAATTAGAAATAATAGTATTTGATGAAATAAAAGATTATAAAGAAAAGATATATTTCTTTAATTTTAGACAATGGATTTTTGCAATATTAATAGTAGGACTAGTTGTTCCAGTTTATCTAATTTTAAAAAATAAGATTGGTGAAGAAATTACAAGTTATATAGTAATTATAATTTCAGGTATTCTAGGATTTATAGGATTTGTAAAAATTCACGAATTACCAGCAGAAAGAATACTTCCATATTGGTTTAGGCACTATTTCTTCTTTACAAAACCAATAAATTATATGACAGATTCGGATTTTGAAGAATTACATTCAAAGAAAAGAAATAAACATACTAAAATTAGCAAATTAGAGAAGAAGAAAGAGAAAGAAGAAATTAGAAAAGTAAAAAATAAAAAGAAACAAGAAAAAATACTTGCTAAAGCCAGAAAGAAGATGAAAAAATATGAAATTAACTAACCCAGAAAAAGTATTTTTAAAATATTATTTAGATTGTTTTAATGCTAAATGGATGAAAGTTTATAATAACAAGCATGTTATTTTAGATACAAGAGTTGATTTATATACGATTTATAAACGAAAATTGAAGGCTCAGCCTAAAATAGGTCAAGAAACATATACAAATATGTTTAGAAATTTAGAAGAAGGAAAATGGTATAAAATTCAAGAGCTTCTAGAACAAGAAAAGGAGGAGTGATATTGTATAAAATAAAAGATAAATTAAAAAATATAAAAGTTAAAATAAAAAATGTTTTAAATAAATTAATAAAAAAATGTAAGTCAAATAGAATTGCTAAGCCAAGAACTACATCTCAAATAATGAGAGTATTCTTTAACAGGTTTAATGAAAGCAATTCTATTTTTCAATTAGATGAAAATCATTTTTCAGTTTGTTTTGAATATCAAGATATTTCGTTTGCAAAAGCAAATTATGAAGAACAAGAAAATATCTTCTTGAAATGGGTTGAATATCTGCATTCATTTAACTATAACGATCATATTCAGGTTATATGTTCAGGAACGCCAGTAAAAACAGAAAATTATAAACAGAAATATATTTATAATGAAAAAGAATTAACAGAAAATGAAAATAAAATATCTAAAGAATTTAATGAAATTATTGAAAATACATTGGGAGATAAAGAAGAAATTTTATGCGAAACTAGACAAATTGTTATAACTACAAAAGCAGAAAACATAAAAGAAGCACAAGATATTTTCTTACAATATCAATTAAGAACAGAGGAAAAATTTAAAGAATTAAAATCTAAAATAAGAAGAGTTAGTGTAGAAGAAAGATTAACCGCATTATACAATACATTCAATATAAACTTAAAAGAAGATAATGGAATAAATGATATTATAGAATATTCAAAAGAAAATAATTTAAGTATTTATGATGTTATTGCACCCAAAGAAGCAGTTTCTTTTAAAGAAAAGAACTATATTAACATTGGAGATAAAAAATATATTAGGGTTTTGTATGTAAATAAATTACCACGTTCTATAACTCCTAGATTTTATAATAGAATAACAACAATTGAAAATTGCAATATAATAACTACTTTAAATATAACACCAACTAATCCAGCAAAAGTTATAAAGATGGTTAATAAAAAAATAAGTGGAATGAAAACTGAAAGATTAGAAAAAATTAAGAAGGCCAACAAAAACAATTATACATATGAAGCTGTAAAAGACGAAAAATTAGAAGATGCCATAAGGGATGCACAAGACCTAAGAGATGCTCTGCAAAAGAAGAAACAAAAGTTATTTACCAATAATATACTTATTTGTATTCAAACAAATAGTTTAGAAGAATTAAATAAAGCTACTAAAACAATAAAAAGTATTGGTGATGAATGCGTAATAGGAATTCATAATTTAGATTGGCAACAATTAGAAGGAGTGCAAAATTGTTTGCCTTTTGGTTGGAATACTTTGCAAATTCAAAGGTCACTAACATCTGAATCTACAGCTTGTAATGTACCATTTAATACTAAAGATTTAATGGATCAGAATTCTATATATTATGGAATAAATTTAGTTTCTAAAAACCCAGTATTCTGTGATAGAAAGAAACTGTTAAATGGAAATGGGTGTGTTTTAGCAACAAGTGGAGCAGGAAAATCGTTTTCAGTAAAATTAATTATAGAGCAAGTTTTATTACGATATCCACAAGATGAAGTTGTAGTTATTGATGCACAACGGAGAATATATTCCTTTAATAGAAGCATTTGGAGGACAAAATTTAGACATAAGTACATCTACAAATACATATATTAATCCTTTTGATTCATCATTACAATATGAAAAAGATAATGATGAAGCCTTAAATAGTAAAATTGAATTTATACTTGCTTTTATAGAATCAATAGTTGCAAGTAAAGGATTAACTGGAGAACAAATAACAATTGTAGATCGTTGTGCTAAGAAAATTTATGAAGAATATGAAATTAATAATTATTCTAAAGAATATGAACCAGATTTTTTAAAATTTTATAATGAATTATTAAAGCAACCAGAAGAAGAGGCGAAAAATCTTGCTCTTGTAGTTGAAAGATATGTATTAGGTGGAATGGATATATTTGCTAAAAAAACTAATATAGAAGTTAAAAATAGATTTATATCTTTTAATATATCTGAATTACCACAATCTATTCAAACAACAGGATATCTAGTTATTCTTGAACACATAATGAACAGGTTAAAAAGAAATAAAAATCTAGGAAAACATACTTGGATATTTATAGATGAATTTCATATTTTGCTTGCTAATCAATATTCAGCAGATTATATTGCTAAAATATACAAAACTGGTAGAAAGGAAAATGCTATTCCAACAGTAATTACACAAAATATAGCAGATGTAATAAGAAAAGAACAAGGATGCAAAATTCTTTCAAATAGTGAATTTGCAATCATTTTAAAACAAAAGCCATTAGATTTACCAGCAATATGTAAGATATTTGACATTTCGAATGAAGAGGCTAAATATGTAACAGATTCGCCAGCTCGGACAAGGTATTATAGCATATGGTGAAGATAAAGTTGTATTTAGAAATCAAGTGTCAAAAAATTCATATGTTTACAAGCTAAATCAAACATCAAATTTACAGAAAGAAAGAATTTAAAAATATGAATAAATCAAATAGAAATAATTTAAGTAATGGAAATCTTGAAGAACAATCAAACGATGTAAAAATAGATGATGCTGAAAATATGAAAAAATGGTATGAAAATAAAATAGAAGAAATTGCAAGAGAAAGAGAAAAATTAATTAGAATAGAAACAAAAAGTAATTTTGAAAATAAAAGTGAAAGAAAGGTAGAAACTAAATTAGAAAAAAATACTACAATTCAAACTAATATAAAAAGTAAAAAGAGAAAAAGTATTGAAACAAAAAAAGATGGAAAGAGTGTAGATTCTAGTAAGATAGAAAAATCAAATACAACAGCTAAAAAAGATAGTTCAAGTAAAAAGTTAAATATTATAAAGGAAATTAAAACATTAAACAAAGTTAAAGATAAAACAATAAAATTAGGAAAAAACATAAATACAGCAATAAGTAATGAAAATGGAATGTATGAGAGCTTTGAGGAAAATATAAATACAATAACTAGAAAGCCAGTAAAAAAGGCAACAAAATTTATTGAAAAAGAATTAGTTAAATTATCTATAAAAGCAGTTGATAAACTAATAAAATTAGTAACTAAAGCGATAAAAAAGCTAATTGAACTTATAGCATCAACAATAGAATATACATATCCTGTTATTATTGTATTAATTATTATATTTATATTATTATGCTTTTGGGATACTAATATTAGTGAAGAATATCCAGAGGAATATATGTCTTATATTCAAAATGAATATGATGATAACAAATTGGCTTATTATTATAATTATACTGATGTAAAAATAGATGATGAACAATTAAATAAAATTTATAATGAATTTCTAAAAAATGCTGGTAAAAGATATTTAATGGATCATAGCAATTTAAAATATGATGAATGTATGGATTATTACGATTGTTCTAGTTGGGTAATACATTGTTTGGCTCATACTGGAATAAAGAAAATTCCAAACTCGGGTGCTGGTGGAATTTATAGAAATTATTGCAATCCAATTGAAGTAAATGATAGAAAAGGTGGAGATTTAATATTTCTAAAAGATACTTATGATACAGGAGAACCAGGCAGTATTTCACACATTGGTATTTATATGGGGGAATTAACTATAAATGGAGAAACTGCTGAATGGGTAATTGATACAGGTGGAAATCCAAGTGGTGTAAGAATTAGAAAATATAAGAATGGTTGGTGGAATGGTAGTAATTTTTTTCGGATTTGGTAGATTAAAAGAATAAAGAGGAATATGAAAAAAATATTAAATATAATTACAAAATGTGCAATTATTACAAATGTATTAATATTAATAATGTGTTTTGAAAGTATGTTGTTTAGAATGAGTATGTTAATTTTAATGTACTCATTTATTATTTTTGTTATTGTAAGAAAATAGAAAGAGAAAATTATTGGTAGGAAATAAAAAAATAAAATTGACAATATATACTCCGTAAAATATAATTGTAACAAAGTTAATTTATGGAGGAAATAATAGTGGATAAATTTAAAGAAATTAGACCAATTGTATTAGGAATTGCAAAGAAAGATAATAAATTATTGGTAAGTGAAGGATATGATAAAATAAAAAAACAGACATTTTATAGGTGTTTAGGTGGAGGAATAGAATTTTTAGAAACAAGTCAAGAAGCATTAAAAAGAGAATTTAAAGAAGAATTGGGTGTTGATATTGATGTTGAAGATTTTTGTGGAATAGCAGAAAATATATTTACATATCAAGGAAAAAATGCTCATGAATTAATTTTATTTTATAATATAAAAATCAAAGAGAATGATTATAAAGAAAAATATCACATAATAGATGATAATTGCGAAACAGATGCTTACTGGATTGATATTGATGAATTTAAAAATAATAATAAAATTTTGTATCCAGAACAGATTTTTAAATATTTATAATCTATAATTAATGAGTAATTTGTAGGGGAGATGCAGAAATGGAAAGTTTAACTTTGAATTATTTGCAAAAAGCAATAAATGAAATTGATGGTGTAACTGTTGGAGATAGCAAACCTTCTGATAGATATTTTATGAAATTTATAGAAGAAGTTGGAGAATTGTCAGAGTGTATAAGAAAAGATAAAAGGATGATTAATGATGAAATAAAAGGTACTATCGAAGAAGAATTATATGATGTTTTATATTATATTATTCGTTTAGCAAATGTATATGAAATAGATTTAGAAAAATCAATATATTTGAAAGAGAAAATAAATGCTAAAAAATACAATAGAAAAAGTATATGTGATAAAGACTTTTTTAATTAATATAACAAATAAACTAGGATATATTATACAGATTTGATGAAAAACAACTAGAGTAATAAATTACAATTTGAAAGGAAGATATCTAAAATGAGTTTAATACTTAAATATATATTAAATATGATGCCGTATATGATAATAACAATGCCTATTTATTTAATTGTAAGAGTTGTGATTTTAAAAATAAAAAAGAAAGAATTTAATTGGTATCACGAAATAGGATCATTTTTATTTGTTATATTTTTAGTTGGTTTAGCATCACAAACTATAATTCCTAAATTTGAATTTAGTATAAATGGCTTTAATATTGTAAAAAGTGGAGAACACGAAACAAATTTAATACCATTTAAGGTTTTAATTGATACTTATAAGGAAGTATTGGTTAATGGATATGTTAATTATTTTATAATAAATTTTTTAGGAAATATTATTATGTTTATGCCAATAGGTTTCTTTATACCTTTATTATGGAAAGTATCTAATAGAAAAGTTATTATAATAGGTTTTTGTTCTTCGTTATTTATAGAAATTTGTCAATTATCATTAACTAGAGGAACTGATGTTGATGATTTAATATTAAATACATTGGGAACTATGTTAGGACTATTATTATATAGACTTTTATATAAGAAATTTAAAAATTATATAATTAAGTTTAGATAACAAATTATAATTGGTAGAGACGAGTAAAATACAATAAGAGAAAAATAGTAGTATTTGATTGTGACAATACGATTCATATGCAAACAGAAGATATAATAATAAAAATGTAAAAAAATTATATATATTTTCAAAATATGTATAATTTTTTTGACTCTTTATAAACTTTTTTGAAAAATAATTTCTAATTCTCACTCCTATGAAATGACAATTTTTTTCAAATATATACAGAGCTTGCACTAATTTATAAGTAAAAAGTATTAAATAGTAACGAAGTAGGCTATGAATAAAAAACATTGACCATTTATAGTATGTAATATATAATATATTTAGGTTTATAGGTAAATCCGTTATAAAAACCTAAATATATTATACAAGGATTGATTAATAATGAACGAATTTGACACACTTGAAAAAGTTAAAAAATTATTTGAAGATTTAAATTTAAACGGACAAAATAATACTTATTTTTTTGCATTTAAAGATACATCTTCAACTGGGGCCGCAGTTCTAGGAGGGGCTGCAGGGGCATTGGCTAATGGAATGGTTAATGGGATGGAATATCCTTATGATGCTGTTTTAGTAAATAGAACAGAAAATGGAATTGCTATGATATTTTTAGAAATGGAAGGACTTGCATTAGTTTATAAAATAGAAAAAATGCACCTAAAAAATAATGAGTATGTTTTTATAAAAAATGAAAATATAAAAGAGATTCTTGTAAAAAAATATGCATTATTAAATTCTACAAAGAAAAAAATAATTATAAAAACAAATGATAAAAAAGTATATCGTTTATTTGCTAGTGTAAATGAACCTATGTTACCATATCACAAGGAAAATTTTGAAAAATTTATGAATCAATATAAATAAATACTTAATCAAAAGATTTGAAAAAAATAAGGATGAAATTTGTAGATAGTACAATTATATATTCTTATTTACAAGCAATAGGAATAATATATTCATATAATAAAGAATGTTATTTGAATAAAATTTAAAAAAAATAATCTATTTGGAAAAATAAAACCGGAAATGCAAGAATTCGCAAAATGGTATGAAGAAAATAAATAAGTTAATATTAAGATGAAAAATATTTAAAAGAAAACAAAGATTATTTTGAAGGTTGGTACTTTAAAAACACAAATATCAACTATAAATAGGGCTGATAGTTAACCTAAAATTATCAGTCTATTAGTATATAATTGAAACAACAATTACAATTTTAATAAGCGAAAAGAGGTTTAAGAAAAAGATTCTTTTACCTCTTTTTTATTATGCAAAAAAAGGAGGTAAGGTTGAAAAATGAAAAAAGAATTTAGTGTATTTGTTCAAAATTTAACTTACTATAATGAAGGGAAAATTGTAGGTGGTTGGTTAGAATTACCACAAGAACCAGAAGCAATAGAAAAATATTTAAAAGATATAGTAAAAGTTGACGATGAACATGAAGAATATGAAGTTGCAGATATAGAAAATTTTGATTTTGAATATAAAGTAGTTCAATGGGAAAATTTAGGGAAAATTAATAATTTAGCAATAATATATAGTATGCTTAATGAAACTCAAAAAGAAGCAGTATTAGGATATTATAATAATATAGATAACAATTTAAGTATTAATGAAATAATAAATATATGTATACAGGCAGATAAAATTCCATATTATAATTATTATTTTGAAGGAATGAGTAATTTTTATGATATATCAAATGACGAAAAAATAGGAAGAACTATGGCAGAAGTAAATGGGTTATATGATATTCTTGAAAAAAATAAAGTAGAAGATTTCTTTGATTTTGAAAGATATGGGGAACAGTTTTCTTATAATTATGAATTGTTAGAAAATGGATATATAGAATATACAGATGAAGTTAATAAAAATTTATATTCTGAAGAAGAAATTGAATTACGAATAAAAAGTATTTTAAAAGAAGAAAAAATAATAAAAAAGATGAAGCTAATATCAGAAAAGTTTAAAAAAGATACAAAAAATGATGAGGATTTACAGAAAATTTTTAAAGATACTAATAATAAAGATGTATATTATTATATTAAAGTTGCAGGTGCTATTCTAGCTGGTATAGCTGTTAGAAATTTGCAAAGAGAAAACGAAAATTTAGAAGGAGAATTGGAACATTCTCCTTTTTCTAAAGAACAAGAAAAAATGATAGAAGAATATACAGAGCTTCAAAATGAACTGGAAAAAGAACAACAAGAAATGGAAATTGATATAGAAATATAAGGAGGAATTTATTGGTAGTAGATATTTATAACACAGATAAAAAATATAATATAATTTATGCTGATCCACCATGGAGATATACTGGTTGGAGAAAAGGAAACAGGAGTGTTGAAAGACATTATCCTACAATGAAAATTGAAGAAATAACTAATATGAAGGATACAATTAAATCCATTTCGGATGAAAATTGTATTCTATTTTTATGGGTAACTTTTCCATGTTTAATAGAAGGATTAAAAGTAATGAAGGAGTGGGGATTCAAATATAAAACTTGTGGCTTTACATGGGTAAAAAGAAATAAAGTTGCAGACACATGGTTTTTTGGATTAGGCTCGTGGACAAGAGCAAATGCTGAACTTTGTTTGATTGGAACAAACGGAAAAATACCTAGAGTTTCAAATAAGGTTTCACAAATTGTTGATACTCATATTGAAGAACACAGTAAAAAGCCAGCAATTGTAAGAGAAAAAATAGTTGAATTAGTTGGAGATTTACCAAGAATAGAATTATTTGCAAGACAAACAGTAGAAGGATGGGATTGCTGGGGAAATGAAGTATAAGGAGGAAAATAATAAATATGGACTTACAAATTTTAACAAAAACGGAAAAGAATATTAAAGAAGATATTAAAGTTTTAAAAACAAGCGATGTTGTTGAGATAAAAGAAGTAAATGAAATACGAAATGCGGTAAAGGAACATTTACTATTTATAGGATTAGACAGAGGAAATAATGTAAGAAATATTAGTGTATTGGGAATAGGCTCTAATTGTGAAATTACGATAGATAGTAAAGATATTATAAGAATAGCGTTGTTTTCATGCAGTGATAGAGTAATTCTTGTACATAATCATCCGTCAAATAGTTTAGAACCAAGTTCAAAAGATTTGCACTTAACAAATATAACAAATCAAATATTAAAAGTATTTAATATAGAACTTTTAGATCATATTATTGTTACAGAAAAAGATTATATGAGTCTGGAAGGAGAAAAAAGAATAAACAAAAAATATTATTCTAATGATTTAGATAATATGGATAAAGGTTTATTAATAGAAGAAAATTTACAATTAAAAAATAAAATAAAGGAATTAGAAAAACAAATAGATAATATAAATTTCGAATCTAATAATGAAATTGAAAAAGAATATGGGAAGGAGGAAATAGAAATATGAAACTTTTAACAAAGGAATTGGAAGAAATATTTGAAAAATATCCAATAGGAAGTCAAGATGGTTTGGGAGGAAATGCAATAGTAATTGCTAAATTTTTTAATCCAACTGGAATAGGAACATGGTTAATTACAGAAGCAGAAAAAACAGAAGATGGTGATTATGAAATGTTTGGATATTGTCATTTAGGAGATGATGATTTAGCTGAACTTGGATATATAAAATTATCAGAGCTAGAAAAAATAAAGTTACCATTTGGATTATCAATTGAAAGAGATTTATATTTGCCAAAAGATTGTAATTTAATACAAGCAATGGAGATTACAGGTATTACACCACCATCTTTTATGTTGGAAGATTATAAAAATAAACAAGATGATTTTAATATAAATATTGAATATTAAAATCACGGTATCTAATGGAAAAAGCAATTATGATTTGAATAAAAAATAAAATAAAACGAAGAAAAAAATCTCCATTTTATTATTTTAAATTGAAAAAAATTTTCTCCCAGCGGGCTAAAAGGGTTTTAGGGATTTTCCCTAAACAGCGAAAACGGTGTCAAGACACCAAGCTGGCGAATAATGGGCAAAAGAAATGGTCCACATTATTCGGAGCAAAGTTTTGCTCTTTGAATTCTGCTTCGCTACGCTAGCATAATTCATTTTTAATTTAGAAAAGAGGTTATATGAAGACAAATAGTGATGAATTTATAGACAATATATTTTTATCTTATAATAAAATTCTTGCAAAATTAAAGTTACAAAATGTAAAAACAAAATCAGGAAAAGAAGTTACACATAAAGATTTAAGAATTGCAATTAATATAATGGTAAAAAAACATCCAACTTGCAGATGGCAAAGTCAAAAAATAAAAAGTAAAAGGTATTATATAATATATGAAGGCTATTTATGGTTGTTGCATGTGTACTTTCAAAATGAAAAAAAGCAATTAGATGCAGATATATTTTTTTTCGAAACTAGAATTAAAGAATATGAAAAAATTTTAAAACTAGATTCTAAAAATATATTTAATGAAGAGATGTTAGTTGATGATTTAGAACAGTATTTTCACAGAGCTAAATTAACAATCAGACGAGCAATATGTACGATGAAGAAAAATAATAATCAAAATTATATATATAGAGAAAATGGAAAGTATATAATTTCTAAAGAAGGAATTAAATGGTTATGTAAAAATTGTTTTAAGCAAAAATATTTAGAACTTTTAGAAGAATATAAAATGGAATTAACAGAAAAATATATTCAAGCAGGTTATCTATATGATTATTTTTTTGAAATTAATTAGAAAAAGAGCTGACAAATTTAAAATTATACGTTATACCATGTCTGTAATCGATTATAAAAATTTTAAAAGTGATCACTTTATGAAATGAGGTGAACATTTATAACGAAGAATGTTGATGAAAGATATATAATAGGTGAGCTATTAGATTTTATGAAACAAAATAATATTTCAAATTTTCATAAGGAAAAAATTTATAATATGGTTATAAATTTAAACAAAAAAACACAACAACAAAAAGAACGATTTATAAGATATTACGGATTAAAACCAAAAGAATTCAAAAAAGAAACATTATCTGCAATAGCAAAAGAGAGCCATTGCAATATATCTGCTGTTAGAATCTCTGTTGTAGCAATACGAAGAGCATTATTTAATGTTTCAGAAGATAATTTCCTTATTCTAAAGAAAATATATAAAGAATATCAAAAATAAATAATAATATTATTATTTCAAAGAAGAAGTGAGAAGTTTAATTCTTGCTTCTTATTTTTATGAAAGGAAAAATTATGAAGACTAGAAGAAAAAGTATAAAAGTATGGGTTTCAAATGAAGAAAGAGCCTTATTAGAAGCAAAAGTAAATTATTATGGATATAAAAGATTGGCAGAATATGTTAGAGATGCAATAATTTATGAAAAGGTTACTAATGTTGATTTAAAAGGAAAAGAAGAAATATATGCTGCATATTCTGAAAATACCAAAGAATTAAAGAAAATAGCAAAAGAAGTTCGACATATAAGTAAGTATGCAACTCAAATTTCAGGTGATGATTTGAAAAAGATGTCTATACAAATGTTCAATATATTAAAAAAGCAAAAAGAAATGTTTAAGTTAATAGAAGATAAATTAGATCTAGAAGTATGGCAAAAAATTAATCATCAAAAACAGGAAGAGGAGAAATTTTAATATGCCTATTACAAAAAGAGAACCACATTATAAAACACCACAAAATTTAATTGAATATATATTAGATGATAAAAATTATGGAGAAAAAGTAGGAGTAACATCTTCTATTAATTGTAATGTAGAAACTGTTTTATTAGAATTTAAAGATATTCAAAAGAAATATCAAATGAAGGGAAAAAGAGTAGCTTATCATATTATCCAAAGTTTTTCACCTAAAGATAAATTGACTTGCAAGCAAGCTAATGAAATTGGAAAAAGGTTGTGCGAAGAACTATATCCAGATTTTCAATGTATAATAAGTACCCATATTGATAAGGGACATTTACACAATCATATTGCAGTTAATTCAATAAATTTAGATGGAAGAAAATTAGATGATAGATTAGCAAATAATAAAGAAGGATTATATGCTCTAAGTGATACTAGTGATAGAATATCAGCCGAATATGGTTGTTTTATTATGCCTAGAAAAACATATTTAAAATTAAAAAATAAGGATTATTATTATCAATATAAAGAACAATCACATAAAGAGAAAATAAAAGAAGATGTAGAAGCTATAATTCCAAGATGTGCAAGTTTAGAAGAATTTTTGGATGAATTATCTATTCTAGGCTATGAAGTAAAAAGAGGTAAAAATATTGCTGTAAGAACTACAGGAATGGAAAGATTTGCAAGATTATCAACTATTGATAAAAACTTTTCAGAGCAAAATTTATATAGATATTTTAAAAATCAAAATAATTTAAAATTATTAGCAATAAAAACAGGCAAAAATGAATTTAATAGTAGAGTGTTTGATAATGCATTAGAATCTAAACAAGCAGTAGAACTAAGTCAAGCATCTACAGAAGGAAAAATTTATAATGAATATCAGAAAACAAAGTATCAAGAAATAAAAAGATATTATGAATTAAAGAAACAATTGGAATATTTAGATAAATATAATATTCGTTCATTTGATGACATAGAAAATAAAATTGAAATATTAAGAAGTGAAATTAAAAGCAAAAATATAGAGCTAAAAAGAAACAAAGAGGAATTTGATAAAATAATTCAAACTATAGAAAAAGCTCAAGATTATATTAGGTTATATGAAGTGTATGAGTATGCAAAAACATATAAAGAAATGGATGAAAAATATATAATGCCTAAAGAAGTAGAGATATTTTTAAAGTTGCAAGATGAATTAAATGTATATTCAATAGAAGATGCAAAAAAATTAATTCAATCAACTAGAGAAGAGAGAATTATTATAAATAAAATGAAAAAAGATGTATTAGAAATGCAAAGAGAACTGAATCATTTAGATACTATCAAAGAAGAAAAACTTTCAAATAGTAACTTATTTATCCATAATATTAAATTTGGAGGAAATCGTATTGATTATAAATTATCTGATGATAATTGCTTTTGTGTAAATCTTCCATATACTAAAGAAAAAATACATATTCCTAAAAAATATACGGCTTATAATGAGAAACATCAATTTTATACATTGTATTTGGTTGATGATAAGGAATATGAATTATATGATGAAAATAATAAAAAAATCAAAAATATATCTGGTACAGATTTAGAAAATTATGTATTAGATAAAAAGAAAGAAATTGATAAGATGTATAGTTTAAATTAAAAAATATAAGATCTCAAATTAAATTTTGGGGTCTTTTTTTGATGCAAAAGGAGGGGGAAAATATATAATGATAAAATTATTTAGTTTATTTTCAGGAATAGGTGCTTTTGAAAAAGCATTAGAAAGAATGAAAATACCATATGAATTAGTAGGATTTTCTGAAATAGATAAATTCGCAATTAAAAGTTATTGTGCTATTCATAATGTTTCAGAAGATAAAAATTTTGGAGATATAACAAAAATAGATATATCTAAATTGCCAGATTTTGATTTGATGACTTGGGGATTTCCTTGTCAGGATATTTCAATTGCTGGCAAAATGAGAGGAATTAAAGAAGGAGAAACAAGAAGCGGATTATATTATGAAGGATATAAAATTTTAAAGGAGAAAAGACCAAAAATAAGCATAATTGAAAATGTAAAAAATCTTACAAGCAAGAGATTTAAGAGCCAATTTGATTCAATATTAGAAGATTTGTCCGATTTGGGATATACAAATTATTGGCAAGTGTTAAATAGCAAGGATTATGGTATACCACAAAATAGAGAAAGAGTTTTTATTATTTCTATTCGCAATGATGTAGCAAAAGGTAATTTTAAATTTCCGCTAAAGCGAACTCTAAAATTAAAACTTAAAGATATTTTAGAAGAGCAGGTAGAAGAAAAATATTATTTATCAGATAAAGCCATTGGTAGATTAATTAGGAAAAATAACAGATTAATTAGAAATAAAGAAAATCCAGATGTAAGTGCTTGCATAATTGCAGGATATCATAAAATGGATGGTAGAAATAATCAATATATTGCAGAAAACAATAAAATTGAACGAGTAGGTGGTATATATGATACCAATAGTACAAAACATCAAGCTGGAAGTATTTATAATCCAAATGGAATATCTCCAACTCTTACAACTATGTCTAAAGGTGGAAATAAACAACCATTTGTATTAGTTGAAGAAGGAACAATTAAAGGATATGCTGAAGCAAGAAAGGGAGATTCAATAAATTATTCATATCCGAATAATTTGAAAAAGAGAGGTAGAGTTGGAAAAGAGTTATCACAAACAATACTAACTTCTCCCAATATTGCAGTATTGGAAAATATAGATAAACCAATCTGTATAAATAATTCAAGAAATAAATTAAGTATTCAAGATAGAATATATGATTCAAATGGAATATATACAACACTTACTGCTGGAGGGTTTAAACCTAAAATAGCAGAAGTAAAAATGTTTAATCCATATAATAATAAAGAATTAAAAGATATTGCACCAACACAAACAACAAATTGTGGAATTATAAGTTCGAGTGCAGCAGTATTAGTGTCAGAAGATGGAGAAACTTTTATGAAGATTAGAAGGCTAACACCACTTGAATGTTGGAGATTAATGGGATTTGATGATGATGATTTTTATAAAGCTAAAAATGCAGGAGTATCAAATACTCAATTATATAGACAAGCAGGAAATAGTATAGTTGTCAATGTATTAGAAAGTATTTTCTATGAATTATTTTACAATGAACTGATTGAAGAATATATAGCGTAAAATAATTATATAATTGTTTTAAATAATTAAAATATATTTATAATAAATCTATGATTTGAACCAGATTC
>ERZ780218.193-NODE-193-length-66412-cov-24.712675_pt1 | contig 66412 bp, 71 predicted proteins | sample MGYA00510975_ERZ780218 | MGnify/ENA primary metagenome ERZ780218 (study PRJEB29588, sample SAMEA2152063) | human gut metagenome | biome: human gut; feature: human-associated habitat; material: faeces | place: Denmark | collected 2008/2010 ... | reverse complement strand
TTTTTATTTAAATAAATTTATAATAATTAATAAAATTATAAATAAAGCAGAAGAAACTTTAAAATCTAATAATATATATAAAGAAACAAGACAAGAGATGGCAGACGGTAGTGTTTCAATAAAAGAAGAATATTATAAAGATGGAAAATATAAATCTGTATGGAAGATATATTCTGATGAGGGGATGGATGAAAAGATAGTAACGTATGCAAATTTAAATTCAGACGAAAGAATAACGTTATATAATAACAAAACTGGTACAGTTGAAAAAGGAAATATAACCAAGCTTATGAATAGCGAAAGTTCATTAAAATTTGTACCATTTATAAAAAAAGAAAATCTTTTTTCTAGAATTGGAAAAACATTTTTAATGTCCATTGATACATATACTTATGAAGATGAATGTTACTGTTTAAAATATCAATATGAAAAGCCTCAAAAGTGGGAAATATGGATAGATAAAAAAACATATTTACCAATAAAACAAATAAACAGAAATAGCGAGAAAACTTTTTTTCAAGGAACAGATGTGGTAAAAGATATTAGAGATACAACGCAGAATTATAAATATGAATTTGGTATAGTAACAGAAGAAGATGTACAAGTACCTGATATTTCAGATTATGAGATAGAATATTTTAATAGAAATATTGAAGATGTACGCAATCAATAAATAAATTATATGAACAAGTAAATCAAGCTTGTTCATAATTTTTTAAAATTATTTCCCAGGATAAAGACATGAAAAAAAAATTTTTTAACTCTTGTAATGCTTTATTACCAATAGTTACAAAGAATTTAGAACTTAAAATTACGTTTTTAGTCTAAACAATATTTTATAAAAATTAATTTTAAGCAATTGTTGATTTTTTAACAATAAAAATTTTAAAAAAATTGTGTAGATTTAAAAAGACAGTATTTTCAACAGTTGTAGCGTATTTTAGCATTTCAAAATACTTGTAACTATTGGTATTACTATAATTGAATAGCATTAAAAATTTTTTTCATGTCTTTATCCTGATTATTTCCAAACAAGCGTTTACAAATAAAAAACTAAATGGTATAATCAATTCGAAATTGTTCAAGGAGGAAAATAAAATGCTAAAAGGAATTGAATGTTTAGGACATAGTACAATAAAAATAAATAAAAATAATAAAATAATTTATATAGATCCATACAATATAAGTGATAGTATAAACGATGCAGACTATATATTCATTACACACAATCACTATGATCATTTTTCAGAAGAAGATATAAAAAAAGTAAAAAATAATGAAACAATTATAATTATAATAGAGGACCTATATACTAATACTTTGAAATTAGGATTTAATGGAATGAATATAATTACTGTAAAACCAAATGAAAATTATCAAGTAGAGGGGATAAAATTCAGTACAATACCAGCATATAATACAAATAAAACATTTCATCCAAAAGAAAATAACTGGGTAGGATATATTATAGAATTGGAAGGTAGTAAATATTATATAGCTGGAGATACTGATATAACGGAAGAAAATAAAAAAGTAAAATGTGATGTGGCTTTTGTACCAGTAGGTGGAACATATACAATGGACTTTAAAGAAGCAGCACATTTGATTAATGAAATAAAACCTAAAATAGCAGTACCAATACATTATGGAAGTATAGTAGGAACAATCCAAGATGCAACAGATTTTGTGAAGTTATTACATCCAAATATAAAAGGTATTATCTTAATAAAATAATATAATCGAAAGAGGGATAAAAATGAATTTACTAAATAATTGTACTAAAAGGGAAATTGAGTTAATAGAAAAGGCAGGAATAATACTTGAAGATAAAGATTATAATGAAGAAGAATTAAAAATATGTGGAAGTGAAATTATAGAATATATAATGTCACATAGTACAAAAAATGGTGATATTGATAAATTGAGAAATCAATATAGTAGCATATTTAGAACAATAGAATTAAAATAGGAAATGATTGTAAAAATATAAGAAACTAGCTAAAACTAGTTTCTTTTTCTGAATTTATATGAACTATTTTTAGATGTAGCAATATTGACAAACTTTTTAAAAGAAACTATAATAAGTCTACAAACTGAAATTGTAGACATGCTATATAAAATTATTAAAAAAGGAGTGCAAAATAAAAACACTAAATGATTAGTGTTCAAAATATTTGTCGGTATCATCATACAAATCTTCTAAAGAAACATTTAGTGCGTAACAAAATGCTTTAATTTCAAAATCTTTAACAAGTCTTTTATTATTTTCAATTTCATAGATGTCGGCAATATACATTGTTACACCTAATAAATCCATTTTTTTACATAGATCTGGCTGAGAGAGCTTTTGTAATTCTCGATATTTTTTAATATTCTTACCAACAATATTAACATTGTTATTCAATTTTCTTATTGTAGCCATTTTAAAGCTCCTTTCAAAATCTATTTTTAGCATTCTATAATATTTTTATGTACATAATTACAAACTGAGTTTTATTTTAAAAAATTTTATGATTATTTAAGAGAGGAAGATGCAAATGTGTGAATTTAATTATGAAGAATGGAACGATAAATATCATAATAGAAAGTTCATAAATTTAATTGATTGTTTAAATGATAATGATATGAATATATTAAATAAATTAGGGATAAGTGTTGAAGATAAAGAATATACGGAATATGAATTAGACATTATAAAGCAAGAATTGAATCAGTATGATGATAGATTTGAAATTGAAGAATATGATGAAAAAGTAAAAGAAGATATTAGAAAAATAAAAAAATCATTAAAAGAAAAAAATATAAGTAATGAAATGTTTTATAAACTAGAGGATAAATTGTAAATATAATAAAGGTAATATAGGTAAGATGAACAAAAGAGTATTATCTTGAAAAAAATATTAATTCTAATAAAACAACTGTTTAGTTCTAAAAATATACTTTCAAACATCGCTAAATAGTCGAATATTGACGAAAAATGTCGAAAAAAACTGGGAAAAAATGTATAAAAATCCTTGAATTAATTCCAAAATATGGTATAATAAGAATTGTGCAGTATGTAATAACTTTGCACAGGAAATTAGAGGAGTTTCGTGATTTGAAAGGAGCTTTTATAATTATGAAACGGTTTATAGCAATTTTATTAGCAGTGGTTATGTGTTTGTCCATGTCAGTAGTGGCATTTGCAGCTGAAAGTCTGCCTGATACGATGGATAAGGCAAATATTGTAGTAGAAGATGATGGTTGGACACTACTTGAAGGTCCTGCTACGACTGAAGGTCTTAACTTTGTTACTTATGGCGGAACGGAAACTTGGGACTACACAGGGTATTACATGCAATATGTTGGTCATTTTACAATGTATGGCTACAACCTAACTCCAGTTAAGACAATTGGACAGAGCAATCTTAATAAGTATTTGAGAATACGAACCAACTTCACATGTAGTTCGTCGTCAATTTTGACTGTTCAAATACGAGATTATTCTACTGGTAATGTTTTAGCCCAAAATACATCCAATGCAACTACAAGTGATTCAGTTTGGGTAGGTGCTAATGTCACAAGCGGTCAAAAGGTTCAGATTTACTTTAAGGTAACAGATTCGTATGGGAATTACAGTCCTTCTAGGGCATGTGATATCACGTACTATTATTCTTTAGGCGGTATTTAAATAAAAATAACTTGTAACGATTAACTAACTCCTCTATTTTCCATCCAAATAATAGTTATTATTATTTGGAAAAAGGGTGTCAATTCTTTTGGCACCCTTACTGTTTTTTATATACTAGTTATTATTATTTATTTCGTAAATACAACTTCCGCCTATTATCTCTCCAGTAGTTGCATCTATATAATAGCTAAATTTTTCATCATTCATATTATAAGAACCGTCAAATTTATTTACAGAAGTTGGTATATCATAGTTAATTGTAACAACCCAAACTTTTCTAATTCGATTATCTGTACGATAATCTACATGTTTTTCTGAAGGATAATTGGCAAAAGATTGTCTCTGGAATTGTTCATAATCATTTATTCTAAAATATGCCAAACTATTCATTTGGATAATATCTAAATGAACACTAATATCTTTCATCTTATATTTTGTATTAATTTTTTCTTCTTCTTTTAAAGCAATCTCTTTGGCTTTTTCTTCTGTAATTTCAATTGGATTATTTTCAAATTTTACGTTAGTTACACTAAATTGATATATTTCATTTATTTCAGGTATAAAGCTAACATCAATACGTTCAAATGGATTTATAATTCCATCGTATTTTTTATAAAAATGAACATACCAAATATATGATTCATTTTCTGAATTCATATTTGAAGATATCTGAACATGATTATATTCATTTAAATCATATCCATATTTATTACATAAATTTTTGGCTGTTTTTTCTGCTTCTTTTTCTGTAGTTCTATATTTTTTTATATCTTTATATAATATAGTATCAACAGACAAATTAAAAGAACTTTCATCATTTGCTGAAAAAGAAATGTTAGTATTTCTATCTGTATTAATATCCCATGTTAAATCATAATTAGCTTGATTATTTGTTAGTTTTATTGAACTTATTTTTTCATCCTTGCGTTCAAATTTTTTCAATATTTCTTCTGCTTTTTTTCTTGCTTCTTCTTCAGTCATTACCTGTTCATTTGGATTTTCCTTAATTGTATTTTCTGCGCTAGAAAAACCAACTACTTTTTCTGGTGTTTTCCATATCTTATCAGATATACTAGTTCCTGCATATACTATTCCAATAGTTAGAAAAAAGACTGCACACGCTGTTGTGGTTAGTTTAGTAATTGAATAATGTTTGGTTTTCATATTTAACCCTTCTCTAATAATGGTTTCACATTTATTTGGAACCTCTATATCTAAAGTTAAGTCATGATATAATTTTTTATCAAGTTCATCCATAAATTTGATCTCCTTTCTTCATTATATTTTTTATTTTTTGTTTCGCTCTTGTCCTTTTAGTCTTCACAGTATTTTCTTTCATATTTAATATTTCTCCAATTTCTTTATCAGTAAATCTTTCCGAATAATAGAGTAGAATTATTGTTCTGTCTTCATGATTCAGATTTTTACAAATAAAATTGAAATCTAATATTACTTCTGCATGTTCTATATTAGAATAATCATTTAATTTATAGTTTTCAACTTCATCAAATGATATAACATTACTGTTTCCTTTTTTACGATACATACTATTACTTTTACTGATTAAGATTTTGATTATCCATGTTTTAAAGCATAATGGATTCTCTAATTTTTTTATAGATTTAAAGGCTATTATCATTGTTTCTTGTATTAAATCATATACATCATCATCATTTTTTAGTCTTGCTTTTGCAATCTTATATAAATCATTTTTGAACAATAATATAAGATTAGTAAAAGCTTCTTTATCTCCGTATTTGAGCTTTTTTTACTAATTCCTCCATTTTTTCCTCCAATCTTGTTTGCAAACTTGATATATCTATAAGACGTCTATTTCATAAATAAAAGTTTCATTTTTTATAAAAAAATTGTAAAATATTCAGATTCTTATATCTTTATATCATATATTTTAGAATATGACAAAGGTGACGGGGAATTTTCTATACTGATATAGTAAAAATAATAATCCATGGATTTATTTTTATATATTAATAGGCAAAATATCTATATTTTCGTATAAAACTATTAAAAGTAGATTTATATAGTAATATAGAAAGTAGACTTATTTAATCTACTTTCTATGTTGTTAATTTTATATGAAAAATGAAAATCTAAAGATAGAGGCTAGGATACACAGTAAAGTGGCAGCTTAAAAAGATAAAGGTTGAAAAATTAATTTGGTATTAGATATTTTTTCAATTTCTTCAAAACGATATGAACGAATAATATAGTTCATTTTATTATTAAATCTAAAAATTAAACATTTTGCATATTCAAAATTATCATTATTAGGTGGGTATTCCTCAATAATAAAGCTGCCCTTAGTTTTCTCCAATGTTTCAAAAGTTGTAACAAATCCTATGCCACTTCCACCATCATCTTTATGTGTTGTTATCCTTTCTTTCCCAAGATTAACAAGTGTATTTATTTCAAATTCTATTCCGGTATCATAAATACGAAATTCAAAACCATCAGTACTATCGAATTGAACCAAAATTTTAGGATTTTTATTAGAACTATATCCTATAGCAATAATAGAATTTTTAATCATATCTGCAATTAAAGTTTCCAATAGATTTAATGGAATGACACTATTAACTACATCTTTAATATTATTTTTCACTATCACATTAAATGATATATTTTTGTTGCTACATTCTAAATAGAAATATTCCAGTATATTATCTATATTTATGATGCCAGTCTTATTAATTAGAAAATCATTTTCAAGATTTATTTTTAATTCATTCGAAAATTCTGTAGATAATCTATTAATAAGATCTTTCGATTCCAAGATATTATCACTTATGTTTTCATCATTAGCTAATTTATTAGATAGTTTGGCTACATATAATTCCAAGGCAGGGATTCTACTACTAAATTTATGATTTATTTTTGATAGTTTTTCAATTTCGTTTTTCATATTCTCATTTATATTAATCTGTTCATCTAGCTGACTTTGTAAATTTTCGATAGTATCTTTAGTTAGTAAATTTTTATAGTGCAATGTTATTTTTTCCTTTATCCATAAAAACATACTTAACAAAATTAGTGTTAGACCTAATAAAGAATAATGATTTATAGTATTATTTTTATAATATCCTAAATTAATAAAAATTAAAATTACAATTCCAGATAAAAATAATATTAAATCATAGTTATATTCTTTATTTTGGAAGAATGTAAATCCTTTTTTGAATCTTTTTATTCTGAAAATGAGAAACACTAGTAATGATTCAAGTAGCATTGTAAATACTAAGATTAGTGGACCTTGTTTATTTATGTACGGAAATGGTGTACTCATAAGCAATGTGATAAATATTAATACTACATATAAAATAAGTGTAATAGATAAAGATAAGAGAGTTACAATAAAAGAGTAATTTAATTTATTTTTGGTAATGTAGAAAAACAAAAGACTTAATACAATATATGATAGTATAAGGGTACACGATGGATGAAAAAAATTACTGCAAAAAGTAAGTAAAGCTGAAAGGAACACAGAAACTGAGAATACTATTAATTTCTGTTTTGTATATAACAGTTTAAAATTTGAAATTTTAAAACAAATATAACATGTTAGGAGATTTATAAAAAAGTATTTTGCAAAAATATTTAGATAACTAATATAGTTCATATACAACACCTCATAAGTTAAAAATAATATGATTTATTGTATATGAAAATTAATAAATAGTCAATCTAATGGAATTGTAAAAATAAACCATTTGATTAACTATTTTCGTGGTAATCAGATTACATACACCAATAAGACAAAGCCTTCATTATTTCAGTCCACCAATCCATACTATCACTTCCTTTACATTTTATTTATATATGTAAAAAAATATATATAAACAAAATACCACCCAAACTTTTCAGTTTAGGTGGTTTCGTGATAACATTTATTTACTAAAATTGTGGAATTTTTAGTCGTTAATTTATTAACAATATAATATATAAATTCTGTAGGAGTAGGAACTCCTGTATTATAATTAATTTGAGCTGTATAGTGAATGCGTAAATCTTCAATTGCAGATGTTCTCCAAGTATGATTAATGGCTGTTTGAATAGCTCTACTTATACTACTAGTTAATAATTTATATTTACTAGATAAGTGTTGAAAAACAGTAATATCAGGATTATTGGTAGTTAGTAAATAGTAAATTCCTTCAAAAATATATTCTCTGCCTTTAAGTTTATAACTAATACCAATTAAATCTAATTCTTTATTAATCTGATTTCGAAGTTCAGTATCATTTTCTTCAGATGAAGAAGTATATGTAACCGCTTTAGAGTTAGGTACTTGTAGTAATAATGTTAAGGAATCAATTACTAACTTAGGAGAATAATCAGGTTGTCTTTTATAGAAAATTAGATCTACAAAATCTTTATGAAGTTTATCATATATAATATTTGAAGCAATATTAGTTGTTACAATAATTAATGGCTTGTAGTTAAGAGGAGATTTCTTTAAATTATATAAGAAGTCAAAGCCAGAGCCTGTACCTTCGTGTAGCTCTAGATCTAATATTATTGCATCTGGCGAATATTTTTTAACTAAATCTAATGCTTCGATACTTGATTTAGTTTTTGATACTAATGTTATATTATTTTTTGTTTCTATAAACTCTTGAAATGCCATACTTTCTGTATCGTTATCTTCAAGGAGTATGATTTTAATATTTTTTTCCATAATTTCCCTTCCTTTTAATAAAATTATAACACAGCTTTCCACAAAAATCCACAAAAAATTCCTGGTTAATACATCATGTAAAATTAATTAAAAGTAATAATATAAAATAAGGTGATGAAATTGGAAAAGAAAGAGAAAATAAAAAAGGATATTGGAGAAAGAATTGAATATATAAGAAATCAAAAGAATATGACAAAAGAAGAATTTGCAAAATTAATAGATATAAGCGGTCAACATTTAGGTAAAGCTATTAGTGGAGAAAAGGGATTATCAATAGAGAAGATTATAGAAATATCTAATAAAACAGGATATTCAACAGATTTTATTCTTAAAGGTACAACAAGTAATGTAGAAATAAATAATAAAAAAATAGATAAAATAAAAAGCAATTTAAAAAGTATAAGTGAAATACTAAATTCAATGGTATAAACTAAACCAACGGCTTGACAAAACCAATCCTATTTGGTAATATATGTAAAGAAAAATGTATATTATTGTAAAAAAAAGAAAGGGGTTATTTGTATGCAAGCTTATATTGTTAGAAGAATTGATGAATTAGGAAGAGTTGTACTTCCAAAGGAATGGAGAGATCTTAACAATATAAAAGAAAAAGATGAATTAGAATTACATATAGATGGAAAAGCATTAACTTTAAGAAAACATGAAGAAAGTTGTATATTCTGTGGAAGTAGAAAGAAACTACAAGTATATAATAATACAAGAGTATGTGGAAAATGCGTTAATTCTCTAATTTTATCAAATAGTAAAAATTAAATGTTTAGATAATAAAGACAAATGATAACCTTTAATAGATTTTATAAATGAGTAAAAAATAAATCACATTAATCAGAAATTAATTTACTGATTTAATGTGCTTTATTTATATTATAAATCACTTTGGATTCTATCTATATAGGCAAGAACACCATTTACAAAAGTTTTTGGTGTAATAATACCATTAATATCAGTTTTATGAATAAAAAATATTGAATTTAAAGTTTCTTTATCTGCAAACCTATTAACAGTTCTAATACAACTTCTAATACTTTCTCGTACTGATTTATCTGAAAAATTATATGTAGAAGCGGTAATATAATATAGAGTATTCATATTATCCACAAGTTCAGGAGAATAATATGCCATTTTTATTATATTAATTAAAATATTACAAGTATTAGAATATGGTTTTAATTTTAATTCGATCATTAAATCTCTAACATTATTTATGGGGAAAGATTTTTTGGAATTTTCAGATATAAATAGATTCACTACATCAAGAATACATTGTTCATTTATAGGTTTTTCAATCATTCTATAGACTTTTTCTGCATTAAAAAGTTTGGCTCGAAAATAAGAATTACCAGATACAATAATAATATTACATTTTTTTTGAGTATTTTCAAATTCAGAAAGTTCATTAATAACTTCCAGTCCATTTAACTTTGGTAAATCTAGATCTAATAATAAAATATCAGGTCTTTTTTCTTTGTAAACTTTTACAGTATCTTCGCCATTATATGTTTTAGCAACTATGCTTACATTTTCATCTTTAGATAAAAAATTTTGATAATGATTAGCTAAATGTACATTATCTTCTGCAATCATAACTCTAAACATCGAATACCTCCTAGTCTATGAAAATAAATGATTTGACCAATTTTTAGTCGACATAATTATATCATGAAAAATAAAAAAATCAATACAAATATTACCAATTAAACAAAAAAAGTACCATTTTATACCATTTTGTACCATATTATACCAAAAAAACGTGAAGCAGAAAAAACATGATATATAACGGATAGGACAATAGTCTAAAATTAAAGGAACGATTAAAACAATTGAAAAGTAATAAAAGTACTAATGAATTGTAAAGAATAATTAAATTTAATTTTAGATTATTGTTTGGGTGGTGATGAGTATATGAAGAGGAAATGTTAATATTAATTAATGGAAATTAAATCTTCCTTTAATTTTTGGCATTGTTCAATTTATAAGAATTGGAGAATGACTAAATGAAAAGGAAGAATTATTTATTGGTAAAAAAATTTACAAAGGAAGAAAGAAGTTATATTAAAGAAACAGTTAGATCAGCTAAAATTGAATATCTCAAGAAGAATACGAAATTTTTTGAAAAAGAATCATGTGAATTACAAGAGAACATTGTTGATGAGCAATGTTCTGTATTAGATATTGTTATTAATAAATGTGAGGAAGAAATCAACTCTGCTATTGAGTTTGAAAAAGCGTTTTCAGATGTAAAAATATATAAAGTTATAAAAGCATTGTCTTATAATGAAAAGATGATGCTTTTTTATTTGTATCAAAAAAATAAAAGTGTGCGTGAAACAGCAAAACTTCAAAATATTGATAAAGATACTGTTAGAAGAAGAAGAGATAAAATTTTAAAAATAATAGAAAATATATTGGAGGATGAAAAATAAGATGAAAAAAATATTTAATAATAAAAATTTAAGTGATGAGGAGATTTTATATATAATCAAAAGATTTCAACCATTAATTATAAAAGCATCTTTTATAAATGGAAAGTTTAATGAAGATTTGAATCAAGAAATAAAATTGCGTATTTATACTGCTTTAACAAAAGGTAGAAAAAGAATAAAAAATAAAATTTCAAAAAAATTTCAAAAAAAATTTAAAAAATACAGACATTAATAAAAAAATAATCGTTCTTATTAAGTGAATATGAAAATGAGAGGAGGAATTGTATGGATGCTCAAGATAAAAAGTTAATTACAATAGATGAAGCAATTGAATATGCTCAAGCTATGGCTTTTCAGTTTAAAAATAGTGGCAGAACCGAACTTACCGCAGAATATATTGAAGATACAATAAGAGATTTTTCAAATTGGAAACATAAGGACATTATAAAATTGTTTGCAAAAAAATTTAAAAATAAAAGACGAAAAACTAATCGCTAGTGTGTAAAAAATTAAAAATAATGGACTAAATAGAGCAAAAACTCTATTAGTTCTTTCATGCAAAAAAAGTGTTTATCAAAAAATCAACCTAGGAAGGGATTAGTTATGGAATCTAATAAAAATGAAATTTTGAGATTGTATTTTGAAGAAAAACTAAAGCAAGTAGAAATAGCTGAAAGATTAAAAATATCTGCTAATACTGTTTCAAAAACACTAAAGAAAGATGAAAGATTTTTAAGAGAGAAGGATATAAGAAAACAAATTAATAAAAGAAACAGGAATAAGAAAATTAAAAATTATGTAGAAACAAAGAGAAAAATAAAAAAAGAAAAAGATGATATGGATTATATGGGGGTAAAGGCGAAGCATGAACAAGCAAGTTTAGAGTTATCAGGTGGTAGAAAACCTATTTCTAATAAGGCATACAGAGATTGGAATACATCTGCTTTTGAATACAACGAAAAAACTAAATCTTATAATCTTAAGAAAGGCTTAAATGCTGGAGTCGATATTCCTAAAAAAATAAAGTGGACCATTTTTTAATTATTAAATTGTAATAATATTTTAATTGTTACAATATAAATTTAAAAGAGGTGGACAAGATGGAAAAAATATTAAATAACTTTGATATAGATACTATTAAAAAATTTGAGAATTCAATCTATGAAACACTTACTTTTTATTTAATAAAATCTGCAGCAAATCAGGGGATTTTAAATCAAGAAGAAAGTTCATTTTTAGTGCATAATATAGATTTATAGGAGGAAATTTTATGGATTTGTTTGCTATTAGAAGAGAGTTAGTGGCAGGAAAAACAATATATGATTTACCTTTAAGGGTAACACATTATTCTAGAGTTTCAACTGAAAAAGAGGGGCAAAAAACTTCTTTAGTAAATCAAGATAGTTTTTATGAACAAAAAATTTTATCAGTACCAAACTGGACTTTGGTACAAGGATATACTGATAATGGAATTACAGGTACATCTACTAAAAAAAGAAAAGATTTTAAGGAAATGATAGAAGATGGATTAAATGATAAATTTGATTTAATTCTTACAAAAGAGGTATGTAGATTTGCAAGAAATACATTAGATACATTGCAGATAACAAGACAGCTATTATCTAAAGGAATTGGTATTTTTTTCGAACTAGATAATATAAATACATTTGAAACAGAAGGAGAACTTAGGTTAACCATAATGGCTTCACTTGCTCAAGATGAAAGTAGAAGAACATCAGAAAGAACTAAATTTGGATTTGCACGATCAATAGAAAAAGGAAGAGTATTAGGGAACGATTCAATATGGGGTTATAAAAAAGATAAATGTAAATTAGTTATTGTTGAGGAAGAAGCTGATATAGTTAGAAGAATTTACGAAATATATTCAACAGGGAAAATTGGTATAAGAAAAATTGGAGACGAACTTGCAAAAGAAGGTATATATACAAAAGAAGGAAAAAAGTTTGCATACTCTACTATAAAAAATATTTTACTAAATCCAAAATATAAAGGTTTTTACTGTGGTGGAAAAACACAAACAATAGATTTTTTGAGTAAACAAAGAGCTTATTTGGATAAAAGCGAGTGGACTGAATATAAAGCAGATGAAAATGTAGTTCCTGCCATAATAGATGAAAAACTATGGGAAAAATGTAATGATCTTTTTAATAAAAGAAGTGAAAAAGCAAAAGCAGAGTGTAAAAAAGGATATGATAATAAATATAAATATTCAGGGAAAATATTCTGCAAAAAAGATGGATGTGCTTATTGGAGAACTTTAAGCAGAAAAAAAGAATTATGGCAATGTTCATTATATAAAAAAGAAGGAAATAAGGGATGCCGTGATAATGTAAATTTATATACAAAAAGTTTAGATGATATATTAAAAAATATATTTAACAAACTATTTATAAATAAGAAAGATTTTATTGATAATCTTATTAATAACTGTGTAGAAATCTTAAATGATTATTCATCAGATGGTGATATAAAAAAGAAAGAAACAGAATTAGAGATATTAAACAAAGAAAAGAAAAAACTTATAAATTTATATACAAGAGACCTTATTACTGAAGAAGAATTTGAAGAAGCCAATAACGAATATAATCAAAAAATTGAAACAATAAAAAATCAATATGATAATTTGGTACAATTAAGAGATTCGAGAGATAATAATAATATGCAAAACATATTAAGGCAATCATTTGAAAAAGACCTAGAATTTTATAATGGAATGCCTGATGAAATAGTAGAAAAAATGTTAAATAAAATTACAGTTGAAAAAAGTGACGAAGAAGGTTTAGCAAATTTAGAAATTATGCTAAACATAGGAAGTACTATTGATGTTTTATATAAAAAGGGAAAAGTAATAACATCAGAAGAAAGTATAAAAATGGCGAGCTGAATTAAATATAAATACATATAAAAGCACTTTATAAATACATACTAATATATTTAGTATAGTAAGGTTTATAAAGTGTTTTAATTTATGCTCTATAACTATTGACAATACAGTAAAAATGAGCTAGAACGTAAGAGTAAATAAATTAATAGTTAGGAGTGATTATATGGATTTATATTCAATTAGAAGAGCTTTATCAAGTGGTAAATCGATATATGATTTACCATTAAGAGTAACGCATTATTCTAGGGTCTCGACTGAAAAAGAACAGCAAAAGAATTCGCTTAAAAATCAAGATACATTTTACAGAGAAAAGATATTTTCAGTTCATAATTGGGTTTATGTAGATGGATATACTGACAATGGAATTACAGGAACATCTACTAAAAAAAGAAATGATTTTAATCAAATGGTTGTTGATGGACTAAATGGTAAATTTGATCTAATTCTCACAAAAGAGGTATGTAGATTTGCAAGAAATACATTAGATACATTGCAGATAACAAGACAGCTATTATCTAAAGGAATTGGTATTTTTTTCGAACTAGATAATATAAATACATTTGAAACAGAAGGAGAACTTAGGTTAACCATAATGGCTTCACTTGCTCAAGATGAAAGTAGAAGAACATCAGAAAGAACTAAATTTGGATTTGCACGATCAATAGAAAAAGGAAGAGTATTAGGTAATAACTCTATATGGGGTTATAAAAAAGACAAGTGTAAATTAGTTGTTATTGAGGAAGAAGCTCATATAGTTAGAAGAATTTATGAAATATATTCAACTAATAAGGTTGGTATAAGAAAAATTGGAGACGAACTTGCAAGTGAAGGCATTTATGCAAAAGAAGGAAAGAAATTTGCATATAATACTGTAAAAAGTATATTAACAAATCCGAAATATAAAGGTTTCTATTGTGGGGGAAAAACACAGACAATAGATTTTTTAAGTAAACAAAGAGCCTATTTGGATAAAAGCGAGTGGACTGAATATAAAGCAGATGAAAATGTAGTTCCTGCTATTGTTGATGAAGAGCTTTGGGAACAATGCAATCAAATATTAGAAAAAAGAAGCAGTAAATTTAAAAAGGAATGTACTTGTTATATTAATCAGTATAAATACTCTAAATTAATCTATTGTAAGCACGATGGAAGTATATATTGGCGAGGTAAGTGGAGAGAAAGTTCTGGTTATGATTATTGGCAATGCTCTAAATACAAAACCAAAGGACTTAAAGGATGCACTAATTGTATAACAGTTTATACTAATGAACTAGATTTATTGATTAAAGACGTTTTTATTGATTTACAGCAAAATAAACCTAAATTTATAAGCACAATAGTAAATAAGTTAAATGAAATAACAGATACCTGTAAAAAAGAAGAAAACGAAGATATAGAGTCTTTAAAGAACGAAATAGATTCTGTTAAAAACGAAAAGAAAAATCTGATTAAGTTATACAGTATGGAAAAAATAGACAGTAACGAATTTGAGGAGATAAACAATGAATATAAAGTACAAATTGCAGAATTAGAAAAAAGACTTAATTATAATAAAAGCATTGGACAAGCTGAAATAAGAAGAGAGAATGCTAAGATTTTTAGAAAATATTTTGATTATGAACTAGATAAGAATGAAAATGTAACAGAAGAGTTCATTAGAGAAAAAATCAATAAAATTTATGTCGAAAAAATAGGAGAGTACCATATAAAAGTATATATATGTTTAAAACTCGGATTAGAGTTATCCGAGTCTGAAAAAGAATGTATCTGTTTAGGTCTAACGATGTGTATTGAAGGAGCTTTTGCTTTAAGTTTTACTCCAAAACGAGAACCTTGCTTTACCATTTCAGGTTCATCTAAAATTAGTTCATCCATTGAAGGTGAAACAATTCCGTATCCTTTTGCTTTTACTTCTTCCAAAGCATATGCAATTTTATCATATTCTTTTTTAGTAGAAGCCAAGTTTGTAATTGTTGAGAATAAATCTCCTTCATTTGCAATTTCCACACCAGATATTTCTGTTAAGATTTTATAGAATAAATCTTCTGCTAGATTTATGGAAATGTTAACACATCCGAGTTCCAAGTGTTACTTCACTAAGTACACTAGATGTAATAATTTGTGTGTTTTGTAATTTTGCAATACTAGAATCTACTTGTTTTAATATTCTAACATTTTGAAAAGCATCTTTAATTTCAGAGTAAAGTTCTTTCTTTAACCAGTGATCATCACATAATCCGTCAACCCATCTTGGAAAATTAATATTTAAACGTTCAATTGGAAATTCATATAGCATTTTACCAAAAATAGCATTTATATCGTCCAAATTAAGTTCTGCACAATTAGTTGGCATAACAGGAACACCATATTTATCTTCCAATTTTCTTGCTAAAGCTTTAGTAGCATCAGAGAAGCAATCATCTGAATTTAAAACGATGATAAAAGGTTTATTAAGTTCTTGTAATTCTCTTACAACTCTTTCTTCAGCATCTATATAATCTTCTCTTGGAATATCAGTTATACTTCCATCTGTTGTAACTAAAATACCAATTGTAGAATGTTCCTCTATTACTTTTTTAGTACCAATTTCAGCAGCTCTTTCAAATGGAATTTCTTCATCTGACCATGGAGTTTTTACCATCCTAGGCATATCATCTTCTAAATAACCAATAGCATTATTTACAAGATAACCAACACAATCTACTAAACGAGTTTTTAGTTTAATATTATTTCCAACTGTAATTTCTACAGCTTCATTTGGAATAAATTTTGGTTCTGTTGTCATAATTGTACGACCAGCAGCACTTTGTGGTAATTCATCTCTTGCACGTTCTTTTTTATATTCATTATCAATATTTGGAATTACAAGTAAATCCATAAATCTTTTTATAAAAGTAGATTTTCCAGTTCTAACAGGTCCAACAACACCAACATAAATGTCCCCATCTGTACGTTTGGCTATATCCTCATATAATCTTAAATTTTCTTCCATCTTATTATATACCCTCCTCGAAAAATGTTTGTACAACAACTTTAATTAATGTATATTAGCAAATTGCAAAGATATGCATAAATTATAAAAATAAATTTTACCAGTTGACAATTTTAAAATTGATAGTATAATAATGATATAGTAAAAAAATAAAAACAATAATGAGACAAAGTAAAATTAAGGTTGTCAGAAAGAGAAAATTAGTCATTGGCTGAAAGCTAATTTATGAAAAACGGATTTGAAAAACTACCTCATTTGTTTCTAGCTAAAACTAGACGTAAACAAAAGCCTGCGTTAAAGGCATAAATGAAGTTAAAAATAAGGGTGGAACCGTACTATAAAGTGCCCCTAGAAGTTTATTAGAAAATAAATTTCTAGGGTTTTTTGTATGAAGAAACCTAAAATAGATGGGAGGAAAAAAGATGATAAAAGTTCAATTAAAAGATGGTTCTATATTAGAAGTAGAACAAGGAAGTAGTATTCTAGAGGTTGCTAAAAAAATAAGTGAAGGTTTAGCAAGAGTTGCAACTTGTGGGGAAGTAGATGGAAAAATAAAAGATTTAAGATATAAACTAGATGAAGATTGCAATTTAGTTATTCACACATTTGAATCTAGTAAAGAAGGAAAAAAAGCTTATTGGCATACTACATCTCATATTATGGCACAAGCTGTAAAAAGATTATTTCCAAATGTTAAATTTGCAATTGGACCTAGTATAGATGAAGGTTTTTATTATGACTTTGATGTGGAAAACCCATTTACAGATGAAGATAAGAAAAATATTGAAGAGGAAATGAAAAAAATTATAAAAGAAGATATAGAAATAAAGAGATTTTCTTTACCAAAAGAAGAAGCTTTAAAGCTAATGGAAGGACAAATTTATAAACAAGAATTAATTAGTGAATTACCAGAAGGAGAAGAAATTAGTTTTTATGAACAAGGAGATTTTGTAGATCTTTGTGCAGGTCCACATTTAACAAGTACAGGTAAAGTAAAAGCAGTTAAAATTTTATCATCATCAGGTGCATATTGGAGAGGAAATGAAAAAAATAAAATGCTTCAAAGAATTTATGGAATTTCTTTTCCAAAGGCAAGTCAGCTTGAAGAACATTTAAAATTATTAGAAGAAGCAAAGCAAAGAGATCATAGAAAAATTGGTAAAGAGTTAGAAATATTCATGACACATGAACTTGTTGGTTCAGGACTTCCTATGTATTTACCAGATGGAGCAACAATCAGAAGACTTTTAGAAAGATATATTTTAGATAAAGAAGTAAAACAAAAATATAAACATGTATATACTCCATCACTTGCAAATGTTCAATTATATAAAACAAGTGGACATTGGGATCATTATAAAGAAGATATGTTTCCGGTAATGCAGATGGAAAATGAAGAATTAGTATTAAGACCAATGAATTGCCCACATCATATGCTAATTTATAAACATAAATTACATTCTTATCGTGATCTTCCAATCAGAATTGGAGAACTTGCACACGATTTCCGTTATGAAGCAAGTGGAAACGTTTGTGGACTTGAAAGAGTACGTCAAATGTGTCAAAATGATGCACATATTTTTGTAAGACCAGATCAAATTAAAGAAGAATTTGGAAAGGTTGTAAATTTAATCCTTGATGTATACAAAGATTTTGGATTTACAGATTATTCATTTAGATTGTCTTTAAGAGATAAAGAAGATAAAGAAAAATACTATGATGATGACGAAATGTGGGAAAATGCAGAAAGTCAATTAAGAGAAATATTAACACAGTCAAACTTAAACTTTTATGAAGCAAAAGGAGAAGCAGCATTTTATGGACCAAAATTAGATGTACAAATAAAAACTGCTGTAGGACATGATATTACAATTTCAACATGTCAATTAGATTTCTTATTACCACAAAAGTTTGAACTAGAATATATTGGAGAAGACGGAAAAGCACACAGACCAGTTGTAATTCATAGGGCAATTCTTGGGTCATTTGATAGATTCATAGCTTTCCTATTAGAAGAAACAAAAGGTGCACTTCCAACTTGGCTTGCTCCTGTGCAAGTAAATGTGATGCCAATTACAGATAATTTTAAAGAATATGCTAAACAAGTAGCAGACAAGTTAGAAGAAAAAGATATTCGTGTAGAATTTGATGATAGAAATGAAAAAATTGGTTATAAAATTCGTGAAGCACAATTGAAAAAGGTACCATACATGCTTATAATTGGTGAAAAGGAACAAGATTCAAACTCAGTTGGAGTACGTTCAAGAGAAAAAGGAGATATTGGAGCTATGAAAATAGAAGAGTTCATAGAAAAAATATTAAAAGAAGTTCAAAACCACGAAAAATAATACAATGTAAAATTTAACTTATAAATAAAAAAATAAACTTAAAATTGAATAAAAAATAATAGGCAAAATATTGCTTATTATTTTTTTATTTGGTATACTAAAGTAAAATATTTTGGGAGGAAAATTATGCCTGAAATTACTAAGGAAGAAATAGAAAATATAGATGAAAAATTAAAATATATAGACTTAAATCTTAAAAAATTACCAGACTATATAAAAAATAGTAAAATGGAAAATTGTAATTTAAGTAAAGATTATAAAGATACAACTTCTAAAGTTTATAAATATATTGATGTAAATGAAATACAAATATTTATAACTTCAAAAGACAATCTGGAAAGTATAAAAGAAAAGTGTAAAGAAGCTGTACCAATTGAGAAATATATAAAAGAATGTAATGATAATTTTTTAGACATGGTTAAGAATTTGAAAATAAGTAAATTACAAGAATTAGAAAATGAACAAAACAAATTTGATATTTCATATCCATATAAAATTGCTTATAAAAACTCATTAAAATGGCAAGTTTTTTTTGTTGAGGCTGAAAAAAAATATATTATGCTTATTTCTCAAAATGAAAAAGAAAACGAGACTATGTTTTTGCTATTGAAAAAACAAATACAGTCTAATAAAGAAAAAGTAGCTATAAAAATGTATTTGCCAATTGTGAATGAGGGATATTCAAAACAATTTTTAGACAATAAACAAATTGCAGATATGGAGAACTATTTGTGGTTCTTTACTAAAAAGTGGCCAAGCATATATGAAATAGTTGATGCGTATGGAAACAGAAGTATGCATATTGTAGGAAAGACATTAGTTTATGAAAATGTAGAAAGTTTATACAAAATCATATTAAAAAATAAAACAGAAGCAGATGAAAAATATGAATTATTAAAACAACTCTTTACAATTTCATCAAATTTTGAAAAAAAGTATAAATTTGAAGTGAAAGTTGATGATGTAGGTAATTTTTTAATTAATTATAAGAAACAAAAAATATATATAAATACAATAAATCAATTTATAAATGAACAAGTGGAAGAAAATATAAATAAAACATATGAAATAATTGAAAATACTGAAAAAAATGAAGAAAAATTAAAAATAATGAAACAAGAGTTGAATAATAAAACTGAGGAATACAATCAAAAGCAAAAACAAATTGTAACATTTTTGCAATGTAAAAGGTCTTTTATTGGCAGATTCAAATATTTCTTTAAATCAAATAAAAAACATAGAAAAATAAATAAAATTGGTCAAATGATAAAACCTGAACTTATACAAACAGAAGAAATAAGTGATGTTTATGAGAAAAAAGAAAGCTATACAATTGATGACTTACTTGCAGTCTGCAATATTTTGAAAAGAGAAGAAGAAAGTAATAATAAAGTAGAAACAGAACTAAAGAATATAATAAAGAAAGTTGATATTTTAAAAACCAAAATAAAAAATGCAGACTTATTTATAAAAGAAATAGAAAGTCATAAAACTAGTATATTCGAATTTTGGAAATTTACTAATAAAGATATTCCGAATGTTTTAAATGAGGCAAATAAAGAAGAAGATAGTCAGAAAGAGTTGAATAGAAAAGTTGAGTTTAAGAATAACTTTGAAGAATTTGCAAAAGAAATAGATAATTTACAATTTAAGATACTGTCTAAAAATGAAAGAGATTCAATTTTTACAGCTATGGATTATGTGAATATTATCAGTATATTGTCTAAGAATGATATTGGAGATGAAGAAGAAAAATATATTAGTGATATTTTAGAAAATGAAAAAGAAAAGTTTATAAAAAACAAAATGGAACAAAATATTATATATTATGATATAAATCAAAAAGTTGATATGCATATAAAAGCAAATAATAATTTAAAAAATAAATATGAGATTTTAAATCTAGATACAAATACAAAATTAGAAGATTTTGAACAAAAGTTATTAACATTAAAGAAAATATTAGAAAAAGCATATAATAAAATTAAAAGTCCATATAATATAGAAGTTTATTCAATTTTACAGAATAATCAAATGTTTGAATGGACTTTGGCAAATTTAGATTTACAAGCAGAAATAAAAAAGCAAGATATTAACAATATTGATGTTATTAAATACAATATACCAAAAGGAAGTTCATTATTGTTTTATTCAAACCATGTTATTTATTCTGAAAATTCAAAAGAAAGATTTGGAATGGATGACACAAAAGAAGTGTTACTATGCTTAAATAATTTTGAAAGATCTTTAATAGGTAAGTCAAAAGAAATAGTTAGCTTAGAAAAGAATGATTACGAAAATATAATTAAGACAATAAAAATCTATGAATATGATTTAAAGCCAATTGAAAATAAGGAGGAAAACAAATAAATGCTAGAAAATAATATAAATAGAGCAATTATAATTGTTTTGGATGGTTTTGGAGTTGGCCAAGCACCAGATGCAAAAGATTATGGAGATTGCGGAAGTAATACTTTAGAAGGAATTTATAATAATACGAGTCTTAGACTGCCAAATTTAAAAAAGCTTGGATTATATAATATAGACGGTTTAAATATAAAAGAAAAAGATGTAAACGCAATTGGAGCATTTGGAAAAATGGCAGAAAAAGCATGTCGGAAAAAATAGTCCAGTAGGACATTGGGAGATGTCTGGATATATTCAAAATCCTGGATTTAAAACATATCCGAATGCATTTCCAAAAGAGTTAATAGAAGAATTTATTAATGAAACTGGAGTGACAGGAATTTTATGTAATGAAGTTGGTTCTGGAACAGAAATTCTTAAAAGATTTGGAAAAAAGCATATAGAAACAGGATATCCAATTATTTATACATCTGCAGATAGTGTATTTCAAATTGCAGCACATGAAGATATTATTCCTGTAAATAAATTGTATGAAATATGTAAAATTGCAAGAAAAATATTAGATAAGCCACAGTATAATGTAGGTACAGTTATTGCAAGACCATTTGTTGGGGAGGATTCAGAAAATTTTGTAAGAACTTATAATAGGAAAGATTTTGAATCAAATACTTTTGGAAAAACAATGTTAGATGTTATAAGTAGTTCAAAAGAAAAAGGTTATAAAGTAATATCAATTGGAAAAATAGAAGACTTATTTTCTGGAAGAGGGATTGACGAAGCACTTCATACAGAAGGAAATGCAGATGGAATTCAGAAAACGATATTAAAAATAAAGGAAGAATCAAAAGGCTTAATTTTTACAAATTTAGTTGATTTCGATATGCTTTATGGTCATAGAAATAATATAGAAGGATATGCAAGAGCATTAGAATACTTTGATGAAAAGCTACCAAAAATAATAGAATCTATGAAAGACACAGATATTTTAATGATTACAGCAGATCACGGAAACGATCCTAGTACACCTAGTACAGATCATTCAAGAGAATATGTACCTATATTAGTTTATGGAAAAAATGTAAAAGAAAATGTAAACCTTGGAATAAGAGAAACTTACTCAGATGTTTCAGCAACAGTTCTAGATATTTTAGGGTTAGAAAAACTTGCTAATGGCATAAGTTTCAAAAAAGAAATATTAAAGTAAAAAATAAATGTAAATGCATTTTAAAAAATATAAAAGTCATTTATTAACTATAAATAAAAATTAAAGTTAACCAAACAAAGGAAAAAAAGTATTTGTTTGGTTAACTTAATTTTACAATAGCGTGTAAAGACTTTAAATCACTGCTTTTTATAGTAATAATATGAGAATCATTTTCAAACGTATAAAAACATTTTACCGTATCTCCAAGTTTTATTTCTCTTTTATATAGAATTTCGAAATTATTAAACTTACTATTTTTATAAATCTCATATGGTAAGGCTTCATATGCTAAACTTAAGTAATTTATATTATGCATATGACCATTTACATCTATATCATTTCTTCTTACACAATAAGTACAAGTTTCTTTTGAAACATCAGGCTCTTTTAATTTTGGAATTTCAACAATATTAAACACAGACTTATTTTCAGGCAAATATTGTTCAAACATAGAGTCTTCTATTCGTGCTATACTTCTTTTTTGTGCATCAATTAAAATCCATTTTGAAGTAGCAATTATTAATAGATTATTGTTTTCATCATAAACCTCAAAGTCACGATATGTATAGAATTTGTTTACTAATCTTGTCCATGTTTTAACCAAAACTTTATCTGAATACTTTGGTCTTTTAAATATTTGTACTTTCCAATTTAATAATATCCATGATAAATTTGTTTTAGATATATCATTTACTCCATATCCAATGCTAGCAGAATGCATCTCTGCTGCTTCTTCTAAAATAGACAAAATACCTTGATTATTAAGTAAACTATTATTATCAATTTGTAAAAGTCCTACACGAAAATTTGAACTAAAAAACATAATATTATATTTCCTCCTTACTCATAATGAAAATTATATCACTTTTTTTAAAAAAATCAAATAAATTATGATAAAAACACTTGCAAAACGAATAAATGTTTGATAAAATATCCAAAACATATAAAAAATAATAAAAGGTAGGTCAAAAATAATAATGGAAATTTTAGAATCTTGTACTATATGCCCACATAAATGTATGGTAAATAGGCTACTAGGGAAAAAAGGAAGATGTAACTGTAACAATAAAATTAAAATTGCACTTGCATCTTTACATTATGCAGAAGAGCCATGTATAAGTGGAAATAATGGTTCTGGAACAGTTTTTTTTTCAAATTGCAATCTAAAGTGCATTTATTGTCAAAATTATGAAATAAGTCAACAAGGTAAAGGAAAGGAAATTTCGGAAGAAGAGTTAGCAGAAATTTTTATAAATGAACAAAATAATGGAGCACATAATATTAATTTAGTAACTCCAACAATGTATGTTCCACAAATAATAAAAGCTCTTAAAATTGCAAAGAAAAACGGTTTAAGTTTACCAATTATATATAATTCAAATGGCTATGAAAATATAGAAACAATAAAAATGTTAGATGGATATATTGATGTATATTTACCAGACTTAAAATACTATTCTAACGAGCTTTCAAAGAAATATTCTGGTATAGACAATTATTTCAGTGTAGCAACTAAAGCTATTAAAGAAATGATAAAACAAGTAGGACTTCCAAAATTTGATGAAAATGGAATAATTATTAAAGGTGTTATAATAAGACATTTAATTCTACCAAGTCACATGCAAAATACAAAAAATATTTTAAAATGGATAAAAGAAAATCTACCTAAAGAAACTTGGGTAAGCGTAATGGCGCAATACTTTCCTACATATAAGGCAAAAGAAGATACTCTTTTGAATAGAAAACTAAAAATTAAAGAATATAAAGAAATAGAGAAATATTTATATCTATTGGATCTGAAAAACGGATACATTCAAGAACTTGGTGAGAATGAAGAACAATATGTTCCAAAATTTTAAAAATACTTGATGTTAATTACTGTTTTTGATATAGTAAGAAAAAACATATTCAGGAGGAAAAAATGAAAGTAGAGATTATAGGTTCAACAAAGCCAAAATATAAAATAACAAAAAAAGAGGCAATTTTATTTTCTGGAAAAGCAGCAGGAATATGCTATATGCCAGATACAATAGAAACTTTATTTGGAGAAAACGAAGAAAAAACACTAAAAAGAGCAAGTAATACATTAAAAATGGGACATCACAGTGTATTTGATCATGTAAGTTTCAATTTAGCACTTAGCAATATTCCTAAAATATTAGCAATGATTTTAAATAATGAAGGAATGTATACAACGTCAGAAAAATCAGCAAGATACACAAAAATGCAAGTATCAGAAAGGGAAAGTAGCTTATATGAAAAATGGATTAAAATTTTTTCAGAACAAATTGAAAAAAAATATCCAGAAATTATAGAAAAACAACGAATTAAACTTGCACAAGAGAATGCTAGATATTTAGTTAGTGTATTTACACCATCAACTATTATGGAATATACTGTTTCATTTCGTCAATTAAATTACATTGCAAGCTTCTTTGAAAATTATATAAAAAATGAAGAAAATACAGAGTTTAATAAACTATTAAAGCCTTATCTTAAAGAGTTTAACGAACAAATAAAAGATTTATTAGTACCAGAATTAAATGCAAATACAAAGCAAAGAAAAATTTCCTTATTTGCAAGTAGAAATTATATGGAAGAGTTTGGAGAATGCTATTCTTGTAATTATGAAGGAACATTTGCTGAGCTTGCACAAGCACAAAGACACAGAACTTTAAGATATAATATGAAAATTGAAGATGAACCTAAATTTTACATACCAAAAATAATTGAAAATGATGAAGAACTAAAGAGTGATTGGTTAAAAGACATCAATTCATTAAAAGACCTATTCCCACAGGGAATGCTTGTAAAAATAAATGAAAGAGGTACGGTAGAAGATTTTATTTTAAAGTGTAAAGAAAGGTTATGCGGATGTGCACAATTAGAAATAATGCTACAAACAAAAGAAATATTAGATAAATATATTGAAAATACTAAAAATACTAACAAGTATGTATATGAATATTTATTACCATATGAAAGAGGAGTGAGATGTACATTTAAAGGTTGGAAATGTGCAAGTCCTTGCATATGGGGAGCAAAGAATTCATTAACTAGAAAGATATAAAATAATTTTGGGGCAATAACAAAAAAAGGAGGATTTTAAGTTAATGCCAATGATTAATAGATACAATGAAACTAAAAATGATAATTTAAGTTTAAATGAAAATTCTAATTTTAATGAGGTAAAAACAGGAGTAGGTGAGTTTATACATCAGATTTCAGAAAGGATGAAAATGATGGAAAAAGACATTTGGGTTGTAGATAGATTTGAAGGCGAATATGTGATTTGCGAAAATAGAAATACAAAGGAAAAATTAGAAATACAGAAAGAAAAACTACCAAAGGAAATAAAAGAAGGAAGTGTATTAAATTATAAAGAAGGAAAATTTTCTATAGACTTAGAAGAAGAGAAAAAAATAGAAGATCGAATTAGAAAGAAAATGCAAGATTTATGGAATGAGTAATAAGTTATTTGTAAAAGCATTTAAAATTTTAAATACAACAAATGAAATATTAGGGGGCAAAAATGAACAGACAAAAGAAAAATATAGATAATATAGTTAAAATAGTTTTAACTGTATGTATTGGAGTTTTGTTGTTAGTTATAGGAAATAACAAAGAGCAAATAGGAAAAATATTTGGAGAAGATACAAAGGATGTTAATCAAACAAGTGTTAATGTTGAAAAAACCTCATTTGAGAAAGTCAACATTAAAACAGGAAATGAGGTTATAAGTAAAATAACAGATGAAACAGGACAAAAGATATATTTTTTTGATGTTGGACAAGCAGATAGTATACTAATTGTAAACAATGGAAAAACAATGTTAATAGATGGAGGAAATAATGAAGATGGAGATATGCTTGTAAAATATATAAATACATTGGGGATATCTAAAATAGATATTTTAGTTGGAACCCATCCTCATGAAGACCATATAGGTGGATTAGATAATATCATTAAAGCATTTGATATAGGGAAAATATATATGCCAAAAGTTCAAACAAATACAAAGACATTTGAAGAAGTATTAGATGCAATATCAGATAAAGGTTTGAAAGTTACAACTCCAAGTATTGGAGATACATTCAAAATTGGTGATGCAAATTGTGAAATTATGTCTATTGGTACAGATAAATCTAATCTTAATAGCACTTCTATTGTAATAAGAATGGTATATAAGGATGTAAGTTATTTATTTACAGGAGATATGGAAAAGGAAAATGAAGATAAAAGAACATGGCCTAAAACAGATATATTAAAGGTTGCTCATCATGGCTCTAAAACCAGTTCATCAGCAAAATTTTTAAATCAAATAATGCCCAAAATAGCTGTAATTCAAGTTGGTAAAGATAATTCATATGGACATCCACATAATGAAACTTTGAAAAGATTAGAAAAATTAGGTGTAGAAGTTTATAGAAACGATTTAAAACAAACAATTTTAATTGAGCAAAAGTAAAAAATGCTTAGTAATTACAATTAAGAATAAAAAAGAGTGATAGAGAGTATAAAAGTCTGAATATATAAAAGTGAATTTTGTATATTCAGACTAAAAAATCTATGAATATCAAAAATTAGGTATCGATAATTAAAATTTGGGTATTATTACTTATTGTGTTATTTTATATCGTAGCAAATATTAAACTATTTTATCAATTTTTCTAATATCTGAATTGCATTACTTGCTGCGCCTTTTCTAATATTATCTGCAACAACCCATAAATTAATGCCAGACTTAACACTTGCATCTTTACGAATTCTTCCAACAAATACATTATCATTTCCATTTGCATTAAATGTTACAGGATACAAATTATCTAAAGGATCATCAATAACAGTAATTCCTGGGGACTTTTTTAAAAGTTCTTTTACTTCTTCTATATCGCCAAATTCACTTTCAAATTCAACATTAATAGATTCACTATGACAATTAAAAACAGGAACTCTTACTGTTGTAACAGTTATTTTTAAATCAGGCTTACCTAAAATCTTTCTTGTTTCATTTATCATCTTTTCTTCTTCTTTTGTATATCCGTTTGGAAGAAAAATGTCTATGTGTGGAAGACAATTATTAAAAATTGGATATGGAAATTTTTCCAAATAATCTTCACTATTATCACCATTTATGTAATTTTTAATTCCATTTTCTAAATCATGAATTCCTTTAATTCCGGCACCAGAAACAGCTTGATAAGTAGAATATATAATTCTTTTAATTTTGTATTTATCATCTAAAGGTTTTAAACATACAACAGCCTGAATTGTAGAGCAATTTGGATTTGCAATAATTCCCTTATAGTTTAGAATTTCATTAAAATTCACTTCTGGAACTATTAAAGGAATATTAGTATCCATACGAAAGGCACTACTATTATCAATTACAGTGCAACCTTTGTTACAAGCAATAGGTGAATATCTTTTAGAAGTCTCACCACCTGCTGAAAAAATGGCAAAATCAATTCCAGTATCAAAAGAATTTTCATTTAATTCTGCAACTGTATATTCTTTATCCATAAATTTTAATTTTGTACCTGCAGAACGCTTAGAAGCAAAAAGATAATACTCTGAAATAGGTAACTTTTTTTCTTCTAATACTTTTAAAGCAGTTCTACCAACAACTCCAGTAGCACCAACAATCGCCAATTTGTATTTTTTCATATTTTCATACACCTCTTTTTTCTATGATATTATTAGTATATGAAAGATGTGATAAAAAGGAAACAAAAATATTTACAAAACAAAGTTTCTATGTAATAATTACAAAAGAAAAGGAGATCTAATAGTTTATGTTAAATTTAGGAAAAGACGTTAAATTTATAAAAGGAGTAGGACCAAATAGAGTAGTCCTTTTAAATAAATTAGGAATTTATACTTTGGAAGATTTAATTACATATTATCCTAGAGAATATGAAGATAGAAGTAAACCCAGAACAATAGCACAGGCAATAAATGGAGAAGAAATATTAATAAAAGCAATTGCAATTTCAAGGGTATTAGAAATTAGGGTAAGAAAAAATATGTGCATGTATAAAGTGACCGTAAATGATGGAACAGCAAATTGTTATATTACATGGTTTAATCAAAGTTATGTAAAAAATATAATTAAATTAGGTGGAACATATTATTTTTATGGAAAGATTAGCATAAAAAACGGAAAAATTGAAATGAGTTCTCCTGTTTTTGATATGGAAGAAAAACATAAAAATACAGGCAAAATTATACCAATTTATCCATCTACTTTTCAGTTATCACAAAGTACATTAAGACAAATTATAGAAAATGGCTTACAAAGCATAGAGGGCGATATAGAAGAAACTATGCCAGAATATTTGCTAAAAGAATATGGGTTAATAAATTTAGACAAGGCAATTACTCAAATACATTTTCCAGAAAATTTTGAGAATTATAATTTAGCAAGAAAAAGATTAGTTTTTGAAGAATTATTAACCATGCAAATGGGGTTACTAGGATTAAAAAATAAAAATGACAACGAAAAATTAGGAGTTAAATTAAATAGTGATGTGAAAATATCAGATGTTATAGACAACTTACCATTTAAACTGACAAAAGCACAATTAAAAGTACTTGAAGAAATAGATGAAGACTTAGAAAAAAATCTTCCAATGAATAGACTTTTGCAAGGAGATGTAGGGGCTGGAAAAACCATCATTTCAATAATATGTGCATACAAAGCAGTAAAAAGTGGATATCAAGTAGCAATTATGGCACCAACTTCGATACTTGCAATACAACATTTGGAAAGTTTTAGAGAAATATTAGAAAAATATGGTATAAAATGTGAGCTATTAATTAGTAGTATAACAAAAAAAAATAAAGAAAATATACTAGAAAGACTTGCAAATCGGCGAAATTGATTGCTTAATTGGAACACATGCTATTTTACAGGAAAATGTTGTATTTAAAAATTTAGGATTAGTTGTAACAGATGAGCAACATAGATTTGGTGTAAGACAAAGAAGTACAATTGCATCAAAAGGAGAGAATCCAAATGTTTTAGTTATGACAGCAACTCCAATTCCGAGAACCCTTGCACTTATTTTATATGGAGATTTAGATATATCAATAATAGATGAACTACCACCAAATAGAAAAAAAATAGATACATTTGCTGTAACAAAATCTATGGAAGAAAGGGTAAATGTTTTTGTAAAAAAACAAATTGAAGAAGGAAGACAATGCTATATAGTATGTCCATTAGTAGAAGAAAATGAAGAAATAAATGCGAAGGCTGTATTAGAACTTGTAGAAAAATATAAAAATGAAACATTTAAAGAATATAAAGTAGAATGTATCTATGGAAAAATGAAATCAAAAGAAAAAGACGAAATAATGCTTAACTTTAAAGAAGGAAAAATTGATATTTTAATTTCTACAACTGTAATTGAAGTAGGAGTAAATGTTCCCAATAGTAGTATTATGATAATTGAAAATGCAGAAAGATTTGGACTTGCCCAACTTCACCAATTAAGAGGAAGAGTAGGAAGGGGACAGTATCAATCATATTGTATTTTAAAATATAATTCTAATTCAGATGTAGTAAGGCAAAGAATGAAAATAATGCAAGAAACAAATGATGGCTTTATAATTGCACAAAAAGACTTGGAATTACGTGGTTCTGGAGAATTTTTTGGTACAAAACAACATGGACTTCCAGAATTTAAAATTGCCAATTTATTTGAAGATATGAATATCTTAAAGCAGGTTCAAAGTGTAGCATTAAAAATAGAAACAGAGGACCCAGAATTAAATGAAGAAAAAAATGCAAAATTAAAGAAAATTGTACAAGAAAGATTTAGTAGTAGAATAGAAATTTAAAATATACTATAAAAGAAAGATAGTGTAATATAAAAAATAATTACGTTATAAAAAATATAATTAAAAAATCATAAAAAATAAGACAAAGCTAATTTATTTTGCTTTATCTTATTTTTTTATATTTAGTAAAAAAATATAATATATTAATCTTTCTTTTTCAAGTTGGTTTCTCTTTCCTCATTATAACAATCAATAAAATATAATGGTCTACCTTTACTTTCATAAAATGCTCGTCCCAAATATTCTCCAATAATACCCAAAGATATTAATTGAATGCCACCTAAAAATAGAATAACAACCATAGTAGATGCATACCCTGGAACATCTACACCGCAAATTATTGTTTTAAAAATAATTACTAACATATAGATGAATGCAATTAAAGAAACAATAACTCCAATAATAGCTGACCATCTAAGAGGAGAAGTAGTAAAAGAGGTAATTCCATCTAAAGAAAGGTTAATTAATTTTCCATAATTATACTTCGTTTTTCCTGCTATACGAGGATCACGATCATATAATATTTCCTTTTTCTTATAACCAATCCAGCTATATAGTCCTTTTGTGTAACGTTCTGATTCTCTTAAAGATTTTAAAGCTTCAACACAACGTCTATCAAGCAAACGGAAATCTCCAGTATCTTTCTGAATTTCTATTTTAGTTACACTTTGTAATGTTCTATAATACATTTTTGATGTGAATTTTTTAAGCCATGTTTCACCTTTTCTAGATTTTCTTTTTGCATAAACGTCATCATATCCGTCTTCCCAAAATTTAAGCATTTCTGGTATTAATTCTGGTGGATCTTGTAAGTCTGCATCAATTAAAATTACGCAATCGCCTTTAACATAGTCAAGCCCCGCAATCATAGCCGTTTCTTTACCATAATTTCTAGAAAGATTTAAATAGCAGATACGTTTATCTTTTTCTCTTAAACTTTTCATAATAGAGAATGTATTATCTTTACTACCATCATTTACAAGTAATATTTCAAAGTCATATTTGCAATTTTCATTCATAAGTTTTTCTAGTCTTTCATAAAGCATATTTAAAGTTTCTTCTTCATTATATGCTGGAACTAATATTGATACTAATTTTTTTCTGTTTTCCATAATATCCCTCCGATTATTTAATAATATAACATATAAAATAAAGGAAGTAAATAATAAAGTTCTAATATACTTATTTTTATCGATATATATTTTATATAATAAGTATAACAAACATCTAAATTTTTAATTAATTAAATTTTAGTATTTATCTCATTTTGAATTAAACGATATGTCCTACAAATATTACAATCCGTGCATATGTGTAATTTATTTTCAAAAATTAATTTTAGTGTACTTATAAATTCGTCATCTTCTTCAAATATTAAATGTAAATAAATTTCTTTAGGAAGAATATTAAGCAATGTATTTAAAGCACAGTCATTAGAAGAAAATGAAATATCAGATAGATATTTTGCATTAAAATTTTCATCTGAAATAGGAATAACATTCTTATTTTCATCAAGTAAAATAGAAGTTTTATTTGTATAAATAAGATGAATAACTTTATCTGAAGTTGGTTTTGAATTAATATAAAGCTTTAAAAGTTGAATAAATTCATTGTATTCTCTTTCTATTATAAATTTATTTACGCTAATATCTATTGCATAATCTAATGATTTAACATAAGATGAAATTCTAAAATTAACAAATCCCTGTAAGACCATAGTTTTATATTCATGTAGATAATTGTATAAGCATAGCCATAATGTATCTTTTCTAAAATAAAAATCATCACTATTATCTTCATGTAGCAAAACAAGACAATCTTCTTTTATTCTGGTTTTTTCATGAAAGTCAAAATAAAAATAATTATAGTTTATTAATCTATCTATTATTTTTTCTTCATAAAAGTTAAGAATACAATTTGTCAATATATTACATAAACGATGCTCGAAAATTGAAGTATAAGGGCCTGTATAATGAATAATTACATTTTTATAGTTTTTGAATTTTTTAGAGCAATAATATACATCATCTAAATTAAAGTTTCCGAAATTCGTAAATAAGATAATCAATGATATTGTTATTGTTTGTTTTTATACAAAATGACTTCATGCAAATTAGAGCTCCTTTCATACATATATGTATAGTATCTACTAAAAAATTATAGATATACTCATTTTATTCAAAAATTGCCTATTTGGTAGCTTGTATATCTTATATAAATCAAAAATTAAGATAAAAGAATAATTGATTTTATTAAAAAAATATAGTATTATAAGAAAAAATATTTTGGAAAGGAAAGATGAATTTGAAGATATTAGCAATTGGAGATATTGTTGGCGAAAACGGAGTAAAGAAATTAAAGGAGACTCTACCTAAAATAATGAAAGATGAGAAAATTAATTTCTGTATAGTAAATGGAGAAAATGCAGCAGGAGGAATGGGAATAACAACAAAAATATTTAATGATATGATTTCTTTAAATATAGATGCTATAACTATGGGAAATCATACATGGGGGAAAAAAGATATATTTACATTTATAGATAATCCAAAACTTTTACGTCCAGCAAACTATTCTAAGGGTGTAGTTGGAAAAGGATATGGAATTTATGAATGCAAGGGAAAGAAGATTGCTGTAATTAATTTAATAGGTAGAACCGATATGAATGTATTGTCTGAAAATCCATTTTTGGTAGTAGACGACATAATAAACAAAATAAAAGGAAGTGTTGATATTATTATAGTAGATTTTCATGCAGAGGCAACAGCAGAAAAAATAGCAATGGGATATTTTCTAGATGGCAAAGTAACAGCTATGTATGGAACACATACTCATGTACAAACAGCAGATGAAAAAATACTAAATAAAGGAACAGCATATATTACAGACATTGGTATGACTGGACCAAAAACTTCTGTAATTGGAATGGATGTTGACGCTTCTATAAAGAGATTTGTAACATCCCTACCTGAAAGATATAAATTAGCAGAGGGAGAATGTATGTTAAATGGATGCATTTTTGAAATAAATGATGAAACTTGTAAAGCAGAGAAAATAGTTAGAATAAACGTAAACTAAATAGCGAAAAATAGCGAAAAATGTGTTATGATTTTCCTGAAATTTCCAAAAAAGTACTAGACATTTATTAAAAATTATAGTATAAATATAATTGTCAAAAGAAAAATAAAAATAAAATTATAGGAGGCAAAAAATGGAAGTTTTAAAAATCTCATCAAAATCAAATCCAAATTCAGTAGCAGGAGCAATCGCTGGATTAGTAAAGGAATCAAATCAAGCAAGAATGCAAGCAATAGGAGCTGGTGCTTTAAATCAAGCTGTTAAAGCAGTAGCTATAGCTAGAGGCTTTGTAGCACCATCAGGTGTAGATTTAGTATGCATACCAGCATTTGCAGAAGTACAAGTAGAAGGAGAAGAAAGAACTGGTATGATGCTTATTGTGGAAGCAAGAAAATAATTAAATAAAAAATATATGGGGCATGTGTTAATAACCATGCCTTTTTTGTAGGTATTAAAATTATAAATAATTTAAAAATATATTATTTCAAATGAAAAAAGAGGTGGAAAATGAAGCAAAATATTGGAAAATATTTTTTTATCATAATTACTATTTTATTAGTTATATGTGCAGTATATCTGTTTTATAAAAATAATAGCAAGAAAGAAGATATAGATACATCAGAAGTGTCTAATAGTCCGACTGAATATATAGCAAATTTAAAGTTAGCAATATCAGGTTATGATACAATTAATCCATTAATAACAAAAAATAAGCAGGTTATAAAAATTAGTAAACTTATATTTGAACCTTTAATAGATATAGATGAAAATTATAAAATAAAAATGTGTTTAGCTAAAGAATGTGCTAAAATATCAGATACATGTTATTTAATAAAGTTAGATGAACAAATAAAGTGGCAAGATGGAATACAAATTTCTAGTAAAGATGTGAAATTTACAATAGAACAATTAAAAAATATAGAATCTATTTATTCTAGTCAAGTACAAGAAATACAAAACGTTGAAATTATAGATAACTCTACAATAAAATTAAATTTAAGTAAAGGCATAGACTTTTTTGAATATTACCTAAGTTTTCCAATTTTGCCAAACCACATATATGAAAATAAAAATTTTACAACAAACAGCATTATTCCGCTAGGAACAGGAATGTATAAAATAAAAACAATAGATTCAAAGTCTATTGTTCTAGAAAAAAATGAACTATGGAAAGAAAAAAATGAAAAAAATAGTAAAATAGAAACAATTCTAATATCACTATATAATAATATGGGAGATGTATATAGCAACTTTAAAATTGGTAATGTAGATATTATAAGTACAAGTGATAATGCATATCAAGAATATATAGGGAATATAGGCTATAATGTGAAAGAATATAAAGGAAGAGAGTATGACTTTATAAGTTTAAACTGTAAGAACAATATATTAAATGAAAAAGAAGTAAGAAAGGCAATCAGCTATGCAATTAATAAAACTAAAATAATTTCTAATATATTTGATAATAAATGTTATGTTGCCGAGTTTCCACTTGATTATGGTAATTATCTGTATACTAAAGATATGCCATCTAAAGAGTATAATATTGAACAAGCAAAAAAAATTTTAAAAGATGCAGGTTGGATATATCAAAATAATAAATGGCAAAAGAAAAATGAAAAAGGAAAAATAACTACTTTGTCATTTAATATAACTGTGCAGTCAGACAATGAAGTGAGAATTAAAGTTGCAGAAAATATAAAAGAACAGCTAGAAGAACTTGGAGTTGAAATCAATATAAAAAAAGTTGCAGATAGTGTGTATACTAAATGTTTACAAAACAAAGATTATGATATAATTCTAACTGGAATAAATAATGGATTTAGTCCTGATTTAGATTATTTTTATGGACAAGACAATTTAGCACAATATGAAAATGATGATGTTACTAGTCTGCTAAATGAAATAAAGAAAGTAACTGATAGTAACATACTTTTAACAAAATACACTAAATTAATTGAAATTATAGAATCGGATAGTCCATATATTGGACTATACAGAAACAAGGAAACAGTTATTTTAGATAAAAGTATCAGTGGTGAGATAAATCCAAATAATTACAATATATTTAATAGAGTTTGGACATGGTATATACAAAAATAAATCGTTAAATATGCTTATTTATATGAGTACATTCAAGAACTGAACTTATTACTTATTTTGTATATTCAAAATAAAAATGTTTTCATCCAAAAAATTAACTAATAATTAATAATAAGAAAAATTGAAATTAAGTATTGACAAATAAAATAAATAGTATATAATGTAAACACAAACAAGTGTTTTAAATAGGAGGAATTAATATGAGCACAGAAAATTTAGAAAGAAAAAAAGCATTAGAAGCAGCCTTAGGTCAAATAGAAAAGCAATTTGGTAAAGGTTCAGTAATGAAACTTGGAGAATATACTACGATGAATGTAGAAGCTATACCAACAGGAGCTTTAAGTTTAGATGTAGCTTTAGGAATAGGAGGAATTCCAAGAGGAAGAATAGTAGAAGTATTTGGTCCAGAATCTTCTGGAAAAACAACACTAACATTACATATGATAGCAGAAGCACAAAAAATGGGAGGAGAGGCAGCTTTTATAGATGCTGAGCATGCTCTAGACCCTGTTTATGCAAAGCACTTAGGAGTAGATATTGATAATTTAATAGTTTCACAACCAGATACAGGTGAGCAAGCACTTGAAATAGCAGAAGCCTTAGTAAGAAGCGGAGCTTTAGATATTATAGTAGTAGATTCAGTAGCAGCATTAGTACCAAAAGCAGAAATAGATGGAGATATGGGAGATTCTCATATTGGTCTTCAAGCAAGATTAATGTCACAAGCATTAAGAAAATTGGCAGGAGCAATAAATAAATCAAAATGCGTAATAGTATTTATTAACCAATTAAGAGAAAAGGTAGGAGTTATGTTTGGAAATCCAGAAACAACACCAGGAGGAAGAGCACTTAAATTCTATTCATCAGTAAGGTTAGATATTAGAAAAATAGAGAACCTAAAACAAGATGGTGAAGTAATAGGAAATAGAGCAAGAGTAAAAATAGTAAAAAATAAAGTAGCACCACCTTTTAGAGAAGCTGAGTTCGATATTATTTACGGTAAAGGAATATCAAAAGAAGGTAATTTAGTAGATTTAGCAGTAAGCCTAGACATAATTGAAAAAAGCGGTTCATGGTTCAGTTATAATGGTAGTAAAATTGGACAAGGTAGAGAAAATGTAAAAAAATATTTAATGGAAAATCCTGAAATTATGACTGAAGTAGAAAACAAAATTAGAGAAAACTTTTCTCAGGCATTTGAAAAAAGCCTAGGAGAAGAAACAAGTGAAGAAAATGCGGAAAAATAATAACATCGAAAAAATTAAAATATAGAGGTAATAATGTATACTATAGAAGAATTTGACAAACAAAAAACAAAGGTATTAAAATATGTTTTGTATAAAAAAAGAACAATATATGAGGTTAAACAAAAATTTAAAAGAGAGATTAATGAAGAATTATTAGATGAAATAATACAAAACCTTGAAGAAAATAATTATCTTAATGATGAAAAATATATTCGGAAGAGCTATATATGAATTTATGGCACTTAGAACATTATCTATAAAAGAAATAAAATATAAATTACAAGCAAAAGGAATAAGAAGCAATTTAATAGATAATTACATTCAAAATAATAAAGAAGAAATTGAAGAATATGAAGTAAACTGTGCAAGAAAAATTATAAATAAGAAACAAACAAATATGGAAGAAATAGAAATAAAAAACTTCTTAAGAAAAAAAGGTTATAGAGAAGAGAGCATAAATATAGCAGTGCAAGAAGAATAAAAAATTAGATATAAGAGAGGGGGACAATGTTAGTAAATAAAAACTAGCATAGAAAAGTAAAATGCAAAATGTATTAACATTAGAAACTAATAAATATGCAATAAAAATAGATAATTTTGAAGGACCTTTAGATTTGTTATGCCATTTAATCGATAAAAATAAAATGGATATATGTGATGTAAAAATAAGCGAAATTACAGACCAATATATTGAATATTTAAATCAAATGGAAAAATTAAATCTAGAAATAACAAGTGAATTCTTAATTATGGCCTCTACACTATTGTATCTAAAATCAAAAACACTATTGCCTGTGCAACAAGAGGAGGAAAAAGAATTAACAGAAGAAGAATTATTAAGAAGAATTATTGAATATAAGAAATATAAAGAAATAACAAAATTATTAAAAGAATACTATGAATGTTATTCCAAAAGAACATACAAATTACCAGATGTTGTTTCATTGCCAAAACAAGAATTAGATAAAGAATACAACAATGAACTTATTCCAAAGATATATGCAGATGTAGTGCGAAAAAATGAACAAAGAATAAATCAAAATGCAAAAAATATTGAAAAAATAGCTATTACAGATACATATACAGTTGGAAGCAAAGTGAAACAAATGTATAAAGCACTGATAAAAAATAAAAGATTTGTATTTAACAAATTATTTCCAAAGGGAAAATGCAATAAAAATGAAGTTGTAACAGCATTTTCAGGCTTGTTAGAGCTATCAAGGAGAAGCAAAGTAATTACAAATCAAGAGGAACTTTTTGGAGATATTACTGTAGAAAAAAAGAAAAAAGTAAAGCAATAGGTTTAAATGAGAAATAAATGGAAAAAATAATACTATAAATTCTATAAAAAAAGAAGGGAAGATATGGTATTATTTTTTGTTATAATAACAATAGCATTAGTCTGTATAATTGTAATATTTAATTCAAGTTTTAAACTTTCAATAAGTAAACTAAAGATAGATACAGAAAATGGTAATATAGATTATGAAATAAAATTTGGATTATATTTTATGAAAAAGATAAGAATAATCGGACTAAAGTTAAACAAAGATAAGCAAGAAAAAATTAAAAGAAAAATACAGAAACTTCAGAATTCTAAATTAATAAAAAAACTATCTAAAACGAGCATTAAAAAAATACCATTAAAATTAGAAAAAAAGCTGGAAAGAGAAATATTATCAAATAATATTAAACCATCGAAACTTGCAAAGATAATTTTTAGAAATCTAAAAATAGAAATATTAAAATTTAAAATGAATCTGCAAATTGGCTTAGAAGATGTGATTATCACCTCATCTTTAATTACAATAATATCAGTTATTGTACCAATAATACTAAGACTTACAAATAAATATATAAAAAATATTAATAATTATAGATATAAAATACTACCAATATATGGAAATAAGAATGTCTTAAAATTAGATTTAGACTGTATAATAAATTTAAAATTGGTACATATTATCAATATAATATATATCATTGTAAAAATGAAAAGGAGAAGTGATAAAAATGAACGAACATCCAATAGAAGGTCTTATGACTACTGCCATGAATAGCATAAGAGATATGGTAGATGTAAATACCATTATAGGCGAAGCAATAGAAGGACCAGGAAATATCATGATTATTCCAATATCAAAGGTAGGATTTGGATTCGCAGCAGGTGGAAGCGAATTTAATGGAGAAACACTAGATGAATATAAGAAAAAAGATAAAGAAGAACAAGTTCAATACCGCTTACCATTTGGAGGAGGAAGTGGAGCAGGAGTCAGCATTGCACCAGTTGCTTTTTTAGTAATTCAACAAGATAATGTAAAATTATTACCAGTAAGCCATAGTTCAGCAATAGACAAATTATTAGATTATGTTCCAGATTTAATAGAAAAAGTAAATAAAATGTTAAATAAAACAATGCAAGCCAAAATAGATCAGAAGAATAAAGAAATTAAACAAGAAGAAAAAGAAGCAAAAGAAATAGAAAATGAAAGAAAGGAATACTTAAATAAAATAAAAGAGGAAATAGGAGCAGAAAGAAAAAGCAAAAGGTCAACCAAGAAAAATAAAAATGCAGATAATTCTATAAAAGTGGAATTTGGTGAAGATATTCTAGAAGATTTAACAGAAGATGAGTGAACTAGAAAAGTTACATATAAATGATATAGTTTATATGTAACTTTTTAATGCAAAGACAACTGGGATATATTTTAAGATTATTAATAGCATATTTTACATATCATTGTGTTATATAACTCAGAAAATATAACCAAACTTTTATGATTCACCAAATTTTACTTTCGTAGTAGACAAAACCATCTTTTATATAAATCGAATAAAATATTTGAAAAGGTATCTTTAGCTACATCTTTGTCTGAAACTATATTTACAGTACTTACTACTTTACCATCCAAAATATAGGTTGCTTCACCAATTTTTTGTCCTTTTTTAATAGGTGCACATAAATTTTCGTCAATTGAAACTGTTTGAGAAACTTCTTTATCTTGCCCCTTTTTTAATAATGTTCCAGAATTATTCTCAAACACAGCATTTATCTGACTCTCTACACCTTTAGTAATAGATAGACTTTTTACAACATCATCTTTTTTAGCAAACTCTTTATATGTATAATTACTGAAACCATAATCCAATAATTTTTGTGCTTCTGCAAAACGGACTTTGGTAGATGGAGCTTTCATGATAACTGCAATTAAAGATAAACCATTTCTAGTAGCACTTGCAGAAAGATTATAAAGTGCAAGTGAAGTAGAGCCGGTTTTCAAACCAGTTGCTCCTTGATAATTTCTAATTAATTTATTTGTATTTACAAGTTGAGACTTACCATCTCGCAAGCTATCCATCCAAATGGTTGTATAATTTTTAATCGATGGATGTTTGGTTAATAACTCCCTAGACATTAATGCAATATCATAGCTAGATGTAACGTGTCCATCTTCATCAATACCATGGCAATTTTTAAAACAGGTATCATTCATTCCAAGTTCTTTAGCTCTAGTATTCATTTTTTCAACAAAAGCTTCTTGACTTCCGGCAAGAAATTCTGCCATTGCCACAGTACAATCGTTTGCAGAAACAACACACATTGCTTTTAACATTTCATTAACAGTTAATGTTTCGGTTTCATTTAACCATATTTGAGAACCACCCATGGAACGGGCATTTTCACTACATGGTACTTTGTCTTCTAATTTAATTTGCCCAGAATCAAGTGATTCCATAATAAGTAAAATACTCATTACTTTTGTGACACTTGCAGGACGTAAGCTTTCATGCATATTGTGTTCATACAGAATCTGACCGAGACTCTTGTTCAATTAAAATGGCACTTCCAGATTCTAATGATAACGAATTGTTTGAATCTTGCTCTGTGGTAGTACTTGAACTCGTTGGAACTGTAATATCGTAATCATTTGACCAAATATATACATTTTCAGAAGCAATAACACTTGGATAAATAACAAACATAAATATAATAGAAAAACATAATAGTTTAAACAAGCATTTTTTTAAGTGCATAAAAAAACCTCCTAAATAAAATTATTAAATTTTATTCTAGGAAGTTTAGAATTATTCTAAGAAATTTTTACAATCTTTACTGTAACAGAATTTCCATCAGTACTTGTATATAATTTTATTTGATTTTGTGAATTATTTTTAAACTTTAAATCTAGAGAAGGAAATGCAATTGTTGCATCTTTTCCTTTTTCAATATATGGAACCTTTTTATCATGTTCATGACGTTCTGTAACTTCTAGTCCTTCGGACTTTAAAACAGCATTATATAAAGTAGAACTAACTTGACAATTACCACCACCTAAACCTTTTGTTTTTTTTCCGTTAATAAGTATATCTGCTTCTTTGTATCCTGCTTCAACAGTTGTTTCACCTATGCTTTTTAAAAAGGAAAAAGTTGATCCGCCATCTATTGTTAACTCATTTAGCTTAGAGCAAGTAAGCCTTATATTATTTTGTCTATTTTCATCTTTATCTATAATGCGTGTTGAAAAACTAGCAAGTTCCGTTTCAACAGGCTTTTTTTCCATTTCTTTAGAAGACGTAATATTTTCATTACTAGACTTATTTACGTTACTGGTATTAACATTTTCATTATCACCAGAATTAGTGTTAGATGTATTGTTGTCTGCAATTTCTTTATTTGGATTAGAAACATTGAATTCTGCACTTGTTCTATTAATTTCAGTATTATTTTTATTTTCACTATTTTCAGTATTCTTATTGGCATTATTACATCCAGATAAGACAAATAAAAATGAAAATAATAAAATTAAAACTATTAAATATCTTTTTTTCATAATAACCTCTAAAAATAAATTTTAATAATATTTTTTCAAAAATAACATAAAATATACATATAAACTTAATTAATTATAAAGTTGTAACAAAAATTAATTATAGAGTTCTGATAAAAATCAAGTTGACAAAACAGAAAAAAATAGTATAATAAATATATGGTTGTTTAATAAGGAGAATTATTATGGTAGCTAAAGTATGGAAAAAAATAGTATTATTTGTTTTTATAATAGCTTGTTTGTTTAACATTGTAAATAAATTAGTAACAAAAGTACCACTTAAAGATGAACTCGAATCATCTGCAAAATATACATATGAGCATAGAAATGATAAATAAATAAAATTTTAAAAATAAAGTATTGAAATATAATAAAGAATATGTTAAAATGGTAAACGGTAGTTTTATTTTCAGTAAGGAGAGGTGAATGCAAAATGAGAGAAGAAATACATCCAAATTATGGAGAAACAACAATTACATGTGCATGTGGAAATGTAATAACAACAAATTCAACAAAAAAAGATATGAAAGTTGATATTTGTTCAAAATGTCATCCATTCTGGACAGGTAATTTAAAAAGAGAAACAACAGGTGGTAGAGCAGATAGATTTAAGAAAAAATACGGTATTGCATAGTAAAAAAGTTTTAATGGAATTTAGGTTAGGATATAATCTAAGTTCTTTTTTTATAATATTGACAATATTAACATAAAGTGTTAATATTTATTTATAGTACAGTTGTACTTAAAGAACATTGAAAATGAGATTTATATCTCGCCAATATTATTTGAAAAGGAGAATTCGTATGGCTACAACAATATTCAAAAATCCAAGTTTAAGGGGAACGCTGATTTTGACTTTGATGGAGGTTAGTTTGGAAGGTGATCAGATTATTGGAAGAAAATTTCAGGACTTTATCTTAAAAAAAGTAACAAAAGACATGTTGTCTAAAATACGTGATGAAGAAACACCATCATTTGTTCTGAAACAGGGTAAAAAATTGTATTGGTGTAAAATACCTAAAAATACAAACCTTGTCGGAAGTACAATGCTTGGACAACACCAATGTGCATCAACTTTTTGCACGTGTGAAAAAATGTCGGCAGCATCAGAGGAAGAAGGAGGTTGCAAAAAAGTTCGAAAATTTGGAAAAGGGATTGAAGATTTCGAGTTTATTGAAATAGGATATGAGACTTTCAATACTAATTGCGACGCATGTGTTGTAGGTGAATGCAACAATTACAAAGAAGAAAGAGATAGATAATATTGGAAAGACCAAAGCTAAAATTCACAAATGTGAAATAGGCTTTGGTTATTTTTTTGCATAAATAAATTTAAATCACTTGAAAAAAAGCCTATTTTATCATAAAATAGTATGGAAATTGGAGGAATAAAAGTGAATAAAATAGAAAAAATTAATAAATCTAACTATTTAGAAAAAGTAAATAAAATAAACGAAGGAAAAAATTTAAAATATTTTATATTAACAATGGGCTGTCAGCTAAACGAAAATGATTCAGAAAAAATATGTGGAATGATAGAAAAAATGGGCTATAATAAAACTAATACATTAGAAGAAGCAGACTTAGTAGTATTTAATACATGCTGTGTAAGAGAAAATGCTGAAGATAAGTTATTTGGCAAACTTGGAGAGGTAAAAAAAATAAAAGAAAAGAGAGGAACTATTATAGCAATTGGTGGTTGCATGATGCAGGAAAAACATATACAAGAAAAGCTAAGAAAAAGTTATCCGTTTTTTGATTTAATTTTTGGAACACATACCCTACATAAATTTCCAGAAGATTTATATAAAGTCATTTTAGAAGAAAAAAGAATAGAAGATATTTTAGATATAGATGGTGAAGTAATTGAGGGATTACCAATAAAAAGAAACGATAATATAAAGGCATCTGTGACAATAATGAATGGTTGCAACAACTTTTGTACATATTGTATTGTACCTTATGTTAGAGGAAGAGAAAGAAGTAGAGATCCAGAAGATATTATTAACGAAGTAAAACAATTAAGTGAAGAGGGCTACAAAGAAATAACATTATTAGGACAGAATGTTAATTCATATAAAGGAAACGGAAATCTAGGAATCTACAAATTTTCAGAACTTTTAAGAGAAATAAATAAAATAGAGAAGATTGAAAGAATACGTTTTGTTTCTCCACATCCGAAAGATTTTACAGATGATGTAATAGATGCAATTAGAGACTGTCAAAAAGTATGCAAGATTATTCATTTGCCACTACAATCTGGAAGTAGTAGAGTATTAAAAACAATGAATAGAAAATACACAAAAGAACAATATTTAAATTTAGTAGAAAAAATGAAAGCGAAAATTCCAGATGTTGAATTTTCAACAGATATTATAGTAGGTTTTCCAGGAGAAACACAAGCAGATTTTGAAGATACTTTAGATGTTGTAAAAAAGGTCTGCTTTGAACAGGTATTTATGTTTATATACTCAAGAAGAGTTGGAACACCAGCGGATAAAATGGAAAATCAAGTTCCAGAAGAAATAAAACATGAAAGATTTAATAGACTAAAAGCACTAGTAGAAAGTCAAATAGAATTAAACAATAAAAAATACATTGGAACACAGCAAAATGTTTTAGTTGAAGGAAAGAGTAAGACAAATAGCAATATTTTAACAGGAAGAACTGATACAAATAAAGTTGTAAATTTTGAAGGAGAAGAAACTTTAATTGGAAACATTGTGAAAATGAATATAATATCAGAACATATGTGGTACTTAAAAGGGGAAATATGCAAATAGCAAGATGTGAGGAGGAATGAAGATGGCAGAATTTTCGCCAATGATGCAGCATTATTTAGATACAAAAAATAAATATAAAGATAGTATTTTATTTTATCGTTTAGGAGACTTTTATGAAATGTTTTTTGATGATGCAATAACAGTCTCAAGAGAACTTGAATTAACTTTAACAGGCAAAGATTGTGGACAAGAAGAAAGGGCACCAATGTGTGGAATTCCATATCATGCAGCAGACAATTATATTGCAAAATTAATTGGAAAAGGTTACAAAGTGGCAATTTGTGAGCAATTAGAAGATCCTAAACAAGCAAAGGGAATAGTAAAAAGAGATGTAATAAGAGTTGTAACGCCTGGAACTGTTATGGAATCAAATTTGCTAGAAGAAAAGAAAAACAACTACATAATGTCAATATTTAAAACAGGAATTTTCTTTGGAATTGCAATTTGTGATATATCAACAGGAGATTTTTATGCATCAGAAATTAAAGATACTAACAATTTTCCAAAACTATTAGATGAAATTTCTAGATTTGCACCTGCAGAAATAATTGCAAATGACATGATGACTTCTTCTTTGCAAGAGATAGCAAAAATAAAAGAAAGATTTGATTTATATATTTCAAAACAGAATGAATCGAATTTTATAGAAGAGTTTGATAATTTAGAGTTAAATTATGACTTTATAAATGAAAAAAATGAAAAAATAAAAAACTTAAAAGAAAAAGCAGTAATGGTTTGTGCTATAAATGGACTTCTTAGGTATTTAAACGATACTCAAAAAACGAAACTTGATCATATTCATAGAATTAAAGTTTATGAAACAACTAAATATATGGCACTTGATGTAAATGCAAGAAGAAATTTAGAATTGATAGAAAAAATGCGAGATAAAACTAAAAAAGGAACTCTTCTTTGGGTGCTAGATAAAACATCAACTTCAATGGGAGGAAGATTACTTAGAAGATGGATAAATGACCCGTTGATAGATTCAAGTGAAATTAATAAAAGGCTAGAAGCGGTTAAAGAGCTAAAAGAAAATATTATACTAAAAGGTGAAATTATAGAGAATTTAAAAAAGGTATATGATATAGAAAGATTAGCAGCCAAGATTTCATATGGAAGTGCGAATGGAAGAGATCTAATATCACTTAAAAACTCTGCAAAACAGTTACCAGAAATCAAGAAAATCTTATCAAATGTAAACTCAACATATTTAACTGGATTATATGAGGAGTTAGATACTTTACAAGATATTTATGAATTAATAGAGAAATCTATTGTAGATGAACCACCAATTACAATAAAAGAAGGAGAATTAATAAAATTAGGCTATAATGAAGAAATAGACAAATTAAAAAAAGCAACAACAGAAGGAAAAACGTGGATTATCAATTTAGAATCAGAAGAAAAAGAAAAAACAGGAATAAAAGGTTTAAAAGTTGGATTTAATAAGGTGTTTGGGTATTTTATTGAAGTTACTAAATCAAATTTATCTCAAGTGCCAGACAGATATATAAGAAAACAAACACTTACAAACTGTGAAAGATATGTTACTGAAGAACTCAAAAACCTTGAAAATCAGATCTTAGGAGCAGAAGAAAAAGTAGTAACATTAGAATATAATACTTTTGTTGAAATTAGAGGAAAAATTGAAGAGCAAATCCATAGAATTCAAAAATCAGCCAATATAATTGCAACTTTAGATGTAATATGTTCTCTAGCAACAGTTGCAGAAGAACAAAATTATGTTATGCCAATTGTAGATAATGGTGGAGAAATAGATATAAAAGATGGAAGACATCCAGTAATTGAAAAAATGTTGCAAGCTGGAAGCTTTGTTCAAAATGATACGTATTTAGATACACAAAATAATAGACTTGCAATAATAACAGGTCCTAATATGGCTGGAAAATCAACTTACATGAGACAGGTTGCTTTAATTACATTAATGGCTCAAATTGGAAGTTTTGTACCAGCAAGTTCTGCTAAAATTGGGGTTGTAGATAAAATCTTTACTAGAGTAGGTGCTTCAGATGACCTAAGTATGGGACAAAGTACTTTTATGGTAGAAATGATGGAAGTTGCTACAATTTTAAGAGAGGCAACAAAAAATAGTCTTGTTATATTAGATGAAATAGGAAGAGGAACTTCAACATATGATGGACTTTCTATTGCTTGGGCAGTAGCAGAATATATATCTGATAAAGAAAAATGTGGAGCAAAAACTTTATTTGCAACACACTATCATGAACTAACAGAACTTGAAAGTAAATTAGAAGGAGTGAAAAACTATTCTATTGCTGTAAAAGAAAAAGGCGAAGATATAATTTTCTTAAGGAAAATTGTAGAAGGTGGTACAGACGAAAGCTATGGTGTGCATGTTGCAAAACTTGCTGGGGTTCCACAAAATGTTACAAAAAGGGCAAATGAAATATTAAAAAGTTTAGAAAGAAAAAATTTAATAAATCAAAAAGTAAAAGAAAAGGAAGATAAAAAAGCGGTAAACGGACAATTTGATTTATTTAATTATAAACTTGCAGAAATAGCACAAGAAATTGACAAAATAAACATAAATGAATTAACACCAATAGATGCATTAAATACATTAATGAGAATAAAAGAAAAAATGGAATAAAAAAATAAAGGGGCAGGTTAAATAAAAAATATTTAACCTGCTTAATATTAAGTACTTGAAAAAACGCGTTTTTATAAATCTAATTTTCATTATATAAATTATTTTCATATAAATCTTCAATATAAACGTTTTTCTCTTCATTTGTATCAATGAACCCAACTGTAGCAATATTATCTTTAACATCTTGAATCCAGACAGGACGATCATTGTAATATACATCATGTAATTCTTTATTTTTTAATATTTCAGAAACCCTGTTACTATTCATAAAAATACCCTCCTTAGTTTTAATCATTAGAAAAAGTATATACATAAATTTTAAAAATATTCATAATGTTATGTTATATAAAATAAATTAAAATAATTACTCTAGTTTATGGCTTAAAAATATAACTTTAAATTTCTTGACGAAAGAATATATAAGTTATAAAATAGAAATAATGTAAAAAAATGCAAGGAGGAAAAATATGCAAATTATATATGAAGATGAAGTAATTGATGTGAAAAAAGGAACAAGAGTAGATGAATTACTACAAAAAGAAATTGTTTTAAATAAAAACAATACAATTGCTTGTAGATTTAATAATGAGGTAAAACCATTAAATTATGAAATAGAAACAGATGGAAAAATTGAACTAATTGACATGAAAAATAAAGACGGAATGAAGATTTATAGAAAGGGACTTATATATATAGTAAGTATGGCTTTTAAAGAGGTATATCCTGAAGCTTTACTTACTGTTAACTTTCAACTATCAAACTCAATTTTATGTGAGGTACAAAACATTAAAATAACAGATGAAGTCATAAAGAAAGTTAATAAAAAGGTAAAAGAAATTATAGAAAAAGATATTCCTATAAAAAAAGTAAAAATGACAAGAGAAGAAGCAAAAAGTTTTTATGAAAAAAATGATACTCTAAAAGGAAAATTACAACTAGATGCAGAATCAAAAAAAGAAATTGTATTATATTATTGTGAAGATTATTATAATTATTTTTATGGAGTAATGCCAATTTCTACTGGATTTATTCATATGTATGAATTAATTAAATATGGAAACAGATTTTTAATTCGCTATCCAAGTAGTAGCGATCCAAATAAATTACCAGAGTTTAAAGAAACAAAAAAATTACTTGCAACTTTAGATGAGTATGAAGATATTCATAAAGTACTAAATGTTCATACATTAAATAAATTAAATAGGATTATAGATGACAAGAAGATTATAGATTATATTTTATTAGATGAAGCTTTACATGAGAAGAAAATGGCTCAAATAGCTGATAGTATTGTAAAAAAACCAAAAGTAAAAATGGTATTAATTGCTGGTCCATCATCATCTGGAAAAACGACCTTTGCTAAAAGATTAGGAATGCAGTTAAGACTAAATGGACTAAAACCTGTAACTATTTCGGTGGATAATTATTTTGTAGAAAGGCAAAATAATCCAAAAGATGAATTTGGAAATTATGATTTTGAATGTATAGAAGCAATTGATATTAAATTATTTAATGACCATTTGTTAAGACTTTTAAGAGGAGAAGAAATAAAAGTTCCTACATTTGATTTTGAACATGGAACTAAAATCTATAAAGGAAATACAATGAAATTAAATGAAGACGAGATTTTAGTAATTGAAGGAATTCATTGTTTAAATGATAATCTTACTATGCTTATTCCAAAAGAACAAAAATACAAAGTATATATAAGTGCTCTTACAGTATTAAATATGGATAACTATAATAGAATTTCTACGACAGATACAAGACTGATTAGAAGAATAGTAAGAGATAATCAATTTAGAAGTTATAGTGCACTTCATACATTAAAAATGTGGGATTCTGTAAATAGAGGAGAGGAAAAAAATATATTTCCATATCAAGAAGAAGCAGATAGTATGTTTAACTCATCTTTAATATATGAACTTTCAGTACTAAAAGATTATGCTATTCCACTATTAGAAGAAATAGATTCTTCACATCCAGAGTACTCAGAAGCTAAAAGATTAATTGGAATGTTAAAATACTTTAAACCAATTCCAGGGGAATATGTACCACGAAATTCATTACTTAGAGAATTTATTGGTGGAAGTTTATTTGAAGAAGATTAAGAAAAAATAAAATAATATTTGATGAAAATTAAGAAATAAAAATTAAAACGAGAGGATTTTAATGTAAATATGAAAAGTAAATTTACTGAAATTGATGAAGAATTCATTTGTGAAAATTGTGGTAAAAAAGTAGGAAAGTTAGGGTATTCATGTAGAAATCATTGCCCATACTGCCTACACTCTAAGCACTTAGATATTAATCCAGGAGATAGAGAAGAAAATTGCCATGGAATATTAGAGCCGATTGGCTTAGAAGTTGACTCTAAAAAAGGGTATGTTATTATTTTTAAATGCAAAAAGTGTGGAAAAATCAGAAAAAATAAAGCAGCAAAAGATGATAATATGGATTTATTAATTAAATTAAGTGCTAAACATTAATTTTAGATTTTATCATTAAATAAAAAATTACAAAATAGAGACATCAGTTTTGAAATACTGATATCTCTATTTTTATATAAACATTAATTTAGACTTCTCTATGCCAATTACCATTTGTAAAATTAGAACCTTCTAATTTGCATCCACTTTTAATCGATTTAACAATTTCGTTAATTTGAGAAACAGTTTCATTTAAAAAATCTAATCTAAAATTACATAGTGAAGTTTTTGGAGGATTAATCGAAAGTATTCTACTATTATAAATAGTTTGAATACCATCTATACTATCAGGAACAACTTCAAATTTATATCCTAATCTATCTAATAAATAAAATTTATTATTACTGCTACATGGATGAGAACATTCTTTTAGGCATTTATTACTTTTACCTAGAAGACAGTAATTCATATTCATAACTGGAATATTACCATATACGATAAGTTCTGTTTGATAACTTTTTGTAAAGTTATTAAAATCACTTTCATTTAGTTCGGGAGATAACGTTATAGTGCTAATTCCTAGGTTTATTAATTCATTTGTAGTTATATCATTAAACACATTTAGGGTATAGTTTGCAATAAAGTCGTATTGAGTGATATATTTATTTAACATTTCTAAATTCCCCAGATTAGATATAACAAAACCTTTAACTTTATAGGTATTAAGAATTTTTTCTATATTTAAATTTAGCAATTTTTTATAATTATCACGCATAATGGTTGGTAAGTAAATATACAATTCAAATGATTTAGAAATATTTATTAAAATTTCCTTATAATTTGAATTCAAAAAAAACTTTAAAGGAATGTAGACTCTATCTATATTTTGTAATAATGAATAATTATTACCTATGTTTAGGTTGTTTAGTAATATTGAATATTTATTAGTGAAGTTATCATTTTTTGTTTGAATAACAGATAAATTGTTTAAATTTACTTCCTTTCTGCAATACTTTGAAATGATAATATTTTCAAGTTTTGCCAATGCATCTCTTCTGAGTTTATTAATATCAGAAATATGAGGAATATATAAATTATCATCTAGATGTATTGCAATATTTTTAAACTCATAAGGAGTGTTATTTGTTTTCATAATCTGACTTTTTATTCTATCTTCTGTAATAGGAGTATTTAGAGCCTTTTGAGGTATTATATCAGTTGTAATATCAAAATTTATATCATTATAAAAACTGTCTTCAAAGTTAATACAAGAAATGTGCATTTTCACTGGCTTATTTAGGTGTATTTGGATATCACATTTTAGTGGTATTTTTTTATTTTCTATATTTAGATATGATGTTTGAGCGAAAGTATCTTGTTCTTTACTAGACATTTTAAAAACCTTTAGACCATTTTTAAATTTCCCCTTCATTCTTCCCAAAGTAACCTTTTCATTTGCTCTTGCAGAAAACAATGTTTTTTTATTACTTATAATTTCAGATATTGTATATGTACCATTTTCGGATTCTATACTAATTGTATCACCAATAGCTATTTCCTCTTGTAAATTTAGAGTAATATGACCTTTGTTTAAATTAAAATCAGAAATTGTTCCCAAAAATAGTCCCATATTATTTGGTTTAGAAGGATATATTAAAGAACGATTTCCACTACTCTTTAAGTGACCTAAAGAAAATCCGCCTCTGTTAAATACTTGAAGCAAGTCTTTTTTATCCTTTTCTGAAACTAAAAACTGACAATTACTTTCTACGATATCTATATATTTTCTGTAAATTCTAGTTACAGTTGCAACATATTTTGGAGGTTTCATTCTACCTTCAATTTTAAAGCAAGTAACACCAGCTTTTATTAACCTTGGCAAAAGTTCTAATGAACATAAATCCTTTGTACTAAGCAAATAGCCAGTATCTAATTTTGTTTCAATTTTATTGTTACTTTTAATTAATGTATATGGAAGTCTACAAGTTTGAGCACATCTTCCACGGTTCCCAGAACGTCCACCAATAAAACTAGAAGCAAGGCATTCGCCAGAGTAAGATATACACAATGCACCATGTACAAATACTTCAATTTCTACATTTGAATTATTACAAATGTATTCAATTTCATCTATAGAAAGTTCTCGAGACAAAACAACTCTCTTAAAACCTATCTTCTCTAATTCAAGAACCCCATCTAAATTATGAGCAGTCATTTGAGTGCTTGCATGAATTGGCAAGTCTGGTATATTTTTAATTAAAAATCTAGCAAGACCTAAATCTTGAACAATAATTGCGTCTATACCACATTCATAAGCATATTTAGCAAGTTTTACTGCATCTTCAAATTCATCATTTTTAATTAGTATATTTAGTGTTAAATTTGTTTTTACATTTCTTAATTTACAATATTGTATTGCATTTTTTAATTGTTCATTATCAAAATTACCAGCAGATGCACGTGCACTAAATAAAGTTGAACCAAAATAAACACTATTTGCTCCATTTTGTACAGCAGCTTTTAAACATTCAAAATCACCTGCAGGTGATAATAATTCTGGTTTTCTCATATAAAATTTAGTATAACTTATATTATACTTTCCTCCTTACATACGTTTTTATATATTGTAACACAAAAAAATAAATTTGCATATTATATCGTATAAAATAAAAAAGGAGGGAAAAGTATGCCAGAAGAAGGAAGAAATTGCGGATGTGGTTGTAACAACAATAATAATGGTGGATTTTTAAATGGAATATTTGGTGGTTGTTGCGGAGACAATACAGAAATACTATTTTTTATAATAATATTTTTACTACTCTTTACAAACTTCGGATGTGGATGTCAAAGAGGTTGCTAGTAATGTTTAATCTAATAAAAACATAAAAACTTTATTTCTCATAGAAGACAATAAATAAAATTACAAATTTTCATTAGATATATTACTTAAAATTAAAAGCACATCATATTACTATAATTAAATAGTAAAAAAGGAACGTAAGAATTCAAGCGTTTCTTTTTTTTCGATTTTAATTGACGAAAAAAAACAAGAATGATATACTTGTATCGTAAAAATAATAGCAAAAGAGGAGGATAAAAATGTTTAATAAAAATGTTTTTATGAAAGGGCTAGAAAAATCAAGAAAAATGATAGTATTTATTATTGTTTTTACTTTAATAATATATTTAATTTTAGGTAGTTTAAGTACAAAATATGTTTTTGCAGGTCAGGAAAGACAAAATATATCTGCAAGATTAAACAATTATCCAAGATATACAGAATTAATTAATAAATTAAGACAAGCTCATCCAAATTGGAATTTTGTAATTTTGTATACAGGACTAGATTGGAACCAAGTAATAAAAAATGAAACATTAGCTTGGCATGGAAGAAATCTAGTACCATCTAACAAAACAGGAGATTGGATTTGCTCTACATGTAATGATAAGAAATATGATAATGGAACATGGAGATGTGCATCAGAAGCGGCGGTATCATATTACATGGACCCAAGAAATTTTTTAAATGATGATGATATTTTTCAATTTGAAGAATCAGTATTCAATTCATCTATACATAATACAAACGGAATTATGAAAATGACAAATGGAACATTTTTAGCAGGACAAGAAAATGCAGAAGCAATGTTACAAGCATGTCAAAATGTAAACATAAACCCATATCAAGTAGTTTCAAGATTACTTCAAGAACAAGGAAGAAATGGTTCAACAATGAGTAGAGGAAACCAAGGATACTATAATGTATTTAATGTTGGCGCTACAGGAAATTCTTCTTCTCAAATTATTGCAAATGCAACACAATATGCAAAAAATAAAGGATGGAACACATTAGCAAAATCAATTATAGGTGGAATAGATTTTTTAAAGTCACAATATATTGGTAAAGGACAAAATACACTTTATCTTCAAAAATTTGATATAGATGATAGTGATGGAAGTTTATATTATCATCAGTATATGCAAAACTTATCAGCGGCATATACAGAATCAATGAATGTAAAAAATATATACAGAAATATAGGAGTTTTCAACAACAGTATAAGTTTTGTAATTCCAGTTTATGAGAATATGCCACAAGATAAATGTCCAGTACCTGGAACACAAGGAATTGTCACACAGAACGTTAAAGTAACAGGAACCGAAGTTAACATTCGTGAATATAAAAGTACAGATTCTAATATTATAGCTACATTAGGAACAAATACAACTTTATTAAGAATAGAGAAGGCTAATGTAGAAGAAAATGGATATTACTGGGACAAAGTAGTATTATCAGATGGAAGAAAGGGATATGTTGCGAGTAAATATATTGAACAAATTGAAGATATTACAAATTGCAATGAAAACGTTGTTGCCAATACATCTGTTAATTTAAGAAATGGTCCTGGAACCAATAATACATCTATTATTACCACACTTACAAAAGGACAAATAGTAACAAGAATAGAAAAAGGACAATATGATGGATTAGATGGATATGATTGGAATAGAGTAAAACTAGCAGATGGAAGACAAGGATATTTAGCAAGTTGTTTCTTGGATGATATAGGAGGAGATTCTAATAATACTGGAAACAATGAAACAATAAAAGTAATAACAAGTGCCGGATTATATGTAAGGGAAAATCCAGGAACAGATGCAAATGTTTTAACACTACTAAATTACGGCGATACAGCAAATAGAATAGAACAAAATGTATCAAATGCAAATGGACTTATATGGGATAAAATAGTTACAAATAGTGGTGTAGAAGGATATATAGCAAGAGGAAATAGTCAAGGAAGTTTTATAGAGGTTGTAGACAATAAAAGTGATGAATATGGTATCTTGGGTGATGTAGATAGAGATGGTGAAATCACACCAAACGATTATGCACTAATAAAAGAGTATATTATGGAAAATGTTCAATTAAATGATGAAGAAAAAAAATATGCAGATTATGATAGAGATGGTGAAATTACACCAAATGATTATGCATTAATAAAAGACTATATTATGAGTTTATAAGGAGAAAGTAAAAAATGAATTATAAGAAAAAAATAATTTTTAGTATTGTATTAATAATAATATTTTGCATGGTATCTGGGGTTACAATAGCAGCACCACTTGCAATTTCTAGTTCAAAAACATCGGTATCTGTTGGAGAAAGCTTTACAGTTACTATTTCGTCCGATTATATTGGAAGAGTTGATATTTCAACCAGTAGTGGGATAACTTTATCAAAAAACAAAGTTTGGGTTGATAAAAATTCTGAATCAATTACGGCTACTGCAAAAAATGCTGGAACATATACAATTACTGCAATACCATTGAACTCAAAGTTATCAAATGGGAAAAAAAATGAACTGGTTGAAGGAAAGTCTGTAACAATTAGAGTAAATGATAAATCAACAAATACAAATCAAGGTGATAGCAGTAATAAAAATAATACTCAGACAGAACCAAGTTTTACAAAAACAAATCAAACGGTATATGCAACTGGAGATGTAAATGTAAGAAGCAGTTATAGTACTTCAAGTTCTTCAGTTGGCTCACTAAAAAAAGGAGACTCAGTTACAAGAATTGGAGTGGGAAGTAATGGATGGAGTAAAGTAACATTTAATGGAAAAACGGCGTATATTAATTCAAATTATTTAACAACAACGAAACCAAAAGAAGAAAAATCAACCAATAAAGCTCTTAAAAGTTTGGCAGTTGAACCAGCCGGACTAGATCCAGAGTTTAACAAAGACACAACCAATTATACTCTAACTGTAGAACAAGATGTAACTTCTTTGAAAATAAATGCAGAAGCAGAAGATGAAAAGGCAAAGGTTTCTATTTCTGGAAACGAAAATTTACAAGAAGGAGATAATACAGTAAAGATAGTAGTTACAGCGGAAGATGGAACTGCAAGAACATATACAATTATTGTTACAAAACAGAAAAAGACAGCATTAAAGTTGCAAAAGTTAGAAATAAATGGTATAAAATTAAATGAAACATTTAACCCAGATACTTACAAATATACTGCCACTTTAAATGGAACTTCTAATTTAACTAAGCTTGATGTTAAAGCAGTAGCAAACCAGGAAGATGCTATTATTGAGATTATTGGAAATGATAATTTGGTTATAGGCGAAAATGTAATTACTGTAATAGTTAAATCAAAGGATGATAAAGAAAATGTAACATATCAGATTTTGGTTAATAAATTAGAAAATACTTCAATGACTGGAACAAATAAAAAAACACAAAAAGGAAATATATTGCTCTTTACTGGAATAGGAATGCTTATATTTGCGATTTTAATTATTATATTTATGATTGTTAAAAGAAGAAAAAAATCTGATAACGAAGATGCAGATATAGGATTTAATTATAGTGATGATATTTCAGATGATCTATATGGAATTAAAAGCCAAGATGATAATACAAAGCAAGAGATAAAAGAAAGTGAAGAAAAAATAGTAGAGGAGAATTCTTCAAATGAGATAAAAAGTACCAAGCTATATGATGTAGAAAAAGAAGTGGATTTTTCAGATGAAGATAAAAAAGCTAGAAGAAAAGGAAAACATTCAAAATAGTATTTATTAAATAATAATTTTAATATTTCTGGAATGATTAAGTAATTTGTATTTAATCATTCCAGAGAATAAATTAAATATATCTTGATAATAATAAATAAAAATTACAAAAATGCTATTGTAGCTCAGTTGGTAGAGCACCAGATTCGTAACCTGGGGGTCGGGAGTTCGATTCTCCCCAGTAGCTCCAAAAAGTACTTGTAAACTGATAAAAATATATTATCAATATTAGGAGAATATAAATGGATGGTAAATTAAGAAATATGACATCAATATATTTAAGCGATAATAACAATAATTTGCTATTACTATATAGAATAGGATCAAAAGCAATAAAAGATTCATATATAGGAACTGCGGGAGGACACTTCGAAAATGAGGAACTTAATAATGCAAGAGCATGTATATTAAGGGAACTAAATGAAGAAACAAATTTATCAGTAGATGATATAGTAGATTTAAAATTGAGATATGTGACACTACGACATAAAAAAGATGAAATAAGGCAAAATTATTATTTTTTTGCTAAATTAGTAAATAAAAATAAAGTAATAACAAGTAATGAGGGAAATTTAAAATGGTTTAAATTTGATGAGATATTAAAATTAGATATGCCACATACAGCAGAATATATGATTAGGCATTACATAGATGAAGGAAGATTTAATGAAAAGTTATATGGCGGTATTGCAGTAAAAGATGGTGTGTCATTTATCGAATTGGAGAACTTTGAATAAACTGACAAAGTGAGCAGATTTATTGTATATGACAGTCAAGAAACTAAATAGTGGGCGGACAATAATTGATTTATTGTCTACTCACTATTTCTATATTAAATTATAAATAAAAATATAATTAATTATCACTTATTTTTATCTCCATTTTTTCCTCCTTTAAAATAATTATAACAAAATTACAATAGTGTCAATGGGGACAGGTCTATTTGATATTTATAAAAAAATTTAAACAAGCTACACATTTTAAAAAAAGTATGCTATACTAAAAGCGTTAAAAAAGTTTATGGAGGAAAAGTATGGGATTTTTTAGTAAATTAAAAGAGGGTCTTAGTAAGACAAAGGAATCTTTTAACGAAAAGATAAATAATGTATTTAGTAATTTTAGAAAAGTAGATGAAGAATTATTAGAAGAGCTTGAAGAGGCACTTATCATGTCAGATGTTGGAGTAGAAACCTCTACAAGAATTATTGAAGCTTTAAGAAAAAGAATTAAATTAGAAAAAATTGAAGAAGAAGAAAAAGTAAAAGAAGCTTTGAAAGAAGAAATAAAGAAAATTTTAGATGAGCCAGATTGTATAATGCATTTAGATACAAAGCCTTCTGTAATTCTAGTTGTGGGTGTAAATGGTGTCCGGAAAGACAACATCGATTGGAAAAATTGCAAATGTATTAAAAAAACAAGGAAAAAAGGTAGTTATTGCAGCAGCAGATACATTCCGTGCAGCAGCAGTTGAACAATTAGAAATTTGGGCAGATAGAGCAGGATGCATTATAGTAAAAAAACAAGAAGGTGCAGATCCAGCTTCAGTTGTATTTGATGCAATAAAACAAACAAAGCAGGAAAATGCAGATGTTTTGATTTGTGATACTGCAGGGAGATTACATAATAAGAAATATTTGATGGATGAATTGATAAAAATAAAAAAAGTAATAGATAAGGAACTTCCAGATTCTTCAAAAGAGGTTTTAATGGTTTTAGATGCGACGACAGGTCAAAATGCAATTATGCAAGTTAGAGCCTTTAAAGAAGCGGTGAACATTAATGGTTTGGTTTTAACTAAGCTAGATGGAACTGCAAAAGGTGGAGCTGTAATTGGAATAGTTTCTGAAAATAATATTCCTATAAAATATATAGGAGTAGGGGAACAAATAGATGATATGGAAGAATTTAAAAGTGCAGACTTTGTAAATGCAATTATTTAAAAGAAAGGTTTGTGATAAAAATGGAACAAAATGATATAAGAAAAGACATTCGGAGACAATAAAAAAATACCAAAAAAAACAAATAAAAGAAGAAATACAATCGTATTAATTTCTGGAATAATTACATTAATAGTAGCTTATGTAATGTTCCGCGGTTCATATTTGGAGACTTTAGAAATTGGGGAAAATTATATTAATCTATTTTGGCAAAATGTTAAATATTTATCTTTAACATTGGCTATTAATTTTAGCATTGTATATTTTATGATTTATCTTACAAATAGAAAGATAAAAAATAATCTAATTCCATTTTTTAAAGAAGAAAAAAAGGAAATGGTTAAATTACCAAACAAGTCAATTGCATTTATATTTGCAATAATAATTAGTGCGTTTACTTCAAAAATGATTTTAAATAAGGCACTTTTGTGCTTTAATAGTACGCTATTTGGTAGTTATGATCCAATATTGGGGTACGATATAGGTTATTTTATGTTTCAAAAGCCATTTATCGAACTTATTATTTGGTATTTACTAATAGCTGTAATTGCACTTACTGTATATTCAGCCCTTTATTATATAATTACATTTAATGTGCTTTTTGATGGTATTGATAGAAAAACAATAAAAAGTAGCAATATTATAAAGCAGTTAACTACTAATATTATGCTTGCAGCACTGTTAATTGCAGGTTTAGTGTATATGAATACGCAAAACGTAGGATTACAGAACTTTATATCAATAAAAGAAGATACATCAAATTATTATCTTGTTGGTGCAGGACTTACAGAAGCAACTATAAAATTATGGGGATATAGAATTTTAGCTATTGTAATAATAATATCAGTTTTCTTAGCAATAAAGGCATTTAAGAACGGAAAAACTAAAAAAACTCTAATATCAATTATAATTGTACCTTCATATTTACTTGCATTTCTTATAGTTATGATTGGATTTAATATTATTTTTGTAAATTCAAGTGAGCTTGATAAAGAAAAAAAATATATTCAATATAACATTGATTATACCAGAAATGCTTATGGAATTAATGCAGAAGAAATATATACAGACAATGGTGGTACTATAACTAAAGATAAGATAGAAAACAATTCTGATCTTCTTGCAAATCTTGCAATTATAAATAAGGATATTGTGTTAAAGGATTTACAAGCATCACAAACAAGTAAAGGATATTATGTGTATCATAATACACAAGTTGCAAAATACAAAGTAAATGGTAAAGATAAGCTTGTATATGTATCACCAAGAGAGATCGCTAGTAGTAATGGAACATATAATAATAAAACATATGAATATACACATGGATATGGTGCAATTATTACGTCTGCCTCATCAGCAGATACAAATGGCAATTTAGAGCATATACAAAAAAGTTTTCAGAAAACAAATGAAGCGGTAAAAATAACTGAGCCAAGAATTTATTTCGGACTAGAAACTAATGATACAGTGGTAACAAATAGTAATAATAAAAAAGAATTCGATTATCCAATATTAGATGCAAATGTAATAGAAAACAAAGAAAATGTTTATGATGGACAGGCAGGTTTACAATTAAATCTTATAGATAGATTGATTTTATCAATAAAAGAAGGAGATATAAAATTAGCACTTTCTAGTAGTGTTACAAAAAATAGCAAGATATTAACAAATAGAAACATCATAGAGCGTGCTAAAAAAATAATGCCATATTTAACATATGATGAAAATCCTTATTTGGTTGTTAATTCTGAAGGAAAGATGATTTGGGTTTTAGATGCATATACTACATCAAATGAATATCCGTATTCACAAAGAACAACTATTAATGCTAATTCAGTTAATAAAAAGGAAATTAATTATATTAGAAATTCTGTAAAAGTATTAATCGACAGTTATGATGGAACTATTAAATTCTATATTACGGATAAAAATGACCCTATTATAATTGCATATAAGAAAATTTACAATAATTTATTTACTGAAGAAGAGATACCAGAAGATATAAGTAGTCATTTTATATATCCAGAATATTTGTATAATATCCAAGCACAAATGCTTACAAGATATCATAACATTAAGCCAGATGTATTGTATCGTAGCGATGATATTTGGGATACAGCAAATTATAATACAGGGAAAGTATTAACAAAAAAAGGAACGAAATTACAAGCGTATTATACAATGGTAAAAACGGTAGATAATGAAGTTCCAGATTTAGGATTAGTTATTCCATACACACCATACGGAAAACAAAATATTAATTCTTACCTAGTGGGAACATGTGATGAAAAAGGAACTTCAAAATTAACACTATATAAATTCTCAGCAGATAGTAATATATTAGGACCAATGCAATTGGATACACAAATAGAGCAAGATGAAACTATTTCAAAACAGATAGGAGCATTAAATGTTAATGGAACAAAAATAACAAAAAATATGATTGTAGTTCCAATTAATGATACTTTACTTTATGTGGAGGCGATTTATCAACAATCATTAAATGAAGGAGATACAGCGTTGCCAACATTAAAGAAAATTGTAGTGGCATCTGGAAACAAACTTGCGATTGGGGATAACTTAAAAGACGCCTTAAGCAATTTAGTATCACAATATGCAGTAGATATTGAAGTAGAAAATACTGATAATATAGAAGATTTAATAAGTGCAATTATAAAAGCAAATAAAAACCTTGAAACTTCTACAAATTCAAGTGATTGGGAAATGATGGGAAAAGATGTAAAAAAATTGCAAGAATTAATTGACAAATTAGAAGTTGTAAAAAAAGAAGAACAAGAAAAAAAGAATGAAATAATAAAAGATAATAATACACAAAAAAATACTGAGAATAATAATACAATAAATCATTAAAACGGAACCTACCCTTTTCCTTGATTTTTGACTTTTGATTGTATATAATATTTTAAAAATTAATTTTAGGAGGGCAAAATGAATTTAGCAAATAAATTAACTCTATTTAGAATAATACTCGTACCTATAATGGTTATCATTCCTTTTCTTAATATAGATGCTACATTTTTAGGAATTCCAGTAACATGGATAATTATAGACATAATTTTTATTATTGCATCTATTACAGATAAATTGGATGGACATATTGCACGTTCAAAAAACCAAATAACAACATTTGGAAAATTTCTAGATCCAATTGCAGATAAGATTTTAGTTATTTCAGCTATGATTATGTTAGTTGAAGATGGTAGATTACCAGCATGGATTCCTATTATTGTTTTATTTAGAGAATTTATTGTATCAGGATATAGATTAGTTGCTGTACAAAATGAAGGAAAAGTTATTGCAGCATCAATATGGGGAAAATTGAAAACTGTAACACAAATGTTGGCGCTTATAGTTGCATTAATAGATACAAATGCATTTGGTGCAATTTTTACAAAAAGTTTAAGTACATATGAATTCATTATAAACTTATTTGTTACAATTATGATGAGTATATCTGTAGTTGCAACAATTGCTTCTGGTATTGACTATGTAAAAGATGGAAAAGAATTACTTAAAGATAAATAAATGTTGAAAGGTGAAATAAAAAATGGATATTGAGCAAGCAAAACAAGAAATTACAACTTTAAGAGAAAAATTAGAATATTACGCAAAAAAATATTATGATGACGATAAACCTGAAATTTCAGATTATGAATATGACATGATGATGAATCAATTAAAAAAATTAGAAAAACAGTTTCCAGAATTAATAACAAAAGATTCATTAACTCAAAAAGTTGGGGGACATGTAAAAGAAGGATTTGCTCAGATTACACATGAAGTTCCTCTTCAAAGTCTTCAAGATGTTTTCTCTTTTGAGGAACTTATAGAATTTGACTTAAGAGTAAAGAAACAATTGGAAGTGCAAGATGTTAATTATGTGGTAGAAACCAAAATAGATGGATTATCTGTAGCTTTAGAATATGTAAATGGTGAATTTATAAGAGGTGCAACAAGAGGCAATGGACTTATTGGAGAAGATGTTACAGACAATCTAAAAACAATAAAAAATATTCCAAGAAAATTAAAAGATAATATTACAATTACTGTACGTGGTGAGGTTTTTATTGGAACAGCTGAGTTTGAAAAGTTAAATCAAGAACGTGAGGTACTTCGGAGAGAGTTTATTTGCGAATGCAAGAAATGCGGCGGCTGGGTCACTTAGACAATTGGACTCAAATATTACCAAAAAAAGACCATTAGATATTTTTATTTTTAATGTTCAAAAACTTGAAAATAATAAGTTTAATTCTCATTACGAACAATTGGAATACCTAGAAAAGTTGGGATTTAATGTAAATCCTGTTAGAGTTTTTTGTAAAAATATTGATGAAGCAATTAAGGCTATTAAAAAAATAGGCGAAGATAGAGAAAAATTAAAGTTTGGAATTGATGGAGCAGTTATTAAAGTAGATAATTTGAAAAATAGAGAAAAGCTAGGAACTACATATAAAGTTCCTCGTTGGGCAATTGCATATAAATATCCTCCAGAACAGAAAGAAACAATTTTAAAAGATATTATTTGTCAAGTTGGAAGAACTGGAGCAATAACTCCCATGGCAATTTTAGAACCTGTTAAAGTTGCTGGCTCAACTATTTCAAAAACAACACTTCATAATGAAGATTTTATTAAAGAAAAAGATTTAAAAATCGGAGATACTGTTGTTATACAAAAAGCAGGAGATGTTATTCCAGAAGTTGTTGAAGTAAAAAAAGAAAAAAGAACAGGTCATGAAAGAGAATTTAAAATGCCAGATACTTGTCCTGTCTGTGGTGGACCAGCAATAAGAGAAGAAGGAGAAGCTATAAAACGTTGTATTGGAATTGAGTGTAGTGCAAAAGCTCTAAGAAATATAGTTCATTTTGCCTCAAAAGAAGGTATGGAAATTGATGGACTAGGATATAGCATAATAGAGCAGATGTTACAAAAAGGTTTAATTCACAATATTGCAGATTTATATACATTAAAAACTCAGGATATAGCATCTTTGAAAAAAAATGGTAAAAAATTTGCAAATAACTTAATGGAATCAATAGAAAAGAGTAAAACAAGGGATTTGTTTAAATTAATAACTGCTTTAGGAATACGTCATGTAGGAGTAAAAGGAGCAAAGAGTTTAGCAAAAGTATATAAAGATTTAGATAATTTGATGAATGCAAGCATAGATGAATTAGCAAGTCAAAATGATGTGGGCGAAGTAACAGCTAAGAGTATATATGAATTCTTTAGACAAGAGCAAACTATTGATTTAATAAATAAATTGAAACAGGCTAATGTAAATACAAAAACAATTCAAGAAGATGAGGGAGATAGTCGCTTCGAAGGAAAAACTTTTGTATTAACAGGTTCTTTAGAAAAGTATACAAGAGAACAAGCACAAGATATAATTGAAAAATTTGGTGGTAAAACTTCAAGTTCTGTTTCTAAAAAAACTACTTACGTTTTAGCTGGAAGAGATGCTGGAAGCAAATTAATAAAAGCTCAAAATCTGGGAGTTCAAGTTATTTCTGAAGATGAATTTGAAAAAATGATAAATAAAGATGATTAATTCTTTAAATAAAGAAAGGAGATGTATGATTGTTTAAAGTATAAAACTTATCATACAAAAACAAAAAATGGATTCAGAATTTACATTTAAACAAATGGAGAAAAATTTAGATGATGGATATCAAATTTATTTCACATATGTTAGAAATAGATACTTAATATTTAAAACAAGTGAAAACTGCTATACACAAAAATTGCTAACAGAGGATCCAAAGAATCCTCAACCAAGACATGCAGTTATTACACATAGAAGGGTAAAAGAAATGTTTCCTTTTATGACTGATGTTGAATATAAAATTAGTAACAATGAAGTTAATTTTTAAACAAAAAGAGGTTGAATTTATATATGGATGTAATAGAGCAAGTAAAACAAAATAATTCTAATAAACAAATAGTTTTAGATGCAGTTAAGCAAAAAGGAGTTGCATTAGAATGGGCTAGTCGGAGATTTACAAGATGATAAAGAAGTAGTATTAGAAGCTGTTAAACAAGATGGGTGTGCACTTGAATTTGCAAGTGATAGGCTAAAAGATGATAAAGATATTTTATTGCAGGCAGTAGATAAATTAGGATGGGTTGCATGTTATGCAAGTGATAGATTAAAAGATGACAAAGAAGTTATATTAAAGGCAGTAAAAAATGATGGACAAATTTTGTATTATGCAAGCCAAAAGCTAAGAGCAGATAAAGAAGTAGTATTAGAAGCAGTTAAAAATAAAGCTATTATATTAAAATATGCAAGCAAGGAGCTTAGAAATGATAAAGATGTTGCAATTCAAAGCTTGATGCAAAATAAAAAATCTTTAAGCTACATCAGTGATGAATTAAAAAAAGATGAAGATATATTAAAAATATTAAATCCAGAAGAATGAAAATATTATGAATTAAAATAATATTTACACAGGAAAACTTTATATTTAAAACTATATTTATAAAGTATTCCTGTGTTTTTTACGTGAAAAATTTAAAAATTATAGTCCATTAGGATTTACATATAATGTTTTTTGATGAGTATAGATTACCATACCAGGTTTAGCACCATGTGGCTTTTTTACGTATTTAACAAATGTATAATCAACTGGAACGTTTGATGAAAGCTTAGCTTTTGAATAATAAGCTGCAAGTCCGAGCACATTTTTCTATTATTTCTGGGCTTGGAAATTTACTATCAATTTTTAAGATAACATGGCTTCCGTGGATATCTTTTGTATGAAACCATAAATCTGTTTTTTTAGCAAGCTTTGTGGTTAAATAATCATTTTGTTTATTATTTTTTCCTATATAGACTTGAAAATGATTTATGGTAGTACTAATAGGTTCTCCAATACTTATATATTTTTTTGAGGATACAGACTTTTTAATTTTTGTCTTAGAATTTTGTTTAATATTATCAAAAAGTTCACTATCAGAAATTTCACTATAAATTTCATTAATATCGTTAACATCTTTGGCTGTATCTAATTCGTAAATAATGCTTTCAATATAATTCAGTTCTTCTTTTGCTTCAGATTTTTGAATTGTAACAATTGCAAGTGCGTTTTTTAGCTTTCTATATTTTTTAAAATAATTTTTAGCATTATCAGAAGGAGAAAACCTCTTATCTAAAGGGATTTCAATTAATTCATTGTTATTATAATAATTTGGAAGACTAATTTTTTCCAAATTCTCGTTTCCCGTTCTATATAAATTTGCTGTTAACAATTCTCCATAAAGCTTATAAATATCCATATTATCGCATTCGGTAAGCTTTCTATTAATATTTATTAATTTTTGATTAACCTTTTTTAAAGTATACAGCACAAGTTTAGATAAATTTTTTCGATACTCTGAAAAAATAAAATCATTTTCTTTTGAAAAATAGAAGTCATCAATAAACTCATTAATCTGTAATTCAGAAGTATTAGGGCATGTTTCATTTTGCAAAGTTAAACAATAATCATTCTGAAACTTAGTGGGAATTACATTTGAAGTACCAAGATTATTTAAAATATTACTAATATATGAATGAAGCTTTGTACAATTTGATTTATTTATAGATAAATCAATTCCCAAGTACTGAATTGCTTTTTCAACAAATAATTTACTAATACCGTTAAATTTTAAACAAATAGCATCTTGAATAGATTCTTTGCCAGAAGATTCTAAAATTTCATAAAATTTTTCAGCATTTTGTATAGTATAAAAATCAAATTTATTACATGGAAGCATTTCATATTCATATGCAGGCATAATATTTCTATAAGAATTTGAGCTAATATCTAAATGTCTTAAACTATCTATTATTCTATTATTTTCATTTACTAAAATTATATTACTGTGTTTACCCATAAGTTCTATAATTAATTTTTTATGTGTTAAATCGTTTAATTCATTATAACCTTCAAGTTCCATAAAAATAATTCGTTCTAACCCAAGACTTTCTATTTTAACAATTTTAGAACCTATTAAATGTTTTCTAAGTAACATACAAAAACTATATGCACTAAATGGGTTAGGCTTTGTATGTGTGCTTAAATTTACTCTATATGAAGCAGGATTTATCACTAAATCAAGAAAATATCCTGTGCCGTTTTGAATATATACCTAATATAACTTCATTTTTATTAGGTTCAAAAACCTTATTAATTCTACCATTTAAAATTGATTTATTTAATTCAGAGACAACACCTTTAGTTACTATTCCATCAAATGACATAAAATTTCAGCTCTCCTTTCAAAAATATAATAATTATATAATATGAAAA
>ERZ780218.190-NODE-190-length-66894-cov-127.218525_pt1 | contig 66894 bp, 48 predicted proteins | sample MGYA00510975_ERZ780218 | MGnify/ENA primary metagenome ERZ780218 (study PRJEB29588, sample SAMEA2152063) | human gut metagenome | biome: human gut; feature: human-associated habitat; material: faeces | place: Denmark | collected 2008/2010 ... | reverse complement strand
AATGAGCTAATAAACAATGAGCTAATAAACAATGAGCTAATAAACAATGAGCTAATAAACAATGAGCTAATAAACAATGTGCTAATAAACAATGTGCTAATAAACAATGTAGCAATAAACAATGAAATAATACGCTAATTCATTATTACATTAGCACATTGGCACATTATTTATTAGCACATTATTAATTAGCACATTATTACATTGTCACATTGTTTATTTTCCAAGTACTTTTCCAATCCTTCCCGGCGGAGTTTACAGGCGGGACAATGTCCGCATCCGTCTCCAGGGATTCCATTATAACACGTCAGGGTCTCGTGGCGTACCAGGTCGAGCACTCCCAGTTCGTCTGCCAAAGCCCAGGTCTCTGCCTTGTCTATCCACATCAGTGGGGTATGGATGACGAACTGCTCGTCCATGGCAAGGTTAAGCGTGACGTTGAGCGATTTGATAAATGAATCGCGGCAATCGGGATAACCGCTGAAGTCGGTTTGCGATACACCTGTCACCAGGTGGCTGATGCCCCGTTCGCGTGCATATACGGCGGCAATGCTCAAGAAAAACAGGTTGCGCCCCGGTACGAAAGTGTTCGGGTAGTTGCCTTCGGGCTTTTCTTCGTCCATCGGAATGGAAAGGTCGGTAAGCGAGTTTTTACCCAAATGCCCGATAAACGATACGTCCATCACATCGAAATGTACTTCTGCCTTACGGGCGATTTCGCGTGCCAAGTCCACTTCCTTTACATGTTTCTGCCCGTAAAGGAAAGTCAGTGCATATACTTCCTTGAAATGTTTTTTTGCCCAAAACAAGCAAGTGGTGGAGTCTTGTCCGCCACTGAATACGACTAATGCTTTGTTTTTATCCATTGTTTTTGTTATCTTAGGTACTAGGTGACTAGGTTCTAGTTTTTTAATACCAAATACTAAGACTATTTAAAACCTAGTACCTAGTTATCTAGTCACCTGGTCCCTGATTTATAGTTCGTTAATTTTAAGAATATTGTAAGATATGTTCTCGTCGTAGGTGTCCGTTCCGTCAATGTGCTTGATGTAACGTACGACACGGACAGTAACGGGGAGTACAATGATTTCGTACATCGTCTTCAGCGCTACTTGCACCAGCATCATTTTGCCCAGCTCGGGAAGCGGCATCAGTCCGCCGAATGCTAAGGGGAAGAAGATAAGCGAATCGGCACTTTCGCCATATACCGTAGAGAGGATGGCACGCGCCGAGAAATGTTTTCCTTGTGAAGACAGCTTCATACGGCTCATCACGTAGGCATTGATAAACGAGCCTGCCAGAAAAGCCAGCAAGCTTGCCGCGGCAATGCGGGGAGCCATGCCAAATACAAAATTGAATCCCGCTTCACCTTCCCAAAACGGGGCAGCGGGCAATGCTACGGCAAGCTGGCCCAAGGCAACGGTCATGAAATTCATAAGGAATCCCATCCAGATGATGAGACGAGCCTTACGGAAGCCCCACACTTCGGCTATGCAATCATTGATAATGTATGAGACGGGAAAAACAATCAGCCCGGCAGTAACCGCTATCGGTCCCAACTGCACGACTTTGGTTTCTAATAGATTTGCCGCTACGAGGCATACACAAAACACGATGCCCAAAACCATAAAAGGCACCGATACGAGATTTTCTTTTTTCATCGCTCCTGTTTTTTACGTGGTTGTCCTAGAATACACGGAAGATGTTTCGGCAAAGAAACATCCTCATCTTTTTATCGGGCGCAAAGTTACGGATAATTTGTCGGATTAGCAAGAAAACCCTATATTTGTACACTTTCTATAGGCAAGATTATGGCAAAGAACAATCTTTTGACGGAAGAACTGAACTATATCGGAGGAAGCAAGACCCCGACGCACCTGCACTTGTGTACGTATGGACCAGCCGGAGCGGAAAACCATGACGGTGACACCATAGAAGACATATTGCCTTATTTCAAGGCGGGCTCCATGCACTGGATTCAGATACATGGGCTGAAGGATACGGAAGAAATACAGAAGGTATGCCGGCATTTCGGCATTGGGTTCCTTACCGAGCAGGATATTCTCAATTCGCTTCATCTCACCAAAATTGAAGCACACGAAGACTATAATGTCGTAATCCTGAAACTGCTTTCCGCTACAGGTGAGGACGAATATCTTCCCCAACAGCTTTGCCTGGTGCAAGGCGAAGATTACCTGCTCACTTTTACGGAAAACGATACCGATTTTTTCGATGAAATCTATACGGCGATAGAAAATGACGTGTTGAAAATCCGTACCCGCTCGTCAGACTTTCTGCTGAGCGTGATTCTGAATAGTGTGATGACCAGTTTCATGTCCATCATTTCGGATATGGAAGACAAGCTGGAAGACTTGGAAGAGCGCTTGCTCACGCCCGGTGTGATGGACCCAACAATCGGCGACCTGCACGTGTTCCGGCGTAATTATCGCCTGATAAAGAAATGCATCTTCCCGCTGAAAGAACAAATCGCCAAACTTCTTCATCCTGAAGATACCCGGTTGCTGCATAAGGCGAGCCGCCCGTTCTTCAACGATGTAAACGACCACCTGCAATTTGTCCTGCAAACATTGGAAGGATGCCGTGACCTGCTCGGTGCGCTGGTCGATATGATTCTTTCCAGCAACGACCGGCACATGAACAACATCATGCGCCAGCTCACCGTGGTGTCTACCATCTTTATTCCGCTGACTTTTCTCGCCGGCATCTGGGGGATGAACTTCCGCGTCATGCCCGAACTGGACTGGAAATACGGATACCTCTATGCTTGGGGACTGATGTTGCTCATCGCCATCGGTGTATGCGTGTACTTTAAGCGGAAGAAATGGTATTAAAAGCCGGAGAGATTGCGATTTGCCTCAACGGCACTTTTTATATAAAAATGGGAACGAAAGAAAAATGAGAAAAAAAGAACTTTACGACCGGGTAATCGCTTATTTCGAGCAGGCGATGCCCGTGGCAGAAACCGAATTGCATTACGAAGACCCTTTCCAGTTGCTTGTAGCCGTTATCTTAAGCGCACAATGCACCGACAAGCGGGTCAATATGATTACTCCGGCATTGTTCCGTGATTTTCCTACGGCAGAAGCTATGGCTGCCACCACTTCCGATGTGGTTTACGAATATATCCGGAGCGTGAGCTATCCCAACAACAAGGCGAAGCATCTGGTAGGAATGGCACAGATGCTGGTGCGTGATTATGGAGGGCAGGTGCCCGATACGCTGGAAGAACTGGTGAAGCTTCCCGGAGTAGGACGGAAGACAGCGAATGTCATCCAAAGCGTGGTGTTCCATAAAGCCGCCATGGCGGTCGATACCCACGTGTTCCGTGTGAGCCACCGCATCGGGCTGGTGCCCGGCACCTGCACTACTCCGCTTGCTACCGAAAAGCATCTTACCCGTTATATTCCTGAAGCCTTGATACCCAAGGCACACCATTGGCTTATCCTGCACGGACGGTACGTGTGTACGGCACGCAATCCGAAATGCGACAAATGCGGATTGAACGGCATCTGCCAGGCATCGCTGAAAGCAAAGATTTGATTGAAATATTCACTACAGAGCTTTTGAGTATGGATTTGTGCATTTCCTGCATGTTCCACACCATCTACATTTGATGGCATATACAAGAGTAAGACGGTAAGGAACATTTGTTTTTGCATATAGGTCATATCTTCGTTTCAGCAGGCATACTTTTACGTTCTTGATATCAAAACCGTACGGTTTTGAATTGGAAACCGTACGTTCTCGATATGGAAACCGTACGGTTTTCATATGGAAACCATAAATGGAAGCCGTCTGAAACGATCATGTAATCCAAATGTGGAAACAACTGTTCCGGGGAGAAATCAGAAACTCACCACAGAGGGTACAGGGGAAAATCTATTTTTCTCAATTTACGAAGTACGATTCCATATCAAAATAGTAAATTGCCCAATCGTAAATTAAAAACCCCTGCGTCCTCTGTGGTGAACAGATCATACGTATTTCGTGTTCCGCATATCACCTGTTTCGGCAAATGCCAGATGCATCTGGAAGGCGTTACGGAGCGACATCGGGGTATGACAATGCCCTTCTGAAAGTTTCAGGTAATCCCAAAGCAGTTCTTTATAGTCGGGATGCGCGCAATTCTCGATGATGAGACGTGCCCGTTGAAGCGGTGATTTTCCTCTCAAGTCTGCTACTCCCTGTTCGGTTACAAGGATGCGTACATCATGTTCGGTACTGTCTACGTGCGATACTTGAGGTACGATGGACGAGATAAGACCGCCTTTCGCCGTAGAAGGGGTGGTAAAGATAGACAGGTAGGCATTACGTGCAAAGTCGCCCGAGCCTCCGATGCCGTTCATCATCTTGCTTCCCGACACATGAGTGCTGTTTACATTGCCGAAGATGTCAGCTTCAAGTGCTGTATTGACCGCAATGATACCTAACCGGCGGATGACTTCAGGGTGGTTGGTGATTTCTTGCGGACGGAGCAGGACGCGGTCTTTCATTTCACCGATGTGCTCGTAAAGCAGGTCCAACTTATCGTCCGAGAGTGTAAGCGAGCTGCCTGCCACAAAACGGATGCGCTCTTCCAGCATCAGGTCGATAACGGAGTTCTGTATCACTTCGGTATACATCGAAAAGGCAGGCAAGTGCGGGTCGCCGCCCAAAGCTCCCAATACGGCATTGGCAATGTTTCCTACGCCCGATTGCAAGGGAAGAAATTCTTTGGGAATCGCTCCCTGACGATATTCCTTTACCAAAAAGTCTGCTACGTTTTGTCCGATTTGGCGTGTGGTTTCATTCAGAGGAGTGAAGGCGGCTATCTGGTCACGCTCGTTTGTCAACACCACTCCAGCCACTTTCTTGGGGTCTACTTTCACGCTGATGCTTCCGGTACGGTCGTTTACCTTATAAATAGGAATTTCACGGCGGTAAGGCGGATTGTCGAGCACAAAGATGTCGTGCATTCCCGTCAATTTGCCCGCATGAGCTTCGTTCAATTCGATAATGATTTTGTCTGCCACACATGTCAGGGTGGGCGAAATGCCTACCGAGGTGCTCAGAATGAGGTCGCCTTCAGGGGTAATGCCGGAAGCTTCGATGATAGCCACATCGATTTTCCCCAAGAATCCGTAGCGCACGTCTTGTCCGATTTGCGAAAGGTGAAGATCGAAATATTGCACCTCGCCGCTATTGATGGCATTCCGCATTTCCTTGTTCGACTGGAAAGGAGTGCGGAAAGCAACGGCATGTGCTTCGGTCAGGGCACTGTCCACCTGATTTCCTGTTGCCCCTCCGGTAATAAGTCCTATTTTAAACGTTTTTCCTTCATTGTGTAATGTTTCTGCATGCTTTGCCAATGCAGCGGGGACTGCTTTCGGTGTACCTACTGACGAGAATCCTCCGATGCCGACCGTCTGTCCGTCGATGATAAGCGCTGCAGCTTCTTCTGCTGATAAAATTGGATATTTCATGGATACTGTTATTTATTAGTGCCACAAAAATAGATGTTTTCTGATTAAATAGCAAAAGTTTTGTTTATGTATATGACAAAATATTGAATAAGTTGCTTGTGTATGTAATATAATGATATTTTTATGCATTGTTCTCTGTGGAGGTGAATGTTGTCTTATAAACGTTTTTTTGTGGATAATTGAAAAAAAACTGCCGATTTCTTTTGTAGGTTCAAAGAAAGCCGTATCTTTGCATCGCTTTTCAGAAAAAGCCATAAGCCGAAATAACTCAGTTGGTAGAGTAACTCATTCGTAATGAGTAAGTCGCGGGTTCGAGTCCCGCTTTCGGCTCGAAGATTCACATTGTGGGTCTTTTTTTATGCCCGAACTTTTATAATTAAAAAGAGAATGTATAAGTTTTATTTTTACATAAAAAATTAGCATATGTACATGAATACCTGAACTTACCGATTCGGTAATTCAGGTATTTTTTTTATCTTAACGGCGACTAAACGAAAACGAGCAATATGGAACCACTTAAACACGAATGCGGAGTAGCGATGATACGGTTGCTTAAACCGTTGGAATATTATCAAGAGAAATACGGAACATGGATGTATGGGCTCAACAAGTTGTATCTGTTGATGGAAAAGCAGCACAACCGCGGGCAGGAAGGTGCCGGACTGGCCTGTGTAAAGCTTCAGGCAAATCCGGGAGAGGAATACATGTTCCGTGAAAGAGGGTTAGGGTCGGGAGCGATTACCGAAATATTCGGAACGGTGCACGGTTATTTCAAAGAGCTTACTCCCGAACAGATGGCAGATGCGGAATATGCCAAGCAATGCCTGCCTTTTGCCGGCGAGCTTTATATGGGGCATCTGCGTTACTCTACCACAGGCAAAAGTGGCATTTCGTATGTGCATCCCTTTTTGCGGCGCAATAATTGGCGGGCAAAGAACCTTGCCTTGTGCGGCAATTTCAACTTGACGAATGTCGATGAGATATTTGCCGACATTACAGCCGCGGGTCAGCATCCGCGCAAGTATGCCGATACGTATATCATGCTGGAACAGGTGGGGCACCGGCTCGACCGCGAAGTGGAACGCCTTTATAATGAATGTAAGGCGGAAGGGCTGGAAGGAATGGACATTACGCATACAATTGAAGACCGTATTGACATTACCAATGTGTTGAAGACTTCTACTCCGAAGTGGGATGGAGGATATGTGATATGCGGGCTGACGGGAAGCGGTGAAGCGTTTGCCGTGCGTGACCCGTGGGGCATCCGTCCGGGATTCTGGTATATGGACGATGAGATTATGGTACTTGCATCCGAGCGGCCGGTCATTCAGACGGTACTGAATGTGCCTGCAGACAGCATCAACGAACTTTTGCCCGGGCAGGCTATCTGGGTGAACAAGAAGGGGCAGATGCGTCTGGAGCAAATCAATGAGCCGAAGAAGAAGAAGGCTTGTTCGTTCGAACGCATTTACTTCAGCCGGGGAAGCGATATGGATATCTACCGCGAACGGAAACTCTTGGGGCAGAAACTGGTGGATCCGATTCTGAAAGTAATCGATTACGATGTGGTGCATACCGTATTTTCTTTTATTCCGAATACGGCGGAGGTGGCATTCTATGGCATGTTGGAAGGCTTCGACAATTACCTGAACCAGCTCAAGGTGCAGCGCATCGAGGCATTGGGGCATAAGCCCAGCCATACGGAACTGGAACAAATCCTGTCGCAACGCATCCGGAGCGAAAAGGTAGCTATCAAGGATATCAAGTTGCGTACATTTATCGCCGAAGGCAATACGCGGAACGATCTTGCCGCCCATGTATATGATGTAACGTATGGAAGTCTGGTCCCCTATGCCGATAACCTGGTGATAATCGACGATAGCATCGTGCGGGGAACTACGTTGAAGCAGAGCATTATTAGTATTCTTGACCGTTTGCATCCGAAAAAGATTGTTATTGTGTCATCTTCGCCCCAAGTGCGTTATCCCGACTATTACGGCATTGATATGGCAAGTATGGAGCAGTTCATTGCTTTCCGTGCCGCTATTGCCTTGTTGGAGGACAGGGGGATGCGTCGCGTCATCGAAGATGCATACCGTAAGTCGAAAGAGCAAGTGGGCTTGCCTAAAGAAGACATGGTGAATTATGTGAAAGAAATCTATGCGCCATTTACCGATGAGGAAATCTCACGCAAGATGGTGGAACTTCTTACCCCTGTGGGCACACAGGCAAAAGTAGAAATCGTTTACCAGACGCTCGATGGCTTGCACGAGGCTTGTCCCGACCATGAAGGAGACTGGTACTTCAGCGGTGACTATCCTACTCCAGGGGGCGTGAAACTGGTCAACAAGGCATTTATTGATTACATTGAACAAATATACCAATTTTAACTCCTATATATAATAAGGTATGAGAAGATTTTTCTTGGCTTCGGTTGCAGCTTTGGCTCTTGCCGGAGGACATGCGCAAAATATGCAGAAAGGCGATTACGGGTATCTGTATTGCCACATGAGCGGACGCGGGGAATGGACGGCATACGCCTTGAGCCGCGACGGACTGAACTATCACGACCTGTTGGACGGAGGTCCCGTGTATGATGTGCAGAAGCTTTCGCCTATTGAGGGAGGCGCGCGCGATGCTTTTATCTGCCGCACTTCGGACGGGAAAGGTTATCTGATGGTTACTACTGACATGTGTGTCGGAAAGAGCAAGCAATGGTTTAACTATGGCATCAACCTGCTCCGTAGCGATGATTTGATTCATTGGACTTCTACTACCTTCGACTTCCGCAAGGGACCGGATATTTTCTGCGATCCCGATTCACCGGATGTGTATAAGGATTATGCCGGCATCAAGCGGGTATGGGCACCTCAAATCTTTTGGGACCCTGCTTATGTATGGCCCGACGGAACCAAAGGAGGATACATGATTTATTATTCCTTGCTCAATCCTGCCGAGGACCAATACGACCGGGTATTTTATTCGTACGCCGATGCTTCGTTCACCCGATTGACCAAGCCTCGTGTGCTGGTCGACTGGGGATATGCTACCATTGATGCTGACATCAACTATGTGCCTGCCGACGGGCTTTACCACATGCTTATCAAGAAAGAGGGAGGCACACCGGGCATCTTTGCCGCTACATCTGGCAAACTGACCGGACCTTATAAGATAAAGGATGAAAACGATTATGTGAAGTTCGAGGGCAACAAGAAGTGCGAAGGCTGCTCGGCATTCCAGCTGGTGGGCGATTCTACGTGGCGTGTAGCCTACATCGAGTATTCGTCCAATCCCAAGCGGTACCGTATCTGCCAGGCTGATGAATACCTTCAGAATTTCCATTCGCCCGTTACCCTTGAAGGTGTAGCCCATCCTCAGCATGGTTCGTTTATGCGGCTTACGAAAGAGGAATACGAACGCCTTCAGAAATGGTCGGATGAACAAATGAAAAAGTGATATGGAAGAGAAAAACAAATCGAAATTTGATGCAGGGTATGGTTTGGCAGTAGGGCTGATGCTGGGAGTGGCAATCGGTGTTTGCCTTGATAACATAGCCTTATGGATGCCCTTAGGCTTACTCGTTGGCATTACTATTGATTGCGGTTTGAAAGGAAAGAAAGATAATAAAAAGCAATGAGTGAACAAAAGGACAAAAATTATCTTTGGCTTGTATTTATAGCTTTAGGTATGGGTATTGCGATAATAGCGGATAATTTGCTGATAGGCCTTTGTTTAGTTGCTATAGGAATTTATCTTTATACTAAGAATAAGAAAAAACACAAAACAATAAAGACGAATTAGATTAGAATGAGAAACGTGACGTTAATCCTTGACGACGGGAGCCGGTTTCACGGCAAGTCGTTCGGTTATGAGAAGCCGGTAGCGGGTGAAGTGGTGTTTAATACGGCGATGACCGGATATCCGGAAAGCCTGACAGACCCTTCGTATGCAGGTCAGCTGATGACGTTGACTTATCCGCTGGTAGGAAACTACGGGGTGCCTCCGTTCACATTCGAGGCGAACGGTTTGCCTACTTTTATGGAGAGTGAAAAAATACATGCTGAGGCGATTATCGTGAGTGATTATAGCGAGCGGTATAGCCACTGGAATGCTGTGGAGAGCTTGGCGGACTGGTTGAAGCGTGAGCAGATTCCCGGTATCACAGGCATTGACACACGCGAACTTACGAAGGTGTTGCGTGAGCACGGTGTGATGATGGGAAAGATTGTGTTCGATGATGAACCGGACAACGTTCCCGAAGCGCAATACGCCGGAGTGAACTATGTGGATAAAGTATCGTGTAAGGAAGTGATTCGCTATAACGAGGGTAACGGGCGCAAGAAAGTAGTGTTGGTGGATTGTGGGGTGAAGTCCAATATCATCCGTTGTCTGCTCAAGCGCGGTGTGGAGGTTATCCGTGTGCCTTGGGATTACGACTTTAACGGACTGGACTTTGACGGGCTTTTTATTTCCAACGGACCGGGCGACCCTGATACGTGCTTTGCGGCTGTGCAGAACATCCGCAAAGCGATGCAGAACGAAAAACTTCCCATTTTCGGTATCTGTATGGGTAATCAGTTGCTTTCGAAGGCAGGAGGTGCAAAAATATATAAGTTAAAGTACGGTCATCGGAGCCATAACCAGCCGGTACGTATGGTAGGGACGGAGCGTTGTTTCATCACTTCGCAGAATCACGGATATGCGGTGGACAATAATACCTTGGGAGCCGATTGGGAACCGCTTTTCATCAACATGAACGATGGCTCGAACGAAGGAATCCGCCACAAATGCAATCCTTGGTTCTCGGCTCAGTTTCATCCGGAAGCAGCCAGCGGGCCTACAGATACGGAATTCCTTTTCGATGAGTTCGTGAAACTGCTCTGAGATTTAGGATAAAACGCGGATTAACGCAGATTTCCGCGGATTATTTTAATAAAAAATTTAATCTGCGTGAATCTGCGCTAATCTGCGTTTCAAAAAAGGAATAAGAACTAACAACTAATTATAGAAATATCAATGAAAGATAACATAAAGAAAGTATTGTTGCTGGGTTCCGGCGCATTGAAGATCGGTGAAGCTGGCGAATTTGATTATTCCGGTTCGCAGGCACTGAAGGCTCTTAAGGAAGAAGGTATCGAAACGGTGCTTATCAATCCCAATATCGCTACGGTGCAGACTTCGGAAGGTGTGGCTGATAAAATTTATTTCCTTCCTGTCACTCCTTATTTTGTGGAGAAAGTCATCGATAAGGAACGTCCGGATGGGGTGTTGCTCTCGTTTGGCGGACAAACGGCATTGAATTGCGGTGTCGCTCTCTATCAGGGAGGGGTGTTCGAGAAATACGGCGTGCAGGTATTGGGTACTCCCGTACAGGCCATTATGGATACGGAAGATCGCGAACTCTTTGTGAAGAAGCTGGATGAAATCAACGTGAAGACCATCAAGAGCGAGGCTTGCGAGAATATTGAGCAGGCACGCCAGGCGGCACGCGACTTGGGCTATCCGGTTATTATCCGTGCAGCATACGCCTTGGGAGGTCTTGGTTCAGGCTTTTGCGATAACGAAGAAGAACTGAATGTGCTGGCGGAAAAAGCATTTTCCTTCTCTCCGCAGGTTTTGGTGGAAAAGAGCCTGAAAGGATGGAAAGAAGTGGAATACGAGGTAGTGCGTGACCGGTTCGACAATTGCATCACGGTCTGCAATATGGAAAACTTCGACCCGCTGGGCATTCATACGGGTGAAAGTATCGTCATTGCTCCGAGCCAGACGCTGACCAACAGTGAATACCATAAGCTGCGCGAGCTTGCCATCCGTATCATCCGTCACATCGGTATTGTGGGCGAGTGTAATGTGCAATATGCTTTCGACCCTGAATCGGAAGACTATCGTGTGATTGAGGTAAATGCCCGTCTGAGCCGTTCCTCGGCACTGGCATCGAAGGCAACAGGGTATCCGCTGGCATTTGTAGCTGCCAAGTTGGGACTGGGCTATGGACTGTTCGACCTGAAGAACTCAGTGACCAAGACCACATCGGCATTTTTCGAACCTGCACTCGACTATGTGGTATGTAAGATTCCGCGCTGGGACTTGGGCAAGTTCCACGGTGTAGACCGTGAGTTAGGCTCTTCGATGAAGTCGGTAGGCGAAGTTATGGCTATCGGACGTACGTTTGAGGAAGCGATTCAGAAAGGCCTTCGTATGATAGGGCAGGGCATGCACGGTTTTGTAGAAAACAAAGAACTGGTCATTGCCGATATCGACAAGGCATTGCGCGAACCTACCGACAAGCGTATCTTTGTTATTTCGAAGGCGATGCGTGCCGGTTATACCGTTGACCAAATCCACGACCTGACCAAGATAGACAAATGGTTCCTTTACAAACTGGAGAACATTATGCAGACTTCCAAAGAACTGCACGAATGGGGGAACAATCATATACAGCTTTCCGAACTTCCGAAAGAATTGCTTTATAAAGCCAAACGTCAGGGATTTTCCGATTTTCAGGTGGCACGTGCCATCGGTTATCAAGGTGAGATGGAAGACGGCATTCTTGCCGTGCGTGCGTATCGTAAAGCCATCGGTGTACTTCCGGTCGTAAAACAGATTGATACCCTTGCCGCTGAATATCCTGCACAGACCAACTATCTGTATCTGACGTATAGCGGTGTGGCAAACGATGTGCATTACTTGGGCGACCACAAAAGTATTGTGGTGCTTGGTTCAGGAGCTTACCGTATCGGTTCATCGGTGGAATTTGACTGGTGCGGCGTGCAGGCATTGAATACCATCCGCGAGGAAGGGTATCGTTCGGTAATGATTAACTATAATCCCGAAACGGTTTCTACCGACTATGATATGTGCGATCGTCTCTATTTCGACGAACTGACATTTGAACGCGTAATGGATATTCTTGACTTGGAAAATCCGCATGGAATCATTGTTTCGACTGGCGGTCAGATTCCAAACAATCTTGCCATGCGCCTCGATGCACAAAAGGTGAACATTTTGGGAACATCTGCCAAGAGTATCGACAATGCTGAAGACCGCGATAAGTTCTCGGCTATGCTCGACCGTATCGGTGTAGACCAGCCCGAATGGAGCGCATTGACTTCGATGGATGATATCAACGCCTTTATTCAGAAAGTCGGTTTCCCGGTATTGGTACGTCCGTCGTATGTACTTTCAGGAGCCGCTATGAATGTTTGTTCCAACCAAGACGAACTGGAACGTTTCTTGCAGCTTGCCGCCAATGTATCGAAAAAACATCCGGTAGTAGTGAGCCAGTTCATCGAACATGCCAAGGAAGTGGAAATGGACGCTGTGGCTCAGAACGGTGAGATTATCGTTTATGCCATCTCCGAGCATATCGAGTTTGCCGGTGTGCATTCGGGAGATGCTACCATTCAGTTCCCTCCCCAAAAACTGTATGTAGAGACTGTACGCCGTATCAAGCGCATTTCCCGTCAGATTGCCAAGGAACTGAACATTTCCGGACCGTTCAATATCCAATTCCTCGCCCGCGACAATGATATCAAGGTGATTGAGTGTAACCTCCGTGCTTCCCGTTCGTTCCCGTTCGTGAGCAAGGTACTCAAGATAAACTTCATTGAACTTGCCACTAAGGTGATGCTCGGTCTTCCGGTAGAGAAACCCGAAAAGAACCTCTTCGAACTGGATTATGTAGGCATTAAGGCGAGCCAGTTCTCGTTTAACCGCTTGCAGAAAGCCGACCCTGTATTGGGCGTGGATATGGCATCTACGGGCGAAGTCGGTTGTTTGGGTGATGATACTTCATGCGCCATCCTGAAAGCGATGCTTTCGGTGGGATATCGTATTCCCGAAAAGAATATTCTGCTTTCTACGGGTAGCACCAAGCAGAAGGTGGATATGCTTCAGGCATCGCGTGCATTGAAGGCGAAAGGCTATAATCTCTATGCTACTGGCGGTACTTCGAAGTTCCTCACCGAGAACGGCATTGAGAATACCCGTGTGTACTGGCCCAGCGAAGAAGGACATCCGCAGGCACTTGAGATGCTTCATAAGAAAGAAATCGATATGGTGGTGAACATTCCGCGTGACTTGTCGGTAGGTGAACTTACCAATGGTTACAAGATTCGTCGTGCGGCTATTGACTTGAATATCCCGTTGATAACAAATGCCCGTCTGGCAAGTGCGTTTATCAATGCATTTTGCTCGATGAGCATTGATGACATTGCCATCAAGAGTTGGGACGAGTATAAATAAAGGTCGATTTTTCAGATAGAAAAAGAGGCTGTATCAAAATAAAAATTAGTTTTCATTTTGATACAGCCTCTTTCTTGTGTATAAGTGAAATCGTCTTTTATTCGGCAAGCACTTTCTGAAAAAGTTCAGGCTGGTCTAGATTGACCAAGTCTGGCTCTTTCTCTATAGCAGTGCGATAGGCTTTTTCATTTGCGTTTAGGATAGCTGCCATAATGCGGATGCCGTTAGCCTTGCAGAACGCCTTGAATTCCGGTGTGATTTGTTCGGGATTGATTTCTACGTACGACGGGCGGCATACCGTCATCCAATATTGCAGGCGGGCGATGTCATCCGCATTTACTTTGATTTTCATTTCCGGAGCAAGGCGGACAAACTCTTTCAGCATTCCTTCATCGGCGAACCAGAAGAAACTGTTCGTGGCGAATCCTTTCAGGCGGACCAGTCTTACGAGGTCTTTTACGGGCGTGCCGCGTTTCACATCGAAGAATACATTTGCTTTTCCGTAGAGCGAATCGAGCATTTCCGAGATGCGGGGGATACGTGTGCCGGCATATTCTTTTCCAAACCAACTTCCTGCGTCTAATTTGTCCACTTCGTCAGAATTCATATCGGCTAATGCGCCTTGCCCGTTGGTGGTGCGGTCGAGGGTCTCGTCGTGCAGGTTATACAGCACTCCGTCTTTGCTTTTCCGTACATCCAGCTCTATCCACGTGGCACCGTGTTCCAAAGCTGCGTATGCCGAAGCTACCGTGTTTTCGGGTGCCAAATGGTTGGCGCCCCGGTGTACCACTACCTCTATCGGGTCCTTGTATGTAGCAGAAGGATGCTCTACCTGCCAGTTTACGTTCAGCGGATTGTTCTGCATCTTCCATATCAAGGGCAGGGACTCATTATCCAATATCCATATTTCTGCTCCTTCGGTTTGGTCTATGCAATAGATGAGCGGGCATCCCAAGGCTTCTCCTTTTTTGTTTCCTTTCTTGTAAACCGTCTGGTTATAGTGAAATGCCCCGGTCGTCTTCAGTTCCTTGTAGGCTTGGCGTGAGAGCATGTAGGCGGTTTCGTTTATGCCTAACAGGCGGTTTTCTTTATCTACGGGCTGGAGGAAGCATAATGAGTTTCCCGCTTCTTGCGATGCGGGAGCCATCAGGTAGCTTCCTTTTTGCCAATGCAGGTTCCGCAAGATGCGCCAGTCGATGCGCAACGTGTCGTTCTTTTCGCGGAATGACATTTCGTATTTGCGGGTCTGTCCGTGGAGTTTGAACACGAACAGTAATGTATCAGGCAGGGCGGTTTGCGCGCATATACTTCCGGTGCAGCATGCACCTATAATCAATAAAGAGAGAAGATATATCTTTTTCATGATGCAACTATATTCGTTTATAATCCTAATTCTGTTCCCCATTTGCCGGGTTTGTTTCCCATCTTCAATACCAGTTCGCCGCCAGCCACGAGGTCTTTATGGCGCAGGGCGGAGTAAGGGTAATCCTTCCCGTTCAAAGTAACCGACTGGATGTACCGGTTCTCGTCCGAGAGGCGTTCTGCTCGGATGGTAAAGTCTTTTCCGTCTTCCAGATGGAAGGTGGTTTCTTTCAGCATCGGGGCATGTATCAGATAATAGTCTTGTCCGGCATTGGGATAAAGTCCTGTCATGTGGAAGGCAAGCCACGAAGACATTGCTCCCGAATCATCGTTTCCGGGAAGTCCCATCGGAGAGTCGTTAAAGTGGGTGGTGATGATTTCGCGGATGCGGTCATCGCTCCGCCAGGGTTTCCCTATCCAGTGATACAGGCAGGGGGTAAGGAACGAAGGCTCGTTGTTCACATTATAAAAGCCTTTGTCGAAGAAGATGTCGAGGCGTTCTTCGAATTTCTCCTTCCCTCCGCATTGTGCGATAAGCCCCGGCACATCGTGAGGGATGCTGAGCGAGTATTCCCACGAGCTGGCTTCGTAGAAGAACATGTCCCACCACGGGGTGTACCACGGTCCTTCGAAGGTGATCGGTGTGTAGGTGTACGTAGGCTTCTGCACTTTCGAGTTACCGAAAGGTATCTGGTCGAGCCAGTTCCCCTCCTTGTCGCGCGGCATGATGAATCCTTTTGCCCCTTCGTGTTCGTAATCGCTTCGCCACAGGTTTTTCCAGTTGCCCGATTGTTTCAGGTATTGCCGGTAGAGGTCTTCTTTGCCCAAACCTTTTGCCACCAGAGCAATGGCATAATCGCAATACGCATATTCTACGGTGCGGTTTCCTGCACGTGGAATGCCATACGGGATGTAGCCTAATTCCAGGTAGGGGACCAGTCCGCCCCGTCCTTCCGCTTCCTGATTTCCTCCGGGTGCTGCGGTAGCATCCTGCAACATGGCTTTCAGTGCCAGTTCATAGTCGATGCCTTTCAAGCCTTTCACAAAAGCGTCGGCGATGACGATTTCGGCATTCGAGCCTCCTTGCGTACGTCCGTTGGCGTTTCCGCTTCGTGCGTCGGGCATGTATCCATCCCGTTTATAGATGGTGATGAGCGAGCGCACGATGTCGGTTTCGCGTTGCGGGTCGATAAGTGTGATGAGTGGGGTAGAGGTGCGGTAGGTGTCCCAAATGGCGTAATAGTCATCGTAATAAGGCTCAGGGTCGTTCCAAAGCGGATTCTCTCCGGTGCGGTCTACGGGCATAATCATCGTGTGATAGAGCGCGGTATAGAACATCCGCTTTTGCGTTTCGGGAGTATCGGGAGCGATTTCAATCGCCTTGAACAGCTTTTCCCATTGTGCCAGCAGGCCGTTATGCACTTTCTCGAAAGACCAGTGGGGAATGTAGGTACGGGCATTGTGCTTGGCACGTTGGCTGCTCAGGAAAGAGATGCCGATTTTCAGTTGCACCACCGAGTCTCCTTGGGCAAAACGGAGCAAGGCGCCGGTTTTCTCATACGAATCGAATTGGGAGCGTTCGTCGGTTATCTTGCTTCCTTTCCATGTGCGGCACTGGGTGAAAGGCTTGTCGGTTTCGGCGTAAAAGTAAACCGTATAGGCGCGTCCGTTGTTCCAGCCTCCCCGGATTCGGGTATAGCCGCTCACTTCATGGTCGGACAGGATTTCTATTTCCGAACCTACGAACTGTTGGGCTTCACGTGCATCGGGCACGGGGCTTTCTCCCAAGAAGAAACCGGCATCGATAGCCAATGATTTCAAGGAATCAGCGGGATAGGTGAAGCGGTAGAACGAAGCCCGCTCCGTAGTGGTGATTTCCGTACGGATGCCGCTCTGCTTAAATCGGGTATCGTAATATCCCAGCCGGATGTTTTCGTAAGCCCGATAATCCAAGTGTTGGGTTTGGTCCATTCCGTTGCAGAAAGGCGTCACTAAAATATTCCCATACTTGGGACCTCCTCCGGTTCCGCTTACGTGTACTTGCGAGAATCCGTCCACCCGTTCGGGCATGGGCAGCCAGCCGCTATTGGGTGAAGGAGTGCAGTCGGGCGAAGGTTTGACCATTCCATAAGGGCAAGACGGGCCGATAAATACCCGTCCCAGTCCTTCCGACCCGATGCGCGGGTCTACATAGTCGGTCAGTTGCGTTTGAGCGGAGGCGTAAATTATGCCGCTTAGGCACAAACCAGCCGTCAAGCCAATCAGTTTTTGAAGTTTCATGTTGCTCTATTGTATTTTATGTAAAAAGTTGATAATGGTTGGGTTGATGTTTTTACAAAGATACATTTTTTTACCTTCTCTGTCAAAGAAACCTATTCCTTAGTTTCCATGATTGGGTGAAAAAATAATCTTTGTATGGCAATAAGAAATTGTTTTGAAATATTCCAAAAGTTTTCTTGGCTTGATGTATTCGTTTTCGTGTGTGCTTTGGGCGATTTTGGGGGTTCTTCCCGTTTTTGTTTTCGTCAGAGATAGCCCGCTATCTTCCTTATCACACAAACGGAAATGCCTCAAAAACTCATCCCAATATAGCTGCATTGTTTGTAAGAAGCTGTTTTGAATTTCTCCAAAAAGTTTTTCTTGGCTTGATGTATCCGTTTTCGTGTGTGCTTTGGGCGATTTTTTGGTCCTTTTCGCTCCTGTTCTTCGTCAGATAGCCCGCTATCTTCCTCATCACAGAAGCGAAAATGCCTCAAAAACTCATCCCAAATCATCGCACGATAAATTCAAAACAGCTTCTAAGATTATTAATCTTACAGCGTGAAGATTAATAATCTTTCGGCATGAAGATTAATAATCTTACAAGAAATGCACTCATATTATTACTAAAAACGCCCGACTTCATTCATATGAAATCGGGCGCAAACTTAACAAAAACTGTTTTGAATTTCTACAAAAAGTATTCTTGGCTTAATGTATTCGTTTTCGTATGCGTTTTGGGCGATTTTTTTAATCCTTTCCGCTTCTGTTCTTGTCAGATAGCTTGCTGTCTTCTTCTTCACAGTATTGGAAATGCCTTAAAAACCCATCCCCAACCAGCACACGATAAATTCAAAACAGTTTCTCAAATATCTGAAAAAATTACTTTTCTTTCTTAGCCGTAGCTGTCTTTCTTGTGGTTGTTGTTTTCTTTGCCGCAGGCTTCTTAGCTTCAGATTTCTTCAATTCGGCTTGAAGCTTGGTCACCTCATCGTTCAGCTGAACCAACTCTTCACCTTGATTCTTGATAGTGGTAAGCAAAGACCCTAACTCTTCATTGTCCATATCTGCCGGATACAACGAATTGACACGAGCCAAGAAATCGCCTAAGATGTTCATATAATTAGTAAATGCATCATAAGGTGAATCATAGATACCTCTATCCAGCCCAACTCCCGTATCTTTTGTAGTCATAAAACGGAAATTATTGCTTGCCTGCAGGTAGAACCAGTCTTGCTTGATACGGCGGTCGTCGCACAAATGCACACGCTCGGCCACACTGTACAGTTTGTTAAACGCTTCGCGCTGCATCACATTACCCAGCCATGGACTGATGTCTCTTTCTTCATCCGACCAAGACATCGGATAAGGCACATCCATCATATCTACCGATTTCAATTTCGTAACAATTTCGGTAGGGGTCGAGAATGTGATGCCCCGCTGCTTGGCACATGCAGGCAATGCTTTCAAGAATTCCAGGATGTTGGAAGACAACGGTTGTGCTATACCGAGAGCCGACAGTTCCATAAAAATGTTGATGACCTGTTCGTTTTCGGGCAAAGCGGCAATCCAGTCTATATAAGTATCTGCAAACAAGGGATATTCGCTCCATTCCGAATTAGAGAAGCGCAGGCTGATATCATCCGACAGCTTGAAGTCGCGCATCAACAGTTTCAGATTCGGGTTCTCGGCGCAATGATACAGATAGTGCGGGCTCTTCCATCCCAACACATGCTTCGCACCTTCTATCAGTTGGCCCTTAAAGCCCATGCTGGCTACGATTCCACCTATTTCATTGTCGTAAATCAAGCTGGAATTACGGAACACTTTCGGATCCTGACCGAAATAATCCTTGATTTTTTTACGCATAAATTCTACTTCTTCACGGAAGCATTCTTCGTTTGCCAACGAAGACAAGCCGTGAGAATAAGGCTCGCATATAAATTCGCAACAGCCTGTGGCATTCAGTTCCTGCAACAGTTCGATAACAGCCGGTGCATGTATCTCCAATTGTTCGAGTGCTACACCTGAAATGGAAAGACCAACCTTAAAAGCTCCTTCATTGTTTTTTGCCATTTCAATCAGGGTGGTCAATGCCGGAATATACGAACGTTCGGCAACATCGTTGATGCCCTGTTCGTTTGCGTAATCATCGTAGTAATAATGGTCTGTACCAATTTCAAAAAAACGATAGCGTTTGAGATGTGTTATCTGATGTATTTCAAAGTAAAGACAGATTGTTTTCATATCGATTTTGTATAATTATAGTTTTCCACAATTTTTTAAAGTCTGTTCGTATAAGCCGCGAATCTTCACGCCTACTTTCTCCCATACAATACCGTCGACTTCTTTCTTTCCTTCATCGCGCAGGTATTCGTACAATGCCGGATAAGTACAAATAGCATGAATGGCATCTGCCATGGCATGAATATCCCAATAATCGGTCTTTATACATTTACTCAAGATTTCGGCACACCCCGACTGCTTGGAAATAATGGTAGGCACACTACATTGCATAGCTTCCAGTGGCGATATGCCGAACGGCTCGGATACGGAAGGCATGATGTACACATCGCTGGCTTTCAATACCTCGTACACCTGTTTGCCTCTCATGAAGCCCGGGAAATGGAAACGGTCGGCAATGCCTCTTTCGGCAGCCAGACGAATCATGGCATTCATCATATCACCGCTACCTGCCATGACGAAACGCACGTGACGCGCACGGCGCAATACCATCGCAGCCGCTTCAACAAAATATTCCGGTCCTTTCTGCATGGTGATACGTCCCAGGAAGGTAACGATTTTCTCGTTCGGATTTTTACGCGGTACAATATCCTGAATCTCTTTTGACAACGGAGACACGGCATTGTGGACCGTAAAGACTTTACGCGGATCCTGATAGTATTTATGAATAACCGTCTGTCGTGTCAATTCACTCACACACATGATGCAATCGGCGTGGTCCATACCGTTCTTTTCGATGGAATAAACCGTAGGGTTTACATTGCCACGGCTACGGTCGAAATCGGTAGCATGAACATGGATGACCAACGGTTTGCCTGATACCTGCTTGGCATGAATACCTGCCGGATAGGTCAGCCAGTCGTGCGAATGGATGATATCAAATTCCTGCTGACGGGCAACCACTCCCGCCACAATGGAATAATTGTTTATTTCTTCATGCAAATTATCCGGATAACGCCCTGAAAATTCAAGGCAACCCAAATCATTGGTATGCATATAGTTGAAATCGGCATAGATATGGTCGCGCAAGTCGTAATAGAGCTGCGGGTCCATATAGTTTCCTACACGGCTTTTTACGTAATCCCATTGTACATCGCGCCATACGATAGGTACGCTGTTCATGCCGATGATTTTCAAGAAGCTTTGGTCTTCATCTCCCCATGGCTTCGGTATGCAGAAGGTAATCTGCATGTCCTCTTGTTGCGCTAAACCTTTGGTAAGTCCGTAACTGGCTGTACCTAAACCTCCCAAGATATGGGGAGGAAATTCCCATCCAAACATTAAAACTTTCATAGTATTTCCTCCCTTTTACTGATTGTCATATTTTTCTAACAGATTTAAAGTTCTCAATATTTGAGCCACGTTCATGGCGAACGAAATGGCTCCTCTGCCTCTGAATGGCGGGTTTCCATCGAATAATTCAGGAATAGAGCCTACGCAATGGAGTGACAATTCGTCTTCGAAGCTAATCATCTGACGTTCTACGAACGAAATGGCACTACGCTTGTAGATGCGCAAATAGGCTTCGAGATAGAATCCTTCCAGCCAGGGCCATGCCGTACCTTGATGGTAAGCGTAATCGCGTTGGATTTGCGGGCCTACATAATTCGGGTTGTAGCCTCCGCTCTTCGGGCTTAACGAGCGTAAACCTTTCGGAGTAAGAAGCTCCTTTGTCACAATATCGACCACGCCTTTCTTCTGTTTGGCATTCAACGGAGAATAATCGAATGCTGCTGCAAAAATCATGTTCGGGCGTACGCTCCAGTCCATCATGTCTCCGTCTACGTAATCGAGCAGATAACCGTATTCGTTCAAGAATGTGTCAATGAAAGCCTTTCCTGCTTTTTCTGCCAATTGGGTTAAGGTTCCGGCAAATTCTGTATCACCTCCTTCGCCCAGCAATTCTCCGGCAAACATCAACGCGTTGTACCACAGTGTATTGAATTCGACGATATATCCTGTACGCGGAGTAACCGGACGGCCGTTCGACATTGCATTCATCCACGTAATGGCTTTGTCTCTTCCTTGGGCATATACCAGTCCGTTATCACATACTTTCAGATTCGGATGTTTTCCTTCGGCAAGATACGTCATGATGTCTTTCAATAATGCCCCGTATTTGCTTCGTGCCGTATCGCGTGATACCATTTTCGCGTATTGCTGGATAGTCCATACTGCCCATAACAATACATCCGGATGTTCCATTTCGTAGACTTTCAGCGTTGCCGGTTCGCCTTTCATGAATTCGTAAATCGCTTTAGATGCCGTGTCCATCACTGTTTCGAACTTGTCTGTTTCGTTGATGGCAAGCATCAGTCCCGGCAGAGAGATGAACATGTCACGAGCACGGCATTTGAACCATGGGTAGCCTGCCAAGACGTATGACTCGTCTCCTTGTTTGTTCAGGAACTGGTGGGCGGCATTAATCAGGCAATGCTTGAAATTGTCGCGCGGAGTACGGCGGTCTGCTTCTTCCGAGAAGAGCTGGTCCAGATTAGCGGTTTCAATTTCCGAAATGCCTCCCGAGAACACAACCGGATGGTCTTTAGTGATTTCCATTTCGAAATACCCCGGCACATACAGGTCTTCATTGAAATCGTATCCGCGTTCTTGTTCTTTCGGATACTCTATGCCCCGGTACCAATCCGGTTGGAAATGGAATTCGTTCGGGCAATTGGTCTGCATGAACAATTCGGGATATCCCGGATACATACATGTTTTGATTCCGTTTTTTACGGTATCATACTGGCGACTTGCCTGTGCGTTTTCATGAGTGTACTGACGTACGCTACGGAAAGCTAAATACGGGCGCAAGCGAAGTGTCGTACTGGAATGAGCGTCCAGCAAAGTATAACGAATCAAAATACGGTTCTCATGATGCACGAACAACTTTTCTTTCTTCAGCACTACACCTCCCACTCTGTAAATAGTAGTAGGCACTTTCTCGCATTCGAACTCCCGGATGTACTTGTGACCACGCGGACTGAAAGTGTCTCCATGATATTTATGGAGTCCCAGATTAAATTCAGCCCCATGCTGGATGACCGTTTCATCGAGCGAGGACAACAACACATGGTTTTCATCATCCAGTTCCGGCACGGGGATGACCAATAAACCATGGTATTTGCGAGTGTTGCAATCTACTATTGTAGAGCAATGATACGCGCCAGAACGATTAGTCCGAAGAATTTCACGTGTCAAAGATTCTTCCAAATTCGTCATCAGCGTCTTGTCAAATCGTAAATAACTCATAGCTGTTATATTAAGGTTATTAATTGCATAAAAATGTTATTTCTTTAACACCTCAAAATTAGTAATTAAATAAACAAGGCAAAATGAAAAGTTTGTTTTTTTTTTTCCGTTTACCTAAAAAAATTGCATTTTTCTTATTACAGGCAACACTATATTACAAAATGTGTGTTTTATAGCATAATTTAAGACATCGGCCTAACTAAATGCCCCAATCGGAACAAGATACACAAAAATGATGTCTGATGTTCCAATCGGGGACTGAAGATCTAAGAAGCTGTTTTGAATTTCTCCAAAAAGTTTTTCTTGGCTTGATGTATCCGTTTTCGTGTGTGCTTTGGGCGATTTTTTGGTCCTTTCCGCTCCTGTTCTTCGTCAGATAGCCCGCTATCTTCCTCATCACAGAAGCGAAAATGCCTCAAAAACTCATCCCAAATCATCGCACGATAAATTCAAAACAGCTTCTAATGTTAATAAGAGAAATTTTCGCCTTTCACATATACTTTAAAATCTTTGATGCCTCCGGGCACATTGCTTTCCATACGGGGCAGATATTGGATTGCAGTCAGGGTATGCTTCGCTCCCAAATCAATTACGACCGCATGAGGATAAGCCGAACCGGTTTCGGTACTCCAGTAGGTAGACTCCTGCAAATCGAAAATCTTATCAGCCGAACGGTTCACCTGCGATACATCTTCGCTATCCGCATATTTTACAATCCACGGTTCACGCGAAAGACGTTCTCCGTTTTCATCAAGCAGATACATTTCGGCAATACATGCCAAGTCTTTTCCGTCTTGCGCATTCAAGGCTTCAATACATACATAACGTCCCGAAACCGGCTTGCCGAATTTCATTTCCTGCCATCCGTTGCCCGCTTTGAAGCTTCCGCTCAATACCGGAGTCTCTCCCGCAAGCCGGAGTTCTTCACCCTTATTGCGATGTGTCAGCGGCTTATTCACCAGCAATTGGTTCAGAATCGGTTCTTCCAACCCTTCCGTACAGGCTTCTTTCGGACCAACGATATCGAATACAAGAATTTCGTTTTCGCCTTCCTTCAGCCAGCAACCCGGCATGTAAAGCGTCTGCTGAGGACCGATTTCCCAAATGCGTCCGATGCCATATCCGTTTACATAAACCAAGCCTTTGCCCCATGTTTCAAAGTTCAAGAACGTATCGCCCGGCTTCTCTACGTGGAATGTAGCCCGGTAGCAACCCGGCACACGCTGGCCTTGCGCATCTTTTACCGACTTCAGCGGTTCAAACTTCAATCCTTTATACCCTTCGTAACGGTCTTCCAGGTTATAAACCTTCCAACCTTTCAATTCGGTAGTACGTCCTCCGTTCTTCAATTCGACCTTTTCGGTAATTCCTTTAAAGTCTTTGATAGCCCGTCCGAAATTGATACGTCCCATGGCTTCCACCAAGATATCCAATTGCGCACCTTCGGCACATGCCGGAATATCCAGTTGCTTTTCCCCGTTCCGGCGGTCCAGTTTGCCGATATATTTCCCGTCAATAAAGATTTGTGCATAATCGTGAGCTTCGGTTACGGTAAGTGTAGCCGAACGGTCAATCTTGGGCAAAGTTGTGCGGTAAAGAATGCTTCCGAATCCCTGATCGTACTCTTCCATCGTGCGGATGGTATCATCGCTCTTCGGTTCAGGCAGATTAGCGAACAGCGGAGCCACTTCGGTAAACTCGAAAGCCGGTACGGAGATAGTCGGGATATCATCGGGCACTTTAGCCTGCTTCTTTCCGTCCATATATTTCGCCAAGGTCTCACGCAATTTCTCGTATTTCGGCGTAATCTTTCCCGATTCGCTGATAGGCGCATCATAATCATACGAAGTCACATCCGGTGCAAATCCCGGTGAGTTCGCTCCAGCCCAGTGTCCCCAGTTGGTACCGCCGTGAGTCATGTAAAGGCTGAACGAAATACCCTTTGAAAGCATTTCATCAATGCCGGCAATCATATCATCTGCCGCACGGGTCTCGTGATTGGCTCCCCATTTGTCGAACCATCCGCTCCAGAACTCGCTACACATCAACGGGCTGTCGGGACGTACTTTCTTTAATGGAGCAAACTGTTCGTCGATATTCGCACCCGTACCGAAGTTCATGGTCCACACCAAATCGTCTAATGCATTGAGTTGGAAATTGGATGCCCAGTCGCATTGAAACAAGGTTACATCGCCGAAGTTCTCCCGCACGATGTCGCGTATCTTCGCTACATATTCCTTGCTTTCGCCATACGATCCGTATTCATTCTCTACCTGTACCATAATAATAGGACCGCCCTTCTGTATGGTCAATCCAGCCACCTGATTGGCAACTTCTTTCTCGAAGATAGCCACACGTTCCAGGAAATACGGGTCGTCCTCACGCAAACGGATGTCTTTCTTCTTTAAAAGCCACCAGGGCAGACCGCCCATTTCCCACTCGGCACATACATACGGACCGGGACGGAGGATAACATACATATCATTCTTCTGGCACAGGCGGCAGAACTCAGCCAAGTCCTTTTGCCCGGTAAAGTCGAACTCTCCCGGCTTCTCTTCATGGAAATTCCAGAAAACATACAGGCAAATAGTATTCATCCCTAACGCCTTGCATTGCTTGATGCGATGCTCCCAATAGGCACGTGGAATACGAGGATAATGCAACTCGGCAGCCTTTACCACAAAAGGCTCGCCATTGAGCAGGAAACTTCCTTTCCCTGCCTCAAACGTTCCGCTTTCAGCTTTCGGCGCACACGACTGAAATCCAGTCATCGCTCCAATAGAAAGCAGAAGCGACACGCCAATAGTTGCCAATTTATTCATACAAGTTTTCTTTAAAAGTTAACAAATAATTTCATGTTATCAGATTGTCTGCACAAAGATAGGAAAAAATGGATAGCCGAAAGAGAAAATAATCAGTCAAATTAGGGGCATAAACCGGTCAAAAACACTTTCTCGCATACATCGTAATGCAGAAAGCCCTATCTTTGTTAAAAGAATAATCCAAACAAATACTATTAACCAAAAACAATTAACCATGAATAACAAGACACGTATGCTTGCCTTGCTCGCGTTGTTTCTGCTGACAATTTCTGTATCGCGGGCATCCCAGACAGAAGAAAAAGACTATGTAGGCTATCTCTTCACGTATTTCACCGGAAACCACATCAGTGAAGAAGCGGTATGTTTTGCCGTCAGTATGGACGGGTATTCTTTTTATGCACTGAACGGCAACAAGCCGGTGCTCGACTCGAAAGTCATCAGTTCGACCGGAGGTGTACGCGACCCGCATATCCTGCGGTGCGAAGACGGAAAGACTTTCTACATGGTCGTGACCGATATGGTGTCGGATAACGGATGGGATTCGAACCGCGCCCTGGTGATGCTGAAATCTACCGACCTTGTCAACTGGTCGCACTCCATCATCAACATGCAGAAGCGTTATAAAGGACAGGAAAAACTGAAACGTGTATGGGCGCCTCAGACCATCTTCGATAAAGAAGCAGGCAAGTATATGCTTTACTGGTCCATGCAATACGAAGGCGGACCGGACGTTATCTATTACGCATACGCCAACGAGGACTTCACCGACCTGACCGGTGAACCGAAACCTTTATTTATCCCTGCCGACAAGAAATCGTGCATTGACGGGGATATTGTTTATAAAGACGGAGTGTACCATCTGTTCTATAAAACAGAAGGACATGGAAACGGCATCAAAGTAGCCACTACCCGCTCGCTTACATCAGGGGAATGGAAAGAAAGCCCCGACTACAAACAACAGACCAAAGAAGCGGTAGAAGGTGCAGGCACATTCAAGCTGATAGGACAGGACAAATACATCCTGATGTATGACGTGTACATGAAAGGGGCTTACCAATTTACGGAAACCACCGACCTGGAACACTTTAAAGTGATTGACCATGCCGTAAAGATGAACTTCCATCCACGTCACGGAACCGTTATCCCCATTACCCGTGCCGAACTGAAACGCATTACAGATAAATGGGGAAAGCCGGAAGAACTGGGCGAATTGCCCCAGAATCCGGTATTGCCCGGTTTTCATGCCGACCCGGAAATACTTTATTCAAAGAAAACTGATAAATATTACATCTATTCCACTACCGACGGTCAGCCCGGATGGGGAGGCTGGTATTTTACGGCATTCTCTTCGCCCGACCTGAAAGACTGGACTTACGAAGGCGTCATCCTCGACCTGCGCTCTCCACAGGTTCCTTGGGCAAACGGCAATGCATGGGCACCTGCCATTGAAGAAAAACTGATAGACGGAAAATACAAATACTTCTTCTATTATAGCGGCAACCCCAACGACAATTCGCGCAAACAAATCGGTGTAGCCATAGCCGACTCGCCCACAGGTCCGTTTAAGGACATGGGACAACCCATCATCACCGATTCTCCTGCCGGACACGGGCAGCAAATTGATGTGGATGTATTTACCGACCCAATGACTGGTACACCTTATATATATTGGGGCAACGGTTACATGGCAGGAGCCGAACTGAACAGCGATATGGTATCGGTAAAGAAAGAAACCATCAAGGTGTTGACTCCCAAAGGCGGAACTCTGAAAGACTATGCCTATCGCGAAGCCCCGTATGTATTCTACCGGAAAGGTACCTATTACTTCTTATGGTCGGTAGACGATACCGGCTCGCCCAACTATCATGTGGCATACGGCACCTCCGATTCGCCTCTCGGTCCGATAAAGGTAGCCAAGGACCCTATCGTAACCATTCAAGACCCGGCAAAAGAAATCTACGGACCGGCGCATAACTCTGTCGTACGCAAACCAGGTACCGATGAATGGTACATCGTCTACCACCGCATCAACAAGAATTATCTGGATAAAGACAAAGGTCCGGGCGTGCACCGCGAAGTCTGCATCGACCGGCTTGAGTTCAATGAAGACGGAACCATCAGACGCGTGACACTCAACAGGTAAATCATCTAAAAACGACTTCGTACCAATATAAGAATCAACAAAAAGACACAGAGATACAAAAATATTTGATATTCACCATAAAACTTTGTATTTCTGTGTCTTCCGGTTAAAATCTTTTCAGCGTTCAGAACCTGATAGAATATTACTTTATTGGAAAATTTAAACAGGTTCTAAGACATTCTTAAAAATGCACACCTAACGTGAACAACAGCTGATGACGGTCATTGTTTACTTTGACGGCAGGAAGACCTTCCTCCAGATCAAACGCATAAAAGTCGGCCTTATAAAAATCGTACTTATAAGCCAAGTCGGCATAGAACAGCTTACCCCGATAGCCCAGACCTACCGTTACGGCCTGCAATGACTTCGTATTCATATATTCCGGATTCGTACGCGTCTCGTCAGTATCTGCGATATTTTTATACGAATCATCGTATATCAATGCCGAACGGAAATTATAACCGGCACGCACGCTGAACGTTGATGATACTTTTGTTTCCATACCGACACGAAATGTATGAACACCTTTTAACGACTCATTTACAGCTGCCGTTCCGTTAATGTATTCACTACCATCCGTTTCAGACAACTTGGCAGAAGAATATTTGGCATATTCGTATTCTGCATCCAACGCCATGATGCCCCCTACTACCGTTCCCATACTGACATTGAAACGCCAAGGAGTGGTCAGACGAAAATCACGGACATACTGAGGATGAAGATAATCAGCTAAATTTTCAGTCATTTCTCCAAACCCCGGCAGGTTAGAAGTTAAATTAGCCGTATAACGTTCGGTTATCGAGTACCATATCGGGGTATGAATCGCCAAACCTATACGGAACGGCGAATAAGCAAACGGACGGACAATTGCTCCCAATTTCAAATCAATACCCGAACCGTCTGCACTATAAAAGTTGTTTAAAGTATAACTGCCATTGCCCGACAATGTTTCACCATACGATGAATAACGATTATAATCGAGGGTATATATACCTAATGTCACACCAAAATAATAACGGTCCTGCACATTGACAGCCATATTGATATCATACTCGTTGACGCTTCCTTCCTCACGACTGTAATATTGATTACTTAACGCCTTCCAACCTTCCATACCTACTATCCGATCACCCGATTCAGATGATTGAAGGATGGGAGAAACCAAATGAGTGCGTGCACCTAATGCGCCCAAAAAAGGAGTACCGTAAAAATACTCGTCGATGTATGGATTTTCGGCATCATACAACTCCGCAAAATCTACCTCCGTATTATAATAACCTGCGTTCAGCAACATATCCGCCATTTGCCACGTAAGTGAAGCACCATTGGCGTATTGTCCCGATGTTGAGAACTGGCGATTAAAGTTAGCACGCTTGTGATAATTAAATGCAAAATTCAAATAACGGATATTGGTCTTGTTGCCTATTTTCGTGCTCCACACCAGTCCTGCCTGGTCGAACGAAGCTTTCGTACGTTTCTCATTGGCAACCGAACCACCCATATCCGATTTTGCCTGATTATTGTTCATGCCAAATGAGACCGTAACATCATTTCCCCGAAATAGTCCAATACCTGCAGGATTGGTTCCAATGGTCGAGATATCCGCTCCTAACGCACTCATCGCACCTCCCATGCCGACAAAACGAGCTGTCCCATTTAAATCATCGTCCATATAACGGACTACATCATATTGATTTTGAGCCATCACTGCCGACATACAGCCAAGCAGTAAGGCTATCATGCTTATCTTTTTCATATCTGTAGTTTAACTAATTTATCTTCTACGTGAACCACCGCCTCCACCTGTACTACGTGTACGTGTGCTTCCGCCTCCCATTGAACCCCGATTGAATCCGCTTCCTCCACTTGAGAAACTGTTACGGTTCGAATTATAGCTGCGGGTTTTATTCGAATTATTCACGTTACGATTATAAACCTGATTGTATGTACGTCGTGTACTGCTTGGACGGTTATAAGACGAGCCGGTCCGGTCTATCGTACTGCTCGGACGTACGTAACTGCTATTACCGCGTGAAGGACGGACATTTCCTACCCCGTTGTTCCGGTTTCCAAACGACTGAACTGAAGGACGGACAGATACACCTTCTCCTCCTGTACTTGGACGGACTACCCTACCATTCGTATACCGGCGTGCTCCTGATGAGGAGCCATTGACAACACGTCTTCTCGTAGATTGCGTGCCGCTTACCATACGGCTCCGGCGAGAACCGGAATAGCCTTCATAACGCGTGTACCTGTAATCTGTATGTCCCGGACGATGCCATCCGCTGCCTCCCCAATACGGATGCGGATGATGCCACGGTCCCCAATAGCCGGCATACCAACCGCCCCAGTAACCGCCATACCAATACGAAGAATACCACCCGCCATAATGCCATGGCGAGTACCATCCCCAACGCGGACCGGCTATACTCCAGTTCCAGCGCCAGTCCCACCACAACGGATTAGAATAGGTGGGGAACACGTAAGCATACAATCCATCGTCGTATACGTTCCAGTCCCATGATGGAAAAGCACCATACACAACATCCCAATACAAGGGGCTGCTGATAGGAATGGCATACGCCGGACTACGGAAACGGACGATACGCATGGCGTATTCGTAATCGTCCTGCGAACCTTCGAAGCCGTTCACCCATTCACCCCGTTCGCCGTAAGGTTTCTCTTCTATGTATAGGGTATCGTTCTGCATGCTGAACGTATTCTCTCTCGATGTATACCGGCGGTTGTATTCATCAATGTCACGCGTTTTCCCCGTCACGTCCTTTACCACCACTGTTGTGCCCGGAGAAACCGATGCCGTTGTAGTTGTAGTCGTTGTTGTCTGCCTCGTCACCTGACGTACCTCAGTTTTCGTTTCCGCCTTCTTTTCTTTCTTCGGAACAAAATAAAGGTCGTCATTCTGTGCCATAGCCAGCCACGGCAAGCAAGCTATCAGCAACGAAACGCCTAATCTTATCTTCATCTTCATACCTATTAAAAATTTATTGTTTACCATAATCTGCCGGAACCTGCCTATTCCTGCAATACAAAGTTAGCGAGAATCTTGTATCCCGCAAGTAGGATTTCCCTATTTCGCGGTAGGGTTTTCCCTATTTTAGAATTATTTATAGTCAATCCAAAATGAAATGCTGAAATTCCGCATGATTCGTTCCATTGAACACAGAGACACAGAAGAATTGACAATGGGCAATTTGTGCCTCTGTGTTCCATTCCATTTTCACAAACCAATTTTTCTATAAAAGACTGTTTTAGAAGCTGTTTTGAATTTATCGTGCGATGATTTGGGATGAGTTTTTGAGGCATTTTCGCTTCTGTGATGAGGAAGATAGCGGGCTATCTGACGAAGAACAGGAGCGAAAAGGACCAAAAAATCACCCAAAGCACACACGAAAACAGATACATCAAGCCAAGAAAAACTTTTTGGAGAAATTCAAAACAGCTTCTTAATTTCTCCGATAAGTTTGCTTAGCAGATACGGGTCAATGTATGATTGAAAGGTTCAGTATCTGTTTCAAGCTGTCTTCTTTTTATGTTCTCCATATCAAAACCGTACGGTTTCCATATCGAGAACGTACGGTTTTCAATTGGAGAACGTACGGTTTTGATATGGAAACCATAAAAGGATGATGCCTGGATTGATAATATAATCCAATCCAATCAGAAATACCAATTATTTTAATGGCTTTTGGAATTTGATTATGATGCCCATAACATTATTCTTGGATTAATTCAACACCTTTCCATCCTCCCGGTTTAACAAGTTTGTAACAAGTTTAACGCACAAATGAAATATCGGTGAAATGCCCCTGCAAAACCGCTATTTTACTTTTGCAACGAATTTAAACCCTAATAAACAAACAACTTATGCAAAGCAAACTTATTACAAACAAACATGCGCTGAGGAAACTCTTCTCCTTGGCTGTTTTCTTATTGGTAAGTACGTATGCATTTGCCCAAAGTGCAGTAACCGGAACAGTTACCGATAAATCCGGTATGCCGCTGATTGGGGTAAGTGTAGTAGAAAAAGGTACTACAAATGGCAATGTTACCGACATTGATGGTAAATATTCAGTTAAAGTAGAAAAAGGAAAGACACTGGTATTCTCTTACATCGGATATCAGACACAAGAAGTGAAAGTAGAATCAAGCGTCATCAATGTTACGATGAACGAAGACAGCCAGTTGCTGGACGAAGTGGTAGTCATCGGTTACGGTTCAATGGAACGCAAAGACGTGACCAGCTCCATCACAACCGTAAAGGCTGAAGACCTGAATGTGGGTGTCTACACCACTCCGGCACAATTGCTGCAAGGAAAAGTACCCGGTCTGACTATCGCCAACACCAGCGACCCGAACGGTTCGGCTTCTATCTCTTTGCGTGGCGCCTCTACACTTCGTACAGGCGAGGCAATGGAACCTTATTACGTTATAGACGGTGTGCCCGGTGTAAGCCTTTCATTGGTAGCTCCAGAAGACATTGAAAGCATTGATGTCTTGCGTGACGCTTCGGCTACCGCCATCTATGGTTCGAAAGCTGCCAACGGCGTAATCATCGTCACCACCAAGAAAGGCAATAAGGATGGACGTACCAACGTAAGTTACAGCGGATATGTAGCATGGGACAAGACGATGAAAACCGTAGATATGATGGATGCCAACGAACTGCTGACATATGCCAATGCAAACGACATAGATATTTCGGCTTATTATGATGCAAGTAACCCAGCCAATACCAACTGGCAAGATGAAGTGCTTCGTACCGGATTCAGCCACAACCATAATGTGTCTATCAACGGGGGTAATGAAAAAACCAGTTATAATGCTTCTCTCAACTTTCTCGAACGCCAAGGCGTAGTAAGAGGTACTAACATGGACCGCCTGACCGCACGTTCTTTCCTGCAAACCAAAGCATTCAACAACCGGTTGGACATCTCGCTGAGTCTGAATGCCAGCATCCGTAACAGTTCTACCGGTCCTACCGGCTCACAAGGACAAAGTGTTCTGGATGCCATGTATTATTACAGCCCATTGGTTCCTGTTAAGAATGCCGATGACTCTTGGTACAGTAATACATCCATTTCACAAAACTACAACCCGATGTCGATGGTCAATGAAGACCGTTACGATACTAAAGAAAAATTGCTGCAAGGTGTGGCCAAAGCCACTTTCCATATCATAGACGGTCTGGACTGGAATTTAAATCTCTCTTATCAAAACCAACAGTATATCTACAGCAATTACAACAGCAGCAAGACTCAATTGCCCAGCGTAGCAGCCCGAAACGGACAAGCAGACCGTAGCACGGTAGAAAACATCCGCAAACAGATGGAAACTTATCTGAACTGGAACCATACATTCAACGACGCACACAAGGTGGGCGTAATGTTAGGATACTCATGGGAACAGTCTGACAACAACGATGGTTTCGGACTGAGAGTATATAACTTCTACAGTGATGACCTGGGTTATTACAACATGGGTATGGCAAACAACATTGACATCAACGATGTTATCAGCAACAATCTTGCCACCCTGCGTATGATTTCATTCTACGGACGTGCCAACTACAGTTATAAAAGCAAATACTTGCTGCAAGCTACTGTACGCCGAGACGGTTCTTCGGCTTTCGGTGTTAACAATCGTTGGGGTACGTTTCCTTCGGTATCTGCCGCATGGCGCATCATAGAAGAAGACTTCATGAAAGACCAAGACATATTCGATGACTTGAAATTCCGTATCGGTTATGGTGTGAGCGGTAACTCATTAGGTTTCGATGCCTTCTATGCCCGTCAGGTATACGGACACACCGGATGGTTTACTTATGTAGATGCCAACGGTACTGAATCCGATTACCGCATCTTAGGGACAACCCGTAACTCGAACCCAGATTTGAAATGGGAAAGCACCGGTATGTTTAATGTAGGTCTGGACTTTGGTTTTTTCAACAACCGCCTGACCGGTACCATCGAGTACTACAGCAAGAAAACCAGTGACTTGATTTACGACTATCCGGTTTCTACCAACCGCTATTCATACGGTGTAATGACTGCCAATGTAGGCGATATCAGCAACAAAGGTATTGAAATAACCTTGAATGCAGTACCGGTACAAACTAAAGACTTTACATGGAGTACTACCCTCAACCTTTCGCACAACAAGAACGTAGTAGAAAAGCTTTCTAACGAAACCTACTCGGTGAACTACATTGACCAAGCGAATCCGGACGTAGGTGGTTATTCCAGCACTAATGTACAACGCATCATGGAGGGTGCACCTATCGGACAATTCTACTTGTGGGAATGGGCAGGATATGATGAAAACGGTGGTTCTATATTTAATGACTATGACGAAAACGGAAATCTGGTAGGTGTAACAGATGCACCTGATGATAGCGATCGTCGTATGGCTGGTTCGGCACAACCTAAAATCACCTACGGATGGAACAATGACTTGACATGGAAAAACTGGACACTGACCGCATTCTTCCAGGGGGTAGCAGGGAACAAGATTTTCAATTCTACCCGTTGCTATTACAGCCAAGTGGGTCTGGTGGCTGCTGGGAAAAATGTACTGGCAGAAGTCGCAACCGAACAAAATCCACATGATTCACGGGCACAAGCTCCTTCTGATCGTTATTTGGAAAACGGTTCGTACCTTCGTTTGTCTACATTGACACTGGGTTACAACTTCGGCAAGATTGGCAACTGGGTGAACAACCTGCGTCTGTATGCTACGTGCAACAACGTCTTTACTATCACCGGTTATAGCGGTGTCGACCCAGAAGTAAACCTTGGCGGATTGACTCCCGGTATGGACTGGAGAAATACCAACTATCCGCGTACCCGCACGTTCCTTGTAGGAATAAACGTAAATTTCTAAATTAACAAAAAAAGACTTTTATGAAAACAAAACATATATTTTTTTCGGGTGCCTTATTGGCACTGACAAGCGTTGGGTGTACCGACCTTGACGTAGACATCAAATCCCAATATACAGAACTGCCTGACTCGGAGATTGCCATAGAAGCCACTATGAACAATGCTTTCTATGCATTTCGTGCAGCTATCGGACGCCGTTATGATGAAGGCGTATCCTGTAATTCGGATGAATACACCGCGGTCAGTTTCGATAGTGACTACTTGAACGGTCGTGACATGGCAAACTTCTCGTTACATATGATTGACCCGACTAATTCGGCAAACCAATTGAATGTGTACAACGATTTGCAGACGGGTATCACCAATTGCAACCGGGTCATTTTTGATTTGGGAGGCGAGGATGTCCCTGAAGTAGCTCCTGTACGTGCAGCTCGTGCTTTTTACACATTTATGATGATGGAGCACTGGGGAGACACGCCTATTCTCGACCATCTGCTGGCAGATGATGAACGCATTGACCGTTCTCCGCGTGCTGATGTAGCCCGTTGGATTGAATCGGAACTGCTTGCCGTACGTGACAATTGTTATGAAAACGTCGATGCTTCTACCTACGGTAAACCTACTCGCTGGATGGTAGATGCATTACTTGCCAAATTATATATCAACTGGAATGTTTATACACAGGACGTAACCAGTTCAAGCTGGGATCCAAACGCCACTAATGAAAAGTTAAACGATTGTATTGCTGCCTGCGACCGTATCATCGCTTCCGGATACTTTGATTTAAACGATGACTACAAAACCAAGTTTATGTATAATAACGGCTATCAGATAAAAGATTTCATTTATGTGATGCCGTTCGATGCCTCTACAGCACAAGGAATGACATACGCCCGTTTCCGCACATGGCGCCGTGGACAAAGTGAAAACGGATTCTATAGCATTCCTCTTACTAATTCATTAGGAGGTAATATGACGTTGACACCGGAATTTGTAGAACTATTCAACCTTCCAGGTGACCGCCGTAACGATGTCATAGCCGGTAATGTAGGTGAGAACATTGATATGGAAACTTTTGATGTTTACCAATACAACAATGCTACCGGCGAACCGACTGATGTTCGCAATACATATGGAGGAGTGGATGTGACTTTCACCAAATCCATTACCTTAAAGTCTGACCCAACAGCTGATCCTCCTATCGTCCCGGATGGAGATCTCAATGTGGGTAACGACATGACCGGATGGACACAAGGATATCGCTCCATCAAGTTCTTCCCGAATGCTACAGATTATAACACCTATAGCCGTAACCAAAGCAACGACGTACCTGTATTCCGTTATGCGGATGTGCTGCTGATGAAATGCGAAGCCATCGTACGTGGCGGAACAGCGACCAACGGTGATACACCGATGAGCTTGTTTAATCAAATCCGTGCGTATGTCAATGCTCCTCAAATCGTTGGTGACCCCAGCCTGCAAGACATCCTGGACGAACGTGGTCGCGAATTTCTGGATGAACACTGGCGCCGTAATGACCTAATCCGCTTTGGTGATTTCGAACGCGACTGGGGGTTCAAAAACGACTTTAATCCGAACGCCAATGATCCAAGATACCGCTTATGGCCGTTGAGTCTTGATGTGCTTAATGCCAACACCAACTGGGAACAGAACGCCGGATACTAAATGGACATTCATTTTTAATATTTCTAATAAGTCAAAACCTTGCATTGCAACCTGTCGTCGGGAGGACGATAGGGCAATACAAGGTTTTTTTATTTTTCATGCGGTCTCTCCCAAGCAGAAAATCCAAACTGTTCTTGTCCTAAATAAAATTAATTCCTATCTTTGCATCAAGCCATAAACATCTGAATATGAAAGATAATTTTATACGTTTCGACTGGGCGATGAAAAGGTTATTGCGTGACAAAAGCAATTATGTCGTGCTTGAAGGATTCTTGTCAACTTTATTGGAAGAAGATTTGCGCATTTCCCGCTTTTTGGAAAGTGAATCAAACCAAACAGATGAAACAGACAAATTCAATCGCGCTGATATCTTGGTAGAAGACAGCAAAGGAAGGCTGCTTATCATTAAAATCCAAAACTATCGCGAACTATATTATTATCACCAAATGCTTTATGGGGCTTCTGACATCCTATCGCGATACACTGATGAGGAAACAGACTATAACAAGATATGCAAAATCTATTCCATCAATATTGTTTATTTCAGCATGATTAAAAGCAAGGACTATGCATATCATGGGGAAATAATCTTCCGTGGTTTACACGATTCAGACAACTTTCTAAAATTATCCGCCCGGCAGCAAGAAATTTTTACAGGTAAAGATGCAGGAGATATCTTTCCTGAATATTATGTGTTGCGCGTAAATGATTTCGATAAAGTAGCAAAGACTCCTCTTGATGAATGGATTAAATTTCTCAAAACCGGAGAAATAGATAAAGAAGCTACTGCAAAAGGACTCCCGGAAGCAAGAGAACGGCTTCGTATCGACACGCTACCCGATGCAGAAAAGCGTGCCTATTACCGGGATATGGAAGCCCTGCGCTACCAACGCAGTGTTATTAAGACAGGCTGGGACGAAGGACATACAGAAGGATTCAAAGAAGGAAGAGCTGAAGGAAGAGCTGAAGGAGAGAAAATGAAAGCAAAAGAAGTTGCTAAAAGGATGAAAGAAATGGGACTTTCCGTAAAAGACATAATCCAATGTACGGGGCTTACACATGGAGAAATAGAAGAATTATAATCCTACATCATTTTACCACAGAGGATACGGAAACTTTCACTGCAAAATGAGATTTACCTGTAATACTCTGTGGTGAATTTTCATTATATAAATGCCAATTAGGAGTTAAAAGGGAGTTATAGGAAGTTATCGCCCACTTGGCGGGCTGGGAGTCAGATGCCACTACCTTTTTGCGCCGGTTTCAGAAGCAAGGCTATTGGCCTTTAACTCCTGAACGAAGTGATAACTCCTGTGAAGTATAACTACGTTTAACTCCTGATTCGCATTATATAAACTAATCATAATACTTCGTTAAATTTATTTGAATATCCGCAAACATCCCATGTAGGGGCGTATTGCATACGTCCGAATGCGCCAACTAATCCACGTGGATGTTTTCAGGGCGTATGCGATACGCCCCTACAATACGGATCAGTACTATTCATTATAAATAGTGGGTAGTCCTTAAGAGAATTATCATCAGTCATAATGTATGTTTACCGGCAGCAGCACGAATCGTTGCAATGGCTTCCGGGAGACTCGCATTCTACGGTACTGTGCTGAATGCCATGTTCGCACAGTTCTTCTTTTACAGCATGTTTTACGGTTTCCATTTGGGTCAGGTCTTTTAACACGATGTGGATGGTGGCAGCATTTTCGGTAGTGCTCATCGCCCATACGTGGAAATGGTGGAAGCTTTCCACGCCAGGTACTTCGGCGATGTGTTTCCTCACTTCTTGCAGGTCAATGCTTTCGGGTACGGCGTCTAAGGAAAGGAAAAGACTTTCTTTCAATAATTTCCAGGTAGAAACCAGTATCAAGAGGGCGATGGCTAAACTGATGAAGGTATCAATGAGTACAAATCCGGTCAACATGATGATGATGCCGGATATGACCACGCCTACTGAAACCAAGGTGTCCATTGCCATGTGAAGGAAAGCTCCCCGCACATTTAGGTCGTGCTTCTGGTTTTTCATCAGGAGCCAAGCTGTTACGCCGTTTACAATGATGCCGATGCCTGCCGTCCATGATACAGCTGCGCCTGATACGTGTTCGGGAGTTTTCAGCTTGTAAATGCTTTCGATAATAATGGCGCCTACGGCAATCAGCAGGATGATGGCGTTGAGCAGTGATACTAGCACCGTACTTTTTTTGTACCCATAAGTAAAATGTTCGGTGCTGCGGTGTTTTGACATGCGGAAAGCGAAAAGTGACAGCAGCAGGCTGAATACATCGCTCAGGTTGTGTCCGGCATCGGACAGCAGTCCCAGTGAATTGAAGATGAAGCCTGCACCGGCTTCGATGACGACAAAGAGCAGATTGATGACGATGCATACGATGAATATCGAGTTGAGCGATGTCAGCGTATGGTTGTGTTCGTGTACGTGTTGATGTGACATGATTCTTGTTATTTTATGTTGCTGCAAAGGTAAACGTAATCTTCAGGTTAGCCAATACTTGAAAGTCCGGATTTTGTATTCAATTTGTGTTTTTGCAACTTGGTTGCAATAGAATGGAACCGGAAATACTAAATAATGTAAAAAAGAAGGAGCGAACTGCTATACATTGGGTTATTTATATTTACTTTGAAAATGTTTAAGGTCAAAATAGAAAAAGCTATGAACGAATTAATTGCAAAAATCAAAGAATTGAATGAAGTTTTGATTGCAGATGCCGAATTGCAGGCTTCAAAAGGAAATAAGGCTGCAGGTACGCGTGCTCGCAAAGCTTCGTTGGAATTGGAAAAGGCATTGAAAGAATTTAGAAAAGTATCTTTAGAGGAATCTAAAAAATAACAATTCTTTCGACTGGAGCTAAGAGGTTGTACCATTTGGTTTTTATGTACCTGATGGTATGACCTCTTTTTTCATTGTCATGCAGGGAGGGATTATGCGGACATTACACGGTGCGGTTTGGTTATGGATGGTGTTTTTAGGGGTATGCCTGTCATGTGGCAGGCACACGGGACGAACGGATGCTTATTTGCGGGCGGATTCGCTGAACCGGACGGCTTATGCCATGCGTTATCGCGACCTGGATGCATCGGCGCAGGCTGCACGGGAAGCGTTTCGGCTGGCGGCTGGCAATTCTGACTTGCGTGCCGAGGCATTGAATAGTGAGGCTTTCTGTGCTTTTATGCGGATGGATTTCGAACATGCTTCCCGGCTGTACCGTCAGGCGCTTGGAGAAGGTGATAATGAAATCGAGTTCCTGATAGCTGATGTGGGAATGATGAAGATTTGCCAGCGCACGGCTATGAATAAAGAGTTTTATGATTACCGGAGCAGTGCACTTCGCAGGATGAAACGCATCCGTGAAGACGAGAAGCAGATTACCGACGCACATACCAGGCTTCGCCTGAACTATGCCATATCCGAGTTTTATATCGTTTCAGGTATTTACTTTTATTACCTTCAGCAGCAAGAGGCATCTTTGCAGGCTATAGATGCTATAGATGTGGATGCTATCCGGAAAGATACGGCGCAATGGTTGTATTATGTTTATATGCGGGGGTCAGGCGGTATGTATGAAGCTCCTACACGCGAGAAGTTGCTTGCGGGAGAGTTGGGGTATTTGGTCAATTGTCTGATGACTAGCCGGGCGAGAGGTTATGTTTATTTTGAGGCAAACGCGTTGCAGGCATTGGCCGAATTGTTGAATTTCCGGCGGAACCGTGAGATATTGTCTCGCAACAGCCGGGATATGTTACGTCTGGTAAACGACCGCGACCTGCCTCTTGACAGCCTTCCGCTTGCGTATGCGCGTCAGGCTTTGGATTTGTTCAAGCAATACGGTGACTGGTATCAGATTTCGGGGACTTACCGCACTTTGGCTACCTATTATAATTATATGGGTTGTCCTGAGAAGGCTTTGCCCAATCTGGACACAGCTTTGCGATATGTTAACTTGCATCATGAAAGGTTTTATCATTGTACCGATACCTTTGACCGCCTCCGCACGTATATTCCAGGCAGTGGACGTCCCATTGAATTGAAATGGATAGCTGATGAGGGCATTAAAACCGTTCCGGAGTGGATTCTGCGTCTGCGCGAACAGCTGAGCCGTACGTATTCGGCAATGGGGATGAAGCAGCAATCCGACTATAACCGGAATATTTACCTGGACTTGCTGGACTATACCCGGCAGGATAAGTTACTGGAAAGCCGTTATGCTGCTTTAGAGCGTGAAGCGAAACAGCTCAATGCATTGCTCTTTCTGGTATTGCTTGGACTGGGAATGCTGATAGGTCTGTTTGTCATGTTGAACCGGCGTTGGAAAAAACGGAACCGGCTGTATCTGTCTGTCTTGAAACAGGTGTTTGAATTGTGCCGGAAAATCATATCGGCTGTACCGGCTTCGGCAGGAGACATGAAAGAGGTAGTCGATGCGGTTCAACAGACTGTACGGGAAGATTTCTTCCATATATTCGGTGCCGTGGACATACAGATTTGCCTGAAGGATGAAGATATAGGGTTATTGTCCGATACATTGCCGTTTCTGTTGCCAGAGGGAACAACAGGTTTTCGTTTCGATTTGATTTCTTCCGAGGACGAAAAGGTTATCGGATGTGTCTGGATGGCTTTGAAGCATCCCTTGCATAAGGAAGAAAAAGCTTTGTTGCAATTGGTCTCGCCTTACCTGGCATGGACATTGGTCAATGGGGCTAATCTGGTTTCGCTTGATGACGAGCGCCGCAAGGTGGAGAAAGAGCAATATATCCACCAGCAACATCTGATAGAAAACAAGAAGGAAAATGTGGTGAAGAAAGCTTGTCTGGCTATCGTGACCGGCATTTTACCTTATATCGACCGTGTGGCCAATGAAGTGCGTAAGTTGAGGCTGGCTCCCTATGCCCGTCAGGAGGCAGTAAAGAGGGGGAAATATGTTTATATTGATGAATTGATAACTCGTATCAACGAGTACAATGATATTCTTGCCCTTTGGATTAAGATGCGCCAAGGGATAGTCAGCTTGAACATCGAGAGTTTCTCCTTGAATGAATTGTTCGAAATGATAGGGAAGGGCAGGCGGTCGTTTGAAATGAAACGGCAGACCCTGGATATTTGTTCTACCAGTGCCGTGGTAAAGGCTGATCGTGCCCTGACTCTGTTCATGATTAATACGCTGGCCGAAAATGCGCGTAAATATACGCCTGAAGGAGGGCATGTGGAACTGAGGGCGGATGAAACTGATGCGTATGTGGAAATATCGGTTTCGGACAACGGACCTGGATTGACGGCAGAAGATGTGAACTGTATTTTGGGTGAGAAGGTTTACGATTCGGGTCATATCGGACTGGCTACGGCGGGTGATGTGCAATCATTGCGCAGCCAGAAAGGGCACGGATTCGGATTGATGAATTGTAAAGGCATTATTGAAAAATACCGGAAGACCAATGCCTTGTTTAGCGTGTGCTGTTTTGCCATCGAAAGCACACCAGGCAAGGGAAGCCGCTTTTATTTTCGTTTGCCCAAAGGGGTGAAACGGGCATTGTGTCTCATAGGGATCGTATTGGTGGCATGTGCCGGAACCAGTTGCGGCAGGCATGTTTCTGATGAGGTCCAGGCTCCTGGCCAGGTGGCTTCGTACGATAGTCTGCTGGCAATAGCAAATGATTATGCCAATCAGGTTTACGAGTGTAATGTGGAAGGTTGTTATGCCGATGCATTGGTTTATGCGGACAGTGTGCTCCGTTACCTCAATATGCATTATTTGTGCTATTCGGGATGCGATGCTCCGTTGTTGCAGCTGTATCGCAATGATAACGTGCTGGCAGAGCAAAGCTGGCTGGAGAAGGATTTTGATACCGATTATTACATTTTGCTGGATGTGCGCAACGAGTCAGCTGTAGCCGCTTTGGCTGTGAAAGATTTTCCTACTTATTATTATAATAACCTGGCTTATACTTCGCTATACAAGCAAATCAGCAAAGACCGTTCGCTGGAGCAGTATTGTGTGCAGATGCGTCAGTCTGCCAATAATAAAATCATTGCTTTGGTATTGTTGGTATTGCTTGTTGTCGCTTGTCTGGTGGGGTATTATTTGCTGTACTGGCGGAAGAGGGTGCATTACCGTTACAATATGGAGCAAGTGTTTGTCATAAACCGGGGGATTGTTTCATCGGTCCGGCTTAATGGAGACGGTGAAATTATGTCTGAGGTATTGTTTTCCAGGCTGATTGATGAGTTGAATGAACTTTTCCCTGTTTCAGCTTTGGGACTGGCGCTTTTCGATGAAGAAACGGCTGCATTGCGTTGGTATTTCTCTTTTCATACCGATGCTGATGAGGCACGCACATTGATGCAGCGGTGTTTCGACAAGCAGGCTGTGGTGTATGGTGAAGCATCGGGATGGATGACTTTGCCGCTTCGGGTAGAAGTGGGTGGTGAAATCCATCATATGGGAGTGTTTGCGCTGCAGGTCATGCAGCAAAGGCTGAACGAGGAAGATGTGTTGTTGGTAGAGCTGGTGGTAGATTATTTGGCGGCCGTATTGTATAATGCAGTGGTGCGGGTGCGCGAAAAATATACCGACATTGAGTTGGCTCAGGATGATGCCCGCAGGGTGTTTCACGAGGAAAATATGCTTCACGTACAGAATATGGTGCTCGACAACTGCTTGTCTACTATCAAGCACGAGACTATTTATTATCCCAACCGCATCAAGCAGATAATCGACCGGTTGAATGAAAAGGATGTGCTTCCGGAAACGGAAGAACAAGAGCAGTTGCAGACTGTGGATGAGCTGGTAAATTATTATAAGGATATTTTTACCTTGCTCAGTTCGTGTGCTGCCCGCCAATTGGATGAGGTGACTTTTCGTCGTGCTGAAGTCCGTGTAGAATACTTGAATGAAAGACTGGACCGCTATTTCCGGAAGGTTACCCGTAAATTGCCTTTTCAGCTTATGCTGGAAACTCAGATGCCTGAAGGACTGGCGGTCTCGGGCGACAGTGTCCTGTTGGAGTTTCTGTTCGAGAATCTGGTAAATGAAGTATTGCGTTATCCGGAATCTGGTACGATTACGGTATCAGCACAATTGGATAATGGATTTGTCCGGTTTTGTTTTACCGACAGGCGTCGCACGTTTACGCAAGAAGAATTGAATGGTTTGTTTTATCCCTCACTTTCGAGGATGTATGCCGGAAGTGGTAATAAACTGGTCGGGACCGAATTTCTGGTGTGCAAGCAGATTATACGTGACCACGATGAGTTTGCGGGCAGGCGGGGCTGTCGTATCAATGCATGTCCCGAAGAGGGAGGAGGATATACGGTATGGTTTACCATTCCGCAAAAAACAAATAAGGTATAACACAGAAAATCTATTGATATTAACCCATTAGCACATTATCAAATTATCACATTATAATTATGGAAAAGTTTAAAGTCATTATTGTTGAGGATGTGAAATTAGAATTGAAAGGTACGGAAGAAATCTTCCGTCATGAGATACCGAATGCTGAAGTGATTGGAACTGCAATGACTGAGGCTGAGTTTTGGGATTTACTTGATCAACAGACGCCGGATTTGGTTTTGCTTGACTTGGGTCTGGGAGGCTCCACCACTATCGGTGTATCTATCTGTGCCCGTCTGCATAAGGAGCGTCCAGGACTGAAGGTTCTGATATTCACTGGAGAGGTGCTGAACGAAAGGTTATGGGTAGATGCCTTGAACGCTGGTGCCGACGGTATCATATTGAAGACCGGTGAATTACTGACCGCTACTGATGTAGACGCAGTTATGGCAGGTAAGAAATTGGTTTTCAATTATCCTATTTTGGAGAAGATTGTGGAACGTTTCAAACAATCGGTGCTTGTCGAACAACGCAGGCAGGAAGCTTTGATTGATTATGATATTGACGAGTATGACGAACGTTTGCTCCGTCACTTGGCATTGGGGTATACTAAAGAAATGATAACGAATCTGAAAGGGATGCCTTTCGGGGTAAAATCCATTGAGAAACGTCAGAATGACTTGATAAGCCGTCTCTTCCGTCCTGACGAGCGTACCGGTGTCAATGCCTGCCGACTGGTGACCCGTGCTTTCGAATTACGTATTTTGGATATTGATAACCTGGAGCCTGATGACGAATAGGTATTTTTTGCATCCGGCTACTGTGTTCTTCTTACTTACGTTGCTGGCAGCGTTTTTATCGTGGGTAGGAAGCATTTACGGCTGGGAAGGCATACAGAGCCTGCTCAGCGCCGAAGGTTTCCGCTGGCAATTACGTAATAGTGTGCCTGGGTTTCTGCATGCTCCTTTGCTGGGACATTTGCTGGTGCTGGCATTCGGTGCAGGGTTGTGGATGCATTCAGGATTGGGGGCACTTGGATTACGCTTGTTGCAGAAACGTGGAAAGTGTACCCGTAAAGAAAAGCGGGCATTGGGATGGAGTATCGTAGCGGGAGCCATATGTTTGTTTATCGGTATTGTATTGGCATGGGGACCGTGGGGTGTTGTGCGAAGTATAACAGGTGGGTTAAGAAACTCTCCATTGGCTGAGGGATTTACCAGTTTATTGTCGGTAATGGTAGGGATCATGGCTATGGTGTATGGCTTTGCAATTGATATGTACCGTACCGACCGTGATTTGGTACGAGGTCTGTCGTATGGCTTTGTTTATTTTTCGGGCTATTTTATTACATTGTTTTTCGTAGTGCAGTTTTTTGCCTCTTTACACTATACAGGGCTTGATGCCTTGTTAGGGATAAGTCCTGTAGCATTTCGCATCTGTTATACCGTATGTGCATTGGGCATGTTGTTTTTTTCGGGGAATAAGCCTGCAAGAGACAGGGACAACAGATGATGTGGTTTCTGGCTTTTTACAACAAAAGCGGGCAAAAAAGAAAGAATCTGATAAGATTGAAAAGAGAAGTGTGATGATATTTGAGAAATTAAAAAATGTAAAAAAAAGAGGCGTGTCTCGTTTTGTCAAAGAAAAAGCGTATATTTGCTCAGCGAAAAAAAATTTATAATAATCATAAGATATGAAAACATTTTTGTGGATGGCAACCGCCGGTATGTTGGCGTTTGCTTCTTGTCAGAACAAGCCGGGTTACACAATTAACGGTACTATTGCAGATGTAGCTGATGGTGAGATGGTGTATTTGCAGAATTTTGTGGATGGACAGATGGTTAATCTCGATTCTGCAGTAGTTAAAGGTGGGGCTTTCCAGTTCAAGGGAGATGCTGATACGATTGCTGCAAGCCGTATCGTATCCTATGCTCCGAAAGGTATGAGTTCCCCGGTATTCCTCGAAGCAGGAACTATTACGATGGAATTGAATAATGAACTGTCGAAGGTATCAGGTACTGTATGTAACGATGCTTACCAGAAGTTCATTGAAGAGTTTTATGCAATCAATAAAGAAATGCGTGCGTTGTATGAGCAGACTCAAAATGATTCATTGAGTGAAGAACAACGTAAGGAAGCCGAAGAACAGCTTAATGTGAAAGATAGCTTAAGCCGTGAAATTATTTATAATACAATTTCTTCGAATATCACCAATGTGGCAGGTGTACAGCTGTTGACTCGTTTTTCAAGCTCGTTCCCGTCAGAACGTATCCAGCCGTTGGTAGATCAGATTCCTGCTTCTATTGCTGCCAATAACGAAGGTGTCGCTCAGCTGAAAGAGCACTTGGCTACTTTGGCTAAGACTGCTGTAGGTCAGAAGTTTGTAGATTTCACCATGAATACTCCGGAAGGAGAAAGTGTAAAATTGTCTGACTTCATTGGCAAGAATAAATATACACTGATTGATTTTTGGGCAAGCTGGTGTGGTCCTTGTCGTGCTGAAATGCCGAATGTCGTAGCTGCTTATAAAAAGTACAGTGCCAAAGGTTTTGGTATCGTAGGTGTATCTCTTGACCGTGATGCAGAAGCATGGAAGAAAGCGATTAAAGATTTGAATATTACATGGCCGCAGATGTCTGACCTGAAAGCTTGGGAATGCGAGGGTGCCAAATTGTATGGTGTACGTGCTATCCCTGCTACAGTATTGGTAGATCAGGAAGGAAATATCATTGCGCGTGACTTGCGTGGTGAAGACATTGCTGCCAAGCTGGCTGAATTATTGAAATAATATAATTTATCTGATATAAAATAAACACCCGAGGGTGCATCTGTTTTAGATGTACCCTCGGCGTGTTTTATGGGGGATTATTTACAATGTTCCTTTGCTTGATGGTATTTCGAAGTGATAGATATCCCGGCGGATAGCCATTTTCAGGCTTCGGGCAAAAGCTTTGAAGATACCTTCTATCTTATGGTGTTCATTTTCACCTTCAGCACAGATGTTCAGGTTCATCCGGGCGGCATCGCTTAACGACTTGAAAAAATGCAAGAACATTTCGGTAGGCATATCGCCTATCTTTTCCCGGTGGAACGAGGCATTCCATACTAGCCAGGAGCGTCCTCCGAAATCGAGTGCTACCCGGCACAGACAATCGTCCATCGGTAGGCAATAGCCGTATCGTTCGATACCACGTTTGTTCCCCAAGGCTTGGTTTAAGCATTCGCCCAATGCTATTGCCGTATCTTCGATGGTGTGATGCTCATCTACCTCCAAATCTCCTTTTACATCAATGTCCAAGTCGATTCCTCCGTGTTTGGCTATCTGTTCCAGCATGTGATTGAAGAAGCCTAATCCGGTTTGTATGTGGCATGTACCATTCCCGTCCAGATTCATGCAGATGTGGATATCTGTTTCCTTGGTAGTGCGACGCACTTCTGCAGTACGTTCTCCGGCAAAAAGAAATTCTGCAATTTTGTTCCAATCGGTAGTGGCAAGGACACAGGTCTTTTTCAGGTCAGCCTCTTTTATCATTGACATATCCGGTTGTAATAAGATAGCCCGGCATCCTAGGTTTTTTGCCAGTTCTACATCCGTAACACGGTCGCCTATTACAAAACTGCCGGCAAGGTCGTATGTGTCATTGTCCAGATAATCGGTCAGCATACCCGTACGGGGCTTTCGGGTAGGGGCATTCTCTTCAGGGAAAGAGCGGTCGATACAGATGCGGTCGAAGGTAATGCCTTCATTGGCAAAAGTTTTCAGTATGAGGTTATGTACGGGCCAGAAGGTTTCTTCGGGAAAGGAACTTGTCCCCAATCCGTCTTGATTAGTTACCATGACAAACTCAAAATCCAGTCTTGTCCGGATGAAATGCAGGTTGCGGAACACATAAGGATAAAATTCCAGCTTTTCGAAAGCATCGAGCTGGTAATCGACAGGTGGTTCGATAACGAGTGTTCCGTCACGGTCTATAAAAAGGACTTTCTTTTTCATTTTGTATCAGATGTGCTATAGTTTCGTAATGCTTCCAGTAACTTGTCGTTTTCCGGGCGTGTGCCGATGGTAATGCGCAGGCAATCTTCGCAAAGTGTAACATTCGAACGGTTCCGTACGATGATGCCTTGTCCTACCAGATAGTCGTAAATGGCTTTGGCATGGGTTACACGTGTCAGGAAGAAGTTGGCATCAGTCGGGAATATACGTTTGCAGCACGGCAGTTGTGCAAATGCTTTCATTAATCGTGTGCGTTCTTCCAGTACCGAATTTACCCAACGTTGTACCTCATAATGACGTTGCATCATGCTGATGGCCTCCTGCTGGGTAAGTCGGTTGATGTTGTAAGGGTATTTTATTTTCGTAAAGATGCCGATGATTTCCGGTGAGGCGAATGCCATTCCCAACCGGATGGCAGCGCACCCCCATGCTTTCGAGAAAGTCTGCAGGATAATCAGATTGGGATATTCGTCAAGGATACCTGTGAATGACGGCTGGTCGGAAAAGTCGGCGTATGCCTCGTCTACGATGACAATGCCTTGGAATTCATTGAGCAAGGTAATGATTTCCTTGGAGTCGAGGTTGTTTCCGGTCGGATTATTGGGCGAGCAGAGGAATATCAGTTTGGTATTGTTGTCTGAAGCGTTGAGCAAGTCTGCTGCTTTGAACTGGAACTTCTCATCCAGCAGTACTTTCCGGTATTCTACATCATTGATGTCTGCACATACCTGGTACATGCCATATGTAGGGTGTATGGCAACTACATTGTCTATGCCCGGCCTGCAGAAGGCACGGAATGCCAAATCAATAGCTTCATCGCTTCCATTGCCCAGGAAGATTTGTTCGGGAGCTACTTTTTTCACAGGGGAAATCAGTCCTTTCAGTTCCCGTTGCAACGGGTCAGGGTAACGGTTGTTGGGTATGTTATAAGGATTTTCGTTGGCATCGAGAAATACCGAAGCGCTTTTTCCGCTGTATTCATCACGGGCAGAAGAGTAAGGTTTCAGTGCCCATATATTGGGGCGTGTCAGTTCTTGTAATGGTTTCATTCGTTCACGGTTTTACGGTTTGTTTTCAGGTTTATTCAGTCGAGCCGTACGGTAACGGCATTTTTATGTGCATCCAGCTGTTCATTGGCTGCCAGTATTTGGATGGCAGGTCCTAAGCGCCGTATTCCTTCTTTCGTGATTTCCTGGAAGGTGATTTTACGGATAAAGCTATCCAGGCTGACTCCGCTATATGCCTTGGCATAGCCGTTGGTAGGTAAGGTATGGTTGGTACCTGACGCATAGTCGCCGGCACTTTCCGGAGCATACGGTCCCATGAATACCGAGCCGGCATTGACTATCTGTTCTGCCACATCTCTGTAATTTTGGGTCTCGATAATCAGGTGTTCGGGGGCGTATTCGTTTACCATGTCAATGGCTTCTGCCAGGTCTTTTACCAGAATCAGTTTGCTGGAACGGAGCGAAAGTTCGGTCAATGCTTTGCGGGGAAGCGTGGCGAGCTGGCGCTCTACTTCTGCTTTTGTCTTTTCCAGCAACTGTTCCGATGTGGTGATGAGGATGGCTTGGCTATCGGCACCGTGTTCGGCTTGAGACAGCAGGTCGGAAGCAACATATACCGGGCTGGCAGTTCCGTCGGCAAGTACGGCTACTTCCGATGGACCTGCAGGCATATCGATGGCTACCTCACGCAGGGACACCTGTTGTTTGGCTACGGTTACGTATTGATTTCCCGGACCGAATATCTTGTATACTTTGGGAATGCTTTCTGTACCGTAAGCCATGGCTGCTATGGCTTGTACGCCTCCTGCTTTGAATACTTTTTTTACACCTGCCATGCGTGCTGCGTAAAGGATGGCTGGGTGTATTTTCCCTTTTTGTCCGGGAGGGGAGCAGAGTACGATTTCCTTGCAGCCGGCTATTTGGGCGGGGATGGCAAGCATCAGTACGGTAGAGAAGAGGGGGGCTGTACCGCCAGGTACATATAGTCCTACTTTTTCAATGGCTACAGCTTTTTGCCAGCAGGTCACGCCCGGTGTGGTTTCTATTTTTTTGCTTTCGAAACGCTGGGCTGCATGAAAGGTACGGATGTTGGCTGAAGCTTGCCGGATGGCTTCTTTCAGTTCGGGTGCAATCATGTTTTCTGCTTCTTTAAATTCGGTTTCGTCTACGGCGAGCGATTCAAGTTTTACTTTGTCGAATTGTTCTTCGTATGCGATGATGGCGCGGTCTCCTTCGGTGCGTACTTTATTGATGATGGTGTTTACTGCATCGCGTATGTCTTCGGTATGGAGTGCCGAACGTTTCAGTATCTCTTTCCATTCGGAACGTTCCGGATAACGTATGATGTTCATAAGCGTTTTGAAGTTAAGTGTTTGTTAAAAATAATGATGCGCAAAATAAAGATATATGAATGTCCGCATCTTGCCGATTAACTTGTAGGGGCAGGGTTTGCCTGCCCGAATACATCCACGCAGGCGCATACGGGCGGGCGACCCCCACCCCTACATTGGCTCATTGCGGATATTCAATTAAAGATATATTACTTTGCCGTTTCAGTTATCTTCGTGGACTGCAGCAGTTAACTGAAATGGCTTATGAATCATGCCAGTCAGGAGTTAAAAGGGAGTTAGATGGAGTTATTGCCCACTTGGTGGGCTGGAAGCTAGATACCAATACCTTTTGCACTGTTTTCAGAAGCAGGACTATTGGCCTTTAACTCCTGAACGAAGTGATAACTCCTATGGAATATAACTACGTTTAACTCCTGATTCGCATGAATATATCTTCGTTTTGAAGGGCGTTTTATAATATCATTTTTTCTATCGGGATAACCAGTATGCCTTGTGCGCCTAGCGCTTTCAGCTTACCGATAATTTCCCAAAAGCATTTTTGGTCGAGTACTGTATGTACACTGCTCCATCCTTCTGTAGCCAGCGGCATGATGGTGGGGCTTTTCACTCCAGGCAATACTTCGATGATTTCCTGCAGTTTGTCGGTAGGGGCATTCATCAGTACATATTTTTTGTCTTCAGCTGCTTTTACGGCTTCGATGCGGAAGAGAAGTTCGTCAAGAATGGTTTTCTTTTCGGGCGAGAGTCCGGGATAACCGATTAGTACGGCTTCGCTTTTCATTACTACTTCCACTTCTTTCAGGTTGTTGCTGATAAGTGTGGAGCCGGAACTGACAATATCGAAGATGGCATCTGCCAGTCCGATACCTGGGGCTATCTCTACAGAGCCGGTTATAACGTGGATGTCTGCCTGGATACCGTTGCGTTCGAGGAAGTTGCGTAGTATCCCCGGGTACGAAGTGGCAATTTTCTTGCCGTTAAACCACGATAGCCCTTGATAATTTTCTTCTTTGTGTATGGCTAGTGAGAGACGGCATTTACTGAATCCGAGACGATAGATGATGTCTGCTTTTTCGTTGCGTTCTACAAATTCGTTTTCGCCTACAATGCCTATGTCTGCCACTCCGCTGGCTATGGTTTGCGGAATGTCATCATCGCGCAGGAATAAAACTTCGACTGGGAAATTGCTGGCTTGGGTGAGCAATGTCCGTTTCGATGTAGAGATTTTAATGTCTGCTTCGGAAAGCAGAGCCATGGTGTCGTCGAATAAACGACCTTTGGATTGTACGGCAATTCTTAGCATGTTATTTCTGTTTTTTTAGTTGTTTCAAAAAGCAAAAAGGCTTACCGTATTTACGGCAAGCCTTTTTTATCTTATAATAATCAAATTACACGACCTTCAGCCTACCGTATATTTACGTCAGGTAATGATGGTGGCGATGTGTTGTGTAATTTCTCATATTTGTTCTCTTGTTTTTTTTCTTTCGTTTGCAAATGTAAAGTGTTTGCGTGTAATATCCAAATATTTATCAGGAAAAAAGTTCTTTTACTTTCAACTTTTCCTTTTTGTGGGCGTATTTAGAAGTTGTTTTGAATTTATCGTGCGATGATTTGGGATGAGTTTTTGAGGCATTTTCGCTTCTGTGATGAGGAAGATAGCGGGCTATCTGACGAAGAACAGGAGCGAAAAAGACCAAAAAATCGCCCAAAGCACACACGAAAACGGATACATCAAGCCAAGAAAAACTTTTTGGAGAAATTCAAAACAGCTTCTTATAATTCGCCCAAGTAAGGAGAAGGATCTAATTCCTTGTTTTGAATCAGTTCGTAAATGTGCCATGCCATTTCAGAAAAATTAGTGTCCAGCTCTTGCATGGTCTTGAGCCTCTCTGTGAGCTGTTGTTTGGAGGTAAAGACAGCTCCCCGTATCATATAGTGGAGTGCTTTTTCTATTTTTCCAAGACGGTAATAGCAATATGAGATAAGATAGCTTATTTTAAACGAGTCCTGATAATCGTGTTTTTCTATCTTTTTGAATGCTTCCAGGGCTTCTTTAAAGTGAAATGCCTGAAAGTAGATAACACCGATATCAAACCATGTATCCTGGATGTTGTAGCTGTAGGCTTCGGCTTTTTTAAAAGATTTCTTGGCAGAGCTTGTGTCGTTGTAGAGTAGGGATAATTCTCCTTTCAGCAGGTAGAACTGATGGTATTTGTCGTTGTATTGCAATCCCAATTCAATGGTTTCGTAACATGCTGTTATTTCTTTGGTGCGCAAGCATGCTAACGCGTGTTTGTAGCAGATTTCTGCCATGTCTACAATTTCGCTTGCTGTAATGCGGTGGTCAAGAATAAGTTGGGTATATTGTTTCATCTTGTCATAGTCCAGCAAGTCGAAATAAATGGATGCCAGTATGTACCATATCGGTTCTTTTTCCCGGACGTGCTTTTCGATGTATTCAAGGCAGGGAATTGCTTCGTGCAGTTGTTCCAGCATCAAATGGCAATCGACTTTCAGTTTCCAGGTGGTAAGGTTTGTCTCGTCTGCTACCATGGCAAAATCAATGGCTTCGAACATCTTGTCATATTCCTTGGTCTGGGCATAGCAGCGGGCAAGGTTTTGCCAGCTGTTCACGTCATAGGGTTCTTCGTCCAGAATGGCGTTGAAGCATTGGAGGGCCTGGTCGTAGTGTTGGATTTCAAACTGGTACAGTCCCATAAGTTCCAGGGCTTCCAGATTATCCGGATTTTCATTCAAGGCTTTTTGTATCCATGGGTAAGCATATTTTTTTTGCTGATAATCGGTGTACAGCTGTGCGATATCGAGTATAGTGTCGATGTGCGGATAATCTTCATAGAGTTTGTTCAGTGTTGCCTGTGTCTGGCTCATGTCGTTTTTTTGCAGGTATAGTTCGGCATAGAGCAGCTGGGTATCGTAATCGTTTTGATAGGGGAGGTTATGAATCAGCAGATCCGCTTCGTCTGTATTCCGGCCGCTAAGCAGGGAGTGGCATTTGAAGACAAGCACGTCCTGATTTTCGGGATAGAGGGACAAGGCATAGTCGATGGCTTTGTCCGAGGCGTATGGATTTCCTTTGCTGGCATAATATTCTGCAATGAGTGTCAGGTCATCGGCATCGAAATAGGTGCGTGTGCCTTCGCGTACCATGTTTTCGTATTTGGCAAGGGTTTCCTTGAAGTCCGGTTGGTTAAAAATAGAGGATGGATCTTCTTTCATGGATTAGTCTTTTGTTTATGAATTAGCAGGGTAAACAAGTGCTCCTGGTACACAAATGCCCGACAAGTGCATCGGGGATGCAAGATACTTGTCTTTTTATGGCATTTGTGGATAAAGAGCACTTATATATTGGTCATTTCCGGCTGATTTTGCTCCAGGTATCCTTGAGCGATACAGTGCGGTTGAACACCAGATGCTCTGGAGTTGAATCTTTGTCGGGTGTGAAATAGCCGATACGCTGGAACTGGAGGTAATCGAGCGGCTTGCTGTCGGCGAGGAATTTCTCTACGTAGCATTCTTGCAGTATATTCAGCGAGTCGGGATTGATCATCTCTTTCATGGCTTCCAGTGCCGAGCAGTTCTTTTCTTCGCGGATAGCCGCCATAGCGTCGCGCGGGTTCTCCACCTTCCATAAGCGGTCGTACAGGCGCACTTCCGCTTTCAGGCAATGGTTGCAACTCACCCAGTGCAGGGTGCCTTTCACCTTGCGGTTGGCTTCGGGCATGCCGCTCTTGGTATGCGGGTCGTATTCGGCATATACCTCGATGACATTTCCGTCTTCGTCTTTCTTGCATCCGGTACATTTCACGATGTACGCGTTCTTCAGGCGCACTTCCTGTCCCGGCGTCATGCGGAAGTATTTCTTCGGCGCGTTCTCCATAAAGTCTTCGCGCTCTATCCAGAGTTCACGGCTGAACTCGATGGTATGGACGGGCGAATTCGGGTCTTCAGGATTGTTGACGGCCTCCATTTCCTCTACCTGCCCTTCGGGATAGTTGGTCAGGATGAGCTTCACCGGATTCAGCACCGCCGACACACGGGTGGCACGGGCGTTGAGGTCTTCGCGTACCGCGCTTTCCAGCAGGGCGAAATCGTTCAGCGCGTCATAGGTGGTATATCCGATTTTGTCCACAAACTTATGGATGGATTCGGGCGAATATCCTCTCCGGCGGAATCCGCACAGGGTCGGCATACGGGGGTCGTCCCATCCGTTTACCAGCCCTTCTTTCACCAGAATCAAGAGGTTGCGCTTGCTCAGCAAGATGTAACTCAGGTTCAGCTTGTTGAACTCGTACTGGCGCGGGCGGTTGTCGTCCAGGTCCTTGCCTTCTTTCACCCAGTCTACAAACAAGTCGTACAAGGGGCGGTGGGGCACAAACTCCAGCGTGCAGAGCGAGTGGGTCACCCCTTCGAAATAATCGCTTTGCCCGTGGGCGAAGTCATACATCGGGTATGCCTTCCACGTGTCACCCGTGCGGTGGTGCGGAGTCTTCACCACGCGGTAGATAATCGGGTCGCGGAAGTGCATGTTCGGGCTTGCCATGTCAATCTTGGCACGGAGCACCATCTTGCCTTCCTCTATCTCGCCGGCGTTCATCTTCTGGAACAGGTCGAGGCTTTCTTCCACGGGGCGGTTGCGGTACGGGCTTTCCGTTCCCGGCTGGGTCGGCGTACCCTTTTGCGCCGCTATCTCTTCCGAGGTCTGTTCGTCCACATACGCCTTTCCTTCCTTGATGAGGCGGATGGCGAAGTCCCACAATTGCTGGAAGTAATCGGACGCATAATATTCATTTCCCCATTGGAATCCCAGCCACTGGATGTCTTCCTTGATAGATTCTACGTATTCCACGTCTTCCTTCGTGGGGTTGGTATCATCGAAGCGCAGGTTGCATACGCCTCCGTATTTCTTGGCGATGCCGAAGTCCATGCAGATGGCTTTGGCATGTCCGATGTGTAAGTATCCGTTCGGTTCGGGCGGGAACCGGGTCTGTACTCTTCCCCCGTTCTTGCCTTCTTTCAAGTCTTTCTCCACAATTTGTTCGATGAAGTTCAGGCTTTTCTTTTCTGAACTTTCCGTTGCATTCATTTCAGTCATAGCGCTTTTTTGTTTTTACACTTATCGGTTGCAAAAATAGTGATTCTTTTTCTAAATAGAAAAATGTAAAGAATAAAATGCGTGATGCTTCTATGGTGCACGGGACGGTAGGGGCAGCTCAGGTCTTACGGAAGCTTCACATAGACCCGGTGCGGCGCGCGTCCTTCGATGCCGATAAGGTGTGCTTCCGTCCACTTGTTCAGGTCGCGCCAGGCGGTGGTCTTGGGCAGTCCTGCCAGTTCGCCGTATGCTTTCAGGGTGATATAGGCGTGGCTTTCCAGATACGACTGGAGGAGCTGCAGCCTTTCTTCTTCCGAATGCACCTTGGGATTCCGTAAGATTTTCTTTCCGGCAGGCGCGCGGAGCACGTTTCCCTGGCATTGCTTGGTGAATTTCTTCGAAGCCGTGAGCCTTACTTTGGCGAACCGGATAGACTGGGCATGCACATCCGAGGGGTCGTACACCTCCGTATTGGCTTTGAGCGAGATCGAAGCCGTGCCGATGTTCCCTATCTGCACCCGGTATCCGTCCGACAAGTATTGTGCGGTCCAATATTCTATTTCGTCCATCACGGCAAGGATGGTCCCCTTGGTCAGTCCCGAATGGTTGGCGATTTGTTCGGTCAGCTTCTCGAACGTAATCGTCCCTTTCGACACGATTTTAGGGTAAAGGCGTGGTGTGGTGTCTTCCGCATTGGCAGAAGGCACAGGTAAGAAATCATAAAGAGCATCCATGATAATATGATATATTAAGGTTTATAATCTGTTTCCGGCAATATATATTTTATGTTCCACGGCGTGGAATGTATATTCCATGGGCTGGAATATACGTTCCAAAGCGTGGAATATACGTTCCAGCCCATGGAATATAGAACTGAAACGTCTGTAAAGATAATACAATCCAAATGCGAAAGCAAATGTTTGGGGGAGAAAATGCGAATTTAGAAGCTGTTTTGAATTTAGGTTTTTGAATTTATCGTACGATGATTTGGGATGAGTTTTTGAGGCATTTTCGCTTCTGTGATGAGGAAGATAGCGGGCTATCTGACGAAGAACAGGAGCGAAAAGGACCAAAAAATCGCCCAAAGCACACACGAAAACGTATACATCAAGCCAAGAAAAACTTTTTGGAGAAATTCAAAACAGCTTCTTATATTTTGCGTGGTATGAAATTGTGTATTCGGGCAGGCAAACCCTGCCCCTACAAGTTAATTGGCAAGATGCAGAATTTATGAAAAATTAAGAAATTCCGTGTGCCTCTGTGCCTCTGTGGTGAGAAAATGCATAAATCTATACCGCATATAGTTTTGTACAGGCATGGCGGCACTGGCAGGCTTTCTTGGGTTTTCTTTACTTATTCTGTGGGTTTTGTACGATTATTCCGGAGTTTTTTATACTTTTGTATTCCGAAAATTAAAGCTAATTAGAAACGGACATGAATTTGACTGGAACTTTGAAAGCCAATCCCGTATGGCGGGAGGCGAAAGATTATTTGCTGATAGCCTTGGGCATGATGATGTACGGGATAGGGTGGACGGTGTTTTTGTTGCCCAACAACTTGCCTTCGGGAGCTGTGCCGGGTATTGCTTCTATTATTTACTGGGCAACAGGTTTCCCCGTACAATATACGTATTTGGCTATCAACGGATTTTTGCTGTTGCTGGCATTGAAGATTCTCGGGTTGAAGTTTTGCATAAAGACCATTTGGGCGGTAATTGTATTGACGGTCTTTCTGGCTGTTATCCAGAAGCTGGTTCAGGGAGGACTGATACATGATGAGCCGTTTATGGCTTGCGTGCTGGGAGCTTCGTTCTGTGGCGGTGGAATCGGTCTGGCATTTTCTGCAAACGGAAGTACAGGCGGCACAGACATCATTGCGGCCATTGTGAACAAATATCGCGACATCTCGCTGGGGAGGGTGATTCTGATGTGTGATGTCATTATCATTTCTTCCAGTTATCTGGTGTTGCATGATTGGGAGCGGGTGGTTTATGGTTACGTAGTCTTGTTTATCACCAGTTTTGTCATTGACCAGGTGGTGAACAGTGCACGCCAGTCGGTCCAGTTTTTCATCATATCCAATAAATACGAAGAAATCGGACACCGCATCAATAAAGACCTGCATCGGGGGGTGACATTTATCGATGGTGTAGGCTGCTATACGAACAATGGTGTAAAACTGATGTTTGTCTTGGCAAAAAAACGGGAGTCGAATACCATTTTCCGCCTGATAAAGGATATTGACCCTCATGCATTCGTTTCGCAGAGTGCGGTGATTGGTGTCTTTGGAGAAGGATTCGACCGGATCAAAGTAAAATGAAAAACTTTTTTAATCGAAATATCTATGACGACAACGAGTATTGAAATAGCGCGGCAGATGGCGGGCGATCACAATGTGGCGCTTGCTAAGGAAAGTGTTCACGCATTGGCTGATATTTTGGTCGGCAGGAAATACAAGAAAGGTGAAATGGTGCTGAATGAAGGCGAAGTATGTACTTGTGTGCGTTACATCGAGAAAGGTATGCTGCGCCAGTTCTATTTCAAGTATGGGAAGGATATGACCGAACATATTGCATACGAGAAAGGGGAGGTGGTTTGTCTGGAAAGCTATTTCCGTCAGGAGCCTACCCGTCTGATGATAGAAGCTTTGGAACCGACGGTGCTGTGGGAGATAGACAAGGCAGGCATCGACCGTTTATCAATAGAATATGCGGATATCGGGGTGCTGTATCGGAAGATTTTAGAGAATTCGTTGATAGAATCGCAGGTGAAGGCCGACACGTTGCGTTTCGAGTCTGCTCATGAACGTTATAACAAACTGTTCCAGCTGCATCCGGAAATCCTGAAGCGGGCACCATTGGTCTACATCGCTTCGCTGCTCCAGATGACTCCGGAAACCTTGAGCCGTGTACGTTCGGCAAGCCTGAACAGTTGAGATGTGCGTGATAAGTGATTTATGGGTCTGTAAAGAACTGGATATTTATGACATATGACTTGATTACCATATTAGGTCCTACCGCATCGGGAAAAACACCGCTTGCAGCGGCTTTGGCCCATCGTCTTCATACGGAAATCATCAGCGGTGACAGCCGTCAGGTGTATCGCAGGATGGATTTGGGGACCGGAAAAGACCTTGCTGACTATGTCGTAGACGGACACCGGATACCTTATCACTTGATAGATATTGCAGAACCTGGAACGAAATATAACGTTTTCGAGTTTCAGCACGATTTCCTGCAGGCATACGAGGATATCCGTTCGCGGGGAAAGCTTCCCGTCTTGTGCGGTGGAACAGGCATGTATCTGGAGTCTGTATTAAAAGGATACAAGTTGCTTCCTGTACCTGAAAATCCGGCATTGCGTGAAAGACTTGCCGGTAAATCATTGGAAGAGTTGACGGTTCTCCTTTCGACGTATAAGACTTTGCATAATTCTACCGATGTAGATACGGTGAAACGTGCCATTCGTGCCATCGAAATAGAAGAGTATTACCGCACGCAACCTGTCGATGCCCGGGATTTTCCGGAAATCCATAGTCTGATTATCGGGGTGGATATCGACCGTGATTTGCGTCGTAAAAAGATTACATACCGGTTGCGACAGCGTTTGGACGAAGGAATGGTGGACGAAGTACGGCGGTTGCTGGAAGAAGGCATTGCTCCGGAAGACCTGCTCTATTATGGACTGGAGTACAAATACCTTACCCTGTATGTAACGGGAGCCTTGACTTACGATGAGATGTTCCGTCAGTTGGAGATAGCTATCCATCAGTTTGCTAAACGGCAGATGACGTGGTTCCGGGGGATGGAGCGGCGCGGGTTTACCATTCATTGGATAGATGCTACGCGTCCGCTGGAAGAGAAAGTGGAAGAAATAATGAGATTGCTTGATACGAATCAAACCGAATATCCGTGAGATACCGGTAAGGTAGAAAATTTGGCAAATTGTGGACATTTATACAAATCAATAAATAAAGGATTATGGCAGTAGAACCTACCCGCTGGGGCGTAATATACAATCCGAAAGCCGGAAGCCGGAAAGCACAGAAGCGGTGGAAAGCAATTCGCGATTACATGGAGAGCCGGAACGTACAATTCGACTATGTGCAGTCGGAGGGATTTGGGTCGGTGGAGCGTTTGGCGCGCACCTTGGCTAATAACGGTTATCGCACCATTGTTGTGGTAGGTGGCGACGGAGCATTGAATGATGCGGTAAATGGCATTATGCTGTCTGATGCCGAGGACAGACATGACATTGCCTTGGGCATTATTCCCAATGGCATAGGGAATGACTTTGCCAAGTATTGGGGATTGGATTCGGATGATTATCGGGGGGCGGTCGATGTACTTATCAACCGTCGGTTGCGGAAGGTAGATGTAGGTGTGTTTGGTTATTACGACGGGCAGACGCATGTGAAGCGTTATTTCCTGAATGCAGTATATATCGGGTTGGGGGCGCGTATTGTTATCATCACCAATGAGACACGCCGGTTCTGGGGGATTCCTTTGTTCTCGTATCTCTCTTCATTGTTTTTGGTGGCATTTGAGCGTAAGCTGTACCGGATGCATCTGAAAGTAAACGATGAACATATTCGTGGACGTCTGATGGCTGTGGCGATAGGAAGTGCACGGGGATATGGATTGACACCTAGTGCTGTGCCTTATAATGGATGGCTGGACGTATCACTGATATATCGCCCGGAATTGCGTCAGTTGGTGTCGGGCTTGTGGATGTTGCAGCAGGGAAGGCTTTTGAATCACAAGACTGTGAAGCCTTACCGTACACGACAGGTGAAAATCCTTCGGGCGCAAAATGCCGAAATCAGTCTGGACGGGCGTGTTTGGTTCGACCGTCATTTCCCTATCGAAATAACCATTGCTCCCGAAGCATTGACACTGATAATTCCGGAATAAGTGGCTGTACATAATAGTTGGTGTATATTGAAAAGAACTTAATTTTGCACACATATTTAACAATAGATAATATACAATGATACAGACAATAGATGACCTGGTCCGTTCGGATAATTTTTTTCTGTTGGCGGGACCGTGTGTAATTGAAGGCGAGGATATGGCGTTGCGCATAGCTGAGCGTGTGGTAAAAATAACCGACCGTTTGCATATACCTTATGTGTTCAAGGGTTCTTATCGTAAGGCGAACCGTTCGCGTCTGGATTCGTTTACTGGCATCGGCGATGAAAAAGCATTAAAGGTCTTGGCAAAAGTAAGAAGTACCTTTGGTGTGCCGGTAGTGACCGATATTCATGCGGCTGAAGAAGCCGGCATGGCTGCCGAATACGTGGATGTATTGCAAATACCTGCGTTTTTGTGTCGTCAGACCGATTTGCTGGTAGCGGCTGCCCGGACGGGCAAGATAGTTAATATTAAAAAAGGACAGTTCCTTTCTCCCGCTGCGATGCGTTTTGCAGCCGATAAGGTAGTGGAAGCTGGAAATCCGCAAGTGATGCTGACTGAAAGGGGAGTCACATTTGGTTATCATGACTTGATTGTCGATTATCGGGGGATTCCCGAAATGCAGGCTTTCGGACATCCGGTCATACTGGATGTGACCCATTCGCTCCAGCAGCCCAATCAGGCTTCAGGCGTGACGGGAGGTATGCCCCAGCTGATAGAAACCATAGCCAAAGCCGGAGTGGCGGTAGGTGTGGATGGTTTGTTTATGGAGACGCACGAAGACCCTTCGGTGGCTAAAAGTGATGGGGCAAACATGCTGAAGCTCGATTTGCTGGAGGGTTTACTCGAAAAACTGGTGCGCATCCGTCAAAGTATCTTGTAAGAATCATTGTTTATGTTTCAATAAAAGAATATCTTTGCATCACGAAAACAAGATCTACGATTATTAAAAGACTAAAGATATGCTTACAATTAAACAAATTACAGAGGATACCGACAAGGTAATCCGTGGATTGGAGAAAAAGCATTTCGCAAATGCAAAAGAAACCATTGCCCAAGTGCTCGAACTGAACAGCAAGCGTCGTAATGCACAAGCTCAATTGGATAAGAATCTGGCAGAAGTAAATGCTACATCGAAAACCATCGGACAGTTGATGAAAGAAGGGAAGAAAGAAGAAGCCGAAACAGCCAAGGCACGTGTGTCAGAAATCAAGGAAACAAGCAAGGCTTTGCAGGCAGAAATGGATCAGGCTGCTGAAGACATGCAGAATTTGCTGTATACCATTCCAAATGTGCCTTACGAGGAAGTGCCCGAAGGTGCTGGTGCCGAAGATAATCTGGTAGTGAAAATGGGAGGCATGGAAACCGAACTTCCGAAAGACGCACTGCCTCATTGGGAGTTGGCAAAAAAATACAACCTGATTGATTTTGATTTGGGTGTGAAGATAACAGGAGCCGGCTTCCCGGTCTATCGGGGACAGGGGGCACGCTTACAACGTGCGCTCATCAATTTCTTTCTCGATGAAGCTCGTGCCGCTGGTTATGAAGAAATAATGCCTCCTACGGTGGTAAATGCTGCTTCGGGTTACGGAACGGGACAGTTGCCTGATAAAGAAGGGCAGATGTATCATTGCAACTTGGATGATTTGTACCTGATTCCGACAGCAGAAGTTCCCGTCACAAACATTTACCGCGACGTGATACTTGATGAAAAGCAGTTACCCATCAAGAATTGTGCTTATACCGAATGTTTCCGTCGTGAAGCAGGTTCATATGGCAAAGATGTGCGTGGCCTAAACCGTTTGCACGAGTTTTCAAAAGTAGAACTGGTGCGCATTGATACCCCCGAACATTCCCGCCAGTCGCATCAAGAGATGCTCGATCACGTAGAAGGTTTGCTGAAGAAACTGGAATTACCTTATCGTATTCTGCGTTTGTGCGGAGGTGACATCAGCTTTACTGCTGCTATCTGTTACGATTTCGAAGTTTACTCGGAAGCTCAGAAACGTTGGCTGGAAGTAAGCTCGGTATCCAATTTTGATACGTATCAGGCAAACCGTTTGAAGTGCCGTTATCGTACTGCCAATAAGAAGACAGAGCTTTGTCACACGCTGAATGGTTCGGCACTTGCCTTGCCGCGTATTGTGGCAGCCCTGCTCGAAAACAACCAGACGCCGGAAGGTATCCGTATTCCGAAAGCATTGGTTCCGTATTGCGGATTCGATATGATTAAGTAAGAAGCTGTTTTGAATTTCTCCAAAAAGTTTTTCTTGGCTTGATGTATCCGTTTTCGTGTGTGCTTTGGGCGATTTTTTGGTCCTTTCCGCTCCTGTTCTTCGTCAGATAGCCCGCTATCTTCCTCATCACAGAAGCGAAAATGCCTCAAAAACTCATCCCAAATCATCGCACGATAAATTCAAAACAGCTTCTAAAAAGTATATTTGATTTTCCTTTGAACACAGAAACCCTAAGACACGGAGTTTAATCTATCAGATTGTTTTCGTGTCTTTGTGTTTCTGTGTTTTTTTCAGAGCTTTTCAATTATTCGTTTTCTTACAGTTTGTTCAGGATGCGGTCCATTACCCAGTTGGTGGGAGTGGCGCTTATGCCGTCGCATGTACAGATGGCTTTTCCTTGCAGATGCTCCACTACGGCTTTGATTAGCGGAAGCTGCACATAGGACGGATTTTGTGGAAGGATTTCCTCACGTCCATGTTCCGTATGTAAGCCGATAGGCTCGTAGGTAAAGACAGAGAAGCAAATCATTCCTTTGTCACCAATAATTTCAATGCGGTCTTCTTTTGCCGATTCGTGAGCAACAAAACACCACGAGCCGGAACCAGGCAATCCGGATTCGAACTTAAAGCAAGCACTGATGGTATCTTCTGCCTGGTATAGTCCACCACGGTTGCTCTTATATCCTTCTGCTTCCAGGATGCATCCGAACATTTCCTGCAGTAAATCCAGCTGGTGGGGAGCCAGATCATAGAAATAACCTCCTCCGGCAATGTCGGGCTGTACACGCCATGGCAGGTTGGTGCTGTTATAATCCAAGTCGCGTGGAGGCTGTGCAAAACGTATTTGTACATTGATGACATTTCCTATCTTGCCTTCTTCTACCAGTTGACGAACCTTTTGGAAATAGGGTAAATAGCGGCGATAATAGGCTACAAAGCAAGGTACACCTGTTTCTTGTGAGATGCGGTTGATACGTGCACAGTCTTCGTAGGTGGCTGCCATAGGTTTTTCAATGTATACAGGTTTTCCTGCCTTCATGGCCATAATGGCAAAGGTGGCATGCGAAGAGGGAGGCGTGGCGATGTAAATGGCGTTTACATCCTCGTCACCTATCAGTTCTTGCGCATCAGTATACCAGCGAGGAATGTTGTGTCGGTGTGCATACGATTTTACTTTTTCTTCATCGCGGCTCATGACGGCAACAACACGTGAACCGTCTATCATATTGAAAGCGGGACCACTCTTTTTTTCGGTCACTTCGCCACAACCGATGAATCCCCAGTTTACCTTGTCTAATTGCATAGTTTTCAAGTTTTGTTTTTCAGTTAACTTATTAATTGGTCTATATTTGTATATCACATGGAGAGAATTTAAACGACAGGCTCTAAAGTATCTGTGTATCTTCTTCTTCTGTGATGAGATGTCATTAAAAGTATTTGTTGTACAGTTTCTTGTAAGAGGCGGTTTTGCTGTACCGTTCAAGCCAATGGTTGAGGGTATCCAGCAAGGCAGGCGAATGCTTGTTTACGCCCCAGGCATAAAATTGCGTGAAACTGATAGCTGTATTGATGTCAAGGTTCGGGAAGCGTTCCTGCAAAGAGCGGGCGATGCTTTCATCGCATACGGCATAGTCGATGTCTTTTCCTGCCACCATGGCAAGAAGCTGTTCAGGTCCGTATTGTTCCACTTCCTGGATGTAGATGGTATCGGCTATTTCACTGATAAGGTTGTGGAGCCGGAGCAATGCCGGAGAACCTTTGATGACATGCAATTGTTTGTGTGCCAGGTCGAGCTGGCTGCGGATATAAGTGCTGTCTTGTTCGTTTTCGGGTTTTCGCTGTACCAGCACTTGTTTGCTTAACGTCAACGGACGGGTAAAGAGCAATGTGTCTTTCGATTGGGATGTGATAACGGTTCCTGTCGCCAGAAGATCGTATTTCCCTTTAGTGACACCTGCAAGTCGTTTCTCAAAGCTCATTTCTGGAGTTATTTCCAGTTTCAGGTGTTTGTCAGAGGCAAAAGCATTCAGCAGTTCATAATCGAATCCTTGCAGCGTGTCTCTGTTTATGTGGTAGCTGATAGCGTTGTATTCGGTCACTGCACGCAACACGCCCGATTGGACAATTTCGGCATAGTCGCGAGGGGAATAGGCAGGACTATTTTCTTTCTGTGTGCCGAACACAATAAATCCTGCAACAATAACTATTGCCACAATGCTGTATCGGATGAAGGGTTTGCCTTTCTGCATAATGTACGGGTTTTTTAGTCAAAGAAGTTCCACGATATGCCGATTTTGAACAGACGCGGATTCAGTGGGTAGTGGGGAGCCAGGAAATAACTGTGGGTCCCTTGTCCTTGAATCAGGTTGTACATCATCAAGAAGATACGCGTGCGTTTCAGGTGCAGGTTGATGTAACCGTTCACTAAAGGATAGTTCCCTAATTTGTAGCGCGTGTCTTTGTTTTGCAGATAGAATTGACCGATTGCCGGCGCATAGTCGGGGGCATAATATTCGGTGAAATAGCGCACGTCGGCACCCATTTCTACTTTCAAAACCTTCTTTGCCAGCCCGAAGCTGAGGTAGAGGTTATGGTACAAGACCAGTTTCGGCAATGGAAGGATGTCTTGGTTGCTTGAAGTCTGGTAAGTCACTTCGTTATCCAGGTGAAAAATACCCAGTTTGAAATCTTGCCGGAGCGATGCGCTGAATACCTGGATGCTCCCCGAGTGTTGGGCTACTCCTAGATTGTTCAGGTAATGAGTTGTGGTTCCACTTTCGTTGCTGCTGCCAGTTCCGTCTCCGCTACTACCTTGTCCGTCACTTACCGAAAGGTTATCGAGATAAGTATAGTTGGTGATGTTTTCTACACCAGCTTTCAGTTGCGTACGCCAACGGTCAATGCTGAGTTGTCCTTCAATGCGGGTACGCATCATTTTCGAAAGGTCGTTATTGTCCCACCAATAATGTTTCGAGTGGAAATGACGATAGTAGAATGTCGGGTTTTGGTTCTTGATATAGGCATTTGCCTGTAAACGGACGGTATCATTGAACAGGCGGAAGTTCATGTTTCCGCGTCCTTCCACCGAAAATGCTCCGGCATCTTCGCCTATCAGTGCAAATTCACCCGTTACGTTATAATGGAACATTTTGCCTTGTTCTTTGATGAGTTGTCCTCCCACAGAAATGACATTTTCCGTATAATCTGTAGGAATACGTTGTCCGGGAGTTCCGGCGATGGTGTCGGTCATCGTAAAGCGGCGGAATTCGTGGGTGACGAAAGCGGTAAGGCCGGCTTTTGCCCATTTGTTGAATCCCTCGCGCAGCGATATGCCGAGCGTGTTCTTTACTGCCAGATAGTCTGTCTTGTCACGTTCTATGTCGGGCAAGAAATTATTTAGAAAGTATTCCGTGTTCTCCGTTTCATCTTGTGAGATATATTGGCGTCTTGCCACGTCTACTTTCACCGTGTGCATGAAACTGGTGACAGGTACGAATACCTGTGTGTTGGTTGTATCGTTTTCGTCCGGATTGTCACGGTAGAATCCTAAGTTATACCGATGAGTCAGGAAAGCATGGTATCCTGTGTTGTGGTTCCATATGGCACTCAGGTTGGTCGGGATTTCGCTATTGGCGTATGTACGTCCTCCTTCAGCCATATCCAGCGGCGCACTGACATAACGATCATCGGTGATACCGCCGTTTTCGGCTACCTTCAAGTTGTCGTTGATGAAGCTGAAATGCATATTGTATTTGTCCCCCAGATAGTAGGCAAATAGGTTTCCGTTGAACAAAGCTGTTGACTGGTGGGCGTATTTCCCTCGTCCGTACACATAGTCGATGTTGAACCCGAATCCCAGCCGTTTGTTGGCATTCACGGCAAAATAGGCTTTGAAACGTTCTTCTCCGTCGCGGCTGCTACCTTGTTTATAATAAGTCAAGTTGACAAAGGGCGACTTGGTGTTTGTGTATGTTACGTCTTGCGGTTGTAACACAGTGTAATCGTAAGGGTCGAAAAAGAAGAACTGGCTGGCATCTTTACGGTCGAAAAACACATGAGCAATACGGGGAGCTCCCAAGTTCCCCAAATAGGTATAATGTCCGTAAGGCCCTCCTGTATCGTTCGTGTTTTGGAAGCCATGCTGCAAAGTATCGACAGGCACTTCGGTACGGTTTCCGAAACGGGCATCAATTTTCCACGATGTCAGCCCGATGGGAATGGTGCTGGCATCGTTAACGGCGGTTGTGTCTATCGGATTCCCGTTCCGGTCGTACATATCTCGGTCTGTACCTGATGCCGAACTTCCGAATTGGTTGGATAACGTGTTCTGTGCGGACAGTTTGCCGCATATCAGTGCTATGATTGCTATAAAAAGTATCTTCCTCATAATGGGGACAAAGATATAAAAGAAAAACGAAACAAGGGATAACTTAGGGGCAGATTTGCAGATATTCGTCATTGTTAAACGGGGCGGCAGAGTCAACCAGCGAGTGCAACATTACGAAATATTTTTGAAAAAGACCTCAG
>ERZ780218.182-NODE-182-length-68045-cov-6.135711_pt1 | contig 68045 bp, 59 predicted proteins | sample MGYA00510975_ERZ780218 | MGnify/ENA primary metagenome ERZ780218 (study PRJEB29588, sample SAMEA2152063) | human gut metagenome | biome: human gut; feature: human-associated habitat; material: faeces | place: Denmark | collected 2008/2010 ... | reverse complement strand
GGCGACCTATGGTCGCCCCCACAGTCTGAAAAATTTCAGTCTGCTTGTTGACAAATATTTTATTGTGCTGTATAATATATATAGAAAAAGGTAAATCGTATAGACGGTTAACCTCATATGTTGATTATTGAAATAATCGCCTTATTTGGTCGTTGGGCGGTTATTTCTTTTTTATACTCTTTATTAACTCTGTAAGAGCAACTACGAGTATGACAGCTAAAGTTATGTATATAACTTCCATGCTATCGCCTCCCTTCACAGTCCATTTCACACTGAGTGATACTCCGGTTTCTGCTTATGAGAGGATAACCGCCTACCGTAAGATTTACCTTTTCCGACGTTAATTATATCATGTAAGTTTAAATTTGTCAAATTTTATCTTAATATATATAACTTCCACTAGTCACAATAAATATATAGCAAGGTTATCGTAACATATACATCTTCCAGTATGCTCCATCCTCATCACTGCATGCTTCAGCATAAATAACTTTATTATACTATTTTGGCTGACAAATGTCAACATAAATTTTTCCAGAACAAGTAACTTTTGTTGGACACTTGCTAACATTACTTTTTGTCATATCCACTATAGTTCTTTGGAAAAATTTAGGAGCATGAGTATCATTAATTGATTGTGATCGCAATTCTTTCAATTCACCAAATAGAGATTCTTTTTCTGCCTCAGGCGACCTATGGTCGCCCTTACATGACGGTATGCACCGTTTTTATTTATATTCAGAGGTTATTCCCAGATATTCCTCCAGACAAAGTCCGCTTTTTTCTACAGCCTTAGCGGTTTTTACTCCCAGATAGCGTATATGCCACGGTTCGTATTTGTAGCCGGTCACGCTTTCCTTACCCTTGGGATAGCGGATTATAAAGCCGTAGTCGGAACAATGAGCGGCAAGCCACTTTGCTTCCCTAGTGCCTTCAAATGACGAGCCGGCATTGTTTATGTCCATAGCCAGTCCGGTTTGATGCTCGCTGTGTCCTGCTCTTGCGGAGTATCTGTCGGCGGCGGCTTTTCCGTCTCGCGCGACATAGCTGTTATACAGATATTTCTGATAGGAATACGAACGGAAGCCGGAGCATATCCAGAGGCTTATACCGTCTCTGCGTGCAGCTTTCTGCATTTTGTAAAATGTCTGCATGGCTTCAGCGTTCATGTCCGGGTTGTAGTCTGAGGGAAGCGAATATGTTTTGTTGGCTATAAGTATTCCTTCCACATATGTAACGCCGTTTTTCTTAACGATTTCAGGCTTTGTGGAAACGCTGAAAACGCTTCCGAATGAGCCGAAATGGTTCTTTCTCTCTGCGTCGCATTTATAGGCCCGTATCTTGAATTTATACTGAGTACCCCGTTTAAGTCCCGAAACTCGGTACTGATCTGCCGACGGATTTCTGACTGTCGTAAGGTGTTTCCACTGTTTTGTGTCCGCACTGTACATATATATCTGGTATCCGTTGCATTTGACCGGCTCCCAGAAAAGCCGAACGGCGGCATAGGTACGGTTTGCCTTTGCGACGTTTACATTTCCGGGCTTTACTGCGGTGCAGAGAGTGTTTGAATAGTCGCTCCAGTAATTTACGCCGTCAGCTTTAACATAGCTTTTTAACTTGTATTTATATGCTACTCCGGAGGAAACCTTTTTATCTGTCCATGAAAAGGTTTTATTGTTTTTTATGGACGTCTGACTGATAAATTCGCCGGTTTTGGCATCGTAACGGAAGATCCTGTAACCGGTGGCTCCTTCGACTTTCGACCACTTAACGGTTACTGTTTTATTGTCGGAGCTCAGGGATAAAAGCTCAGGCGGTCCGGATTTGGTAAAAATGCTGAAAACGCTTCCCTGCGTGTCCGCGAAGTCTTCCTGCGAACCGAACTTATAGGCAAAAACCTTGAATTTATATTCGGTGCCCATTTTCAGTCCCGAAACTCGGTACTGATCTGCCGACGGGTCTTTTATATCTGCAATGCGGTTCCAGTTCTGCGTATCCGGACTGTACATATATATCCGGTAGCCGCTGCAATTTACAGGTTTCCAGAAAAGCCGTACCGCGTTATGGGTGCGGTTGGCTTTTGTAACAGACATCCCCTGTGACCCGGCGCTGTCCGAGTTCGCCGACGAAAATAGTTTTCTTGTGATTTCATATGTAAAAAAAGTATCTGACAGAGGTTCGGAGCAGACGGGAGCGTAGGAGGAAAAAGCTCCGGTTCCTGCTGAAAAAGCGGTTATAGCCGCTGCGCAAACAGATAAAATGTATTTCGAGATCATGAATTTCACCCGTCCTTTCAGCAAAGGGAGCCTATCTTTTGTTTTCAGCTTAATATGAGTCGGAAAGCCTTTGCTATTTCTTGCTTTCATTATATCATAAAGTCTTATATTAAATCAATAATAAAGCGTTATTTTAAATACTTTTTTTGTTTATCGTTGAATTGAATAAAAAGAAGGCATCCGAAAGGTTAATTTGACGAATTATACGTTAATTTTCGGCAAAGCCCTTTTCAAAATGTGAAAAATGTTGTATAATAAATTTAATAATACCGACTTGATTTTTTCGGAAAGGAACGGATTCCAATATGAAAAACGAAGTTACAGTAAAAATCTTCAACAGAGAGTTTCATCTTCTTACAGATGAAACAAAGGAGTATACTGACAGGCTTGCAGCGGAGCTTAACAGGAAAATGGCGGAGCTTTTAAAGGCAAAGCCTACGCTTTCGCTTCAGGACGCCGCCGCCCTTATCTGCCTTGAGTGCTGCGACGAGTTGTCAAAGGCAAGGCAGAATATTGAAAATATCCGCTCGCAGATAAAGGATTACGTTGACGACGCTGGCGAAGCGAGAAGCGCCGCAGACGAAGCCCAGAAGGAACTGAGAACTCTCAGGGAAAGGGTAGCTCAGCTTGAAAAAGAAGTAAAACTTCGTAAATCCTTTGCCGACGAAAGCGAAAAGCTGTCGGCTAAGGATATGATATCCCATGATATAAACAAGGCGCTTGAAAATAAATATCCGTATAATTACGGCAAAAAGCAATGACGGAGATCCTTGCTCCCTGCGGCAGCGCCGAGGCTCTGAACGCTGCGCTGAGAACCGGTTGCGACGCCGTATATCTTGGAGGAGAGGGCTTTTCGGCAAGGCAGAACGCTGCGAATTTTTCCCGACAGGAGCTTGAAAAGGCCGTTTATGACTGTCATGTGAGAGGAGTAAAGGTGTATCAGGCGATAAATACGGTGATTACCGACGATCAGTTTGATATGCTTATAGATGCGGTGAAATTTGCCTGCCGGATCGGTATAGACGGTCTTATTACACAGGATCTTGCGCTGGTCCGTATAGTTAGGGAATGCTGTCCCGATATGGAAATACACGCTTCGACCCAGATGACGCTGCATACTCCCAGAGGAGTTCTGCTTGCCGGACAGCTGGGCTTTTCACGGGCAGTGGTTTCGAGAGAGCTTCCGGCGGATATAATAAAAAGGCTGTGCGATCTTCCGGTGGAGATAGAGGTTTTTGTTCACGGAGCGCTTTGTATGGCGGTTTCGGGTCAGTGCTTTATGAGCGCGGTTATCGGCTCGAGAAGCGCCAACAGGGGCTTGTGCGCTCAAGCGTGCAGACTTCCCGTCTCGGCGCTGAAAAATCAGAGCGGCAGACATGATCTGTCGCTGAAGGATATGTCCTATATCGGGCATATCAGGGAGCTTGCACAAAACGGAGTGTCCTCTCTGAAGATAGAGGGAAGAATGAAACGTCCCGAATATGTCGCCTGCGCTGTGGACAGTGTAAGAAAAGCGCTTGACGGCAGGCCTTACGATATGCAAAAGCTTGAAAGCGTTTTTTCAAGAAGCGGTTTTACCGACGGATATTATAACGGAAAGACCGGAGCGGAAATGTTCGGCTTCAGGCAAAAGGAGGACGTTTTGTCGTCGGCGGAGGTCCTGCCCTCAATCCATGAGCTTTACCGCAGGGAATTCAAGCGAAGCAGGATAAATATGTTTGTTCGCATGAAGAAAAATGAAAGGCTCTATATATCGGCTTCCGATGAAAACGGAGTAACCGCCGAAGCATGGGGAGATGTTCCTCAGGCGGCGTTAAAACGGTCTGCCGACAAGGATTATCTTGAAAAACAGCTTTCAAAGCTGGGGGATACTATCTACGAGCTTAGGGAGCTGACGGCGGAGCTTGACCGGGGTTTAATGTGTCCGGCTTCTCAGCTTAACGCTCTCAGGCGTGAGATATGCTCCGCTCTTGACGAAAAAAGGTATGAGTACTACACCAAGAAAACGGTGTTTAAGCAGGCTGATTCTGATATGATAAAGGCGGAAAGGGTATATGCTCCCAAGATAAGGATTTCGGTTGCTGATTTAAGTCAGCTTTGTGCAACAAATATAAAAAAAGCGGAGCTTGTTATATGCTCTTTGGGCGCTTTGGAAAAAGGTTTGGCAGAGGGGCTTACGTATGATATTCCTACGGATAAGCTTGCGGCTGAAATGCCTCGCTTTACCTTTGATGAGGAAAAGGATTTTGCACGGCTGAAAGTTCTCCGGGAGCGGGGCGTATCGCATATGGTCTGTACAAATTATGCTCATATTTTAATGGGCAGAGAGCTTGGAATGACCATGCACGGAGGTTTCGGACTGAACGTTACCAATTCCATGGCTCTTGGGGAGCTGAAAAGGCTGGGCCTCAGCGACTGCACTGCTTCATTTGAGCTTAAAATCGGTCAGATAAACGCGCTCGGCGGACAGCTCCCATTTGGAATAATATGCTACGGAAGGCTTCCTCTTATGCTTACTGTAAACTGTCCCATACGTCAGGCGTCTGGCTGCAAAAACTGCGCCGGCTCAGTCAGGGACAGAACGGGCAGGATTTTTCCCGTTAAATGCTCCCGTGAGCAAGGATATACCGAGATTCTCAATTCCGATATCCTTTATATGGGGGACAGACTTGAGGAATTTAAGACTGCGGCTTTCGTTCAGCTGGATTTCTACGACGAATCTTCGGAACAGATAGAAAAAATAATCGGATGCGTTGAGAACAGAAGCGGCTGCGGTATTGATAAAATAACCAGAGGACTTTATTACAGAGGGGTATTGTAAACAAGCGATCAGGCTGTAGGAGTTGTCATATGAAACTGTTGATAAAAAAACTGAAAGAAAACGCCGTTTTGCCCAAAAGGGCGACCGCCGGAAGCGCAGGATACGATTTGTCGGCTTGTCTTGACGGACCGCTGGAGGTAAAAGCGGGTGAAACCGTAAAAATACCTACAGGGCTTTGCGCCGAGATATGCGGAGAGGAAAAGTGCGTTCTGCTTATTTTTGCAAGATCGTCGCTGGCGACAAGGTTCGGGCTTGCTCCCGCAAACTGCGTGGGGGTTGTGGATACCGACTACAGAGGAGAGATAATGGTACCCATGCGCAATCATTCGGACAATGATTATACTGTTACGCCGGGAGAACGTGTGGCGCAGCTTGTAATTACTCCTGTTTTTACGCCGGAAGTTCAGGAGACCGATGAACTGAGCGATACCGCAAGAGGAAAGGGAGGCTTCGGTTCCACCAACTGAATTTGCGGCGCCGTCCGGTTTTCCGGAAAAAATGACGGCGCTGTCGGTCCTGCCGGATAAGGGAATTTGATGAAGGAGCTGCATAAATGACAATATACAACATAAGAATATATACCCAGAATAAAAACAGGGATATAATCGAAAACGGATATATAAGCTTTGAAAACGGAGTTATTACAAAGGTATGCGCAGGAGCATATGAGAAAATATCCGACGGGGATATCGACGGAGAGGGAAGGACTCTTTACCCCGGATTTATCGATGCTCATACTCACCTTGGACTTACCACCAACGGAGTCGGAATGGAAAGCGAGGATTTCAACGAGGAAAGCGAGCCGGTTTCTCCTCAGTTGAGGATATGCGACGGGATAAATCCTATGGACGCGAGCTTTGCTGAGGCGGTAAAGGCGGGAATAACCGCGGCGGTCATCTCTCCCGGGTCGATGAATCCGGTAGCCGGGGATATCGTTGCGGTGTCTACGGTAGGAAAACGCATAGACAAAATGGTCCTGAGGACGGTGGGAATGAAATTCGCTCTGGGTGAAAATCCGAAAATGACCTATATGAACCGCGATGAAACGCCCTGTACCAGAATGGCGATAGCCTCGATGATACGGGAAGCTCTTGCAAAAGCCAGGAGGTATATGGAAGATAAGGAAAACGCCGAGGAAAACGGCGACGATCCTCCGGAATACGATATAAAGTCGGAGGCGCTGATCCCTTTGCTGAAAGGAAAGGTCAAGGCGCATTTTCATTGTCACAGAGCGGACGATATTTTTACTGCAATAAGGCTTGCAAAGGAATTCAAGCTCGATTATGCGCTTATTCACTGTACCGACGGACATCTTATCGCCGACGAGCTTGCGGAGGAAAAGGCATGTGCGGTCGTAGGTCCGGTAATGTGCGACGCCTGCAAGCCGGAGCTTGCCAATATAACGCCGAAAAATGCGGGGATAATGGCAGATGCCGGTGTGAAAACGGCTGTATGTACCGATCATTCGGAAACGCCGGTGCAGTATCTTCCGCTGACCGTAGGCATATGCATAAAGCACGGTCTTAGTTTTCAGCAGGCTGTAGACAGCATTACGGTAAATGCGGCAGAGATAGCCGGAATAGAGGATATCGCAGGTTCTTTGGAGATCGGAAAGCGGGCGGATATGGTTCTGTTTGGAGAAAGTCCGTTCGAGGTAATGTCAAGTCCGTCGGCAGTATTTGTCGGCGGAAGCAAAATAGTATGAGTGGAGACAGCTTATGATATTCAGCGAAACGTATATACCGCAAGTTGAGGATTTTGACAGAAGCGGAAAGCTTTCTCCCGACGCGGTATTGAGAATATTTGAAAATATCGGAAGTCATCATTCCGACAGCGTAAACGACGGCATTATACAGGGAAGCAGTAACGGTATAGCGTGGATATTTGCGGATTGGCGCGTCAGGATGATCCGACGTCCGGGATATTGCAGAAGATTTGAAGTTTCCACATGGGCAAGGGGAAAGGCGCAGAAAAGCCAGGTGAACCGTGATTTTGTTCTTTATAACGGGGAAAGCGTTTGTGCGATAGGCTGTGCAAGATTTGTTCTGGTTGACCTTAACAGCGGCAGACCTACGGGAATAAGCGAGGAACTGATGAAAGCGTATGACCCGGAAGAAAAAGACGTTTTCGGCGACAGACCGATTCGTCTGCGTGAGCCTAAGACCTACGAATATGAGCGTGGATTGGCGATAAGGCGCAGCGATATCGACTTTAACGGACATGTTCACAATATATGCTATCTTAATTATGCAATGGAGGCGCTGCCGGAGGATGTGTACAAGCGCGGCGATTTTACGGAATTTCGTATTGTCTACAAAAGTCCGCTGACCGAGGGTATGGATATAGTTCTTAAGTATCATGCAGAGGATAAAAAACATATCGTAGGCATATACGGTTCGGGAGAATTCAAGGCTGCGGCGGAGTTTTTCTGACGGCGAGAGTTTAGTATAAAAGGAGAATCTGAAATGCGTGAAATAAACGTAAGAGAAATTGAAAATGCGGTAAAAGAGCTTTGCATCAAGGCTAATCTTTATCTTCCCAAAGACATGGAGGAATGTATCGGCCGAGGCGCCGAAGCCGAGAAGTCTCCTGTGGGCAGGAACGTATTTGACGATATAATTGAAAATATAAGGGTTGCAAAGGAGCAGACCGTACCTATCTGCCAGGACTGCGGAATGGCGGTAATATTTATGGATATAGGTCAGGACGTGCATTTTACCGGAGGTCTGCTGTGCGACGCTGTAAACAGAGGCGTGGCGAGAGGCTATACCGAGGGCAGACTGCGCTGTTCGGTGGTAAGCGACCCCCTTGAAAGAGTCAACACCGGCGACAATACCCCGGCGGTTGTCCATACAAGGATCGTGGAGGGGGAGCAGGTTTCTATAACCGTAGCTCCCAAGGGCTTCGGAAGCGAGAATATGTCGCAGCTTAAAATGATGACTCCGTCCGTAACTGCCGATGAGATAGTGGACTGGGTGGCAGATGTATGCGCAACGGCAGGTTCAAATCCGTGTCCTCCCATCGTTATCGGAGTAGGTATCGGGGGAGATTTTGAAAAGTGCGCTTACCTTGCAAAAAAAGCTCTCTGCCGAAGCGTAAGCATAAGAAATCCCAAGCCCCTTTATGCGGAGCTTGAGAAAAAAATGCTTGATAAGATAAACAAGCTGGGAATAGGTCCGCAGGGCTTCGGCGGAACCCAGACCTGTCTGGCGGTAAATATTGAAGAGGCTCCGACGCATATTGCGGGACTGCCCGTTTCGGTAAACGTAGGCTGTCATGTGACAAGACATGCCCATACCGTGCTATAGGCTTTGTTTTTTGTGTTCGGTTATCGCTTCGTTTGACAGCAGCAGCAGGGCGGTCATATTGGGAATTGCCATAAGCCCGTTGAAAATATCGGATATTTCCCAAACCAGAGAAACGGAAGTCACGGCTCCCGCATATGCGCACAGAAGAAAAATTATTTTATAGAGCTTCGTTTTTTGCGGAAGCAGGTATTCCCATGATTTAAGGCCTATGAAAAACCAGCCGATTATAGTGGCGAAAGCAAAAAGCACGATGGAAATCCCTACGAATATCTCGCCGAAGGAGCCGAGTCCGCTTCCAAAAGCCTTGCAGATAACGTCCGCTCCTCCGTCGGCAACGTCGACACCGCTGGTGAAAAGGGTCAGCGCGGTAAGGGTGCAGATAACCATCGTATCTATAAAGACTTCGGCCATGCCCCACGTTCCCTGAGTCTTAGGATCCTTTATCTTGCAGCTGCTGTGAACGGCTACGGTAGAGCCAAGTCCCGCTTCATTTGAAAATGCGCCTCTTTTAAGTCCTACGACTACTGCTGAATTTACGAGAAAGCCTGAAAATCCTCCCGCTGCGGAACGGAAATTAAACGCTTCCCGGAAAATATCCTGCAATGCTGAGGGAAGATGAGCGCAGTTTCTGCATATAACTATTAATGAGCCTGCAATGTAAAACAGCGACATTAACGGAACGAGCCGCTCGGTAACCTTTCCCAGACGGCTGCCGCCGGAAATTGTAAACGCAGTAAGGACGACGACAGCGGCGGTGGTAAGCGGTACTGAAAGGGAGAAGCTTCCGCTGCAAACCGATATAATGGAATTGCTTTGGGCCATGCACCCCATTCCAAGGGAAGCAAGAGTGCAGCAAACGGCAAAAATTACGGCGAGCCATTTGGAATCAAGTCCCTTTTCCATATAGCTCATTGCGCCTTTTGTTTTGGAATTTGCGCAGTACTTTACGCCCAGAATGTTTTCGGTATAGGATAAAGCCATTCCGAAAAAAGCGGATATCCACAGCCAGAATATCGCTCCTCGCCCTCCGGCGGCGACGGCGGTCCCTACACCGGCTATGCTTCCCGTTCCTACTGTGGCGGCAAGAGCGGTTGAAAAGCCCTGAAGCTGTGAAAACGCGCCTTTGGCTTTGTCGGAGGCAGGATCGGAATTCTTTTTGAAAAGCGTTCCGATCGTGTTTCTGAAGATTTTTATGAGATGAAGCTGGGGAAAGCCCATTCTGACGGAAAGATATATTCCCGATGCAAGCATAAGTATCAGCACGGGATATCCCCAGATCAGAGAGGAAAGCTTCTGACATATCATGCTTATTCTGTCCATTGATTGAATAATTCCTTTCTTGATGAAAGACTGTCAGTTAATGATATGCCTGTCTTATGAGATTTATTACAGCGCAGTGCTTTATACCGCATGGCTGCCGCATAACGGCGGAAGCTTTTATCAGAAAGCCGAAAGGAGGATATGCTCGCCGACGTGACAACTGCTCACCGACGTGAACACAGATATATTTATGTATAAATACAAGCCCGCTAAAAGAGCGGCGGCGTCAATCTATATTTTGCTTACCTTTGTACTTGTTGCGGTAACTGCGGCTATCTTCCTGCTTATTCCGCTTATAGGTGAATATGATATATATGTGGCCGCGGCTTATTGGATCGTACACGCTTTTTTCTCCTGTGTGATGATCCCTATGTATTTCAGACATTCCATGATAAGCATTTCTCATGACGAGATCGTACAGTACAGCGGAATGTTTACTCTCACCAGCGAATTTATGCCTATGGAGTCGGTCAAGTCTGTAACGACTATCATAACGCCGCTGAGCAGGTTTACCGGACTGAATTTTATAATAATAAACGCTCTCGGTTCAAAAATTCTTCTTGCATTTATGAGAAAGGACGACTGTCTGGAGGCAACCAGGTATATAAATGATATTATAAGAAGCAGGAAATCTTAGTATAATACTGGTAAAGCTTTCTGCCGGAGCGTTGCTATTTGAATTCAAGCTGATTCTGACCGTCGCGGTATTTATCAGTTCAGAGGAAGGACGGTGTTGATTTGAAAGGACCCCGGGCGGCTCAGGCTGCCGTAAAGGAAAAAAAGAGCCGGCTTAAGTCGTTTTTAAGACGCCGCCAGCATCCTATAAAAATTATAAATTATACGTCTAAGAATATATGGCTGCTGCTTATACCCGTAACTAAGTATCTTGTGGCGGCAAAATTTGATTTTCAAAGCTGGATAAGGACCAACTGGCTTGATATTCTGACTATCACAGCGATATTTGCGTTTGCAGTTTTGAGATGGGTATTTATTTATTATGAGATCGAGGAGGATGGTATTATTGCTCATACCGGCCTGTTCGGAATGCTGACTACCAAGGTGTATTTCAGTGAGATAACTACCTTTTCCTGTATGCAGGGATATATATACAATGCGGTGAACGCTTGCACGATGTTTATTGAGACCAATGCCGATTCCATACCGAAAACCGATATAAAGCTGGTTCTATCGGAAAAGTGCGTAGGAGAAATCTATGAGGCGGTTACCCGCCAGGGAAAAAATCTGCCTAAGTTTTCGGTATCGCCGAAAAAAACCTATCTTCTTATTTTTTCTCTGCTGTTTTCATCCACTCTTTCGGGAATGATCCTGTTTGCAACTTTTATGTTCGAGGTCTACAGGCTTTTGGGAGAAGAGCTGGGCAGGAAAGTGGAGGAGCAGTTTATTCAGAAGGTAAACGGAGAGATAATAAAAATAGACAGCCAGTTTCTTCGGCTTTCAAGCACAATTCCAAAGGCGGTGCTGGTGATCGGAGGGATCATTCTGGGCGGGTGGACGCTTTCGTTTACCGCAAATCTTATGCGGCACTGGAGCTTTACCGCAACACGGTGCGGCTCGCAGCTTATTGTTCAAAGCGGAATAGCCACCAAAAGAAGGCACGTTATAAACCGGGAAAAGATAAACTTTCTTGATTTTCAGCAGACGCTGCTGATGAAAATATTTAAAATAAGCTCTGTTACGCTTTACTGCACCGGTTACGGCAAGAAAAGGCGGGAAATTTCCGCGCTTATTCCTATTACCACGGACAGGGAAATGTGGGCGTCTCTTAAAATCCTCGAACCGTCGGTTCCAAAGCCGAAAACTGAAATATCCACGGGTAAACGGGATCTGATGCGATTTATGCTGATTCCGGCAATGCTCTGCTTTATTCCTCCGGTGGCCGGAACGGCAGCAAAGCTTATTCTCGGCAAGTGGCAGGATGAAATAAATATCATAATGGTTCTTGCGGTCATCCCGTTCGTATGGCTGCTTATAGTTCAGATAAACGCGGCTTTTTCCACTCGTATGGGCTTTAAAAACGGATACTGCACGCTTGTTTACTGTCCGATGTATCAGTTTCACAAAATAGTTATTCCAAAAAAGAATATCAGCAAGATATCAGTGTCGCGCAATATTTTTCAGCGAAGAAACGGGACCTGCACTTTAAAAGTGTACACAAACGCAGAAAAAACCAAATATCATAAGGTTAAAAGCCTGCCTTATGACAAGGTGATAGATATCTGCATCCGTGAGGGTTATCTGATGGAGATCCAGAAAATATAACTCAGTAAATATCATAAGGGATATAGGTTTTCGGCTTTGAAGCCTGTCCTATGGCACGGCAAGAGCTTATTTCAGAAGGAAGGAGGGAGATCACATGGCAAAAATTGATGCAGGCATGCTGCCGCTGCTGGATACGTTTGTTTTTGAAACGGACGGGCTTCTTGAAAGCCTTGATGAAATACTTATGCGGACCGAAAAAAGCGCTCTTATGGCGGACGATATCAATGAGATATTTCGGATAATGCATACCGTGAAAGGCTCGGCGGCCATGATGGGGCTGAGCAATATGTCTGCTCTGGCGCATGCCGTCGAAGATCTGTTTTCCGTTATAAGGGAGGATCCTGAGGTAAATTATGATAAGACCAGACTTTATGAGCTGCTGTTTGAAAGCAGCGACTGTCTGAAAAATGAAATGGAAACGCTTTCGGACGAGTCGGCGGAGCTGACCGATTTTTCAAAGCTTGCCGCAGTGATACGTTCCTTTGCCGAAAATATCAAGCAGACCGGAAACGACTCGGACGGAGCGCATATGTCGTCGGAGGAGCTTTTTCCGGAAGGAGAAAGCAGCGATATAAAAACCTTTAAGGTGGTTTACGAGGACGGCTGTTTTATGCCCGCAATAAGGAGTATGGTGCTTTTAAAGGCGCTGGACGGCTGTGCCCGGGTGTGCTCCACGATACCTGCCGATCTGGACGACGATTCGGCGGGAGATGCAATTTTGCAGAACGGTCTTTATATAAAGCTTATGACCGACGATGCCGGTAAAGTTATGGAGATATTGAAGGATGGTATAAACGTGCTTCATGCCGAAGAGGTGAAACGCTCCGAAAGGAATGCCTCCGGCTCCGTTTCAGCGGAAATGTCCTCCGATAGTGAGATTTCCGCGTCCGCAGAAATGCCCGTGGTTCATACGGATAAAAAGAGCGCACAGAGCAGTATTATATCCGTGCGGCTTGAAAAGCTGGACAGGCTTCTTGAACTGGTAAGCGAGATAGTTATAGCTGAATCGGCGGTCACGTCAAGTCCCGATCTCAAAAAACTGAACGTCAGGCTTGACAGATTTAAAAAATCTTCAAGAGAGCTGAAAAAGCTTACCGACGAGCTTCAGGATGTGGTAATGTCCATAAGAATGGTTCCGGTTTCTGCGGTTTTCTCAAAAATGAGCAGGATCGTCAGGGATATGAATAAAAAGCTTGGTAAAAATGCAGAGCTTGTTTTTCAGGGTGAGGATACCGAGGTGGACAAGTCGGTTATAGATATTCTGGGAGATCCGCTGATGCATATAGTAAGAAACGCCGTGGATCACGGAATAGAAACCGACCGGCAGCGTGCGGAGCTGGGAAAGACCGAGCCAGCAAGGGTAGTGCTTTCGGCAGGCTATGAAAGCTCCGAGGTGGTAATAAAATGCTCCGACAACGGAATGGGAATGGATCCGAAAAAGCTGCTTGCAAAGGCAAAAAGAAACGGTCTGCTTACCAAGCCTGAAAGCGAATATACCGAAAGCGAATGCTTTGACTTTATAATGAAAGCCGGATTTTCCACCAACGAACAAGTTACCGAGTTTTCCGGAAGAGGCGTGGGCATGGACGTTGTGCGCCGCAGCATTGAAAAGGTGGGCGGAAAGCTAAGCGTAAGCTCGGAATACGGAGCAGGCTCAGAGTTTGTTATAAGAATACCGCTGTCGCTTTCGATAATCGACGTACTGGGCGTCCTTGCGGGAGGAGAGGGTTTTGCGGTTCCGATCTCATCCGTAAGAGAAGTGTTCAGGGCTTGTCCGGAACAGATCTTAATCGATCCGGGAGGAACCGAACTGGTTATGTTCAGGGAAAAATGTCTGAGGGTTCTAAGGCTTTCCGAAGTGTTTGATCTTGGAAGCGTTAAAGGAGAGCTGACCAAAGGTATAATGCTTTACTGCATGGAGGAAGGCAGAGAAGCGGTTCTGTTTGCGGACGAGCTTACCTCCGACCAGCAAGTGGTGGTAAAGCCGTTTTCACCGCTGCTTTCAAGATTTAATCTTAAAGAAAAGGGACTTATCGGATGCTCGGTCCTGGCAGACGGAAGCATACTTCTTATTACCGACGTAAATGAAATATTTAAATCTCAAGGCATAACGCCGTCGGCGGATAATGGCGATAAGGGGGCAGCTGAATATGAATGATAAGACAAAAAGCCGTCATATGCTGACCTTTTACAGCGGAGGAGGGAAATATGCATTTGATATAATGTCTGTAAGGGATATTATCGAAATACCGCATATAACCCGTATACCTCTTGTAGACGGATATATCGAAGGGGTCATAAACCTGAGAGGAAAAGTTATCCCGGTAATGGATTTCAATAAACGGCTGGGACTTTCCGCAGGAGTGTATAACGAAAAAAGCTGTATTATCGTAGTGGAAGCTAACGGGTCCGGATACGGAGTCATAGTGGAGAGAACCGGCGACGCCGTTGTTTATCCCGAAGAGCGGTTTGCAAAGTCGCCCGTCGGCAATTCATTTGTAAGCGGCTACGTTGTCTGGGATAACGAGCGGATACAGCTTATCGATTGCGTAAGTCTTGCGGAGAAGGAATAACGCAGTACCGCCGGACGATTGTCTGATAAAAGAGGGAGGTTCTTGGTGTCAATGAAGCTGAACGACGGTGATTTCAGACGGCTGGCCGGATTTATTAAGGCAAAGTACGGGCTTGATTTGTTTGAAAAGAAATTTCTTGTTGAAAGCCGTCTGACCAATTATGTACTTGACAGCGGCTACAATAATTTTTCGGAATATCTTGACGCCTTGTACCGGGATCGTACGGGCAATGAGATGGCGAACGTTATCAACCGTCTTACGACAAATTATACATACTTTATGAGAGAAAAAGAGCACTTCAGGCATTTCAGCAACGTCTTTCTCGGCGGCGCCGTCAGAAGAAACGGAGGAAGGAACCTCTCTATCTGGAGCGCAGGCTGCTCCTTCGGAAACGAGCCGTACAACTTTGCTATGTGTGCGGATGAATTTTTCGGCGGTTCGAAATATCTCTGGGATACCAGAATACTTGCAACGGATATTTCATTTAACGCCCTGAGATCTGCAAAAAACGGGATTTATCTGGAGGAATCGCTTAAAGCTCTGCCAGGGACGTGGATAGATAAATATTTTACACGCCTTGCAAACGGAACCTATCAGGTCAAGGACGATCTGCGCCGGGACGTTATCTTCAAATACCATAATCTTATGGATGAGATCAATTTCAAGTGTAAGTTCGATCTGATAATATGCCGGAATGTAATGATTTATTTTGACGAGCCTACGCGTTCGCGGCTTATAAAGCGTTTTTACGACGCTACCAACGACGGCGGCTATCTCTATATCGGACATGCGGAGGTATGTACGGAAAAGGGGCTTTATGTAATGGAGGAGCCGGCGGTATACAGAAAGATTTCATCGGGGGAGGAGAAAAGAAATGGCGGATAAAAAGGTTCTTATTGCAGACGATTCCGCACTTTTCTGCCGGATCGCCGGAGAAATAGTAAATTCCGCAGAGGGATTCTGCATATGCGCGTCGGCGGGCAGCGCCTACGAGGCCAGAGATAAGATTCAGAGGCTGAAGCCTGATCTTATCATACTTGACATAGAAATGCCCAAGATGAACGGACTGCATTTTCTTGAACAGCTTATACCTCAGTATGCGGTGCCGGTAATAGTCTGCTCATGCAAAAGAGAGTATGCCTCAGCGGCATTTGAAGCCGGAGCTGTAGATTTTATCATCAAGCCTGACGAGAGTGGATCGTATGAAAGCTTTAAAGCGCAGCTGCTGCAGTCGTTAAAGCTTGTTCTGAATTTAAAATGCGTAAAATGCAACGGCAGATATTTTTCTTTAAAAACGGAAAGCTCCGTTGCTGACCTAAGAATAATAGCCGTTGCAGGCTCTACCGGAAGCACCGAGGCTTTGCCTGAATTGTTAAAGGGATTGGATTCTTCGTCGCCTCCCGTAGCGGTGGTCCTTCATATGCCGGAGGGTTATACGAAGATGTATGCCCAATGGCTCAACGGCGAAACCAGGATGTTTGTGACGGAAGCCCGCAACGGTCTTTATCTTGAAAAGGGTATGGCGGTTATAGCTCAGGGAAACAGGCATATGAGGGTTTTCAGAAATGAAAAGGGATATTTCGTTTCCTGTGACAAAGGTTCAAGAGTTTCCGGGCATTGCCCTTCAGCGGACGTTTTGTTTGAATCGGTTGCCCATTGCGCCGGAAAGAACGCCGTCGGGGTCATTCTGACTGGAATGGGAAGCGACGGCGCCAAAGGCTTGAAGCTTATGAAAGAGGCCGGAGCTTATAATATAGGTCAGAGCGAGGATTCCTGCATTGTTTACGGAATGCCGAAAGCGGCGTTTGAGCTGGGCGCGGTCGATAAGCAGGCGGCACCGGAGGATATTGCAGCAGAAATAAATTTAAGACTGAACGCGTAAAGGAGGCAGGGCTGTTTTGGAAAATGTAAACGGCGTCGGAAAATATCTTTTGTTTTTATCCTGCGGAAGAAAATTTGCAGTTGCGTTTCAGGATATAAAATCTATTATTGTTGCAGGCGGGCTGTATAAAATACCGGAGTTTCCCTATTACTTTGCGGGAGCGTGTACGACGGACGGAAAAACGGTTCCGGTCATAGACTCGAGGCTCAGATTCGGATTTCCCGAGGGAGAGATAACCGACAGAAGCTGTATAATAATAGCCTATGCCCACGGTGAGAACGGCGGACAGTTTGAGGTAGGGATACTTACCGACACAATTTCCATAATGACGGACGTTCCCGACGGAGATATTCAGCCCTGCGCCCCGCTTTCAAAGGAAGCCTATACCCGTTATCTCAAAGGCGTTTTCATACGTGACGGAGAGCCCTGCTATATAGTAAGTCCCGATCTGATGATAAACGACGGAGACAGGAAAAGTGCAGAGGAAGTATACGGATAAAAATAAAGGCATAGGCGAAACCTGGTAAGGAACATAGTAAAAACGGGCAGCCACATTCGGATCGTAGGATCTGAGTGTGACTGCCCGAGATATTTTATTCGGATCCAGCCGGCTATTCGTTATACATCATTGTGGCGGAAATTCCGTTTATGAGTCCCACCACAAGTCCGGACACTGCGTAAAAGACCTCTTTAGGTATTCCGGCAAGCATTGAAATAAAGCCGAAAATAAGTACAAATCCCGTCATTCCGCCTATCTGGATAAGAAACTTATGTCTTTCGATAAAAGGGAACTTTTGTGTAAGTTTTCTGACCTTTTTTCCGCTGCGGTCAATAAGTCGGTAGATAAAATAAGAAAGACACATCGGTACTCCCAGAAATAAGATTGCAGTCATAACTTCGTTCATGATCAATTTCTCCTGTTGTTATTAAAAAGAGGCTGTCCCGCAAAGTTTTGTATACTGCGGAACAGCCCCATTGCTGTTTGTATCGGATTAAAGAACTCTTACTTTTACAACGCCGTCGACGGCATTGATAGCCTCAACATCAACTTCGCCGTTTACATCCAGTATCGTATAAGCCCAGTCTTTCTTGGACTTGTTTACAAGATTTTCAATATTTGCTCCCTTATCTGAAACTGCGGCGGTTACCTGTGAAATAATAGCCGGAGTATTTTTGTGAAGTACGCATACAAGAGCATCGCCGGTTTTTGCAAGCTCTGCGTTGGGGAAGTTTACGGAATTTCTGATAGTTCCGCGCTCAATATAATCTATAAGCTCATTTGCCGCCATAACGGCGCAGTTGTCCTCGGATTCTTCGGTTGACGCGCCCAGATGAGGGATAGCCACGATATTTTCCACTCCAAGAATCTCATCGCATGGGAAATCGACAACATATCTTGCAACCTTGCCGCTTCCGACGGCTTCAATGATGTCTTCTGAATTTACAAGCTCTCCTCTTGCAAAATTAAGAAGCTTTACTCCGTCCTTGCAAAGCGCAATAGTTTCCTTGTTGATGGTATCCTTGGTTTCGGCGTTATACGGAAGGTGCAGGGAAATATAATCTGCGTTTGCGTAAATATCGTTGATATTGGCGGTTACCTTTACCTGAGGCTTAAGGCTGAGAGCCGCACCTACGGAAAGGAACGGGTCGTAGCCGATAACGTTCATTCCCAGTGAGATAGCTATGTTTGCAAGCTTGCCGCCGATTGCGCCCAAACCGATAAGGCCTAGTGTTTTGCCCATTATTTCGCAGCCGGCAAAATTGCTCTTGCCCTTTTCCACCATCTTTCCTACTTCAGCTCCGCTGCCTTTAAGAGTCTGAGCCCACTGCATAGCTTCGGGGATCTTTCTTGAAGCCATAAGCAAGCCGCAAAGCGCAATTTCCTTAACGGCGTTGGCATTAGCTCCGGGAGTGTTGAAAACGACGATTCCCTGCTCTGCACATTTGTCTACGGGAATATTGTTTACTCCCGCTCCGGCTCTGGCGATCGCCAGAAGGTTATCGGAAAATTCCATATCGTGCATTTTGGCAGAGCGCACCATAATCGCATCGGGAGCGCTGCAGTTGTCGCTTACGGTATATTTTGCGCTGTCGAATTTATCTGTGCCGACTGCGGCTATTTTGTTAAGCGTAAGTATATTATACATAAATCACATATCCTTTCGGGTCAAAAATCATGTTATAATTCTTACAATTATAACGCCTATTACAGCAATAGCAAAACAAACAGTTACTATTTTGCCGCGGATTTTATTTCTTCTTCTGAGTTTGTCCTTGTAGCTGTCACTTAAAGTAAATTTCATAAATTTTCCGCCTTACCAACAATAAGAATAACCGATCGCTTTCATGAAATCCGCCATCTGCCAATCTTCTCCTGTTCCGAACTCATCATCGTCATAAGCTTTTGGCATTTCATCAGTGTCGAAAATATCATCGTTCCATAAAACAAGATATTTTTTTATCCGGCTTTCGTCAACATTAAAATACTGAGCAATAACTTTGCTGTTTCCTGAAAGCCGTTGTTTTTCTTCATCGGAAATTTCTTCAAAATAGTCCGGTATAGGATTAAATGAGTCTGCTTCTTTTCCCTTATCGTAAAAAAAGTATCCCCAATAATCTCCGTCATAGATATAGCACAGCATTGCTGAGGTGGTAAGCTCTCTGGAAATTTCCAGCGGAATATCCTCATAACCTGCACACATTTCGTTAAGCAGAACTTTTACGCCGCCGGTACATTCCTGAAGCCGGCATTCATCGGCAATAAGCTTCCATTCGGGATAATTCTTTTCTGCTTTTTCAAGAAAACTTCTTACGTCGTTTTCATTGGAATTCTGTACTATCAACGTACTTAAAAACAATCCCACTTATTAGCTCCTTATCATGAATTTTCCGCTTCGAATTTTTTCATGAATTCAACGAGCTTTTCTACGCCCTCGATAGGCATAGCGTTGTAGATCGAAGCTCTCATTCCTCCGACGGTTCTGTGACCCTTGAGGTTTTCAAAGCCTGCCGCCTTGGCCTCTGCAACGAACTTCTTGTCAAGCTCCTCGTTTCCTGTTACGAAAGGAACGTTCATAAGAGATCTGTCCTTAGGAACAACGGTGCCCTTGAAAAGCTTGCTCTGGTCAAGGAAGTCATAAAGTATCTTTGCTTTCTTCTCGTTATGAGCCTTCATAGCTTCAAGACCGCCCATTTTCTTTATCCATTTGAATACTTTGCCGCAGATATAGATTCCGTAGCACGGAGGGGTGTTGTAAAGGGAATCTGCATCCGCCTGAGTTTTCCATTTGAGCATTGTGGGAGTTCCTTCGAGAACGTCATCAGTAATAAGATCCTCTCGGATAATTGCGATTACAACGCCGGCGGGGCCGATATTCTTCTGAACGCCGCCATAGATAACGCCGTACTTGGTAACATCCACAGGCTCGGAAAGGAAGCAGGAAGAAACATCTGCAACAAGCTCCTTGCCCTTTGTGTTGGGAAGCTCCTTGAACTTTGTGCCGTAGATCGTATTGTTTTCGCAGATATATACATAGTCCGCGTCCTCGGGAATATCCAGATCAGAGCAGTCGGGGATATAAGAGAAAGTCTTGTCGGCTGATGAAGCGACCGCAACTGCCTCGCCGTATTTCTGGGCCTCCTGATAAGCCTTCTTTGCCCACTGTCCTGTAATTATGTAAGCTGCCTTTTTATTCTTCATAAGGTTCATAGGAACTGCCGCAAACTGCTGGGAAGCTCCGCCCTGAAGGAAAAGAACCTTATAGTTGTCGGGAATATTCATAAGCTCGCGGATATCCTTTTCGGCGTCCTTGATGATGGAGTCGAAAGCCTTTGAACGGTGGCTCATCTCCATAACGCTCATTCCCGTGCCCTTGTAATCCAGCATTTCCTCGGCAGCCTCTTTGAGAACTTCCTCAGGAAGCACTGCGGGGCCGGCGCTAAAATTATAAACTCTACCCATTATAATACCCTCCATGAATTAAAAATAAATTAACATTATTATTATATTACTTTTCCCTGTTAAAGTCAAGGGATATGCCGAAAATCTTTAAGCCGTGTCATTCCATTTTATATATACTGAACAATTTTTTATTGTCCCGTTTGTATATATATTATATGTATACGGTTAAAAGCTTTTGTTTTTATTAAAATTCATGTTTTTCGGCGGACTGTAAATTGTTTCTTTTTTGTTCTGCTGTAATCTGCATAATTTGCGAATTAATAATAATTGATTTTTGTATAATATCTTAAAGTTTTGACGCTGAGGGAAAAAGTATTTGATTTTTACAAAGTTTATGATATAATATAAAAGTATACGAAAATACATATAGCAAAGAGGTAATGCTGATGAATAAAATTTACAGCCTTGGTATAGATGTAGGCTCTACAACGGTCAAGACCGTTATTCTTGACGGAGAAAACATTATTTACAATAAATATGAAAGACATTTTTCAAAGGTCCGCGAAACTGTAGGAGAGCAGCTCAGACTGATAAGAGAGCTTTATCCCACCGAAACTTTTAAAATCGCCATTACAGGCTCGGCAGGACTTGGAATCGCCGAAGCCTGCGGAATAACCTTTGTTCAGGAGGTTTTCTCTGCTTTTACTGCGGTGAACAAAGCTTATCCCGACGCCGATGTGGTTGTCGAGCTGGGCGGAGAGGACGCAAAGATAATCTTTCTTACCGGCGGAGTCGAGCAGCGTATGAACGGCTCCTGTGCAGGAGGAACCGGAGCGTTTATCGACCAGATGGCGGGGCTTTTGGGAGTTGTGCCGGACGAGCTCAACGAGCTTTCGCTCCACGCTAAGAAGATCTATCCCATTGCTTCGCGCTGCGGAGTTTTTGCAAAATCAGATATCCAGCCGCTGCTTAATCAGGGAGCAAGGAAGGAAGATATAGCCGCTTCTATTTTTCAGGCGGTAGTGGATCAGACAGTTTCAGGCTTGGCGCAGGGAAGAAAAATCGCGGGCAAAGTGCTTTTCCTCGGAGGACCTCTTTCTTTTCTCAGCGGACTGAGAAAGGCGTTTGTGGATACCCTTGAGCTGGATGAGAACAATGCGGTTTTCCCGGAGCTTGCCCCTTGCTTTATGGCATACGGCTCGGCGCTTCACGCTCAGAAAATGGGCGAGGAGATGACTATAGACGAGGCGCTTGATAAGATACTCAACGCAAAGGCTAAGGATTCCATCGTTACCGGAAAGCCTCTTTTTGAGTCGCAGGAGGATTACAGGCGGTTTGTTGAAAGGCATAAGCAGTCGGATCTTAAATACGAAGATATAAAAACCTACAGAGGCGACGCCTATCTGGGTATAGACGCAGGTTCTACCACCACGAAACTTGTGCTTATAACGCCGGATGGAAAGCTTCTGTACCAGTATTACGGTTCAAATAAGGGTCAGCCGCTGGACGTTATTGCTGCAAAGCTGGAGGATATATATTCCATATGTACCGACGGACTTAATATAAAGTCCTCGGCGGTAACCGGCTACGGAGAGGACCTGATAAAGGCCGGTCTGGGAGTAGATTACGGTATTGTGGAAACCGTGGCTCATTACAAAGCGGCGGCTTATTTCTGTCCCGATGTTGACTTTATTATAGATATCGGCGGACAGGATATCAAGTGCTTCAAGATAAAAAACAACGCTATCGACAGCATTATGCTGAACGAAGCTTGCTCTTCCGGCTGCGGCTCGTTTATCCAGACCTTTGCCCAGGCCATGGGCTATGAGATATCGGAGTTTGCAAGGCTGGGACTTTTTGCAAAGGCGCCTGTTGAGCTTGGCTCAAGATGTACGGTGTTTATGAATTCTTCAGTAAAGCAGGCTCAGAAAGACGGAGCGAGCGTTGAGGATATTTCAGCAGGTCTTTCCTCGTCCATAATCAAGAACGCTATTTACAAGGTTATCAGAGCCAGGTCGGTGGAGGAGCTGGGAAAGAACATAGTTGTTCAGGGAGGAACCTTCCTTAACGACGCCGTTCTGCGGTCCTTTGAAATGGAGCTTGGCAGAAACGTTATCCGTCCGGCTATAGCAGGGCTTATGGGAGCCTTGGGCTGTGCTCTGTTTGCAATGGAAAAATCAAAGAACAGCGAAAAGCCGTCGCATCTGCTTAACAAACAGCAGCTTACGGAGTTTGCATATAATTCAATGGCGACCCAGTGCAAAGGCTGTACCGCTCACTGCAGTCTGACTATAATAAAATTCAATGACGGTCATCGGTTTATTTCCGGTAACCGCTGTGAAAAGGGAGCGGGAATAAAGATAGAGAACCGTATTGAAAATATGGTAGAATACAAATATAACCGTATCCTGGATTTTGAAAAGAAAAAGCCGGCTAAGCCTATAGCAAGGGCAGGAATACCCTTGGCGCTGGAGTTTTACGATCTTATGCCGTTTTTCCATACTCTGCTTACCGAACTCGGTTTCGAGGTGGTGTTCTCGGAAGAATCCACAAGAGATACCTATTATAAGGGTCAGCAGACCATTCCGTCAGATACCGTATGCTATCCTGCAAAGATATGCCACGGACACATACAAAGCCTCCTCGATAAGGGTGTGGACTTTATATTCTATCCCTGTATGAGCTATAACGTTGACGAGGGTGAGTCGGACAATCATTACAACTGCCCTGTAGTAGCGTATTATCCGGAGCTTCTGAAAGCCAATGTTCCGGGACTTAACAGCGACAACTTTATTGCGCCGTATCTGGATATAAATATCAAAAATCACGTTGCAAAGGTCGTGGCGGCTTCGCTTTCAAGATATAAAATTACTCCCAAGCAGGTGGCTTCGGTGCTTAACAAGGCTTATTCCGAACAGATAAGGCACCGCCGCCATATTGAGAGAAAGGCTCAGGAGATAATCGCTCAGGCAAGAAAGAACGGTCAGAAAATAATAGTTCTTGCCGGACGTCCCTATCATATCGACCCTGAGATAAACCATGGTATCCACAAGCTTATAGGATCTCTTGGCTTTGCGGTGGTCACTGAGGACAGCGTGGCGGGGCTGGTGGACTGTCCGCCTCTTGACGTGCTTAACCAGTGGACATATCATTCAAGGCTTTACAGGGCGGCGCAGTACGTTTGCCAGAACGATGATATGCAGCTTGTTCAGCTTGTGTCTTTCGGCTGCGGAATAGATGCCGTTACTACCGATGAGGTAAGAGCTATTCTTGAGGAAAAAGGAAAGCTGTACACTCAGCTGAAAATAGACGAGATAACAAACCTTGGCGCGGCGAAGATAAGACTTCGTTCTCTTGCCGCCGCCCTGGAGGAAAAGGAGGAGAATGCAAAGTGAGTGAGAATAAGACCCCGAAAATGGGTTCCGACCGTGTTTATAAAACGGTATTTACCGAGGATATGAAAAAGGATTACACGATCCTGGTCCCCGATATGCTTCCTATACATTTCAAGCTTATAATCAAGATATATGAGAAGTACGGCTATCATATGGAGCTGCTGCAGAACACCTCAAGAAACGTTATAGACGAGGGACTGAAAAACACCCATAATGACGCTTGCTATCCTGCACTTCTGGTTATCGGGCAGTTTATGGACGCATTGAAAAGCGGAAAATACGATGTTAACAAAACCGCTCTACTCATGTCCCAGACGGGCGGGGGCTGCAGAGCCTCAAACTATATTCATCTCATCAGGAAAGCGGTAGCGGCACAGTTTCCGCAGGTCCCGGTAATATCCCTGAATTTCAGCGGGCTTGAAAAAAACCCGGCGTTTCAGATGACTCCGGCTATTGCGCTCAGGTTGGTCTACGCCGTTATGTACGGCGATATGCTTATGCTTCTGTATAACCAGTGCAAGCCTTACGAACTTAAGCCTAACATAACCGATCAGCTGTTGGCAAGGTGGCAGCACAGGCTTGGAAAGCTTATGGATACCAACGATTATCTTTCACCTAAGCCGATCTACAAGGCTATGCTGAAGGAATTTGCGGCAATTCCCCGTTCCAAGGAGAAAAAGCCCAGAGTAGGCGTTGTAGGCGAGATATATGTTAAATACTCTCCTCTGGCGAACAATCATCTGAACGAATTTCTGCTGTCGGAGGGCTGCGAGCCTAACGTTCCGGGGCTGCTTGATTTTATTCTTTACTGCGCTTCGGATCTGATAAACGACGCAGATCTTTACGATAAAAAAACAAGCCGCACGCTTATGTACGGCATTGGCTACAAGGTACTGTATAAATTCCAGCGTCAGCAGATAAAGGTCATTGAGGAGCATGGAGTTTTTCAGCCGCCTCATGATTTTGAGCATCTGAGGAAATGCGCCGACAAGTACATTCATCAGGGTGTGAAAATGGGCGAGGGATGGCTTATTACAGCGGAAATGGCCGCGCTGGCGGAAACGGGTACAAAGAACATCATATGCGCCCAGCCTTTCGGTTGTCTGCCAAATCATATTGTGGCAAAGGGTATGTCGAGAGTGATAAAAGAGGCTTATCCCGATGCAAATATCGTAGCCATTGACTACGACGCGGGAGCGACCAAGGTAAATCAGGAGAACCGCATCAAACTGATGCTTGCCAACGCAAAGTCTTAGCGCAGACGGCGCAAGCCGCGATCCGCTCGCTGACGCTTGCTTCGTTTTGCGGTGGCGGATAGTTTGATACCGCAGTCATAGCGAGTGCTTAAATGTAGCTAAATTTTATGCGAGTTTTAGCGCAGACGGCGCAAGCCGCGATTCGCTTGCTGACGCTTGCTTCGTTTTGCGGTGGCGGTAAGTTAGTTGCCGCAAATATAAGATGGTTAGGATCACACTTTATTTTTTGTAATTTGTGAAAATAACGCAAAACAGCCTTCGATCATATGGTCGGAGGCTGTTCTTATGTTTGTTGGTCAGGGATAGAATATATAGGCTTTAGTTCTAACATTCGACCTTTATTATAGGGTATCCGTCTATATATGGCTTGACAAATTCGGGGTGCTTTTTTGCCTGTTCAAATATCTCGCCGCTTATTTCGGAGCATACTTTCATTATTTCCGTCAGCGGACGGGTCTTTACTATCGGGCAGACCGGAGAGAGGGTAATAACGTTAGTTCCGTTAAGCGACATTATCCTGAACGGCCAGATCTTGCAGTCGAAAGGTTTTTCGCTTCCCATTATGCAGCCCTTTGAATGGTCCAGCAGCGAGCAATAGTAAAGGTCGGCGTCATCCTCTTTTTTCAGTTTAAGAAGAAAATGTTCGTCACGCTTAACAAACTCCTGATCCGGCTTATAATCCTGAAGTATCTGACTTGCTTTGCTTCTGGTAATTATCGGGGTTTCCCACAGATCGTAGCTGTCAAATGAACAGCATATCCTGCATTCAGCGCATTCCTCTTTTGAAAGCAGATTTTTAAGCATTTGAAACAACCGCCCTTTTATTAGTATCTGTTGCTTTCCTGGTTAACTGTTGATTTTTTCGCAGCAGTTAATTGTCGTAGCAATATATTTATAATAACATAAATCTTTGTAAGTTGCAAGCGGCAGTTTTTTCTTTGCTTATAAATAAAAAGCGAAATTTTTATGTATTTTCCCCGCCGAAGGCCGGGGATTTTTTATGCTATTTTATATGCAAATTCTGAGGACTCTGGGTCGAAACGAAAGCGTGCTAAGAAACCCGAAAAGGTTATCTGAAGAAAATATAGTAAATAAGTCCGTAAATAACGCTGGCTAAAGTTCCGTAAAGTATTACCGGGCCGGAGATAATAAATATCTTTGCACCCAGACCGAGAACAAGCCCTTCAGTTTTGAACTCTATAGCAGGGGCGACTACTGAGTTTGCAAAGCCGGTAATCGGCACAAGAGTTCCCGCTCCGCCGTGCTTGGCTATCCTGTCGTAGAGTCCGAAGCCGGTAAGTATTGCGGAAATAAGGATCAAGGTTATCGAGGTCGCCGTTCCTGCATTTTTTTCGGAAAGTCCGTAGGCAGAGTACATATTCAGCAAAGCCTCTCCCAGCGTGCAGATAAGTCCGCCTATGACGAACGCTTTAGGGATCGTCAGATACCACTTTGTTCCCTCGGACGCTTCCTTGTACATTTGGGAATACTGAGATTTGCTTAACTTTATATCCATTTTTGCCGTCCTGCGCAGTTTTTTCAGACGTGAAACGGAGCTGCGAGGACATCCTCCAATCCGTAATTTTGTAAGCTTATTTTTCACGCTGATTATATTGTTTTCCTTTTGCGCCGGAATATACGGATCAGTTTAAAATAAAAAATTGCCGTCCTTTTGCACAAATATACAATTTAAATTTTATGCAATAATAAGATTTTAAAATAAATTATAAATTTTTTCGATTACGGTTGCACATTTGCGTGCAACTTCCGCCCCTTTTTTGCCTGTAAGTGAAGGGAGCTGATTAATGTTTAATACAAAAATGCCGTAGGGAAAAGTACCCTACGGCAATGCTGTGATTTTATAAGGTCATGTGTTTTCTCTTCTCGGCGATCCTTTCATCCACACCGTCAAGAGAGGGCTTGATGATGCTGGAGGTTCCCGCCACGAAGATCCGTGATCCCGCCTTATAAGCCAGACGGACGTTTTCGTTTGACATATTGCCGTCCGATTCGATGACAACGTCCTGTCTGCCTCTTTCGTCAAGAAAGCTTCTTACCCTTTTTACCTTTTCAAGAGTGCTCGGAATAAGCTTCTGTCCCGCAAAGCCCGGGTTAACGCTCATAACCAGAACACCGTCCAGATAATCCAGCACTTCTTCGATCACGCATATGGGAGTACCGGGATTAAGCGCGAGAATAGGCTTTGCTCCAAGGCTTTTGATATACTGCATACACTTGTCAATGTGCTTTGTGGACTCATAATGCACTGCGACGTAGTCGTTTTCCCGTATATCGTACCACTTCATTTTTTCCTCCGGATCCATAACCATAAAGTGAAAATCAAAGGGTATTTTCGTGAGCTTTCTCAGCTGCTTGACATAATCGGTACCCAGTGTTATATTAGGCACAAATTCTCCGTCCATAACGTCTATGTGAAGAAGCTCTATATTGTTTTTTTCAAAAGCCGCAAGATAATCCAGGGTCTGGTCAATGCTTACGCACATCATTGAGACCGAGATCATTCCCTTTTGTGGTGAATCCATACAAATCAATCCTTTCCTATATCGCTATCCGCAGGGGGAAGCCCCATGATAAGCTGGTCGATTACTCTGTCGGTGGCTTTTCCGTCTGTATAGGTGAAATTTTTCTTTATAAAGCTGTCCATCTTGTGGAACTGATAGTCCTGGTTTTTAAGAGCTTCCATAAGTTCGTCAAAGGAATGGACGATCTTTCCGGGAACAAGTTCCTCATAAGGCTCATAGAAATCTCTGGTCGCCTCATAGTATTTCTGGTCAAATGCGAAAAAGAGCATAGGCTTTTTAAGCAGCGACATTTCGTATATAATGGACGAATAATCGGTAATGAGAACGTCTACGATAAAAAGGATGTCGTTTACCTCACGGTAATCCGACGCGTCTATAATAATATCGGAATATTTAGGCGGAATCTCAACTCGTCTTGTAACAAAGGGATGAAGCTTTATAATAAGAACCGAATTTGTCTGCCGCAGAAATTTTCCCCATACGTCCAGATCGAACCGGTCGAAAGGAAAATATGCGTTTTCGGCATTTTCGCCTCTGAACGTCGGAGCATAAAGATAAACCTTAGACGCATTTTTACAGGCGGGAAATTCCTCCAGCATCATTAAACGGGTATTCTTTTTGTACTCCTCGTCAAAGAAAATATCCGTTCTTGGAATACCGACGGGATAAAACTTGCTTTCGTCTATTCCAAAACCCTCGGCGTGGTGCTTTGCCGAGTGATATGAGCTTACCGGAACGTGGGTGTAGCATTTGTGAACCCTTGTATTAAACGGCGGAGCGCCCGGCTTTCCCAGTCTTTCAAAACCAAGAGACTTAAAAGCTCCGCAGGCGTGCCATACCTGAAGCACCTTGACGTTGGGCGGATAATCCACCTTGTATATCTCGGGATAATAATCGTCTATGATAATTATATCAGAGGTCGCAAGGTACCATGTGAACCTCAGCATTTTAAAGCTGTTGCGCTTGATATTGATGCTTTCCTTGAAATCAAATCGGAATTTGTATTTTTTGTCTAGACCCCGCTCGATCATTCTGTCGTAGATGACCTTTTCATTTCCTCCGATTTCAGCTCTCGAGCCTGAAGCAAACAGGATTATATTGCCATTTTTCTTTGCGAACTTTGTAAAAAGCCTGAAAAATCCCCTGTATAAAAACAGGTTGAAGGCGTTGAAATCCCTGACGATTTTGTTTTTGCGTTCGCCCCATTTCTTTTTGATCCGTCTGAAAAGCGTTTGGGGCGGAGCAGGCTCCTTATATTCCACCTTTACCGAATATTCCATTGTATCCATATCAGTCAGCGAATCGCAGTAGAAAAGGTTGTTGGCGCTTCTCCTGAGCCTGAAATTAAGCGGATTGTCCTTTTGCTTGTTTATTTCGCATTCAAAATCGGGAGAGATAAACGCCGGATATTCGCTTGTAAGCTCCTGTTTTTCCACGGCGTTTCCGTTTTCGTCATAGGATATCCGGTAAACCGTTCCCGAACGGACTGCGATCTCGGTATTGGGATCGCTGATAATTTCCGGGGAGAATTCAGTCTCCATACCGTCGTATTCTCTGAAAAGCACCAGATAGTAATTTCCGGTCTGAATGGGCTTTTCATTATTGACGCTCATGATGTTAAAGGTCAGATGAAACCGGTTTTCTTCCATATCAAAGTGCTGAGGATAAAACACAAGTGTTCTGTCCTTGGTAACAAATCTGGCACAGATACCCTCCGTGCTTTCAAAGCCTTTCAGCTCGCCCTCAATGTGCATGATTACCCGCTTGAATTCGATGTTTGTCAAGAGGGCGTACTGCTTGCCGAGGCGGTCCTGTTCTTCCACAGCTTTTTTTCTTTCCTCATAAAATTCAAGCTGTTGCTCATCTGTAAGCAAAGTATCCATATATAAAATCACTTTTTCCTTAAATTAATCAAAAGTAAACATTACCTTAACGGTAAATTCGCCGGGATCTTTTAAAGCCGCAAAAGCCTTTTCCTGTTCTGAAATAGGGAAAGTGTGGGTAATAAGCTCTCTTATGTTAAGTTCTCCGCTTTCAAATATCTCAAGCGCCTTTGCCCAGTCGTTGACTCTGCTATTGTAACTGGAATTCCATGAGCCTGCCACGGTTATCTGTTTTCTGAGTATGGACCAGTAAACGTCCTTCGGCAAAGCAAGGTCGCTGGCGGGGTTTCCTACCAGCACGATTCTTCCCAGCGCGCCCGTAGCACGGATTGCGTTTTCAATAGCCTCGTTGGTTCCCACCGCCTCAAAGCATACGTCGGCTCCGTCGCTTCCGGTTATTCTTCTGATGGCGTCGGGAATAGGCTCGTCCTTTGGATTTACCGTTTCAAAGCCCAGCTTTTTTGCGTAATCCAGCTTGTTCTGCGAGCGTCCGCAAACGATGACCTTTCCTGTTTTGGTGGCTTTTTTGGCAAATGCTCCGATAAGGAAACCTATAGTTCCGGTACCTATTATCATTACGTTCTGTCCTTCTTTTATCCGGGCGATATCCACAGCGTGAAGGCTTACCGCCGCCGGCTCGCAGAGAGCCGCAACCTCATATGAGAGATCATCGCTGAAGGGTACAAGATTCCATACCGGAGCAACAAGATATTCGGCGTAAGCGCCGTCGCAGCGCGAGCCAAAATAGCTGTACCCGGAGCACTGGGCGTATTCCTCAAGTCCGCACGCCTTGCAGTGACCACAGGGCAGCAACGGGAAAACGCAGGTCTTCTTTCCAAGCAGAGCTTCGTCTACGCCGTCGCCTACCGCAACTATCTGTCCCGAGAATTCGTGGCCGGGTATGGTGGGGAAATGATACGTGCCTGTAACAAAAATTCTGGGAATATCGCTTGAGCATATTCCGCAGGCTTTTATTTTGACCAGAACGGTGCCCTCCTTTAATTCGGGAACATCGACGGTTTCCTGTCTGAGATCGCCGACTCCCTCTAAAACGAGAGCTTCCATTTTACGTGGAATTTCAATTAAGCTTTTCATAAAAAGAGTCCTTTCCGTCAGTAAAAAAATTAGATAAGCGGCTCAGCCTCAATCGCTCGCCCCCAGCAGATGCTTTACCATTACCAGGTCGCTGTCGGTTGTGATTTTAAAATTAATGGCGTCGCCTTCAATTATATAGATAGGCTGGTTGTTGAAGGTGCATATCTGCGACGTTCCGGTAATGATTTTTTTCTGCTCATCCGTCAGGTTGTTTTTCATATCTATAAAATGCTTTAATCTGAAGCTATCGGGAGCCTGTCCGCTGAAAAGCTCGTTTCTCGGCGGAATGTCCTCCACTATATCTCCGCTTTTTGAATGAAGGATAGTATCGGCGCAGGGCAGGCCGCATACGCATGCCCCATACTGAGCGGCGCAGTCAATGCTGTCGTTAAGGATTTTTTCCGTGACAAATGGACGTACGGCGTCGTGGATAATGATAACGTCGTCTTCTCTCAGGCCGTTATCCGAAACGATAGCTTCGGTAACGTTGTTTATCGAGTCGATACGTTCCTTTCCGCCCTCGATTATCCTTACCTTTTCTTTCTGAGGAACGTTGTCCTCAACCTGCTTTTTCAGGTAATCTATATAGTCGCCTCTTACGGCGATATAGATATAGTCGAATTTTTCAACCTTGAGCATATTTTTCAGCGTATACAGAATAACCGGCTGACCGTTTATTTCAATAAACTGCTTGGGTATTGCCGAGGTCTTGATCCTTGTGCCCGAACCTCCTGCAAGCATAGCTCCGTATATCATTGGGCAAAATCTCCGTTCATATTCAAAGTTTTATTTTTTTCTTGTCGCTCATAAAGGCGTTTCTGAGCTTTATAGTGGTTTTTACCGGACGGCAGTTCAGGATTCTGGCGTACCTCTTGTTTTCCGCCTTGAGTTTTGAATTATCAGATTCAAGTTCAGACTTGTCTGCTTTCAGTATACCTATTTCATTTTTCAGCTCGTCGATTTCATTAAGAAGCGCTTTGTGTTCCTTTTTGAAGCGTGAGTCACTCTGTTCTATCAGGGAATTGAGCTTTTTGATGGTCTGAAAATCCTTGCGGGTGTACATAAGCCAGTCGTACATAGCGCTTTTCATTGTGTCGTGGCGCCATTTGATTATTTCGTCGTCGGTGTATTTCAGACGGTAGAAATCCTCGCAGCTTCCTTCTGCGTCCTTATATTTGTCAGCAAAATCCGTCACGCTTTTTATAAGCGAGTTTCTGTACTCAAGATACTCTTTGCCGTTTTCGGGAGGATCAGTGAAGTCATATTCATATTCGCCCTTTAAAAACTGCTCGTAGCTGCAATGGTGCAGCCAATCCCAATACGGATCGAATCTGCCGGAAACCGGCGGGCTGTTTTTGGTTGTCAGAAATACCGGAACCTCCATTGCAAGACAGGGCAGAGCGCAATGAAGCCGCCTTGTAACAACGCACTTGGCATTCTGATAGATCGTAAGCAGCTCTTTAACTGCGTCAACTCTTTCATCCCATGAAGCGGTGCTGTTGCGGTAATCCTTGTAATGAGTAGTCTCTACCACATCTATACCGGTATCTTTCATCAGTTTTTTTATTTTCTTTACAACAGGCTTAGGCAGGTCGCATACGCATATATATTCCCGCTCTTTTTTTACTGTTTTCATTTTCGGGAGCGTCAGGGTAATACAGCCGGAAAAGTAGCAGTCGATCCCGATCTCCTTAAAGCTGTTGTAGGTAAACATATCTCTGCACCCTATAGGGCCGTAAGCGTTGAGATACTCGCCGCCTATACCCGTGAGAAATTCTGTTTTTATGGGAGAGCCGTCCTGCTGAGCTACCTGATGATCCGCCCAGTGCATACCCACGTACAGCGGAACGATATATTTTGACGGCGGCCAGTTCCATTTGGACCACATATACCATGCGCTCATTACGACCGCAACAGGCTCTCCGTCCTCTGTTTTGAATGTATCCATAGTTTCTCTGTCGAGAAAATAATCAACCGACGGAAGCAGATTAGCTGCAGCAAACGACTGAATATCGTCGCCTATATTCTGAGTGTTTTTGTGCATTAATATACCAAACTTCATAAAAAACCTCCAAGTATAAGAAGCTTCCTATTCCGTTTTCCGCAGATCCGTTGCAGACCGCCGCAGAAACATATCTTTGATTTCATTTGCCGGGGCGGCGGAATAGTCAGATTTTTAATTAACAATGTAATCGACGATGCGCCGGGTTGAATTACCGTCGCAGGCGCCCATAAACCGGTCTCTAAACGCTTTTATTCTGTCCCTGTCAAAACTTTCTCCGCTTTTTATTTTTTTTGTTAGTTCCGCAGTGGTCTTGACGATCGGTCCCGGAGCAAATTCTTCATAGTCGTAAAAAAATCCTCTGTAATCGTAAAACTCGTCAAGGTCGAACGCAAAAAAATACATTGGACGTTCAAACAGCGAATATTCGAAAATAAGCGAAGAATAGTCGGTAATGCAAAGATCCGAAACAAACAACAGATCCTCTATATTCATACTCCGGGAAACGTCAAAAGCAAAATCCTCACAGCCTGCGGGAATATCCCATTTCTTTCTGACGAAACCGTGCCGCTTGATAAGCAGAACATACTCGCCGCCCAAAGCATTTTTCATCATTGTAATATCCAGCTTTTCGGGTATATACGCCTTATCGGCATCGCCTCGGTAGGTGGGAGCGTAAAGCATTATCTTTTTTCCTTCTCTGCGGGCGGCGTCGGCCTCAGGGCAGGCTTCGGCAAAGCTTTGAAACGCCTTTATTCTGTTTTCCGGTCTGAAAAAAACGTCCGTCCTTGAAACTCCGACTGCCTTTACACAGCGGTTTTCCTCCGGCAGTCCGAACGCCGCTTTGAACGGTCCTATACATTCCTCAGAGCTTACCGTGCAAAGAGTGTAATTGGTGTGGGCGGGATATTTTCTCAGCTCCTCAATATCTTCCCCGAAGCTCAGATCGCTTATGCATTCGCCCCACTTTTTAAACGCGCCGCAGGAATGCCAGGTCTGTATCAGCTTGGTTCCTTTTCTAAGCTTAAAGGCTCCGAAAAGATTGCAGGTATCGTCGCAGAGGATACAGCCTGCCGAGCCCATCTTAAAGCACAGCTTCAGATACCGCCACAAATATGACAGCCCGCCGCTGTTGGTTACAAGGTAAACTATTTCAAGGCTGAAATCCGGCTTTTTTTTCAATTCCTCATATATAAGCCTGTAGCTGTCGGTAAGAAACGGATGTCTTACCTCTGCAAATATTACTTTTCGCGGATTCTGTCGTTTTAGACATCCGATTCTGTAAGCGCAGGGATAAACGACCCTGAACGCCAGCCATTTCACGATCTTTTTTATCATTATCTGTTCCCGTAAGTCCAGAACTGTTTGGTTGATCTTAAAACAGCTCTGCTGGTATTGAATAAAACGGTCCTTATATTTAAATTGTACCGTTAAAGCGAATTATATTCACTTTTTGTGAAAAATACAGCGTTATTCCGGATATCTGACGGGCGCTGTCGGAATCCGTATTAAACACAGGGTTTTAGGGTTATTATATCACATTATTTTTACATTGTCAAACAAGTAACGATATGCTTACAGCAAAAGCTTTGCCTTTAAAATTGCAAGCTGGGTCTTGGCGTCGGGTATTTCGTTTTTCATTACCATTTCAACCGCCTGTTCAAAGGGCATTTTTATAACGTCTATAAACTCGCCGTCGTCAAGGCTCTGCTCTCCGAAGGACAAGCCCTTTGCAAGGTACATATGGATTATCTCGGTATCATAGGCTACGGTAGGATACAGACAGCCGAGATATTCAAAATATTCCGCCTCTGCGCCTATTTCCTCCTTGAGCTCTCTGATACCGCATTCTCTGTGGTCCTCGCCCTTTTCGAGCTTTCCGGCGGGTATCTCCAGCAATACGGAGGAAAAGGGGTATCTGAACTGCTTGACCATATATATTTCGCCTTTATCGTTTATGGGCACAACGCAGACTCCTCCGGGATGAGTAATAAGCTCTCTGGTGGTTATTTTTCCGTCCTCCAGCTCTACCTTATCCACGGACAGGTCTACGACCCGTCCGCTGAATATCTGCTCTCCCGACAGCTTTTTTTCGCTTAGATGCATTGCGGTTTGCTCCTTTCATATCAGGGTCGGTCTTCCCGATCTGTTTCGTTTTCCGTGCCGTTTCCGCTTTCAGCCGTTTGGTCAGAAACATCGTCTGCGGACTGTTCCGGCAGCTCGAGTTTCAGCGGTTCCTGTTCGGAGTCTTCTCCGGAAGCGGTTACAAGAACCTTTTCAGGATGCTTTTTTCTGTAAGCAAAGTTGGCGGCGATATATACGACAAATATTCCCCAGCCGGCAAGTGAAATTATTTTTCCCTCTGCAAGACCGGCGGTCTTATATCTGAAGGTAATGGTATTGTCTCCCGCCGGACATTTCACCGCCATAAAGCCGTAGGATACCTTTTCAATATCCGCCGGCTCGCCGTTTACCTCGGCTGTCCAGCCTTGCTCATAGGGAACGCTGAAGAATACAAGCTTTGATTCATCCAGGTCTATCTTGGCGTCAAAGCCGTTGGTATCCTCTTTGAAATAGTAGCAGGAATTATCGCGCTTTTCCTCGCATACCATCTTATATTTTTCGGAGGTAAGCTTGGAAGTATCGTAGTCGTACGGTTTGAGAATATCGGAATATTTAACAATCTGGCTCTGGTCAAGAACGAGAGCTTCCATAAGAATATTAGTCTTGTGAACTTCCTGAGCCGACTGGATAACGCTGTCTGTGGTATAGTAGTCGTATGTGAAGCCCATAGGAACGAAATATTCGTTTTCATAAATGTTAAAGCCGTTCTGGGTGTCCACATATTTGAAGCCCGCAAGATTTGCAATGGTCTCCGGCGGATTGTTGGGGGCGGTCCCGTCCAGCTGAGCCTCGGAGAGCTCCTTGAAATAGTATTTTACCGAGAAAAGTCCTCTCAGAGGGTAAAGCTTTGTTTCCATTCTCGAAGCTACGTCTCTTGTCTGACCGATGGAGGAATAGAAATCCATTATCGAGGTAGGGACAACGCTGTGGAAGGTTCTCATTGAGGAAAGTCCCCAGAACATACACCAGTTGTCTACGTTTTCCGAGGTGTCTATCCTGTAGAATGTGTTCTGAGAATCCGACGTATCGCCGTCAAGCTTTGCCATATCGAGATTTTCCGAACCGTTTATGGCTCTTTCGATATAGTCGGCGTTGTCGTCGCCCTGAGCTACTCCGTAAATTACGGACGAGGTCATACAGATCACACAGGCGGCGGCGGTCATACCGTTTACAATACGGTACCAGTTCCTGCTGTTTTCCTTCAAACGGTAAATAACGTAGAACAGCATTACTATCATAAGAGCGGTAACTATAGCCTGAATGTAGTAAAGCTCGATATATTCCGGAACCTTTCCGTATACGGTCTTTCCGTTTTCCTGCGTAGGAAGGAGTCCTATTCCTATGAATATTGCGCAGACCACGACAACGGCGGTAAAGCCTTTTTTAAGGTCCGACTTGTTTTCGTCTATGACCTTTGCGGTCATAAGACACATTATAAGGATAGGCATATAGTACCATCTTGCATAGTAGCTGCTGTTGAACATAACGAACATGGAATTGAGTATCGGCACGCACGCCATTATTCCGCAGACCGCTGTCATTTTAGTAGCCCAATGCTTTTTACGCGTCCTCATAAATGCTATAACTCCGCACATTGAGAACATAGGCAGGTAGCCTGCCATTGACGCCCATCTTGCCTTGTCGGAGCTGAGAATATTGATCCTTGCCGGCATATCCGAAAGCATGAAGAACGACTGAATGATTCTGGGAATGCGCACGTTCTCGCTGTATATAACCATATCCAGACCGTAAAGACGGGAGGAAACTCTTGGGTTGGAGAATACGTCGATAACAGCCGGAATGAGAATCGCCGCAGATATCATAACTCCCAGCACCGCCTCGAAGATAAGCAGACCGAACAGCTTCAGATCTATCTTGAATTCTTTATCGGTGCAGCGGATAAAGAAGTAGATGACGGTAAATACGACCTCGCATACAAAGAAAAAGTAGCTTATAGTCGCACATATCGCTACGGCAAGAGCAAACGCTCCCTTTTTATGATCCTGAGTCAGCAGCTCGAAGCTCAGCAGCAGCAGAGGGAAGAACGCCGTAACGTCGTGGAAGTGGTTGAAAAATACGTTGTAGGTCTGAAAGCCCGAGAACGCATAGAGCATTGCTCCGATAAAGCAGGCGTTGGGATTGCTGACAAAGCGCCTTATATAAGCGTATGAGGTAAGAGCCGCCACAGCTGTTTTAAGCGCAAGCAGCCAGGGTATAAGATAAGGTACGGCTTTCAGAGGAAACAGAGTGGAAAGCCAGAAAAACGGGCTTCCCAGCAGATAGAACGAATAGGAGCCGATAAAGTTAGAGCCAAGGTCGGTACCCCAGTCCCAGGCGGTGGCCCCCTCTCTTACCGCTTCATTGGCGTGCTGGTAAAACATCATCTGCTGTGAATTGAAGTCTCCGTAATAAAGGAAGATTCCTTTATTGGCGATCATGGACGGAAGAAAAGCCACCATCATTCCGAAGAACGCAAAGAGAAAGACCATAAGGTATTTTTCTTTTTGCTTCCCCTTGGAAAAGGGACTTTTCAGAAAAGCTGTTTTTTTAAACATCTTCATTAGCATGCCCCGCAAACGGAGCATTTCTCCTTTCCCCATATTTTATTTACGGTTTTGTACATAATTTGTCACATACATTATTAAGTATATCATACCGTCCTTGTAATTTCAATAGCTTTACATCTTAAAATTCGCAAATTTAAACTTGGGGAAGTTTAAATTTCCGTACAGAAGCTTACGGTTTTTAAAAGGGTAAATCATATGTGAATTTAATATGAATCAAAAGTGAAGCCGCAGATATTTTTCTGCGGCTTATACAGGCAAAACATATACGCAAACCTTTATTCACTGCCTGACTACACAGCCGGGAAACAATAAGCAATTTTGATTAAAAACAGCTCAGATGATCTGAATGACGGTTTACAAAACGGTGAAATCGTGATATAATTTAATGCGGCCGCTGCGCGGGATATTTTATTTTCAAGTCTTTTAGTTTCGTCGGGCGGTTTATTTCAGCATTAAAAGAGGTTTTGGTTATGAATGATCTGACTGTCGGCAGACCGTGGACGGCGCTGTGGAGGTTTTCGCTTCCTATGTTTATAAGCGTGATCTTCCAGCAGATGTACAGTATTTTCGACAGCGCTATAGCCGGAAAATATGCAGGCGAGGACGCTCTTGCCGCCGTAGGAGCCTCATATCCGATAACTATGATATTTATGGCGGTAGCGGTCGGCTGCAATGTAGGCTGCTGCGTTGTTATCTCACAGTATTTCGGAGCAAAGGCTTTTGAAAGCGTAAAGACTGCGGCGTCTACAACCTTGGCGGCCGGATCCGTTCTGTCGGTTGTGATGACAGTTGTCGGGCTGATATTTTCAAGGCCGCTTATGCATATGATTAATACGCCGGAAAACGTTATGAAGGATGGAACGCTCTACCTTAAAATATATATCGGAGGACTGACATTTCTTTTTCTTTACAATATCTGCACAGGAATATTCACCTCCCTGGGAGATACTAAAACTCCGCTGTATTTTCTGATAGGCTCATCTGTGGGGAACGTCGTTCTCGACTATGTTTTCGTAGCGGTATTCGGCAGGGGAGTAGGAGGCGTGGCGTGGGCGACCTTTATCGCCCAGGGAGTAGCCTGTGTGCTTGCGCTTATCTCTCTGGGAAAAAAGCTGGCGGGGATAGAAACCGAAAAAGTTCCGGCAAGATTTTCGGCAAAAATGCTGCGGCGGATAACTCTTTACGCTGTACCAAGTATTCTGCAGCAGAGCTTTGTTTCCGTAGGAAATATTTTTGTCCAGTTTCTTGTCAACGGCTTCGGTTCCTCATGTATTGCCGGCTATTCCGCCGCTGTTAAGCTTAACACCTTTGCGGTCACAAGCTTTAATACTCTTTCAAACGGGCTGTCCAGTTTTACGGCTCAGAATTACGGAGCAAACAAGCCTGACAGAATAAAGGCAGGCTATAAGGCCGGCCTTGTAATAGCGGTAATAGTGGCAGTTCCGTTTATAATCTGTTATTTTCTGTTTTCAAAGACGTTTATCGGTCTGTTTCTCGACAGCGGAGGAGATAAGGCTTTAGCTATAGGTTCGCAGTTTTTGAGGATAGTTTCGCCGTTTTATATTGCTGTAGGGATAAAAATAATGTCCGACGGAGTTCTCCGGGGAAAGGGCGCAATGCAGTATTTCATGATAACGACCTTTGCCGATCTTATTTTAAGAGTCGTACTGGCGTTTGTGCTTTCCGGTCCCTACGGAGAAAAAGGCATATGGATGTCGTGGCCTGTAGGCTGGCTGTTTTCCACGATTCTCTCTGTAGTTTTTGCAGCTGTAAAGCTCAGAAGGACCGATTTGAAAAATATGGAATAAAATTGCTGATTTTATTGTAAATAAACGAAAACTGTTGACATGATTAAGATTTTTCTGTATAATATTTTTGTGTAAGTCTTCGTTTTTCGACAGGGCGGAGAATGATTTTGAAGATAATAAATATTCAGAGAAAGAGAAAAGACATTGGAGCGTGTTCACATAAACCCGGACGCGCTCCGGTACGAATATTTAACGGATGACCCGCCGGCGGCGGGAATGAAAGGAACGGGTAGAATTTATGAGTTATTCAAAAAAGGCAATATCGCTTGCGCTGGCGGCGGCAATGCTAGCTCAGCCTGTGTTTTCAGCGTCTGCCGAGGAAACGGACAGCTCGCTAAGTCAGATTGATGTAAACTTTTATACAGACGGCTCCGAACCGGAGGACAGCCTGTCGTCTGAGGATGACAGCGAAGAAAGCAATGACAGCGGAGACAGCGGGGATTCGTCCTCTGACATTTCGGAAAGCGGCGAAGACGAAGAAGCAGTATTTGAGGAAGGTTCAGTAAACGATACGGACGATCAGCTTGCGGATTACGTTTTTGAAGGCGATACGGTACCATGCTCGGAAAACGATCCTTCGTATCATAAATTTGTAAATAATCAGGCTAAGACCAGAGCGGTATGGGGCTCGGCCAATCTGGTGCATCAGCAGAGATTCAGCAAGCATGAAAAGGTTTACGGAATAGACGTTTCGTATTATCAGCAAGCGATAGACTGGAATAAGGTAAAGGCGGCGGGAATCGAATATGCGATCATCCGCGTCGGATACAGAGGCTACGGAAACGGCAGGCTCGTACTGGACGATAATTTCTCCACATATATAAAGGGAGCCAAGGCGGCGGGACTTGACGTTGGAGTTTATTTCTATACTCAGGCAATAAATACGGCCGAGGCCAAGGAGGAAGCGGAATTCGTTCTGAAGTATATCAGCAGTTATGACCTTGAGCTGCCTGTTTACTACGATATCGAGGGCGTTGATTACGACACAGGACGACTTGACGCCGCAAATCTTTCAAAAGCCCAGAAGACCGCGCTTTGTACGGCGTTTGCCGATACGATAAAAAAAGCGGGATACGAGGCCGGAATTTACGCTAATATGTCATGGCTTACATATCAGATAGACGGCGAGTCGCTTGGAAAAACCTATCCTATCTGGCTTGCCCATTATACCACCAACACAGATTATTCCGGCGAGTTTAATATGTGGCAGTATACCGGAACGGGAAGCGTAAACGGAATCGGAAGCACCTATGTTGATATGAACGTGCTTTACGACGACGGAAGCAGCGATACCGTTACCGAGCCGGCGGACGCGCCCAAGAACATACAAGTCAAGGGATCCGTTTCGGACGCCGTAAGGATCGGCTGGGACAAGGTTTCCGGCGCTACTGGCTATTATGTTTACATTTACGATTATTCCAGCGGAGCTTTGAAAAAGCAGTATACCGCTTCAACTAACGAATACAGGATCTCCGGACTGTCGGCTAATACTTTTTATAAAGTGAAAGTACGGGCCTCGTTCAGCGGTAAGCTTGGAAGTGAAAGTTCCTCATACACTATAAGCACTAAGCCAAGCATTCCTACGGGACTCAAGGCTTCCTCCAAAACGGAAACGAGTATAACTCTGAAATGGAACGCCGTAAGCGGAACGAGCTTTTACCGAATTTATATGTATAACAATGACACAGCTGCCTATACAAAAAAGCTGGACGTTTACGATGCGACAACCTGTAAGATCACAGGACTTACCGAAGGGGCGAGATATCGTTTTAAAATCGCTGCCGTAAGAACTACGGATCTTAAGAATTACCTTTCGGAGAGGTCGTCGAATATTTCGGTTGCCACATCGGGCGCGCAGTATTATGCAAAAACGCCGTATACCGGATCTTCGCTGATACAGGGCTTTGCCGATATAGGAATAACGGCAGATTACAGCTTCCGTGAGGGAGTAGCGATTATCAACGGAATAGGAAATTATACCGGAACGGCGGCACAGAACACTCAGATGCTTAATCTGCTTAAAACAGGCAAGCTGCTTAAGCCGGTTTATCAGGCGCCGACGGGAATAAGAGTAGTAAGCTATGTTGATAACGGAGTAAGAGTCAGATGGAACGCTGTTCCCGGAGCTACAAGTTATTATGCTTACATTTACGATACGGCGAATAAGAAATATACACGTGTTGCGGAGGTAACGGACACTGAATACAGATTCTCCAATCTTGAAGGCAATACTTCCTATAAAATAAAAATCAAGTCGGTTTACGGAAAAGAGGCGGGAATAGCCAGCTCGGTTTATACTATAAACACCAGACCTGATACTCCTACGGGACTGAAGGCTTCGTCCAAAACGGAAACCAGCGTAACACTTAAATGGAACGCGGTAAGCGGAACGGATTTCTACAGAATATATATGTACAGCAACGACACTGGAGAGTATGTAAAGAAGCTGGATGTTTACGGCGCAACCTCCTGCAAGATCACTGGGCTTTCCAAGGGATCAAGATACCGTTTTAAAGTAGGAGCTGCGAGAACTACCAGCATAAAGAACTATGTTTCGGCAAAGTCCGGAAACATTTCCGTTGCAACCTCCGGCGTTAAGTATTACAAGAAAACTTCCTATACTGGAGGTTCGCTGTATTACGGTCTGGCAGACATCGGAGTGACCAGCAGCTATTCGCTTCAGGAAAGAATAGCCGAAGCCAATGGTGTGGGAAACTACACGGGAACGGCTGCGCAGAATACCCAGATGCTTGATCTGCTTAAAGCCGGAAAGCTTATCATACCGCAGTAAATGCCTGGTATAACAAAGTAAATGCAGCAGCGGGCGGCCGCAGATCGCCTCTACGTAGTTCGTAGGGACGTCTGTGACCGTCCGCTGATTATTGTCATATTGTTATAGGAATACAGAGAATTTTATACTTAAAAAATCAAGACATCAGTTTGTCCGAATAATCAAGGGGACTGCTGCTTTTGTGCAGCAGTCCCCTTTTTGAGGTTTCTTAAATTACAGTTAATCTTCTTCCGAAGAGGAATCTTTTTTTGATGATTCCTGCTTTGATTCATCCGAGCTTCCGCTGTCCTTGCTGTCTTTATCTGACGGGGAGGTGTTCTGGTTTTCTATTTCAGCGTTTTCCTCGTCCTGCTTAAGCTTGTCGGCCATACTCTGGAAATCGGGCAGCTTATCTCTTGTAACGGTAAGATTGTTGTTGTACATCTCAATCAGATTTTCCGTGGTGTTGTATTCTTCGTTGACGCTGCCGTCCTCGTTGAGCAGGAAATTTCCGCCCCACTGTCCGATATAAGACCATTCCGCCTTTTCATCGGCAATGTTTTGAATCTTAGGGAAGTTTCCGCATTCGCTGATCGCTGCCGGCTTTTTGTCCGAAAGCTTGTGGAGGGAAAGCAGGCGGTTGATCTGACCGGAGTAATTGCCCTGATCGTAAATATCCACCGAAAGAACGTCGCAGTAGTCGTCGCCTACATACCATGATGCATTCTGTGCCGACCATACCCAGATGAGATTGTTAAGCTTATGGTAGTTTGTCTGCCGTTCGTAAAGCAGCTTCCACAGCCATTGATAAGCGTCGACGTCCTTACCCCACCAGAAATATCCGTTTGAAGCTTCGTGCAGAGGACGCCACAGAACGGGAATCCCTGCGTCCTGAAGTTCGCCGAGCTTTTCGGAGATCTTGTCTATATCCTCGATTATTGCCAGACACTCGTCGGAGATCTTTCCGTCGTCGTGAAGCTCGGTTATCTCGTCAAGGGATTTAAGAGCAACGTCCTCTTTGGTGACGGCCTTGGTAATATCAAAATCGGTCTTGTCGGAATAATATTCGCCGCTTCCCATAGGATCGGTCCAGTGCCACATATAGCTGACGATGCCGCCGCTTTCCGCCCAGCTTTTCGCAATCTCTATTTCATTTTCACCCAGAACCGTGCTTTCCTGCGTAAAGGGCATAAGATCGCCGAATCGTATAGCGGGATATCTGCCTGTTATTTCGTATATCGTGCTTGTTTCGGTAACGGAGCCTACGGAGTCATGCTGTCCGAGAATGACCTTTCTTCCGAAGTTGTCGCACAGGTATTTATATACTGCCCTGGTCTTGTAATCGGCGTTTTCATTTACAAGCGACGCATTTTTCAGACTGAGATCCAGCTTGCTTATCTCATCGCTTGCCGTTACCTTTACATAATCTATATCTATTCTGTCGGAGACAGAGGGGACAGATATCTTGGCGTAACCCTTTTCGATGTAGATATTGTCAAAGGTGACCGTTTCAAATTTTCCGGAGCCTGCGGTAAGAAATTCACCTATTGAAGCGCCGTTTACGGTAACGGTGTTCTTTACGGAATTGCCTGTAGCGACCGCAAGCGTTATGTTATAATACTGGGAGTCGGTCAGCTCAAAAGTAAGCTCCCAGCTGTCCTCCTCGGTGTAAAGCCCCGTAACGTAACCATCGCCCTTGAAGCCTTCTCTTGCCGAACCGACCTTTGCTTGACCGGTAAGCGTTCCGCTTTCAGCCTGATAGGTTTTGCTGTATTTTACATACGGTATTTCGTTGGGGGTTATCGTCTTTTCCGATACCGTTACAGTCTCGTCGGAGGTAATGTCCGGATCGTCCGTAACGGATTCCGACGGTTCCTGGAGCGATACCGCAGATTTAAGCGTTTCGTTGTCCTGTATTTTCTGTCCGCAGCCCGTTCCGAGCAGGGCGATTCCAGCCGCCAGAGTCAATGAAATGATTCGCTGAGCTTTCATTGCAAATTAACATCCTTTCTTTAAGCCGTTTCACTATTCTCCGTTTTTCATGTATGCAACGCGGTCATCTTACACAGTATAATGCGCCGCCGTCTGTCTCAAAGGTGTATGCGCCGTCTGAATATACGGCGGATACCTGGTTTTCTTCTCTGTATATCTTGTATTTTTTGTCTGTTACCACCGAGCATTTTCCGCCTTTGAGAGAACGTATCCGAGCGCAGAGCATTTCGCCGTTTTCCCAGCTGCAGGATACCTCGAATCCGCCTCTTGCCATAAGTCCGCTGAAAGAGCCGTTTTTCCACGCCTTGGGCAGTGCGGGAAGAAGAATGATCTCACTGTTTTCAGACTGTAAAAGCGCTTCGCATATTCCTGCCGTTCCGCCGAAGTTGCCGTCTATCTGGAAGGGCGGATGCATATCGAACATATTGGGATTGGTGGAATGTGAAAGCAGGGCGGTTATATTTTCATAAAGCTTTTCTCCGTCGAAAAGTCTTGCCCAGTGATTTATTATCCAGGCTCTGGACCAGCCGGTATGACCTCCACCGTGTGAAAGCCGCCTTTCAAGAGTAGCTTTTGCCGCTGCCGCAAGCTCCGGAGTCTTTCTCACAGATATAATATCCGCAGGATAAAGAGCAAAAAGCTGGGATATATGTCTGTGTCCGGGCTCCACCTCGTCGTAATCCTCCGCCCATTCCTTGATCTGTCCGTATTTTCCTATCTCCGGCTTGGGAAGTCTGTCTCTCATTGCTGAAAGCTTTTCGGCAAACGCTTTGTCCCTTCCGAGAATTTCGGCAGAGTCTATAACGGCGGTGAAAAGCTCGTAGAGTATCTGACTGTCCATTGACGGACCGATGCACAGCGCTCCCTGAGAGCCGCTTTCGGTAAGATAAGAGTTTTCCGGAGAAACGGACGGACAGGTCACGAGCCGTCCCTTTTTGTCCGGGATGAGAAAATCGGTGAAAAATTCCGCCGCTTCCCGCAGCGTTTCGTATTTTTCCTCAAGAAAATCTTTGTCCAGAGTGAACCTGTAATGCTCCCATATATGCAGGCACAGCCAAGCCGCTCCCATAGGCCACTGGGTTCCCGGCATCCACAGATCCTGCGGAGCGGTGTCGCCCCAGATGTCGGTGTTGTGGTGGCATACAAAGCCGCGGCAGTTATACATTTCCCTTGCGGTAACTCTGCCGTTTGGGCGCATTTTTTCTATATGATCGAACAGCGGAGTGTGAAGCTCGCCCAGATTGCAGATCTCCGCCGGCCAGTAATTCATTTCAGTATTTATATTTACGGTGAATTTACAGCCCCATGCCGGCCACATATCCTGATTCCAGATCCCCTGGAGATTCATAGGCAGGGTACCCTCCCGGCTTCCGGCTATCATGAGGTATCGTCCGAAGTTGAAATAAAGCTCCATAAGCTTGTTGTCGCTTCCTCCGGCACGCACCTTTTCAAGTCTTTGGTCGGTAGGCAGTGCGGCGGCTCCGCCGCTGTTGTCCTCCAGAGATATTTCACAGCGGCTGTAATAGGAGCGGTAATCCTTTATATGCTCCGCTTTCAGCTGCTCGTAGGATTTCTGAGCGGCACAGTTGACATCATAGATCGCCTGTCCCTTGTAATCGTTGTGGCGGTAGCTGGTCTGAACGCCCAGTAGAACGGTTATCTCTCCGCAGCCTTCGCAGGTAAGGAAGCTTCCGTAAGGATATACCTTTCCTCCCTTGTTGAGGATCTTCATATAGGCGGCAAAATTTATCCCGTCTTCCGAGCCGCAGCCGCCGTAGAAAAGCAGATCGTTTTCACCGACGGGGGAATTGTCGTCGAAGTAATCGTCACGTCCGTCAAGCTTCAGCCGCACATTTATTCCATCCGGCTTTGAAGCGGTCATATGTACGACCATTACCTGATCGGGCTGGGAAACAAAAACCTCTCGTTTGAAATCGCAACCGTTTATTGAGTATTCCGAGGTGCATACAGCTGTTTCAAGGTCAAGGCAGCGGTATTTAAAATCCGCCGTATCATCCTTGTAATGGATTATATTCATATCGCCCAGAGGCATATAATGGCGCTGATTCACGGGAGTTCCGCAGAAAGCGTCCAGTACAATACTTTCGGCCTCGGCTATTTTTTCCTCGAAAAGAAGCTCTCTTACCCTTTGAAGATTCGGCAAGGCGGAGCGGTTGTTACGTTCTCTGAAACCTCCCGACCACACGGAATCCTCGTTCAGCTGAATTCGTTCGCACAAAGGCTGGGAGAATATCATTCCGCCTATTCTTCCGTTTCCTACAGGCAGAGCCTTGTTCCAGTCGTCGGCAGGCTCGGTATATTTCAGAAGCTGTGAATATGAATCCATAGTCTTTTCCTCTTTTCAATAATTTGGCATACAAATATACCTAAAGTAAGTATATCACAGTATCGTTTATTTTTCAACCCCGTAATTCAGGAATAACACAAAGCAATTTTCGCAGGAAAAGTTTGAATTTTTTGTTTATAAATATTAGTTTGGATTTCCCGGATCAATTATAAATTCGCCGGCATATCTGACTTCACTGCGGGAAAACGATTCAAAAATTAACAGTAAAATATATTGCTTTATCCGGCGAATTGTGTTATTATTATAAAAGTTATAAAAATAGATAATACCGAAAGGTAAGGGAAATGCGAGGTTTTTATTTTGGAAATTCTATCACGCGGAATGCAGAACGTTTATACGCCTATGCCTCTTGGCGTTCATTTCATCTTTTGTCTTATAGCGACGCTGCTTTATCTGGTGCAGTTTTACAGAAAGGGAGCATGGCATTATATACTGCTGATGGCGGCGGTGGATCTGACATTTATAACGCAGTTCTGGACGTCTCATTTTGCAATATCGGCGCTTGCAATATCAGAGGCGGTTCTGCTTATAGGCGCGGCCGTTTTGTCCCACCGTTACAATAAAGCGGTAAGAGCCGTACGTCAGAAGCTGTTTGAGGAGCAAAAAAAAGAAGCTATAAAAGCAAAGCTTATGCAGAAGATAAAAGAGGAAGAGGATAAGGAGCTTGTAGACAACGCTTTCAAGGACGACGAAGAATAAACTGTTGATTTCCGGAGGTTTTTGCGGTGAAGATAGTAATACTCGACTCTGAAACTGTAACGAGAAACGACGTTTCTCTTGACGGAATAACTACCCTTGGAGAGGCGGAGGTTTACGGCTATACTCCCGACGGGGAGGTTGCCGGAAGGATCGGGAACGCTGACGCTGTAATATGCAACAAATGTCTTATTACCGACGAGGTGTTTGAAAAATGTCCTAACCTGAAATATGTGGGGCTTTTCGCCACGGGCTACAACAACGTTGATATAAAATCCGCAAGGCGGCACGGAGCGGTCGTGTGCAACGTTCCGGCGTATTCCACGAATTCGGTGGCGCAGCATACCTTTGCAATGATACTGAATTATTACAATAAAATCGCCGAGTATGCGAAAACGGTAGCGGACGGCGACTGGGTGAACTATAAGCTGTTTTCTTACTTTTATATTCCTACCTCGGAGCTTGCCGGAAAAACTATCGGAATAATCGGCTACGGCGATATCGGAAGAAAAACGGCGGAGATCGCAAGGGCCTTTGAAATGAAAGTTCTGACCTATACCCGTTCTCCCGGTAAAGTTACGGACGGTACGGAGGTCTGCGCTTTCGGAGAGCTGCTTAAACGCTCTGACGTGGTAAGTCTTCATTGTCCGCTGACGGAGGATAATAAGAAGATGATAAACGCCGAAGCTCTTGGCGTGATGAAGAAAACCGCTCTGCTGGTAAATACGGCGAGAGGCGGGCTTGTGGACGAATTTGCCCTTGCAGATGCTCTTAACAACGGCACAATCGGGGGAGCCTGCATTGATGTGCTCACATACGAGCCTATGAGGGAGGACTGCCCTTTAAGGTTTGCAAAAAACTGTACCATAACTCCTCATATCGCATGGGCGCCGAGAGAAACGAGAGAACGCCTGCTGAAAGAGGTAGCGCTCAATCTTAAATGCTGGATAGACGGTAAACCGAGGAACAATGTTGTAAGCCGTGAGCCGTAATTTTGAGTCGGCGGATACAAGGCGGCTTGCCGAAGAAATGACCGTTGATTTTTAATAAGCCTCTCAGGGAGGAGGATTCCCGCATATATGGAAAAATTTATGCGGATAAATACATAAAGCTGAAATGAGGAATTAAGATGTCATATCTGAAGGATAAAAAAAGAGTGGTGGTAAAGCTGGGAAGCTCTACCCTTACCCACAGAACGGGAAGGCTGAATATCAGGCGGGTTGAGCAGCTTGTAAAAAACCTTGCCGATCTGCAGAATGCGGGGCATGAGCTTATTATAGTTTCCAGCGGCTCTATCGCTTTGGGAGTCGCTAAGCTCGGACTTATGGAAAGGCCCAAGGACACGCCCATGAAGCAGGCGTGCGCGGCGGTGGGTCAGTGCGAGCTTATGTATCTTTACGACAAGCTTTTTTCCGATTACGGTCTTACGGTAGCGCAGGTTCTGCTGACAAAATACATCCTGCTGGAGGACAGGAGAGTAAACGTACAGAACGCAATCGAAAAACTTATTGAACAGGGCGTTATCCCTATAGTAAATGAAAACGATACGGTGGCTATCGACGAGCTGGAGCTTGAGGTGGGAGAAAACGACTCTCTTGCCGCAACGGTTGCGTCCATCGCTCACGCCGACCTGCTGATAATAATGTCGGATATAGACGGACTTTACGACAGCGATCCGAGAAAAAATCCCGACGCAAAGCTTATACCGGTAGTCGAGGAGATCACCGACGGGATAAGGGAGCTTGCCGGGGGAGCGGGAACAAAGCTTGGCACCGGCGGAATGATAACAAAGATAAATGCTGCCGAAATAGCCGTAAACAACGGCATGGACATGATAATTATAAACGGTAAGAACCCGGACAACCTCTACTGGCTTTTTGAGGAAGGTAAGCTTGGGACAATGTTTAAGGCGAAGAAATAGTCCTTAGGCGACGGTTCGTGCCGCTTGTAGGCTTGCTGTATTTTGTTTGTATCTTCCCGTTTGTACTTGAAGAAAACGTAATGATATGAATCTGAATGGAAAGGGGTATATTGTGTACGATTGCGGATTTACCAAAGCAAACTATCGGTTTAGATACCGTGCAGGCGGAATTCTGGTTCATGATAATAAAGTTCTTTTTGTTAAAAGTGCAACTGGTGATTACTATTATGTAATTGGCGGCGGCGTCCGTTTGGGTGAGACGTCTGAGATGTGCGTTGAAAGAGAGTTCTTAGAAGAAACCGGAATCAGAGCGAAGCCGGATCATCTTTCGGTAGTTTGCGAAAATTTTTTCAGAGAAACCGGAGAAAGTATTAATGGACTTGACTGTCATACAATCGAATTTTATTATTATATGAAAATTATTGACGACAATCTGAGTGTTTGTAGGGATAAAACTGATATTGGCGAGAAATTGGTATGGCTGCCAATTGACAAAATACATGAGAGTGAAATAAAACCATCTTTTATTAAGCGTTATTTAAAGAAAATTATAAATGAGAAGAAAATTATCCACGTTATTGAGGATAAAGATAGATAAATTCTGAATTACGGCAAAAACACAAAACCAGATAATCAATAATTTCCGAAGGAGAAGATATTATGAATTACATTGAAGAACTGGGCGTTAAGGCAAAAGCCTGCAAAGGCCAGCTTGCAAACGCCTCCACAGGACAGAAGAACGACGCGCTGCTTGAGATCGCGCATATTCTGAGAAGATGTATGCCTAAGATCATAGAGTCCAACAAGCTGGACCTTGAAAACGCCGTCCGCCGCAATATGACGCCGGCGCTTCAGGACAGGCTGAGGCTTGACGAAAAGCGAATCGAGGGCATAGCCTGCGCCTGTGAAAAGCTTACCTCTCTCGATGACCCGGTGGGGGAGATTATAGGCGGATCGGTCCGTCCCAACGGAATGAGGATAACAAAGGTCCGTGTTCCTATGGGGGTTGTGGGAATAATTTACGAGGCAAGGCCAAACGTTACGGTGGACGCCGCCGCATTGTGCCTTAAAAGCGGAAACGCCGTGATCCTCAGAGGAGGCAAGGAGGCGTTCAATTCCAATAAAATGCTCTGCGACCTGATGCGTCAGGCGGTTCAGACCGCAGGTCTTTCTCCCGATATTATTCAGCTTGTGGAGAATACAGACAGAGCCATAGCAACTCAGATGATGCAGGCAAACGGATATATCGATGTGCTTGTCCCCAGAGGCGGAGCACAGCTTATCAAGGCTGTGGTACAGAACGCCACCGTTCCGGTAATTGAAACGGGTACGGGAAACTGCCATGTTTATGTTGATTCTACAGCTTCCGTCGATATGGCGGTGGATATTGTGGACAACGGAAAAACTCAGCGTCCGTCGGTATGCAATGCAGTTGAAAGCTGTCTTGTTCACCGTGACATAGCGGAGGATTTCCTGCCTAAGCTGAAAGCAAGACTTGACGAGCATAACGTAGAAATACGGGGCTGCGAGCTGACGAGAATGATACTGGGAGCGGAAAATGTAGTTCCTGCCGATGAGGACGACTATGCAACGGAATTTCTGGATTACATAATTTCCATCAGGGTAGTTGACGGGCTTGCCGATGCTCTGGAGCATATTGCAAAATATTCAACGGGTCATTCCGAGTGCGTGGTTACGGAAAGTCTTTACGTCGCCGAGGAGTTCCAGAAGCGGGTGGATTCCGCCTGTGTGTATGTGAACTGCTCCACAAGGTTTACCGACGGCGAGGAGTTCGGTCTGGGCGCCGAGCTGGGAATATCCACCCAGAAGCTTCATGCCAGAGGTCCGATGGGCTTAAAGGAGCTTACCACTACAAAATTCCTTATTAACGGAAACGGTCAGATAAGAGGTTAGCTTGCAGAGGCGATCTGCACGCTGAGAACAGATTTGCTTTTGCAGTCTGAAAATAATAATCTGTATAAATTAAATGCGACCGGCGGCAGCGCAAATATAATTCAAAGGAGTGAGAGTCGGAAATGATAAAGAATTTTTCGGATTTCTGCACCGAACTTTTAAAATGCGGATTTTCAATGGGCGGCGGCAGTTCTAAAGGTATATTTGCGCTGATCCCCTACAGCTGGGATCAACAGGACGGTATTGACTCTCCTGTAAAATGGCACACGGGCGACCCTGAAACAGACCCTTGGGAATGGCGTATAAGAGTGCTTGACGAGCGCAGCGACATAGCTTATTCCAAGCTGTTTTTTAACTCAAGCGGATATATAACAAGAGAATGGTATCCGTATTTTTACGCTGTCCGCAGAGGAGGAAAAACACTGGATGGCGAGTATGCAGATGGAAATATCAGCGTATTTGAAAAGCGTATTTACAGTGTGATCAGGGATGCAGGATACGCTCCGGTTCATGAGATCAAGCGGCTAGGCGGATTTTCAAAGGCGGATAAGAGCCGATTTGACAGGGCGCTTATCTCGCTGCAGATGAAAATGTACGTTACAATGTGCGGTAAAGCGCAGAAGCTAAATCGCTTCGGCGAGGTTTACGGCTGGAGCAGCACGGCTTTCTGTACCGTTGAAAGCTTTTGGGGCAATGAGCTTGCGGCGGAGGCGTCCGGAATTTCCTCTGAAGCAGCGGAGGAGATAATACGGAAACAGATATTGCTTTTAAATCCTGCCGCTGAGGAAAAAAATATCCGTAGGTTCATCAGAGGATGAATTTCATAACTTTTCTTTATTATTCTGATTTGGCTTCCGGAGCTCGTATAGCGTTCGCGGCAGCGGTGAGTTATAAGTTTTTGTTTTTTTGACAGCGAGGAGAGGGGTAGATGTTCAAATCAAAAAGGTTTGTGTTTACAGCGGGGGTCATCGCTCTTACGATACTTGCGCTGCTGCAACTGGCATATATTGTTCTCTCCGCACGTCCCAAGGAAAAAACGGATTTTGATATTTATCTTGAAACTCAGAGCCAGCCTGTATACAGCATTAAGCTTGAGCCGTTTTCCCTGTTCGTTCCTCAGGAGTGGGCGGATTCATGGACGGACAGCGGCAGTGTTGCAGAAGATATGAAAAACTATTACCTGAATACGGATGGAAGCTCCGAATACAGCTATAAGGATAAGATAATATGCGTGAAAGGCGAGGACAGCATTCAGATCCTGAAACGCGGAGAGTTCTATGTCAATATGAAAGTTGTTGACGTCACTGACAGACAGATCGGTTATTCCGACATTTTCTCCTCCGAGTACCTTAGTAGTCTGGGACTGGATATGGAAGGGATCGAGGTATGCGAATTCAGAGGAGGACTTCAGCCGGGCGGGAATAATATACCCGCATATTCGGTTTACGCCATAATCAATCGTAATCTTCATTCGCTTAAGGAAAACGGGTATATGGTAGTTCAGAGATCTGAGAACGGCTCGAAGCTTGCGCTTCTGACAGTCAGTATGTCCGACGGGTATGAAGCGAAGCACCCCGGACAGGACAGCATTATAGCGGAAAGTCTGACGGAATCTTTACCGTGAGGAGAATGTTAATATGCGTAAAATGAGTGTGAGGAGCATAATATTACTTCTGCTGATCGTAATCAACATAGCGCTGTTATTTGTGAGTATGCACTTTTATATGCGCAACTACAGAGAGGAAAAGCCAAAAAAGCCTTCAGAATATGAGATGATATCATTTCACAATTACCTTATGCGGTCAAGGTATCTTAATTACTGCACTTCGTCGTACAATAAAGAAGACGAGATACTGGAAATCTGCGTTTATAATGAGGAGGCTTTGAATCTGATCAGGTCAATACTGGAAGAACAAGGATTTGACCTGAATTATTTTAAATTAGAGATATCAGCGGCTGAAAAATCGGACGACATAGACATAATTTATGACTGATACAAAAAAAGACAGGCAGTTGGGCTTAACTGTCTGTCTTTTTATATGCTGTCATAATATCAGCCCGTACAGCCTGCATGCCTTCAGAACAAATTCCTCCGTAACGCCGAAATGCTCTGCAAGCTCCCAGCTTTGGGTAATTCCGCTTTCCAGAGTTTTTGCAAGGCTCTCTTTGGGAATAAGCATTTTGATTGCCCATTTGTCCGCTCGGTATTCGCACCTTGACCTTAGCTCAAGAGAGTTTTCGTCATAAAACGCTCCCGTTTCACAGTGGCCGACCTCATGTGCAAGAATCACTGTTTCTTCAGCAGAGGTGGGTATCTTTGAGCTGTCTATGACTATCGCACAGTTTCTTGCGCCGTCCATCAGCGACAAGGACCGAGCCTTGTTCAGTCTGCCGTCGATAGTCAGAATGTTTTGTCCGTCTGCAAATCGGTAAAGCTCAGCGCTTGTCATTTTACGTCTCCTTTCTTTTTTCAAATCTTACCCTTGTGTTTTTCCTCTCTCATCTTCCGTGCTATTTGGGCGTAGTGCCTTACTTCGTCCAGCACCTCGTCGTCAATATCGGTAGTTCCGAACAAAGCGAACTTTATGCTGTCGTCATCCGCAGTGTAAGAGCTTTCCTCGCCCCTTAAAATAAAGTCGGTGGAAACTCCGAAGTATTCGCCCAGCTTTACAAGCGTTTCAAAATCCGGCTCCCTCTTGCCAAGCTCGTAAAGACTGTAGGCCTGCTTGGTTATTCCCAGATAGTCGGCGATTACCTGCTGAGATACCTTTTTTTCGCTCCTCAGCTTTCTAAGCCTTTCGTTGAACATATGCCCGTCTGCTGCATTGTACCGTATGCTGCAGACCGTCCTCCTCCCGTCTTTCGGATATACTCTCCTTCAATTGATTCCGGAGTGATAATGTTATTATATCAACTATATGTTGTCTTGTCAAGAATATCAACATTTAGTTGTCGATTTTGTGTAAAAGCACTAAAAATAATATATTTTACAACAAACTGTTGACAAATGAACAAAAATAAGCTATAATAAAGACAACGAAAGGTTGACTTGATTAGCAAGGAAGTTAAGGGGATAAATTCAGAAGAAGCAAAAATTCAACATAGAGTTGACAAGATTGCTTTTCTGTATATGTTATACCATTTTTCTTTTTAAAAGTCAATAGCTTACAGTACAGTAAAATGTACAGTAAGCCGTTAAAGAAAAAAGAGCGCAGACGCTTACCGTAACGGCGTTGCTTACTATCCCTGCACGGCAATATAACTCAGGCAGGGGGTTTGCCGCATTGAAAACGGGAGGTCCCTGTTAAAAAGCGGCACGTCCTTAGGGCGAAAATATATGAGGAGGCGACAGAATATGGGCGGATAAAACATACTGAGCAAAAGGACGCAGAAAAATCAGCAGCACGATTTTAGCGTGTTTACACAATTCCAAACACGCTCTGAATGTAAGAAAGGAAGAAGAAATGTGAATTGCAAATTGAATTATTGGAATACGGCAGGAGCGCACCGTAGCGCCGTATCGGTTTACAACAAAGGAGAACGATGCCTGTGGACAGTATAAAATATTGGGGCATAACTGCGGCGGGGCTGGCAGGATCGGTAATAGCTTCCCTTTTCGGCGGCTGGACCAACGCCATGACGACGCTGATAATTTTTATGGCGATAGACTATATAACAGGATTTATTGTTGCGGGCGTTTTCAAAAGATCGTTGAAATCGGAAAGCGGTGCGTTGGAAAGTAAAGCGGGTTTCAAGGGGCTTTGCCGCAAGGGAACGGTACTGCTGATACTTCTGGTTTCATGCCGGCTGGACAGGCTTATGGGAACGGAGTATCTGAAGAATGCGGTATGTATCGCTTTTATAGTCAATGAAACTCTTTCCATAATAGAAAACGCGGGACTGATGGGTATTCCTATCCCGGTACCGCTGAAAAAAGCGATAGATATTCTCAGAAATAAAGAAAAATAAATATACAGAAAAATGAACAGGACTAAGGAGAAAACAAAACGGATTTTGATATTCGGGAAAGAACACCGTCGGAGTAAAACCGCATAGCTTTCACTCATAAGCAGACCCGGGCTGTTATTCATGAAAAATATACGCTTAAACGCTGAAACCTATTGCATTCGTTCCCGATATGAAGTAAAATAAAATTATCGGATCGTTCGTGTGGGACGGTTGTATACGGAGCATGGACGCTCCGGAACATCAATGAAACGGAGGGGCGGCTTCAGCCGCTAAATGCTTATGAAGGTATATACTGAGGATAACAGGCTTGTAATAAGATCGGGAACCTCGCAGGTATGGATAGAACCGTGGGGTGAAAGCTCATTAAGAGTAAGGATGACAAAGGAACCGGCGATGGACAGAAATGACTGGGCTCTTTCGGAAAAGCCGGCGGAGCGCAAAGCCGAGATACGCTGTGAAACTGAGGATACTACGGATCCGTGGTATAAGGGGAAGGAATACGCCGCTTATCATCAGACGGGAAAGAATTATTATCTCACCAACGGAAAGATCACCGCAAAGGTAGATTATGAGGGAAAGATAAGCTTTTACAATCAGCGGGGAGAACTGCTGACCGAGGAATACCGCCGGGACAGAAACCGCATAAACCGCTATTGTGTTCCGCTGAGAATAGAGGCAAAGGAGCTTAAATGTATTCCGGGAACTACGGATTACGAGCTTTATGCAAGGTTCGAGGCGTATGATAACGAGAGAATCTACGGAATGGGACAGTATCAGGAGAAAAATCTGAACAAGAAAGGAGCGGTTCTGGAGCTTTGTCACAGAAACAGCCAGGCAAGCGTTCCGTTTATGCTTTCCAGCAGGGGTTACGGCTTTTTGTGGAACAATCCGGCGGTGGGGTCGGCGGTGTTCGGCACCAACAAAACTGAGTGGTATGCCAGAAGCACCAAAAAGCTTGACTATTTTATAACTGCGGGCGATACTCCTGCTGAAATAGAGGAGAATTACACTGCGGCTGTGGGAAGAGCACCAAGGATGCCTGAATACGGTCTTGGCTACTGGCAGTGCAAGCTCAGGTACCGTACCCAGGAGGAGCTTCTGGCGGTAGCAAGGGAGCATAAGCGCAGAGGGCTTCCGATGGACGCTATAGTTATCGACTTTTTCCATTGGACGAGGCAGGGCGACTTTAAATTCGAGCCGAGAGACTGGCCGGATCCCGAGGGAATGGTAAGGGAGCTGAAGGAGCTTGGCATTGAAACAGTGGTGTCAGTATGGCCGACTATTGACGAGAAAAGCGAAAATTTCGGAGAAATGGCGGACAAAGGCTATCTTGTGGGCGCGGACAGAGGAAATAGTCTGCATATGACGTGGATGGGAAATACGGTTTTCTATGACGCCACAAATCCCGGGGCAAGAAGCTTTGTATGGGAAAAATGCAGAGAGAACTATTACAAATACGGTATACGCTGTTTCTGGCTGGACGAGGCGGAGCCGGAATACGGTCCGTATGATTTTGACAATTACCGTTATTATGCCGGTCCTGCCCTGCAGTGTACCAATATCTATCCGAAGATGTACGCCAAAGGCTTTTACGACGGACTTAGAGCGGAGGGTGAAAAGGATGTTCTGAGCCTTGTGCGCTGCGCCTGGGCAGGAAGTCAGAAGTACGGAGTTCTTACCTGGTCGGGAGATATTCACTCCTCTTTCAGAGCGATGAGGGAGCAGCTTCAGGCAGGGCTTAACATGGGAATAGCGGGAATTCCATGGTGGACCTCCGATATCGGCGGATTCCTGGGCGGAGATATTTCGGACGAGGGCTTCAGGGAACTGCTTGTGCGATGGTTTGAATGGGGAGCGTTCTGTCCTGTATTCCGTATGCACGGAGAACGATCTCCGTGGTACGAGAGGGAGGAGGAATATATAAACGGAGTACGGCAGCTGACCTCAGGGCAGGATAACGAGGTATGGAGCTTCGGAGAGGACAATTATGAGATACTGAAGAAATATCTTTTTATCAGAGAGCGTCTGCGTCCTTATATCAGAGAGTGCATGGATAAGACCAGTGAAAAGGGCGAACCGGTAATGAGACCGTTATTCTTTGATTTCAGTTCGGACAGCATGGCCTGGGAAACGGAGGACGAGTATATGTTTGGTCCGGACATACTGGTGGCTCCGGTCATGGAAGCCGGCGCTGTCAGCAGAAAGGTATATCTGCCCGAAGGTTCAAAGTGGACAGAGGCATATACTAAAAAGACCTACGAGGGCGGCAGCCTGATCGAATGCGCCGCGCCGCTTGATATTATTCCCGTTTTTTATCGGGCGGAAAAGCATTTTGAAATTTACGGATAAACAGCCGAATGGCAATAGATCGGCAGATCGCTGAGCATCGGAATTTGGCGCCGCATGAAGCTCAGGATGCAGAGAGCGGTTGCTGTCAGTGTTGAAAAAGCCTGCGTATATTTGAAGCGTTTCAGATTTTCCGGTCGGATGAAAAACAGGAATATGCAGTTGTCTTACTTTGAAGACAGAAATGTAAACAATTTGTAAAAAGTGCTGGTATTCCTTGATTTGGATACGGGATTGTGGTATCATTCAGATATGAAAACGACATTTTTCGACATATCCGGGCTGTGAGGTGAACATCTTGCAGGGAAATGACAATAAAGATTCCGACGTTTATAAGAAAAGCTTTCCCAAGATAAAATCCAGGGGTATACCGATTATTACCGCCGTTTGCGTTACAGCTGTTTTAACTGCTGCCGCAGCGGCGTTTTTTATTAATCGTTTCGGTGATGAGAATAACGAGCCGGTGCAGTTTTATTACAGTTCTCAGGTTACGGTTTATACTACTTTGAGCGTGCCGGCGGAAACCCGGAGTTCTTCAAAGGGTACGATATATTCTTCTGCGACTAAGAAAACCGTATCTGCTACGGTTCCGGCAGAAACGTCATCAGGGACTGAAACGCAAACTCAAACTGAAGTGCGGACCGAAATGATTTACAGCTTTCCGGCAGATATAAACCTTGTGACCGCTGAGCAGCTTATGCAGATCGACGGCATAGGCGAAGTAACAGCGCAGAAGATTCTGGATTACCGCAGCGGAGTAGGCGTGATACGCAATATGGATATGCTGCTTGAGATAGACGGAATAGGAGAGGCGACGCTTGATAAGCTTAAGGGGTATCTGTATGTATCCGAAGGCGATTATGCTGAGATGACAACTTCAGCAGAGGAGACCGGTGAGGAGAGAACGGAAAAGGTTACGACCGAAATACCCTCTGCTGCGGCTGAAAGCGCCGCTTCAACCACTGCGGAAACTTCAACCCGGACATCTGCGGCTGAAACAACTACCGCCGCACCGCGCATGAAAAAGGTAAATATCAATACCGCCGGGGCGCAGGAGCTTTCCGAGTGTCTGCTTATAGATATCGGGCTGGCTGAAGACATAGTCGAGCTCAGGACAAATATACAGTATTTTGTTAATGACCTGGAGCTGCTGTATGTAGACGGCTTTTCAAAGGAGATGCTTGTTGAAAGACGGCCTTATATAACGTTGTAAGACCTGTTACGCTTAATGTTATAAAAGAAATAATTGGCAGATAGACTTGCGTTTTTGAAAGTTGATTGTTACAAACTTTCAAAAACGCTTTCCTGCAATACGGGTTTATGATTAAAATTACACAAATTTGAATGAGCAGCGTCATAATCATGCAAAAAGGGGTTGACAGGATCTGATATTTATGATAAAATAATTTTTGCGGAACAATGACGTTCATTTTACAGGCGGTCTGCGCCTGTTTAATGGACGTTTTTTTGCGTCTGGAAAAATATTTCAGGTGGGTTTTGGGAAACGCAGTATCCGGGGGGATACAAAAGATTTTAATTTATAAGGAGGAATTTGTATGCTGCGCGAGGGTGAGATCAGGATTCCGTCAGGCTGCGCAATATCCGGAGTAATTTCAAGGAGCGGAAAAAACATTAACGGCTCTGAGATCGTAAAATCTATTGCGACGATGCACGACCGTTCAAACGGTCTGGGAGGCGGCTTTGCCGGATATGGAATTTATCCGCAGTACGCCGATTATTACGCTTTTCATGTTTTTTACGACGGAAATAAGGCAAGAGAAGAATGTGAAAGATTTCTTGACAGACATTTTGATATTATAAATCTTTCAAAAATACCGGTAAGAAAAAGCGATAAAATTACGGCGGAGCCTCTTATATGGAGATATTTTGTGGCTCCCCTGCCGACAAAGCTCAAGGATTCGCATCTTGACGAAAAGGAATTTGTTACGAGGTGCGTTATCAATATCAACGCCAATATAGACGGCGCATATGTTTTCTCCTGCGGAAAGAATATGGGAGTATTCAAGGCAGTAGGCTTTCCGGAGGATGTGGGCGAGTATTTCAGGCTTGACGAATACGAGGGCTATTCCTGGACCGCTCACGGAAGATATCCGACAAATACGCCCGGCTGGTGGGGCGGAGCTCATCCGTTTGCGATGCTTGATTATTCTATCGTCCATAACGGCGAGATTTCCAGCTACGACGCAAACAGAAGAAACATTGAGATGTACGGCTATAAATGCACATTGCAGACAGACACCGAGGTCATTACATATATTATCGACTACCTGCTGAGAAAGCAGAAGCTTACGCTTGAAGAGTGCGCTGAAGTTATCGCTGCGCCGTTCTGGTCTACGATCGACAGAATGAGCGATGAGGACAAGAAAAGGGCGAGGTATCTGAGAAACGCGTTTTCCAGTCTTCTTATTACGGGTCCGTTTTCAATAATCCTCGGCTTTGAGGGCGGGCTTATGGCTCTTAACGACAGGTTAAAGCTCAGATCGATGGTTATCGGAGAAAAGGACGACAGAGTTTACATGGCAAGCGAGGAGTGCGCTATCAGAATTATCGAGCCGGAGCTGGACAAGATCTGGACTCCTAAGGGCGGAGAACCTGTAATCGCCACGCTGGACAGCTACGGAAAGTAATGTATAAGAGAAGGGATGGTATTTCAATGGCTGTAGATTTTCTGTATCCCGAATACGAGATCGTAAGGGATTATAATAAATGTATCGGCTGCCGTGTATGCGAAAGGCAGTGCGCTAACTGCGCTCATTCATACGACGAGGAAATGGACAAAATGGTTTCCGACGACTCCAAGTGCGTGAACTGTCACAGATGCGTGTCGCTTTGTCCTACAAGAGCGCTTAAAATAGTTCATACGGATCACACGTTCAAGCACAATTCAAACTGGACCGGAGAAACGATTTCCGAAATATACCGTCAGGCAGGTTCGGGCGGAGTGCTGCTTTCTTCAATGGGCAACCCGAAAAATTATCCTGTTTACTGGGATAAGATACTGCTTAACGCTTCGCAGGTAACCAATCCGCCTATCGACCCTCTCCGCGAGCCTATGGAGACCAAGGTTTTCCTGGGAGCAAAGCCGAAAAAGATAGAGCGTGACGACAAGGGCAGGCTGGTAAACAATCTTTCTCCCCAGGTTGAGCTTTCCACGCCGATCATGTTCTCGGCGATGTCCTACGGCTCAATCAGCTACAACGCTCATGAAAGCCTTGCAAGGGCGGCGGAGGAGCTTGGTATTCTCTATAATACCGGCGAGGGAGGACTTCACCCCGACTTTTACAAATACGGACCCAATACGATAGTACAGGTAGCTTCCGGACGTTTCGGCGTATCCAAGGATTATCTGAAAGCCGGAGCGGCTATAGAAATAAAAATGGGACAGGGCGCAAAGCCCGGTATCGGCGGACATCTGCCGGGAATCAAGGTTTCCGATGATATTTCAAAGACAAGAATGATACCCGAGGGCTCGGACGCTATCTCCCCTGCTCCTCACCATGATATTTACTCCATCGAGGATTTAAGACAGCTTGTTTACTCGCTTAAGGAGGCTTCCAACTACGAAAAGCCGGTTATTGTAAAGATCGCAGCGGTTCACAACGTTGCGGCGATCGCTTCCGGTATTGCAAGAAGCGGCGCTGATATTATTGCTATCGACGGCTTCAGAGGCGGTACCGGTGCTGCTCCCACAAGGATCAGGGACAACGTAGGTATTCCCATAGAGCTTGCCCTTGCGGCAGTGGATCAGCGTCTCAGGGACGAGGGAATAAGAGACAACGTTTCCGTGGTTGTAGGAGGTTCGATACGCTCCTCTGCGGACGTTGTAAAGGCTATCGCTCTGGGAGCTGACGCAGTTTATATTGCGACTGCGGCGGTTCTGGCGCTTGGCTGTCATCTTTGCAGGACCTGCCAGACCGGCAAATGCAACTGGGGAATCGCAACTCAGAGAGAGGATCTTGTAAGACGTCTTAATCCGGAGATTGGCTACAAACGGCTTGTGAACCTTGTAAAGGCATGGGATCATGAGATCAAGGAGATCATGGGCGGAATGGGTATCAACTCTATCGAAGCCCTCAAGGGAAACAGACTTATGCTGAGAGGAATAGGACTGACCGAAAAAGAACTTTCTATCCTTGGCATCAAGCACGCAGGAGAGTAAACGGTAAGATTTTCTATAGATGTACGTTTAATTGAGAGTGAGGTTGGGTTGTAGTATGAAACGAGTTTATGTAAATGAAAAGTGGTGTCTTGGCTGTCACCTGTGCGAGTATAACTGCGCATATGCCAACTCGGGCAAGGACGATATGGTCAAGGCTTTGAAAAACGTTAAAATAAATCCTAGGATCCAGATCGAGGAGAAAGACGGTATAGCCTTTGCGGTACAGTGCCGTCACTGCGAGGAGCCGCTGTGCGTAAAGGGCTGCATTACAGGCGCTCTTTCTATCAAGGACGGAGTTATCGAGGTGGATAAGGATAAGTGCGTGGGCTGTTTCACCTGTATTCTGTCCTGTCCCTACGGCGCTATTATGCCGGATGACGATGGTCACGCTATCCAGAAGTGTGAGCTTTGCGTCAAGAACGCAAACGGAGAGCCCGCCTGCGTAGCCGGCTGTCCCAACAAGGCTATAGTTTTTGAGGAAAGATAAGGGGGAGCGGAAGAATGAGCAAATTTGTTATTATCGGAAACTCGGCCGGAGCTATAGGCTGCGTGGAGGGAATAAGAAGCGTTGATAAGGATTCGGAGATCGTGCTTATCGCAAGCGAGCCGCATCACACCTATTCCCGTCCCCTGATTTCATATCTGCTGTGGGGAAAGACCGACGAGCAGAGAATGAAATACCGTCCCGACAGCTTTTACAAGGACAACAATGTAAAAGCAATGCTGGGGAAAACGGTTGTCAAGATTGACGCCCAAAAGAAAACCGTAACCCTTGATTCGGGGGAGGTTATCAGTTACGACAAGCTGATGTACGCCACAGGTTCTTCGCCTTTTGTTCCCCCTATGGAGGGACTTGAAACGGTGGAAAAGAAGTTTTCCTTTATGACCCTTGACGATGCTCACGCTCTTGAAGCCCAGCTTAGCAAGGACGCAAGAGTCCTTGTTATCGGAGCGGGACTTATCGGTCTGAAATGCGTTGAAGGTATCGCCGACAGGGTCGGAGAGATCACCGTTGTTGATATGGCTGACAGAATTCTGCCTTCGGTGCTTGACAGCGAGGGAGCGGCTCTGGTTCAAAGCTTCATCGAGGAGCACGGAGTTAAGTTCTGTCTCGGAGACAGCGCCGCGAAGTTTGAAAAGAACAAGGCTGTGCTTAAAAGCGGCAAGGAAATAGAATTTGATCTGCTGGTGCTGGCGGTAGGAGTACGTCCCAACGTTTCGCTGATTAAAGAGGCAGGCGCGCAGGTTAACAGAGGTGTTGTTACAAACGAAAAGTGTGAAACTTCTCTGCCCGACATTTATGCCGCAGGTGACTGCACCGAATCTCATGACATTTCCATCGATCAGGACAGAGTGCTTGCACTGCTGCCCAATGCTTACATGCAGGGAGAAACGGCGGGTATCAATATGGCGGGAGGACAAAAGCTGTATGACAGCGCGATCCCCATGAACGCTATGGGAATGTTCGGCTATCATATGATTACTGCCGGTTCCTACGATGGTGATATTTATACCGAAAAGAGCGGAAAGAATTACAAAAAGCTTTTCTATAAGGACAACAGGCTTGTCGGATACATAATGATAGGCGATATTGCAAGAGCGGGTATATATACCAGTCTTATCAAAAAGAAAACGCCGCTTGATTCCATCGACTTCGATCTTATCAAGCACAAGCCTCAGCTCATGGCGTTTTCCAAGAAAAAGCGCGCAGAGTTTCTGGCTAAGTAAGTTAAGGATAAGGGGGATAAATTATGAAGATCACGGCAGGTTTAATGCATTTCAAAGAGCTTAACGATAAGCTGAAGGCTTGTACCTCGGAGCCTATCGTTATTGAAAACTGTCTGGGACAGAGATATATCGCTTCGGGAAGAACTACCGGCGATATTATTATAAACGGCACACCGGGAAACGCTCTGGGAGCTTATCTTGACGGCTGCGATATTACCGTTTACGGAAATGCTCAGGACGCTACCGGTGATACGATGAACCACGGAACGATTACCGTTTTCGGCTCTTCCGGCGACGCTACGGGATACGCTATGAGGGGCGGAAAAATATACGTGCGTGACAGTGCGGGCTACAGAGCGGGAATTCACATGAAATCATATATGGATCATATTCCGGTGCTTGTTATCGGCGGAAAGGCAGGCTCGTTCCTGGGAGAGTATCAGGCGGGCGGATATATAATAGTTCTCGGACTCGGCTTTGAGGGAGAGATACCGGTAGGAAACTTCTGCGGAACAGGAATGCACGGCGGAAAGATATTCCTAAGGACCAATACGCTCCCCAAGGATCTTCCCGCACAGGTAAAGGCGGCGGAGGCTTCCCAGGAGGATCTTGCAGAGATAGCGGACTATATTTCGGAATACTGCGAGAAATTCGGAGCTGATAAGGAAGCGGTAATGAAAGAAAGGTTCTATGTTCTTACTCCGGATACAAAAAATCCGTATAAACAGCTTTACACGCCTAACTAAATGTTGTATAATAATAAGAGGCTATACCGAGCGGCCGCGCCCGGTGTAACCTCTTTTATATAGGCGATACTGCCGCGCTTTTTCGGACTGTAAAAGGCGTTGGGCGAATAATGAGGCGATATTATGGATAAAATCAAAAAGGCAAAGGAATTTTTTATAAAAGACAGGTACGCTATGATCACCACGGGGATCGATATTGTGGCTGTAGGTGAAAAATATGCCAGGTGCAGTCTGAAGTTGGATGAGCGGCATATGAATGCAACGGGACACGTTATGGGCGGCGCGATTTTTACCCTTGCTGACTTTGTTTTTGCACTCGTTACCAACTTTGAACAGCCGGCGACCGTTACCACCGTAAGCCAGATAAGCTATTTGGGTTCTCCGAAGGGAGACGTTCTTTACGGCGAAAGCAGGCTTCTGAAGGACGGAAAGCGGGCGTGCTATTATGAGATAAACATTACCGACGATCTTGGAAATCCGGTGGCGTTAGTAAGCGCATCGGGTATACATATAGGAGGGAACGGTTAGCGCAGACACAGATTTGCGTCTGCGGGCGATAATGAGTGCTGATAAAATCAGGCTCAAGGACAGGAGGATAAGTAGATGAAATATACTGAAAAAGAGGTTCTGCAGTTTGTTGAGGAGAACGACGTTAAGTTTGTAAAGCTGATGTTCTGTGATATTTTCGGTAGTCTTAAAACTATTTCGATCATATCAAGCGACCTTCCTAAGGTTTTTGCATCGGGTCTTGCCTTTGACGCTTCAAAGGTGGCCGGTTTTATGAACGTTACCGAGGGGGATCTGCTGCTGTATCCGGATCCGAATACGCTCTCCCTGCTGCCGTGGAGACCTCAGCAGGGCAGGGTCGTAAGATTTTTCTGCAACATAAAAAACAGCGACGGAACTCCTTTTGACGGAGACGGACGTTTTTTTCTCAAGACGGCTATGGATTATGCCAGATACAAGGGCTATATTTTCCAGATAGGAACTTCCTGCGAGTTCTATGTATTTGAAACCAACGAAAACGGTATGCCGACCAAGATACCGCACGATTATGCCGGCTACTGTGACGTTGCTCCCGCCGACAGAGGAGAAAATCTGAGACGGGATATATGCCTTACGATGGAGCAGATGGATATTATCCCTGAAAGCTCCCGGCATGAGGCGGGACCGGGACAGAACGAAATCGATTTTCAGTATTCAAATGCTCTTAATGCTGCGGATAATCTGGTTACGTTTAAAAATGTGGTAAAATCGATAGCGGCGAGAAACGGTATGTTTGCTTCGTTTATGCCTAAGCCGCTGCCCGACAAGTGCGGAAGCGGTCTGCATATATATCTTTCCTGCGTCAAGAGCGGAAAAAATATATTCAGTACAAAAAGCGATTTTTCTCCCGAGGCCAAGAGCATGATGGCGGGCATACTGCGTGAGATACCTGCTATGACGCTGTTTATGAACAGCATAACAAATTCATATTCGAGACTTGGCGAGCATCTTGCTCCTAAATATGTTACATGGACGCATAAGAACTATGCCCAGCTTATGAGGGCGCACGTAAATGAAAGCGAGGAAAATGAGATAATCCTGCGTTCAGCGGATAATACCTGCAATCCCTACTTTGCTCTGGGTCTGCTTATCTATGCCTGCATGAAGGGTCTTGCGGATTCAGAGGAGCTTTGCGAACCGGCAGATTTTGACCTTCATAAGGTGGACGACGAAACGCTCTCCGGATTTGAAAAGCTGCCCAGTACGCTTGACGAGGCGGTAAGGCGCGCTGAGGACAGTGAATTTCTCAGGGAGCATCTTCCCGAGAGAGTGCTTGAAAGCTATATTTCAATGAAGAGAGCCGACTGGAACGATTATGCGAGCGCTCAGGATAAAGAGATCTATGAGTCAGTGAAATATTTCTACACGCTTTAAAGCGACGCCGAAAATCAGGCAATACGTCATAAAGACCGTTTTGCGGTTGGGAGGTATTGCCTTAAAGTAGGAGGAGGTGCGCCGATATGGACAGGGTTCTTGTCGTTTCAAGCAGTGAGAAGGCTACTGCGGCTATAGTAAGCATGGTCAGGGAGGCGTTTCCGGCCTGCAGGCAGTCCGTAGTCGGTTCCGGGATAGAGGCAAGGCGGATTGCGGCGGAAAACAACTACGACGCCGTCATTATAAATTGTCCTTTGTCCGATGAATACGGAAACGAACTGGCGGAGCTTTTTACAGATTCGTCTATGGCAAGCTGCATAATAATAGTAAAGGCTGAAAATGCCGACGCAGTAAGCGAGAGGGTGGAGGATATGGGAGTTATGGTCATTCCCAAGCCGCTGAGCAGACAGCTGTTTTTTCAGATGATGAAATTCGTAAACGCTTCAAGGAAGCGGATGCTGGGCATCCAGCATGAGAATATAAAGCTTCACAAAAAGCTGGAGGAAATAAGAAACGTCAACAGAGCGAAATTTGCGCTTATGCAGTATCTTAATTTTACGGAGCAGCAGGCCCACAGATACCTTGAGAAGCAGGCAATGGATCTTCGGGTAACGAAAAACGAAGTAGCTCTTAAAGTCATAAAGATGTACGATAATTGAATGTGTGCAAAATGTTAAAATACAATCGTCATATTGTTAATTTCAGAAAAATCCGTTGCAATTCCGGAATAAAGATAGTATAATATATGTGTTGTTTCAAAAAGCAAAACGAAAGGGTGTTTAAAATGTTGGTTTCAACTAAGGAAATGATGGCTAAGGCTGTTGAGGGACACTACGCTGTAGGTCAGTTCAACATAAACAATCTTGAGTGGACAAAAGCTATCCTGCTTACCGCTGAGGAGCTTAAATCACCTGTAATTCTCGGAGTATCCGAGGGCGCCGGAAAGTATATGTGCGGCTACAAGACTGTAGTGGGCATGGTGAACGGAATGCTGGAGGAGCTTAATATTACGGTTCCTGTTGCTCTTCACCTGGATCACGGCTCTTTCGAGGGCGCAAAGGCCTGCATAAACGCCGGATTCTCATCTATCATGTTTGACGGCTCTCATTACCCTATTGAAGAAAACATTGCAAAGACAACAGCTCTTGTAAACACCTGCGACGTTTTAGGTATATCACTTGAGGCCGAGGTCGGTTCGATCGGCGGCGAAGAGGACGGAGTTATCGGAGCCGGAGAGTGCGCAGACCCGGATGAGTGCAAGATGATCGCAGATCTGGGCGTTACAATGCTCGCTGCTGGAATCGGTAATATTCACGGTAAATACCCTGAGAACTGGGCCGGACTTTCCTTCGAGACTCTGGCGGCAGTCAAGGAAAAAGTAGGCGATATGCCTCTGGTTCTTCACGGCGGTACAGGTATTCCTGCCGACATGATCAAGAAGGCTATTTCGCTTGGCGTTGCAAAGATAAACGTTAATACTGAGTGTCAGCTTGCTTTCGCCGCAGCTACAAGAGAGTATGTAGAAGCCGGCAAGGATCTTCAGGGCAAAGGATTTGACCCGAGAAAGCTTCTGGCTCCTGGCTTTGAGGCTATCAAGGCAACAGTTAAGGAAAAGATGGAGTTGTTCGGTTCTGTAGGAAAGGCTTAATTCAAGCTTGAATCGATAAGCTGATTTTTCAGGGAGAAATCTCTGATAAAATATAATACGAGTGTAACCTAGACCACCACTCGAAAATAAAAACAAGGAGAAATCGGTATGGAGATTTTTAATTCGCGCCGTATAACTAATATAGGCGTTGTTGCGGCGATTTATGTAGTTGTAACGCTTCTCGGAAGCGGACTGGCTTACGGACAGGTTCAGTTCAGAATATCGGAGGCTTTGGTGCTTCTGTGTTTTTTCAACAAGGATTACATCCTGTCGATGTCTATCGGGTGCTTTATAGCTAATCTTTTCAGCACGGTAGGTTTGATCGATACGGTCGTGGGAACGGCTGCGACGGTAATCTCCGTAGTACTGATATATGTATGCAGAAACAGATTGAATCTGTTTGCGGTTTCGCTTTTTCCGGTATTGTTTAATGCGGTATTTGTGGGAGCGGAGCTGAAGTTTGTAGCGAATCTGCCGTTCTTTGCAAGTGCGGCGGGAGTTGCGCTCGGCGAATTTGTATGTGTATCGGTTTTAGGTGTTGTGCTTATAAAGGCTTTGTCAAAGAATAAGCGTTTTATGAAGCTAATTATGGCAGGACACAATGTTGATTCACTTAGTTAACTGGGGCAGGCAATAGTTTGTCCTTGTATAAATCGCTCGAATTTTCTTTGAAGATTCGGTGTCTTGAAAGAAAATTCGAGATGATTTTATTTTAATATTATATGCAGGTGTGGCGGAATAGGCAGACGCGCTAGCTTCAGGTGCTAGTGATCGCAAGGTCGTGTGGGTTCAAGTCCCTTCATCCGCACC